>Ga0209648_10003165_pt1 | contig 13778 bp, 12 predicted proteins | sample GraSoi2013_115cm_FD_185830 | JGI IMG/M metagenome (GOLD analysis project Ga0209648, IMG submission 185830) | Grasslands soil microbial communities from the Angelo Coastal Reserve, California, USA - Sample 9_17_2013_115cm (SPAdes) (version 2) | ecosystem: Environmental > Terrestrial > Soil >...
GTTTGAGCTGCCGCTATCTCATCGGTTGCGACGGCGCGCGCTCCGTCGTGCGCAGGGCGATCGGCGCCGAGTTGGCCGGCGACGCCGTCGTGCAGCGCGTGCAGTCGACCTATATCCGCGCCCCCGATCTCATCGACCGTCAGCACTACGAGCCCGCCTGGGGCACCGGCGCCATCAATCCCCGCCGCGCCGGCATGGTGTATGCAATCGATGGCCGCGAGCGATGGCTGGTGCATAATTACATGAAGTCCGGCGAGGGCGATTTTGATTCGGTGGACCGCGACGCGTGCATCCGAACCATCCTCGGCGTCGGAGCGGACTTCAGGTACGAGATCATCTCCAGGGAGGATTGGTACGGGCGCCGCCTGATCGCGGACAAGTTTCGCGACCGCTGCGCGTTCATCGCCGGCGATGCCGCGCATATCTGGGTGCCCTATGCCGGCTACGGCATGAACGCCGGGATTGCCGACGCCATGAATCTGTCCTGGCTGCTTGCCGCCCATCTCAATGGCTGGGCGCCTTCCGGTATTCTCGACGCCTATGAGGCGGAGCGTTGGCCGATTACCAGCCAGGTCTCGCGATTCGCGATGTCGCATGCCGAGGTTGAAATTCGCCGGCGCGACGCGGTACCCGATGAAATCGAGGATGCGGGATCGAGCGGCGAACGTGCGCGGCGGGAGGTCGGGCGTCTCGCCTATGAAATCAACGTCCAGCAATATGCCTGCGCGGGTCTCAACTTCGGCACCTACTACGATCGCTCGCCAATCATCGCCTATGACGGCGCCACGCATCCGGCCTATACGATGAGCAATTATACGCCGTCGACCGTCCCGGGCTGCCGCACGCCGCATCTGTGGTGCGAAGACGGCAATTCGCTCTACGACGCCATGGGGCCGGAGTTCACACTGCTAAGATTCGAACCCGCCGTGGATGTGGCTGCGCTTGAGCTTGCTGCCCGTCACAGGGGTGTGCCGCTGAAGGTTCTCGATATTAAACGGTCAAATACCGCCATTTTCGATGGCAGCGGACTGGTATTGTCACGGCCCGACCAGCATGTGGCCTGGCGCGGTGACGGCTTGCCGGCCGATCCGCTTGCGTTGATCGATCGCGTCCGCGGCGCTGCAATTTCAATCGACGCCTAGGCTTCGTTGGCGGCGATCGATTCCATCAAGGACACCAGCTGACGTTGTACGGTCTGGTCCTTGATCTTGCTGTAGGCCCGCAGCAATCTCAGGCTGAACGCGCTGTCGAGAAACAACAGGCTTTCGACCTCCCGCGCCTTGCCGTCACCGTCGTAGAAAAATGTGACGGGAACGTCGAGCGCAGTAGCGATTTGCTGGAGACGAGCGGCACCGACGCGGTTGACGCCCTTCTCATATTTTTGAACCTGCTGGAAGCTGACGCCAAGCTTGTCGCCGAGCTCTGCTTGAGAGATTCGTTGTTCGACGCGCCGCAGCCGAATTCGCTTTCCGAGTTCAATGTCGGGTTTGCCGGCACTGCGCTGCTTCATCTTCTTTGCCGCTGATTTGTTCATTCTGGTTCTACCCGTCCTTCCGTCGAGAAGCCCCTGAACAGATGGGTCAAGGGTTCACCCTTATATACCGCTTTAAATTCGCTTGGATGGATGAAATCGTCTTTAAACCACGGGAATTTTGCGGGATTGAAAGCGTCCACCAGCCAGTCGATCATGTGACGCACCCTAGGGATGCATCCGCTACTGGGATGATAAGACAGCCAAATATCGTATGGCCGGCGCAATTCGATCTCGAGAGGTATCATTTTACTTCCAAGCGCGCAGGCGTATGTCGGAAACACGCCGATCCCGGCGCCATTGGCGACGGCCCAATAGTTGGCGCTGCTGACATTGGTTTTCATCACCAAGAGGTCGCGCTCGGAAAAACCGGGAAACAAGCTTTCGAAGGTCTCTTTGGCGGCGGTCTGGGCGGCGACCTGCATCACGAGTCGGTGCTTGACCAATTCATCAACGGTCCTCGGGGCGCCGTAAGTTTCGATGTATTTTTGGCTGGCAAAAAACATCAAATGTATTCTGCCGAGCCGGACCAGTTTGACGTCAAGCGCTGCGGGCCGCGACAGATGGATCGCAACGTCGGCCTCATGCCTTGATACGTCGGCGGAGCGCATTGCACATTGGAGATCGACGAGAATGTTCGGGAATGATCGCTGAAACTCGACTAGGCGAGGGGCCAGCCAAAACGTTCCCAAACCTTCGGTGATGGCGACGCGGACTTCGCCTGAAAGCGTGTTGGTGACGGAATTGCCGGCGCGCAGCAGGTCGAACGAGGCGGCCTCCATGCGTTCGACTGCCGAAACCACCAGCGCGCCTTCGTCGGTCAGGCGGGTGCCATGGACGTCGCGCGTAAAAAGGGTGGCGCCGATTTGCCGCTCAAAATCATGCGCCTGCGAACGACGTTGATGGAGAGTTCGAGCCGCTCCGCCGCGGATCTGAAACTCCCGCAACGTACGACTTCCAGAAAAACCCTGGCCGCGTCCCAATCCGTGAGACTGCCGATGGCGACGCGATGGTGTTCCTCCTGAGGAACACCCCTTTCCAGCACCAGACGCATACATGGCCCCTTTTGCTGGCTAAACTTGCCAGAATATCGAGCGGACCACAACCATTGCGGGTCTCAGCGCCTGAGCATTTTGCCGCTTATACCTGTCGTCGAGGCCGGTACCCCCGGGGAGTTCAGGGGCGCCGCCTCCGTCCCGCCCTTGAAAGGGAAGCCGCGTGAATTCAGTTGTAAGCCTTCGGACATTTGCAAATTCATCGAGCGTTCCGATCGTCGTCTTTGTGGATATGCAGCAGGAATACCTGGCAAAGCCGCGCCTGCTTGCGATTTCCGAGATCGATCGCGCGCTGGATAATTGCCGAAGGGTTCTGGATCATTCACGCCGCATCGGTCTGCCGGTCGCGTTCATCCGCATGCTCAATGAATCGGCGTTTTTCAACCGTGCAACGCCGTTCGCGCGCTGGATCGAAGGTTTCGAACCCTATCGCAATGAAATGGTATTCGAACGCGGCAGCCCGTCTTGCTATTCTTCCGAGCCCTTCGCTGCGCTGGTGAACCACAGCCGGGGCGGCATCGTGCTGGCCGGATTTGCAGGCGAGTCGGCCTGCCTGTCGACTTTGATCGATGCGTTCCATCGCAACCACAAGGTCACTTATCTGTCCGACGCTTCCGCCAGTCACGCACTCGACGACATGCCGGCGGACGAAATTCACCGTGCCGTCTCGAAGATATCCGGAGTTTATGGAGAGGTATATGAAACGACAGACTGGATCGCATCGACTTCACCTCGCAAGCTCGGTAATGCAAAAAACGCCGGTGGCTAATTCAGAACGATTGCATTCGGTTCTTGCAACCCTCGAGGACTGCCGCGCTGTTCTCCTCGACAGCAGTGATCGCGAGATTGCACTATTGGTCTCGGTCGCAATTCTCGATCTGCGGATGAAACTGCATCGAATTGCGGACTTGGAGTTGAAGGCTTTATGCGATGCGATGTCGCGGCACGAAGTCCCGGCGGAAACATCGCATGAGCCAAAATCGCCGCAGGGCCGGCGCCGACGCCCCTTGCTGAAGCTGGTCAAATAGCGACGCAGGTTCCATCGTATTCCGGACACGCCGGATCCTGCCCGCGGTCCGCCTGATCCGTAGCATTGGGACGGCGGTGCTCGCTCAGGCTGTCGCGATGTCGGATTGTTGATCGAGAAAATCCGCACCCATCGCCGCTATTGCGCGCATCGACGGCCAAGGTTGGGGCCGGCCGCGGGATGTCTGTTGCGCATTTTTGGCCATCCGCTACATGAAGGCCGGACCGGCCCGGCGCTCCCCGATGTCGGCCTTGACCAAGGCTGCGAGCCCGCGCGGTATCAATGATGGCGATGACTGCATGATTCACGATGTCTCGATCCCCGCGGCGCTGATTGCCGGTCTGGTGAGCTTTCTGTCGCCATGCGTGCTGCCTTTGGTGCCGCCGTATCTGATTTACCTCACCGGCGCGACCATCGAGCACGTCGCCAACGACGAGGAGGTATCGTCCTCGAAGCGCGCGGTGATGATATCGGCGGTCATGTTCGTGCTCGGCTTTTCCACCGTATTCGTGGCGCTCGGCGCCAGCGCTTCCCTGATCGGGGGGCTGATCCGCGCCTGGTCGGCGGAGCTTTCGATCGTCGCCGGCATCGTCATCATCGTCATGGGCCTGCACTTCCTCGGGCTGACGCGGATCGGCTTGCTGATGCGAGAAGGGCGGCTGCCGATCCCAAAGCCTGTAGGTCTGTGGGGAGCCTATGTGATGGGCCTGGCGTTTGCGTTCGGTTGGACGCCCTGCATCGGCCCGATCCTCGCGGCCATCCTGTCGGTCGCCGCCGCCGAAGCGACGGTGGCGAAGGGCGCGGGCCTGCTCGCGGTCTATTCCGCCGGGCTCGGGATTCCGTTTCTGATTGCGGCCTTCATGGTCGAACAGTTCTCGGCGCTGTTCGCGCGGATGAAGCGGCATCTTGCCGGCGTCGAACGGGCGATGGGCGTGCTGATGATCATCACCGGCATCGGCTTTCTCACCGGGAGCGTGTCCACCATCAGCATCTGGTTGCTGGAGACGTTTCCAGGCTTGCAGAATTTCGGCTAGCTGGAAACTGGCTTTCGTCCTCAATGCGGAACCTGCGCCGCTGTTAAAGATTGCTGTCGGTAATCCCGGAGTAGACCATGGTGCGCAGCTCGCGCCGCACGGGATAGGTGCTGGACGGCAGCAGCTGGGTCATGAAGATGGCGATCAGCTCTTCCGCGGGATCGATCCAGAACGCCGTCGAGGCCGCGCCGCCCCAAGCATATTCCCCAGCACTGCCGGGAATCAACGTCTGCGCGGGTTTCATCGTGACAGAGAAGCCGAGCCCGAAGCCGATGCCGGGATAGATCGCCTCGCTGATGATTGATTTCGCAACTTCCGGCAAGTCACATCCGCCGGGCAGGTGATTTGATGTCATCAGCGCCAGTGTCTTCGGACCGATCAGCCTGACGCCGCCGAGCTCGCCGCCATTGAGCAGCGCGCGGCAGAAGGTGAGATAATCGGCCGCGGTCGAGCACAACCCGCCGCCTCCCGAAATGAACGACGGCGGAGACAGGAAAGAACTCTTGGTCGGATCGTCCTGCAGCGTCATGCCGCCCTTGCCGTCGGCGGAGTAACATGCCGCGAGCCGGTGCGCCTTTTCGGGGGGCACAAAAAAATCGGTATCATTCATATCAAGCGGATCGAAGATACGTTCCTTCAGGAACGCTTCGAACGGCTTGCCGCTGATTTTGCCGATCAGATAGCCGATGACGTCGGTGGAGACGGAGTAATTCCAGGCGTCGCCGGGCGAAAATTCCAGCGGGATTTTTGCAAGATCCTCGATCATCGATTGCAGCGTTCCCGCTTTCTCGAACTCTCCGATTTTCCTTTCGCGATAGGCCGCATCGATGTTGGTCCGCTGCTGGAATCCGTAGGTCAGGCCGGAGGTGTGCCGCAAAAGGTCCACGATCAACATCGGCCGCGACGGCGGCCTGGTCAGGAATGCCGGCGCGGTTCCAGCCTGGAAAACGCCAAGGTTTCTCCATTCCGGGATGTATTTATGGACGGGCTCGTCGAGCGCGACGTGGCCCTCCTCGAACAGCATCATGAAGGCCACGCTCGTGATCGGTTTGGTCATCGAATAGATACGAAAAATGGTGTCGTCCTTCATCAGCGCCTTGCGCTCGATATCGGCAAAGCCTTGCACCGCGCTGTGGACGATCTTGCCGCGGCGGTAGACCAGGAGCTGCGTTCCCGGGAAGCGGCCGGCGTCGATATACCGGTGCTTCAGATGCTCTTCGAGGCGATCGAAGGCGGCCTTGGACATACCGGCGGATTCGGGCGAGGCGGGGGTCGGGGCTAACATCGGGCTCATCTCCGGGCTTTCGAGCTATGCGTTGATAGCCGAAAAGTGTGCCCTGTTCCAATCGCCGCGGTGCTTACGCCGGCCGCATCGCCGGTGTAGGGTTACACCGAAAATCGCATAACCCGCAGGACAGGAAACCATGCCCCAATTCAACGACACCGAACTCACCGCCGCCGTTATCCGCAGCTTCGAGGAGACGCCGGACCCGCGTGTCAAGTTCCTGATGGAAGAACTGGTGAAGTCGCTGCACGATTTCGTCCGCAAAACCGATCTCACTTTCGACGAATGGGGTTACGCGATCGATTTTCTGACCCGCGTCGGCCAGAAATGCACGTCGACCCGGCAGGAATTCATCCTGCTGTCCGACGTGCTTGGGGTTTCGATGCTGGTCGATGCCGTGAACCATCGCGAGCGCGACGGTGCGACCGAAACCACCGTGCTCGGTCCGTTCTATGTGGGCGAACACAAGCCGACGCCGCACGGTACAGACATCTCGGCTGCCAACCTGACCGGCGAACGGATGTTCGTGCAGAGCCGCGTTACGGATCTCAAGGGCAAACCGCTGGCGGGGGTCCCGGTGGACGTCTGGCACGCCGACGATGACGGCTATTACGATTCGCAAAAGCCGTCCTACGAAACCGAGGGGCCGTCATCCCGGGCGCGGTTCATCACCGACGCCGACGGCCGGTTTTTCTTCCGCACTATCCTGCCCTGCAGTTATCCGATCCCGACCGACGGTCCCGTCGGGGAAATGATCCTGCAGACGCGGCGCCATCCGATGCGGCCGGCGCATGTGCATTTTCTCGTCGATGCGCCGGGCTACGAGCCGCTGATCACCCACGTCTTTATCGAGGGCGACAAGTACCTCGATTCCGATGTCGTGTTCGGGGTCAAGAACGACCTGATCGCCAAAGTCGAAAAACGCACCGATCCCACGATGCCCGATGGCAAGCCCGCCGCCTCACCCTGGCATTTGATGACCTACGATTTTCGAATGAAACCGGGCCAGGGGAACGCACCGAAGCCGATGATGGCCGTGACCGAAGACGCTTGAAGAAGTCGGCTCGCGACACTTGCCCATTTTTTGTGCGCCGCACAAAAAATGGGCGAATCGCAAATTCTGGATGCGCGTCGCGCTCGGCAGGCAACGCCAGCTTAGCCACTAACTTATTATAATATAAAGATATTTTGCGTTGCGGCGGCTTGGCATGAAGCTTGAATAGTTTCTGCCGACGCCATTGATGCCGTCCATCGAAACCAATCATCCGAATTGTGACACCGCCAGACTGGTGCCTCCCCAGAGCGCGCCTCTATGCCTTTCGAGCGCGACGCGGGTGCCAACAGGCGGACGGCCATCCAGACGCAAAGGACGAAAGCAAATATGACGAAGCCCACCGATCAGACCCCGCTCCGCGGTCTCAGCCGCCGTCAAATCCTTAAAGCGACTGCGGGAACGGCGGCGCTGCTTGCCGCCGCGAAACTCAATTTTCCCGCCGGCGCCTTCGCACAAGGCGCGGGCCCGGAAGTCACGGTCGCGAAGCTCGGCTTCATCGCACTGACGGATGCCTCGCCGCTGTTCGTCGCCAAAGAGAAAGGTATCTTCGCCAAATACGGCATGCCCGATGTCGAAGTGCAGAAGCAGGCCTCCTGGGGCACCACGCGCGACAACCTCGTGCTTGGCTCGGAAGGCAACGGCATCGACGGCGCGCACATCCTGACGCCGATGCCGTATCTGATTTCGTCCGGCAAGGTCACGCAGAACAATCAGCCGACGCCGATGTACATCCTGGCGCGGCTCAATCTGAACGGTCAATGCATTTCGGTCGCCAAGGAGTATAGCGACCTCAAGGTCGGCGTCGACACCGCGCCGTTCAAGGCCGCGCTCGACAAGAAGAAAGCCGCCGGCAAATCGATCAAGGCCGCGATGACGTTCCCGGGCGGTACCCATGATCTGTGGATCCGCTACTGGCTTGCTGCCGGCGGCATCGATCCCGACAAGGACATCGAAACCATCGTCGTGCCGCCACCGCAAATGGTCGCCAACATGAAGGTCGGCACCATGGATTGCTTCTGCGTGTGCGAGCCGTGGAACCTGCAGTTGATCCATCAGGAGATCGGCTACACTGCGATCACGACCGGCGAACTCTGGAATCAGCATCCGGAAAAATCGTTCGGCATGCGCGCCGCCTATGTCGACAAATATCCGAAGGCGGCCAAAGCGCTGCTGATGGCCGTCATGGAAGCGCAGCAGTGGTGCGAGAAGCCTGAAAACCGCGAGGAGGTCGCGGTGATCTGCGCCAAGCGCCAATGGATCAATTGCCCCGTCGATGACGTCACCGACCGGGTCAAGGGCAAGTTCGACTACGGCACCGGCAGGGTGGTCGAGAACAGCCCGCACATCATGCGGTTCTGGGCCGACAACGCGTCCTACCCCTATCAGAGCCACGATCTGTGGTTCCTCACCGAGGATATCCGTTGGGGCAAATATGAAGCGGGTTACGATGCCAAGGCACTGATCGCCAAGGTCAACCGCGAAGACCTCTGGAAGGATGCCGCGAAAGATCTCGGCGTGGCCGCCGCCGATATTCCGGTCTCCAAGTCGCGCGGCAAGGAGACCTTCTTCGACGGCAAGGTGTTCGATCCGGAAAATCCGGCGGCCTATCTGAAGTCGCTGTCCATCAAGCGTGTTGATGTCTGATCGAAGCGGGACCGCTCGCTCGCGTGCGGTTCCGCCTGTGAACACGGAGAAACACTTTCGATGAATATGCCTGCGACGAAGACCGAGCCGGTCACGATGCTCCCCGCCACCGTGGCGCCGGTCGTTGCGATGACGCCGAAGCGGCCGCCGCGCGCGGACAAATATATCAAGATGGTGCGCGAGACCGCGGTGCGGGGGGTGCCGCCTTTGATCGTGCTGGCGCTGCTGATGCTGTTCTGGGAACTGGTCTGCCGCCGCGCCGGCTCGACGCTGCCGCCGCCATCGCGGGTCTACAAGGACACCAAGGAGTTGATCTTCGATCCGTTCTTCGATCGCGGCGGCATCGACAAGGGTCTGTTCTGGCATCTGTCCGCCAGTCTGCAGCGCGTCGCGCTCGGTTATTCGCTTGCCGCGGTCGCCGGTATCGCGCTCGGCACGCTGGTCGGGCAATCGGTCTGGGCGATGCGCGGGCTCGATCCGATCTTCCAGGTGCTTCGCACCATTCCGCCGCTGGCATGGCTGCCGCTGTCGCTCGCGGCATTTCGCGACGGCCAGCCCTCGGCGATCTTCGTGATCTTCATCACTTCGATCTGGCCGATCATCATCAACACCGCGGTTGGCATCCGCAACATCCCGCAGGATTACCGCAACGTCGCGGCTGTCGTTCAGCTCAATCCGCTGGAATTCTTCTGGAAGATCATGATCCCGGCGGCTGCCCCCTACATCTTCACGGGCTTGCGCATCGGCATTGGCCTGTCCTGGCTCGCCATCGTGGCGGCGGAAATGCTGATCGGCGGCGTCGGCATCGGCTTCTTCATCTGGGATGCCTGGAATTCCTCGCACATCAGCGAGATCATTCTGGCGCTGTTTTACGTCGGGATCATCGGCTTCGTGCTCGACCGCGTGATCGCGGGTCTTGCCAAGGTCGTGACCCGCGGCACCGCGCTGAACTGAAGGAACACCTCATGCAGGCCTATCTGAAACTCGACCACATCGACAAGACCTTCAGCCGCGGCAACGCCTCGACCGAGGTGCTCAAGGACATCAATCTGACCATCGAGAAGGGCGAGTACGTCTCGATCATCGGACATTCCGGCTGCGGCAAATCCACCTTGCTCAACATCGTCGCCGGTCTCACCCCGACCACGATGGGCTGCGTGCTGCTGGAAAACCGCGAAGTCAATTCGCCGGGTCCGGATCGCGCAGTGGTGTTCCAGAACCACAGCCTGCTGCCCTGGCTCACGGTCTATGAAAATGTGCGCCTCGGCGTCGACAAGGTTTTCGCATCGAGCAAGACCCGTGGGGAACGCGACGCATGGACCATGCACAATCTCAATCTGGTGCAGATGGCCCATGCCAAGGACAAGCGCCCAGCCGAAATATCCGGCGGCATGAAGCAACGGGTCGGCATCGCGCGTGCGCTGGCAATGGAGCCGAAGGTCTTGCTGCTGGATGAGCCGTTCGGCGCGCTCGATGCGCTGACCCGCGCGCATCTGCAGGATTCGGTGATGGCGCTGCACCAGAAGCTCGGCAACACCATCTTGATGATCACGCACGACGTCGACGAGGCGGTGCTGCTGTCGGACCGCATCGTGATGATGACCAACGGACCGAGTGCGCGGATCGGCGAGGTCCTTGACGTGCCATTGGCGCGCCCGCGCAAGCGGCTCGAACTCTCGACCAACGCGGCCTACCTGAAATGCCGGCTGCGCGTGCTGGAATTCCTTTACGAGCGGCATCGTTTCGTCGAGGCGGCATAGGTACTGGCGCTCTCGTAATTGCCGGGCAAATGCGCGAAGCGCGTCTTCGACCTAGATGCCCGGCAATCCATCGAAAGCGCAAGAATCCTTTTTGGATGGATGCGCGGGTCAAGCCCACGCATGACGACAGTGTATGGAGCCAAACATGACACCCGACCAAGTCAAACTCGTGCAGCAGAGCTTCGCCAGGGTCGCGCCGATTTCGGAAACGGCGGCAGTGATATTTTACGATCGGCTGTTCGAGATCGCACCATCGGTGAAAGCGATGTTTCCGGCCGACATGACCGAGCAGCGCAAGAAATTGATGGCGACGCTAGCCGTGGTGGTGAACGGGCTCGGCAATCTTGAATCCATATTGCCGGCCGCGAGCGCGTTGGCGCAGCGCCACGTCAGCTACGGCGCCAAGGCCCAGCATTATCCGGTCGTCGGCGCCGCACTGCTGTGGACGCTGAAAAAGGGGCTTGGCGATGCCTGGACGCCGGAAGTCGCGGCGGCATGGACCGCGGCTTACGGGACGCTATCCGGCTTCATGATTTCCGAAGCGTACGGTCGCCCCCAAGCGGCCGAGTAAGGACTGGATCGTGAGCGAACCGCTGGTCGTCGTCGGCAATGGAATGGCGGCTGCGCGTCTGGTCGACGAACTGGCGAAAGCAGCCCTTGGCCGTTACGCCATTGCTGTCATCGGCGACGAGCCGCGGCTGGCCTATAATCGCGTGCTGCTGTCCTCGGTGCTCGCGGGCGAGACCGCCTCGCATGACATCGAGCTTAAGCCCGCCGCATGGTGGCGCGACCGCGGCGTCACCTTGAAATATGGCTACCTCGCCACCGGGATCGACATCGGACGCCGCGAACTCAAGATCGCGAACGAAGAGAGCATCGCGTTTTCCAAACTGGTCCTTGCCACCGGCTCGACGCCGCTGCGGCTTAACGTACCCGGCGCCGATCTCGCCGGCGTGCACACCTTTCGCGATGGCCGGGACGTCGATCTGCTGCTGACACTCGCCGCCCAGAACAAGCGCGTCGTGGTGGTCGGTGGCGGATTGCTGGGGCTGGAAGCCGCCTATGGCCTCGCCAAGGCGGGCGCGGCCGTAACCCTGGTCCATCTGATGGAGCGGCTGATGGAGCGCCAGCTCGATGCGCCGGCGGCCGAACTATTGAAATCGCTCGTCGAGCGCAAGGGCATCAGGATCCTGCTGAATGCCAATACCGCGCGTCTTCACGGTGAGGCGCGCGTCGAAGGCATCGAGCTGGCGGACGGACGCCGGATCGATGCCGACGCGGTGATTTTCGCGGCCGGAATCCGACCGAATACCGCGCTGGCGAAGGATGCCGGCATTCCCGTCAATCGCGGCATCGTCGTCGACGATCATCTCGCGACCGGTGCGCCCGATATCTTCGCACTCGGCGAATGCGCCGAGCATCGCGGCATCTGTTATGGCCTGGTCGAGCCGGCTTACGAGCAGGCGCGCGTGCTGGCGCAGCATCTCGCGGGCAGGACCGCTGGCTACGGCGGCAGTGTCGTGTCGACCAATCTGAAGGTTTCGGGCGTCAGCGTGTTTTCCGCGGGCGATTTTATGGGCGCTGAGGGCAACGAATCCATCGTCCTCAATGATGCCAGCGGCGGCACTTACAAGAAGCTCGTGATATCGAACGGCCGCCTCACCGGCGCGGTGCTGGTCGGCGATGTTGGAGAGGCGCTCTGGTATCTCGAATTGATCCGCGGCGGACAACCAATCGCAAGAATTCGTAAAGACATGATGTTCGGCCGCTCGCTTGCTGTTCCGTCTGAGGCGGCGTGATGACCGGGTTGTTGCCATGACGGCCGTCGATCCCACGCTTCGCGCCACCCGCACGACCTGTCCCTATTGCGGCGTCGGTTGCGGCATATTGGCGACGCCGGACGATCGCGGCGGCGCGGCGATATCGGGCGATCCCGAGCATCCCGCCAATTTCGGACGGCTGTGCTCGAAGGGCTCGGCGCTCGGCGAAACCGTCGGTCTTGAGGACCGGCTGCTCTATCCGATGATCCGCTGCAGCAAGGGCACCATGGAGCGCGTGGCCTGGAGCGATGCGCTCGACCATGTCGCGCATCGCTTTGCGCACATCATCAAGCGCGACGGCCCCGAGGCTGTGGCGTTTTATCTGTCCGGGCAATTGCTGACCGAGGACTATTACGTCGCCAACAAGCTGATGAAGGGATTCATCGGCAGCGCCAACGTCGATACCAATTCGCGCCTGTGCATGGCCTCCTCGGTCGCGGGTCACCGCCGCGCATTCGGCGCCGACACCGTGCCCGGCTGCTATGAGGATCTCGACGAGGCGGATCTGTTGGTGCTGGTCGGCTCGAACGCGGCGTGGTGCCATCCGGTTCTGTTTCAGCGCATGGCCGCCAACAAGCTTAAGCGCGGCGCGCGCATCGTGGTGATCGATCCGCGCCGAACCGACACCGCCGGGGATGTCGACCTGTTTTTGGGATTGAAGCCTGGCACCGACACCGCGCTGTTCTCCGGGCTATTGGTGCAGCTCGCCGACACCGGCGCGCTCGATTCTGACTACATCGAACGTCACACTTCCGGCTCCGAAGAGGCGCTGGCGCGGGCGCGAAACATTGCCGGCAGCATTAGTGCCACCGCGCTGGCCACCGGCCTCTCCGAGCGGGATGTCGCTGACTTCTTCCAGATGTTTGCGAATACGCCGCGCGTGGTCACGCTTTATTCGCAAGGAGTCAACCAGTCGGCGCAGGGCACCGACAAGGTCAATGCCATCATCAATTGCCATCTCGCGACCGGGCGGATCGGCAAACCGGGCGCGTCGCCGTTCTCGCTGACCGGGCAACCCAATGCGATGGGCGGGCGCGAGGTCGGCGGGCTCGCCAACCAGCTCGCCGCCCATATGGCCTTCACGCCGCCTGATATCGATCGCGTCCGCCGGTTCTGGAAGGCGCCGCGCATCACGACCCATGAGGGGCTGAAAGCGGTCCAGATGTTCGAGGCGATCGGACGCGGCGAGATCAAGGCATTGTGGGTGATCGGCACCAATCCGGCGGTGTCGCTGCCGGACGCCGATGCCGCGCGCGCCGCGCTGAAGAAACTCGAGCTGTTCGTCATCTCGGAGAACGTGCGTTCCAACGATACGGTCAATGCCGGCGCGCATGTGCTGCTGCCAGCGCAGGCCTGGGGCGAGAAGTCGGGAACCGTGACCAATTCGGAACGGCGCATTTCGCGGCAGCGCGCCTTCCTTGCCCCCCCGGGAGAAACCAGGCCGGATTGGTGGATCGTCGGCGAGGTCGCAAAACGGCTCGGCTTCGGCGCGGCATTCGATTTCAGCTCGGTGGCGGACGTGTTCCGCGAACACGCCGCCCTGTCGGCGTTTGAGAATAACGGCGACC
>Ga0209648_10003166_pt1 | contig 13777 bp, 14 predicted proteins | sample GraSoi2013_115cm_FD_185830 | JGI IMG/M metagenome (GOLD analysis project Ga0209648, IMG submission 185830) | Grasslands soil microbial communities from the Angelo Coastal Reserve, California, USA - Sample 9_17_2013_115cm (SPAdes) (version 2) | ecosystem: Environmental > Terrestrial > Soil >...
GGAGGAGAGAGAACCATGCACGACGCGAGCTCTCTTCGACGCAGCCTGCAGATCGACGGGGTCGCCTCCGGCCTGTGTGGAGTCCTGCTCCTGGCCGGCGCCGGCCCGCTCTCGAGCCTCATGGGCCTGCCCGGGCCCCACATCGCGCGGACGGTCGGCGCGCTGCTCGTGGTCTACGCCGCCGCGCTCCTGTGGAACGGAGCGCGCGCCACGGTCAGTCGCGGCGGGGCCCTGGCCGCGGTGGTGCTCAACGCGGCGTGGGTGGCCGGCAGCGCGGTGGTGATCCTCGCCGGCCCGCTGACCGCGCTCGGCACCCTCGCGGTGGCCGCGGTGGCGGTGGCGGTGCTGCTCTTCGGAATACTGCAAGCGGTTGGGCTCGCGCGGCTGCGCCAGGCGGTGCGGTGAGCGCGGAGCGCCTCCACGCCTACGATGTCGACACCGCAGTGGAGGCCGTCGCGGACCGTCCCGGGGAGACCGGGCGGTTCGCGGCGGTCATCACCGATCGCTGGAACGTGCTCGAGTATCGGGTGGCCGCGTTGCCGGGCTGGGCGCGGGTCGGCCCTCCGGCCGGGCGAGCATGGAGTCCTGGATGCGCTACCGTGACGGACGCGACGCGGATCCGCTCAGCCTGCCCGCGCTGGTCGACGCGGCCGCCCCGGTGATCCTGGACCTGGGCGAGGTCGGGTCGGCCACCGTCGAGCTGACCGTCCACGTGCGCGCGCGTCCGGCGCCCGGCTGGCTCGCGTGCCGCTCCACCCCGCGTTTCGTGGCCGGCGGCTTCCACGAGGAGGACTTCGAGATCTGGGACGGAGCGGGCGTGCTCGTGGCCCAGTCGCGTCAGCTCGCGCTGCTTCCGTGCTTCTTCGCCCGACCCCCCCGGACCCCCGGAAGCCTGGATGGTATGATCCGGGCGCGGGAATGGACCAACCGGACGACATCGCGGGGCGCATCGTGCTCGTCGTGGACGCCGCGCTCTCGGCGGCGGCGCGGGAGACGTGCGCGGAGACCGCCGCCGCGCTCGCGCAGCGCACCGGCGTCCCGGTCACCCTCGCCACCGTGCCCATCGAGACGCTCGACCAGGCCCAGCCCCTCCTCCGCCGGAGTCCCGCCCGCATACGGGAGCTGTCGCCGCCGGCCTTGGACGCCGACGCGATGGCCTCGGCGCCCTTCCTGTGGCGCGAGGGCCGCCCCGACTGGGGCGCGATGTGGACCACCTTCTGCGAGCTCGCCCTCCATGGCGGGCCCCCGCAGCGCGGCGTCGACCGGGCGCTACGCGCGCCCGGGCTCGGCGACCGGGTGGGCGGGTCCGCCCCGGAGATGCTGGCCGAGCTCGAGCGCGGCATCCTCGAGACCACCGGGCTGGTCGCGGAGGCAAGCGGTCCCGGCCTGATCGCGATCCGCTGCGAGAGCCCGCGCATGGCCGCGTGGCTCTGCGCGGCCATCATCCTGGAGAACGTGGACGCGCGCGTCGAGGGCGACCGGCTATTCCTGCCCGCGGGGCCCGACTTCCGGCTCGAGGACCAGGTGAAGAGCGTCATCACGGTGGTGGCCAAGACGCACCACTACTGGCGCGAGCACCTGGAGACCGGCCGCAGGGCGTGACCGGCGACACCATCGTCATCGCGGGCCTGCCCGCGCGGGACGATCGGGCCGAGCTCGCGGGATACGAGGCCGACGCGGTGGACCTGACCGCGCAGGAGCGGCGCCGCGCCCGGCGCCGCGTGGTCACCCGGGCCGGCCGCGTCTTCACCCTGATGCTCCCACCCGGCGAGGTGCTCGCGCCCGGCCGGCTGCTCTACGTGGGCCCCGGCTGGTACGTCACGGTGGAGGCGGCGTCGGAGGCGCTGCTGATGGTGAGCCCGCGGAGCGAGCGAGAAGGCATCCGCGTCGCGCTCGAGGTCGGCCGCCTCCACGCCGCGCTCGCGGTGGCGGGGGACCGGCTGCTCGTGCCGGACGAGCCCGCGCTCGAGCGGCTGCTGACCCGCCTGGACGTGCCGTGGACGCGCGACCACGCCCCCTTCCTGCCGATCACCACCGGCTCGCCGCACTGAGGTCCAGATCGCGCGTGACAAGGCCCGCGCGGCGGGATATCTTCTCTCGTGCCGAATGCGGAACGTCATTCGATACTGAGAATGGGCGGCATTCAACGGTGAGGAGGCGGGGATGAGCGCGCCGCGTACCATCCGGGGACGGGTCGCGATCGCCGGGATCGGCGAGACGGCCTACTACAAGCACGGGCGCGCGCCCGAGTCGGAGTTCGCGCTGGCGCTACGGGCCATCCTGCGCGCCTGCGAGGACGCCGGGATCGACCCGCGGCAGGTGGACGGCTTCGCCTCCTACAGCAACGACCGCAACGATCCCTCCCGGCTCGCCGCCGCGCTCGGCCTGCCCGAGCTGCGCTTCTCCAACATGCAGTGGGGCGGGGGCGGAGGCGGCGGCTCGGCGGCGGTGGGCAACGCGGCGGCCGCGGTGGCCGCGGGCTACGCCGAGTGCGTGGTGGTCTTCCGCGCGCTGGCGCAGGGGCAGTTCCAGCGGTTCGGGGCCGCGCCCCCAGGCGGCACGGTGTCGGGCGAGGCGGCGCTCACGTTCCCCTACGGCCTCATCTCGCCGGCCCAGCGCTTCGCGATGCGGGTGATGCGCTTCATGCACGACCACGGGGTGCGGCCGGAGGCGCAGCGGGCCATCGCGCTCGCGTCCTACCATCACGCCCAGGCGAACCCGAGAGCCGTGATGCACGGTCGGCCGCTCACCGCCGAGGCTTACGACGCCTCGCGGTGGATCGTCGAGCCTTTCCGGCTCTTCGACTGCTGCATGGAGAACGACGGGGCCGCCGCGCTGGTGCTGGTCTCGGCCGAGCGGGCGCGCGATCTGCGCCACCCACCCGCCTACCTGCTGGGCGTCGCGCAGGGCTCGGAGTATCGCAACGCGGCGCGCGGCCACAACGCGCCGACCTACGCCTCCTCGAGCTTCACCACGGTGGCCCCCCACCTCTGGGAGATGGCGGGCCTCGGCCCCAAGGACGTCCACGTGGTCCAGAGCTACGAGAACTTCACCGGGGGCGTGCTGATGAGTCTGGTCGAGCACGGCTTCTTCGCCCCCGAGGAGGCCAACGACTTCCTCACCCCCGAGAACCTGATGGCGCCCGGCGGGCGCCTGCCGCTCAACACCAGCGGCGGGAACCTGGCCGAGTGCTACATGCATGGGCTCGAGCTGCAGATCGAGGCGGTGCGCCAGCTCCGCGGCGAGTCCACCAGCCAGGTGCCGGGCGCTCGCGTCGGCCTCGTGATCTCGGGCCCGATGGTGACACCGGTCTCCAGCATGCTGGTCGGCACCGGAGACACCCTGTGAGCGCCGCGACGTATCTGCCCGCCGGCATGCCGCGCCCGGTGGCGGAGGGGGACGGGCTCGACCGGCCGTACTGGGAGGGCACGCGCGCGGGGCGACTGCTCGTCCAGCGCTGCCGGGGCTGCCGGGGGTTCCAGTGGGGGCCGGAGTGGATCTGCCACCGCTGCCTCGGCGCCGAACTGGAGTGGGTGGAGACGGCCCCGCGCGGCCACGTCTATTCGTGGGAGCGCGCCTGGCATCCGGTGCACCCCGCGCTCAAGGACCACGGCCCCTACATCGTCGTCCTGGTGGAGCTGCCCGACGCGGGCTCCGTCCGCATGATCGGCAACCTGCTCGGAGATCCCACCCAGGAGGTTCCGATCGGCGCGCCGGTGGAAGCGGTCTTCGAGCCGCACGACGACGTCACGCCCCCGTTCACGCTCGTGCAGTGGAGGAGGATCGCGCCATGACCCCGACCCCGATGCCCTCGGCCGATATCGTCGTCAACGAGCCCAACCGGTGGCGTCTCGACACGCCGGGCCACGCGGGCTGGCCGCGCACCGCGTGGCCGGACGATCCCCGGAAGTACTTCATGGTCTCGGCGGACTGTCACGCCAACGAGCCCCACGACCTCTGGGCCACCCGCATCGAGGAGAAGTATCGCGCGCGTGTGCCCCGGGTCATCACCGACGAGAACGGGGTGAAGTGGCGCGTGTCGGAGGGCCACCGGCCGGACCGGCTGCGCACCGACGCGCTCGAGGGCGAGGACGGCCTGCGCCAGCGGGTGGGGGCCGATCCGGTCGAGCGCCTGCGCGACATGGACCGGGACGGCATCGACGCGGAGGTCATCTTCCCCAACAAGGGGCTCGCGATGTGGGCCACTCCGGATCCGGTCTTCGCGATGGCCCAGTGCCGCGTCTACAACGACTGGGCGCACGAGACCTTCGGACGCTTCCGCGACCGCATGGCGCCCGCCGCCGCGCTCGCCACCGGCGATCTGGACGGGTCGATCGCGGAGGTGGCGCGCGTGGCCAGGCAGGGCTTCCGGCTGCTCACGCTGCCGTGCAAGCCCATCTGGGGCGGCCACGACGTGGATCACCCGAACTACAACCTGCCGATGTTCGACCCGCTGTGGACGGTGATCCAGGACGCCGGTCTGCCGGTGACCTTCCACGTCTCGACCGGGCGCGACCCGCGAGCCGCGCGCGGCAACGGGGGCGCGGTGATCAACTACGTCTCGCACTCGCTCTCGCCCACCATCGAGCCGGTGGCCAACCTCTGCGCCTCCGGCGTGTTCGAGCGCTTCCCGCGACTGCGGGTGGCGACGATCGAGGCCGGCATCGGCTGGGTGCCGTGGTTCCTCGGCGCGATGGACGAGGCGTACCGCAAGCACCACTTCTGGGTTCGGCCGAAGCTCGGGCGCCTGCCGAGCGAGTACTACCGCGAGCATTGCTGGGCCTCGTTCCAGGAGGATCCCGCCGGCCTCGCGCTGGCCGAGCCGATGGGGCTCGCCGACCGCTTCATGTGGGGCAACGACTATCCGCACCATGAAGGCACGTGGCCGCATTCGGCTCCGGCCATCGAGCGCACCATGGGGCATCTCTCCGAGGCCGCGCGGGCCAACGTGCTCGGCCTGAACGCGGCGCGCTTCTTCGGCTTCGAGGTGCCGGCGGCGCGCCAATGAGCTCCACGACCAGCCCGACCGCGCTCCCGGACGCGCGCGCGGCGGGGGCCCACCGCGCCGCGGGCCGGGTGGTGGACATCCTGGAACTGATTGTCTCCACCCGTGGTGGCCTGGCCCTGCGCGAGCTGAGCGCGCAGCTCCTGGCCCCCAAGAGCAGCCTGCTCCCACTGCTCCGCACCCTGGCCGCGCGCGAGTACCTCGAGCAGGGGCCGGGGGGCGAGTACCGGCTCGGCCGGCGGGCGCTGGAGCTGGGGCTGGGCCGGCCGGCGCAGCGCGGGCTGCCCGAGATCGCCCGGCCCGCGCTGCGGGCGCTGATGGAGCGCACCGGCGAGACCGTGTTCCTCGGGACGCTCAGCGGCGACGGGACCGCGGTGGTCTTCGTGGACAAGGTCGACAGCGACCAGGTGATCCGCTACGCGGGCGGGGTGGGGGACCGCCGTCCGCTCCACGCCACCTCGAGTGGCAAGGTGATCCTCGCGTTTCTGCCCACGCCCCAGCGGGAGAAGATCTTGCGGGCGCTGCCGCTCAAGCGTTACACCGATCACACCATGACCAGCCTGCCCGCGCTGCGCGCCGCGCTCGACGAGGTGCGCCAGACCGGGCTCTGCGTCAACCTCGACGAGCTGGCGGTGGGCGCGGCCGGCATCGCGGCCCCGATCTTCGATCGCGACGGCGCGGTGGCGGGCGCCTGCGCCATCGGTGGGCCCACCGACCGCGTCCGCCCCCGTCTCCGGGCGCTCGCCGCGGAGGTCAAGGCCTCCGCGCGCGCCATCTCCGCGCGCCTCGGCCACCGGCCGGCCGCTCCGGGAAAGGACCAGCCTTGATCACCAAGTTCGCCACCGTCTATCCCGGCCACGTGGACCTGCCCGACATGGGCCAGCTGGCCACCCCGGCCAACGAGCGCCGCTTCTCGAACGAGCATCTGGCGACGGTCTTCGAGAAGACCGATGACGTGGCCCGCCTGATGGACGAGTGCGGCTATGACGCGATCTGGCTGGCCGAGCACCACTTCCAGCACGAGGGCTACGAGTGCCTGCCCAACGTCCTGATGCTCGCGGTGCACCTGGCCCACGTGACGCGGCGTCTCCGCATCGGCTGCGGCTTCAACATCGCCCCGATGTGGCATCCGCTGCGGCTGGCCGAGGACTTCGCCACCGCGGACATCCTCACCCGCGGCCGGACCATCTTCGGCGTCGGGCGCGGATATCACAGTCGAGAAGTCGAGACCTTCGGAGCCCCCATCCTCGACGGCGAGGCCAACCGCGAGCTCTTCGAGGAGCAGGTGGAGATCATCCTGAAGGCCTTCGACCAGGAGTCGTTCTCCCACCAGGGCAAGCACTACACGCTGCCCCCCGCGGTGCCCTACCGCGGCTACGAGCTGCGCGAGATCACGCTGGTGCCGCGGCCGATCCACCGGCCGGTCGAGTGCTGGCAGCCCATCGTGAGGAGGTCATGCCGAAGTTTTCCCGGTAAGCCTTACCGCGCCGAGAAGGCGAAGGCCGTGCGGCAGATCCACGACGCGCTCGCGCGTCATATCCAGCGGGAGGAAGGCGAGATCTTCCCTCGCATCGCCCGGGCCTGGAGCCGGGACCGGCTCGAGCAGGCTGGGGCCGAGATGAGCGACATGCAGGCGGGCAAGACCGCCCGCCCCTGAGGGGGCCGCGGCCGCGGCGCCCGGTCAGGACGGCCGGACGTCCGGCCGCGCGCGGCGCGGCTGGACGCGCGAGTCGACGAGGCCGCCGATGACCGAGACCAGTTCCTCCGGATCGACCGGCTTCTCCACGAACACGTCGAAGCCCGCCTCCACCGCACGAGCGCGGTCCTGCACCCGCACGTAGGCGGTCAGCGCGACCGCGGGAGTCCGCCGGCCGCTCTGGCGCTCGACCGTCCGCAGGCTGCGGATGAGGGAGTAGCCGTCCTCGTCCGGCATGGCGAGGTCCGACACCAGCACATCTGGCCGGATCCAGCGCAGCAGGGCGAGCGCTTCCGCCGCCGACGTCGCGGTGCGCACGCTCGCCCCCGCCTCGCCGAGGAGCAGGGAGAGGATGTCGAGCGCGTCCTGGTCGTCGTCCACGACCAGGAGCTGTACCCCCCGGAGCGGCGCCACCGCGCCGGGCGAAGCGAGGTTCGTCGGCCGCTCGGCTTCCGCGTCCGCTCCCATCGGGAGACGGATGGTGAACGTCGAGCCGTAGCCCTCGCCCGCGCTCTCGGCGTGCGCGGTGCCCTCGTGCAGCTCGGCCAGGTGGCGCACGATGGCGAGCCCCAGACCGAGCCCGCCGTGGCGGCGGGTGATGGTCGAGTCGGCCTGGCGGAAGCGATCGAAGATGTAGGGCAGGAAGTCGGCCGCGATGCCCTCCCCGGTGTCGGTGACCTGGATCTGCGCGTGACCGTCGACCCGGGTCAGGCGGATCTCCACGCGCCCGCCCGCGGGGGTGAACTTGATGGCGTTCGTGAGCAGGTTCCACACCATCTGCTGCAGGCGGCCCGCGTCGCCGGAGAGCTGCCGAGCGGCCGGATCGAGCACCACCGACAGCTCGATGCCCTTCGCCTCCGCGCCGAGGCGCACCGAGTCGGTCGCGGCGTTGATCACCGCGGCCAGGTCGACCGGGCCCGGGGTGAGCCGCAGGCTGCCGGTGATCACGCGCGAGGCGTCCAGGATGTCCTCGACGAGCTGGGCCTGGGTCTGGGCGTTTCGCTCGATGACCTCGACCCCGCGCGTCACGGTGGCCTCCTCGTGGGTGCCCGACCGGAGGATGTGGGCCCACCCCAGGATGGCGTTGAGCGGGGTGCGCAGCTCGTGCGAGACGGTGGCCAGGAACTCGTCCTTCATGCGGTTGGCGCTCTCCGCCTCGGCGCGCGCGATGTGCTCGCGGGCCAGCGACTCCTTGCGGTCCTCCAGCTCCCGCTGCAGCCGGTGGTGGAGCCGCGCGTTCTCGATCGCGTCGGCCGCGATGCGCGCGTGCAGGTCCATCAGGCGCAGCTCGCGCTCCGGGGGTCGCCGGGGGATCGGGAAGAAGACCGACAGGACCCCGATGATGTCGCCCCGCCGCGTGCAGAGCGGCGTGCTGTGGCAGGACCGGAAGCCGGCGCGCTCCGCGGCGCCGCGATAGGCCGCGAACACCGGGTCGACGGCCACGTCCTCGACCACCACCTGGCGCCGCTCGAGGTAGGCGGTGCCACAGGCCCCGCCTCCCGGCGGGACGTGGCGGACCTCGTCGAGGAAGCTCTGATCGAAGCCCGCCTGCACCGCCAGCGCGAGACCGGGCCGGTCCGGCGCGCAGAGGAACAGGAGCCCCAGGCTCGTGTGCGGCACCGCGATCGCGGCCTGGAGCACTTCCCCCAGCACCGACTTCACGTCGAGGTTCCCGGTGAGGCGGACCGCCATGTCGTGCAGCCGCCGCAGGTCCTCGACCTGCACCTCGAGCTCGTCCTTCACCGCCCGGAGCGCGGTCTCGACCGTGTGGCGCTCGGCCACCTCGGCCTGGAGCGCGAAGGCCTGCTGCTGGAGCGCGACGATGGCCCGCAGCCGCGCCTGCTCGTCGACGGGCCGCGGAGAGCCGGCCGGAATGACGCGCGAGTGCCTCGCGCAGATCTCCACGATCGGGTGCACGAGCGCGTGGCCTCCGAGATCGGCGAGGGGATACGCGCAGAGCAGCTCGAAGGCGCGGGTCGCGCGCAGATCGCTCCAGAGCTCCTCGAGGCGGACGGTCATGTCGGACCGCCCGCGCGCCAGCAGGAGCCCGACCATCTCGCCGAACACGCGGAGCGGCCGATCGGATCGGAGCCGGCCGAAGAGGGCGCCGACCGCCTCCGCGAAGCGCCGCGGATCGACGTCCCCGGCGACCTCGATGCGGGCCAGGGTATCGGGGGCATCGACGGCCACGTACTGGCCGGTGGCCTGTGCCCCCGCGAGGTCCAGCCGCGCGCCCCGCAGCCGCTCCTCGAGCGCGTCCCGGTGATCCTTGGTCGCGATCACGAGGCACGCCTGACCGGTCGCCAGGCCGGTGCCCACGTAGTCGGCGAGAGTGGCGATCAGGACCGCGTCGTCGTCATAGAACTGGACGACGTGGTCGACGACGGGCGGAGCCGGCGAAGCGCTGGACATGAGCGGTACCCGCAGGGAGCAACCCATGTGCCAGGTGGCCCCCCGGTCAGCGCGACGCCCGTATAGGGTCCGGAAACGGCCACTCGGCCCACTCCGCCCGGTCCGCGATCGTCGGCGGGCCGGGCGCGAGGGCCCGAAGATGGTACTTTATTCCCGGTCACTCTTTCCGTCTGTTCGATCCGCGAACAGTCGGCTCAGCGCCCCTCGAATTCCCAGTACTTCCGCCGATTGTGGTGCTCCAGGAGCCGGTTCTCGTACGCGCGATCGAACGGTCGGCTCGGATCGTACTCGGGCGACGCCTTGATCTCGTCCTGGCGCAGGTCGACGTGCACCTGCGAGTCCGGCCAGCTGACCGTCTTGATCCAGTCGGGCGAGAGCACGACCTTCTTGCCGGGCCACCAGTTGCGGGTGTCCGCGACCAGATAGCGAATGGCCCACGCGCGATCGTCGATCAGGAAGTCGTCGACGTGGCCGATGTCGCCGTCGAGCGCCGCGATGTAGTAACCGGTCACGTCGCGCGCGCTGCGCAGCGAGGGATCGCCGAGCTCGGTGTCGCGCTCGCGCGCGGCCATCTCCTCGGTCATCCCGTCGGCCGGGATCGGCGCGGTGGGTAGCGGCGGCATGCCGGGGTAGGCGAGCAGGCCCCAGCGATACGGCCCTTCCCAGTAGTAGCGCTGGTCGTAGTAGCGGGCGATCGCCTCCTCCTGCTGACGATTCACCGGCTTGTCGCTCTCGACCGGCGGGCTGCCCTTCACCTGCGCCTGGGTGAGATCGACCAGGACCTTGTCCCCGGCCTCGCTCACCGAGAGCGGCGAGATCAGCACCTGGCGGCCGGGCAGCCAGGAGCCGGTGTCGACCACGAGATAGCGAACGGTCCAGCTGAGATCGTCGAAGTAGAGATCGGCCACGCTCCCGAGGTCGCCGTCGACGGCGGCGATCGTGAGACCCTTGAATCCGCTGGCTGGCTTGAGCATGCGCTCCTCCTTGCCGGTGAGCCAAGCATTTCCCGTGCAAGGCCCGCGAACCACCTGTTGACGCGCGTTCGGCGGGCGCGGGGCGAGCCGCGCGGGTAAGGCTTACCGGGAACGAGGAGGCGGCTCCGTAACTCCTGCCCCTCCCGGCCGCACGATGATCACGAGGCCCAGTAGCACCAATCCCATGCCGACGAGGCGGCGCGGGCCGAATCGCTCGCCGAGCACGAGCGCGGACGACGCGGCGGCCACGAAGGGAACGAGAAGGGCGAAGGGCGCCACCTGCGCGGCGGGATGCCGGCGCAGGAGGTAGCCCCAGATCGCGTAGGCGAGCACGGTGGCGACGACGCCCAGGTAAAGGATCGCGCCCAGTGCGAGCCACGAGGCCCCGAGCCACGAGTCCCAGAGCGCTCGCGGGCCGTCCCACAGGATCGCGAGGGCCAGGCCGGGCAGGGGCGGCACGAGGCTCAGCCAGACCGCGAGGGCGAGCGTGTCGACCGCGGGCAGGCGCTTGACCAGCACGTTGCCGACGCCCCAGCTCACCGCGGACATCGCGGTGAGGCCGAGACCGATCGCGGTCAGGTCGTGTCCCACGGTGGCCGCGATGACGGCCAGGCCCGCGAAGGCCACCGCGGTCCCGGCCCACTGGCGGCCGGTCGGCCGCTCGCCCGCCGCGAGGGCCGCGAACACGATGGTGAAGAGGGCCTGGGTCTGCACCACCATCGCGGCGAGCCCCGGCGGCATCCCGGCCGCGATGCCGAAGAACTGGAACAGGAACTGGCCGGTGTAGAGGGTGAGGCCGACCAGCACGAGGGCGCGCCACGAGACGCGAGGGCGCGGCAGGAGCGCGGCGGGCAGGGCGGCCACCAGGAAGCGCAGCGCGGTGAGCGCGGGCGGCGAGAAATCGTCGAGGGCCAGCCGCGTGGCCACGAAGGCCACGCCCCAGATGACCGTCACCAGCAGGGCCAGCGCGACGTGGGCGAGCGGCACGCGCTCGACCATAGCACCGGGCGGTCGCGCGATGGACAACCCGCGGGGCGGCGGCGTAGACTCCGGGCGTTCATCGGACGCTCAGGCAAGCACCCAGGGAGGCCGCCCCCATGCCACCGCAGAGTCTCAAGATCGACCGCGCCCGCTACGTCCTGACCCTCGATCGGCAGCGCCGCATCATCCAGGACGGCGCGGTGCTGGTGGAGAACGGGCGCGTCAGCCGGGTGGGGAAGGCGGCCGAGCTCGCCGACGCGCGCGCCGACCGGGTGATCGACGGCCGCCACCTCGTGATCACCCCGGGCTTCTTCAACGGCCACATGCACATCAGCTACGCGCACCCGGTGCGCGGCATCTTCCCCGACGAGCAGGCGAGCCCGCTCGTGCACGTCTTCAATCTTCAGGCCGCGATGACCGAGGACGAGGAGTACCACACCACGCTGCTCGGCCTGGTCGAGCTGGTCCGGAACGGAACGGTGTGCTTCCTCGATCCCGGCAGCACCAAGTTCCCGGACGCGTGCCTGCAGGCCTACGAGGACGCGGGTATCCGGGTGGTCCTGGGCGAGTGCGTGACCGATCAGCCCGCGCCGTGGGCCCTGCCGCGCTACCCGGCGGCGGAGGCGGTGGCGCGGACGGCCTCGTTCCTCGCGAAGTGGAACGGGCGACTCGACGGGCGGATTCGCGCCTGGGCGATGCCGTTCTCGTACGAGACGTGCAGCGCGGGCCTGCTCGAGACCCTGAAGCACGTGGTGGACGAGCAGCACACCGGTCTGACCCTGCACCACAACAGCGGGGCCAAGGCGCGCCAGGAATCGGTCGCGCGGCACGGCCACACTCCCACCGCCTACCTCGAGTCGATCGGCGTGCTGGGGCCCAACGTGCTCCTCGCGCACTGCCTGGGGCTCGACGAGGCCGAGATCGACTGCATCGCCCGCTCGGGCACCACGGTGGCCATGTGTCCGGTCACCGCGGCCAAGGGCGGGCGCGGCGTGCCCGAGCACGGCCGCATGCCCGAGCTGCTGGCCCGCGGGGTCCGGATCGCCCTCGGTTGCGACTCGCCGAACAACTCCAACCACCTGGACATGGTGCGCACCATGAACATGGCTGCCATCCAGTACAAGGACGCGCGCCAGGACACCCGACAGATCCCGGCCGAGGCCGCGCTCGAGATGGCCACCATCCACGGGGCCGAGGCCCTCGGCCTGGGCGCGGAGCTGGGCTCGATCGAGGTGGGCAAGAAGGCGGACCTGGTGGCCTTCGACGTCTTGCGCCCGGAGTGGCAGGCCCTCTGGAACCCGGTCAACAACCTCGTCTACAACGCCGACGGCCGCAGCGTGCACACCGTGGTGATCGACGGCCGGGTGGTGGTCGACGCCTACCGCCAGACCTTCGTGGATGAGCCCCGCCTCTACGCCCGGGTGCAGGAGATCGGCGAGCGGCTGCAGGCCCGGACCGGGATCAGCTTTCCGCGCTCCCGCTGGCCGCTCAGCTGAGTCGATCGACCCGGTCCGCTGCCCAAATCTGCGACGGCTGACATTTCCCATCAGTCCTGACGCAGGGAGGGCGGGATAACCGGCTGTTTTTGCTCATGCCGTCCATGGTGCAGTCCTTGCACGAAAGAGACCGGGTCGGCGCCCGTGCCGGCCCCAACGCTCGAGCCCGGACAGTCACCCCCGGCAGAGGAGACGGCCAGTGGCAGATCCACGCATTCTCGTGGTCGAGGACGAGACGAACGTCCGTGAGCTGGAAGCGGAGATCCTGAGGGAGGAATGGGAGCACGTGGACACCGCGGTCGACGGCACCGACGCCCTCCGGCTGCTCGCCGAGCACGTCTACGCCGCCATCGTCAGCGACCTGGCGATGCCCAAGCTGGACGGGCGCGGGCTCTACGAGGAGGTCGAGCGCCGGTGGCCGAGCGCGCACGGGCGCCTCGTGTTCGTGACCGGCTACGCGGAGGCCGAGGAGTACGACGCCTTCCTCCGCCAGAGCGGCGTCCCGGTGCTGGCCAAGCCGTTCACCATCGCCGACCTGATCGGCGCGGTCCAGCGGGCGTTCTCGCCCGCCTAGCGGAGCCCGCCGGTGACCCGTCTCGCCGAATCGTCCGAGCAGCGCTATCGAGCGCTGGTGGAGTCGAGCCGCGGCCTGATCTGCACCCACGACATGGCGGGCGTCCTGCTCTCGGTCAACCGGGCCGCCGCCGATCGCCTGGGCTACGCGGTCGACGAGCTGGTCGGCCGGAGCCTGGGCGACTTCCTGGCGCCGTCGGTGCGGGCCCAGTTCCCCCAGTACCTCGAGCGTCTCGCCCACGCCTCGGGCGACGAGGGGCTGATGCTGGTGGCGACGCGGGACGGGGAGGAGCGCATCTGGAGCTACAGCAACGCGCGCTGCCAGGAGCCGGGCGGGCCGCCCTACGTGCTGGGCCACGCCCACGACATCACCGACATCAAGCGCTCGGACGCGCGCGCCGGCGAGGCGGAGGCGCTCCGCTCGGTCGCCCAGCTCGCGCTCGCCACCGCGCACGAGATCAACAACCCGCTGACCGTCATCATCGCGAGCCTCCAGCTCATGACCTCGCGGAACCAGGTGCCCCCGGAGGCCGCCGGCTACGTGGAGCGCGCCATCCGCGCGGGCGAGCAGATCCGCGACACCGTGCGCAACATGTCCCGCATCACCCGCCTCGAGCTGTCCCGCCAGTCGCCGCAGCTG
>Ga0209648_10003168_pt1 | contig 13776 bp, 12 predicted proteins | sample GraSoi2013_115cm_FD_185830 | JGI IMG/M metagenome (GOLD analysis project Ga0209648, IMG submission 185830) | Grasslands soil microbial communities from the Angelo Coastal Reserve, California, USA - Sample 9_17_2013_115cm (SPAdes) (version 2) | ecosystem: Environmental > Terrestrial > Soil >...
TAGCCGCCGGGCCGGTGCGAAAGTGGAAAAACGTTCTTTGTTTTTCCAAGGCGCGTTCTTTGCGCCGTCTTTTGCACGGGCCCTTCTGCTGGATGCGAGAGTGCCCAATCAACCCTGCGGCGGTCCTTTTAGTCCGCCAGGGCCACCCGCGAGCTGCTCTCGATGCGAACGACCTCCGGATACGTCTTGTTGGTGCGTAGCATCCAGAAGAGTCGTATGGCTAACTTACGTGCCGCTGCCACCTTGGCCACAGCTTTCGGCTTGTGATGGCAACGATGCAAGTACTCCTTGCGAAATTTGGGATCGTAGCGAACCACCGTCTGGGCGGCTTCCACTAGCAGCATTCTCAGAAAGCGATTGCCCTGTTTGCTGATTCCCCCCAGCCGTTGCTTGCCTCCGGAACTGTACTCGCGCGGGATCAGCCCCAGATAACTGGCTACGTGCTTGCCCCGTGGAAATCGAGTTGCATCCCCGATGGTCAGAACAAAAGCCAACGAAGTGATCGGTCCTACTCCGGGCTGGGTCATCAGCAGACGAGCTTTTTCGTTCTCCTCGGCTGCCTTTTTTACGGCCTGGTCTAGTACCGTGATCTGCTGGTCTAGCTTCTTTAGCAGCTCCAGCAGGTCCCGGCGCCGCGTGCCGGCCCAGAAGGCCAGCGGCAACTCCTCAAGCCGCTTCTGCCCTTCCCGACTCCACAGCCACCGCCCCTTCTGCATCCCCTGGTTCATGGCTAGGTGTTGCAGCTCGTTCTTCACTCGCACGCGCAGTGTTACCAGCTTGTAGCGGTGAATCAACAACTGCCGATGGTCCCGCTCCTGCTTGGAGGGCGTCCAGATCCGCGGAAAATCATCCTTCACCAGCAGGTCCAGAATGTGCAGCGCATCCCGCCGATCCGTTCTCTGCTGCCGCACCTGCTTGGCACTGATCTTGGCTGCGTCTCCGATCCACACCTCATGGCCCATTTCCGCCAACATGTCCACAAACCAATGACAGTTGCCGGTCGATTCCAACCCCACGCGCACCGCCCCGCGGAGCTGCCGGTAAAACCCTTCCGCCTCTCCCCCGGCGTGCACCAGCTTACGCTCCTGGATTTCTCCGGTTTCCGTATCGACCCAAGCGATTTGTTGAAAACTGGGATGATAATCACAACCTATAATGATCATCTGAAGGCTCCTTCCTTCCCAGTTGTTCTTTGTCTTCAAACCAAGAATACCGTGTCGGACGGGGCCTTCGCTTTTATCCAATCAACCTTTCTGCGGTTCTCTCTCTGTCCCTCACGAACTCGAGGTCGCGGTAGGGATACGGATTGCTCCGTACCCCCCGCACGGATCCGGACAAGCGGATTTGTCGGGTGGAGGAAGAGGGGACAGCCTGAGAGCCTGTCGGAGAGAAACCGAATGCACATCCCGGGTTCGTGCCGACATTGTTTGGGATTTGAATCTTGACATGCAGCCACGCGCAGTTTCGAAGCATTACACTACTCATGCATGCGTGATCCGGTAGAGCTGGAGATCTTCAAGAGCTTGTTTCATTCCATCGCCGAGGAGATGGGTGCGGCGCTGCGGCGCACTGCGTCTTCTGTTGGTGCTCCAGCTCGTCCTCTAATTTTGAGATCAGTTTCTGAGCGTTTTCTTTCCCGCCCATCGCATCCTCCAGACGGTCGAAGTCGAAGTTTTTGAGTTTCTTGATCGCACTAGAGAGATTGACGCGATCCTGAGCGTCCACGCTGGCCTTGAATCCTTTTTCAAGATCCTCAAGGGCGTGTGCCCTGCGCCAGTTCGTGTTTGCAGCTTTGATGTCGTCACTGCTTACGCCTTTTTGCGCAGCTTCGTTTTGAAGTTGTTCGCGTTCGGCCAACAGGTCTGCTTTCTTGGCCTTGAGCTTTCCAAGTTTGTCTGCGTCGGCTTCCCGGCGCAGAGCCGTTTCCGTGTCCTCGAATCGGCAGCTGCCCAGCGTCTGGACTCTGGTTCGGCGGAATCAATCGCTCCAGAGTCGGCAATCACTTCTTTGGCCGGTTTTGCCGTCTCACTCCCTGAAAGTAACGGCCTGATCGGTCGATTTGCTCACAACAGCCAAGCGCGTGTACAAGGGGTTTACCTTCTCGGTCGCGCGGTCTACTTGAATATTCCATCATGTGTTTTTCTGAGCAGTTCAACTTGTCGGCGTCGTAATAATCGCAATTTCTGCAATTGAAGTCGCCCAGGTCTTTGTCATCTACTTCTGGCGGCTCGTAGCCTGTCATCGGTTCGCCGCCTATTCGGGAAAATCCGCCAAGGCAGCCGTCGCGGAAGAGCCGTTCGCGGATCTCGACCCCTCTGGGGCAAAGGCATCATCAACGCCGAGCACTTCGTCCAAATCGTCTATCTGACACTCTGAGGGCGTGGCCCACGTTGCAGGCCGGATCGTGGAATGCGGGCCTTTAGCTCCCTTTAGCTCGGACGTCTTTCTCCCGGATAGAGAAATGGTCTCACTTTGGCCTCGCATCCTTTGCTGCTTTGGTTATATTTTGTTAAGGCCATTATTTTCATCGATTTACGCTCGCAACTTTCCAGCCCATTTTTACTCCAATTGAATAGAGGTTTAAAAGGAATCATGAAAATGAAACTGTCAAGGTTGAAGGTTTTAGGTGGCCTCTTCCTGGCAGGAATTTTGACTGTCCCTGCGTGGGCGGCCAAGACGGCCCAGCCAGGAAGTCTGAATTATGTCGAAGGCCAGGTTTCGATCGGCGATGAGGCGGTGAACGCGGAGTCGGTCGGCAACGTTACGTTGCAAAACGGACAAATTCTCAGTACCGGCAATGGCAGGGCGGAAGTCCTGCTCACGCCGGCTGTTTTTCTTCGCGTAGACAACAACAGCTCAGTGCACGTGAATTCCTTGAGCTTGATCGACACCGAAGTCGTGATCAACCAGGGTCGCGCCATGGTGGAGGTGGACCAGATCCACTCGCAAAATAACTTGCGCGTCATCGAAGACGGAATGCCTACGCAAATCGTGAAGGACGGCCTTTACGAGTTTGACGCTGCGGAAGGCAAGGTGCTCGTCTACAAGGGCCAGGCCCGAGTTCTGGAAGACCACGGCGACGCCCATGTGACCGGCGCTCATGTGACAATCGACGGGGGCCACCAGGTCGACTTCAATATTCAAGGCAAACTGAAGTCGGAAGGTTTCAACAAAGACTCCTACAAAAACAGCGATCTGTATCGCTGGAGCAGCCTGCGGTCTTCGTACCTGGCGGACGCCAACGTGGACGCGGCGCGCACTTACTTTGTCGACGGCTATTACGGTCCGGGCTGGATCGGCCCCGGTTGGTATTGGGATCCGTGGTATAGCTCTTATACGTTCATCCCGGGCGATGGATTTTTCTACAACCCGTTTGGCTGGGGTTTCTACTCGCCGATCGTAGTGTTCCGGTCACCGTTCTTTTTCGGCGGACCGCATTTTGTTCACCACTTTGGGCCGGGCTTCCACCACGGTGACGCTTTCGCGGGACGGCCGAGAGACCGAGGCTTCCGTCCTGGAGTTGACGGTGGTCGTTTCCACGGCGGTGAAGGATCCCACGGAGGCAGTGGCTTCCATGGTGGTGAGGCATCCCACGGAGGCGGTGGCTTCCATGGTGGTGAAGCATCCCACGGAGGCGGTGGCTTTCATGGTGGTGGTGGATCCCACGGAGGCGGCGGAGGCGGTGGCTTTCATGGTGGTGGTGGAGGCTCCCACGGAGGCGGTGGTGGCGGACATCGCTGAGGTTCCATCGCCTGGCAATGACGGGGCGTGTTATGCGCCCCGTTTTTTTTCTTTTGAATTTTGAGTGTGCGAGCGTTTTCTTCAATCTTGTTTCTATCCGGCAATTGGCGCATCTACCTACTATTCCGGATATCGGCCAGGCAGAAGGGCGTTGGTTGTTTTCTTCGAGACCGATTCTCCCACCTTCCCTTTCATCGAGAGATCCTTCGCCTTCGGCTCAGGATTTCGGCAGCAGGCTCCCGCTTTCCAAAGGCCGTCGAGAAACATGTGGTCCCGGCGCCCTCGCCGGTGACAAGCCGCGGCCGAGGGCGGCTGTGCCACACGATGCCGTGCGCCCCGAGCTGATTCTTTAACTTCTTCGGCTCGGCGAAGGCGAAGTGCCTCCGTGTCTCCGTAGTGGATTTTTCTTTTCCGATCACCCGACCTGTCCCGCCTGCCCCGGCGCGCCGTGGGGCTTGCCGTCGATCACCGGATCAATCGATCATCTATTCTCTCTTTCGCGTCTTTCGGCTCGGCGCAGACTCTCTTTCGCGTCTTTCGGCTCGGCGCAGACGAAGTTGGCTTCGTCGTTGGTGTCGCCCGTGCTTTTGTATTGCGCCATTTTGGGGAACGGGCATAGCGGACGCGTCATCTTCACACCCTGCGCCGCCATATCAACGTTGTACTTGGTAGCGACCAGGCGTTCGGGCGCTGTGCCCTTGTCCACCCACTCCTCCAGCGCCAGGTTGATATTGTGCTGCGAGTCCATCGGGGCCGTGCCAATACCCAACTGGCCAAACGAGTTCGGTCCTGGCCCTCCGAAGCAATGCTGCAGGCCCGGCGCCAGAAAAACCCGCACGAAGGAGTTGGTCTCTTTCGCGCCCATGGCCGCGACCATGCTGTTGTAGTAATCGATGGTGTTGTAGGCGGAAATCGCGGCGTCACTCCAGCCGTGATAGATGATCAGCTTGCCGCCGCGTTTTTCGAAAGCCTTCAGGTTGGGATCGTTGGCGTTGAGGTTCTGCGCCTCTTTTTCGTCGGCGGCTTTCACGCCGGTATCGAAGTTGAAGGTCTTGAAGTCCCATTTGGGATCGTCGAACACCATGTTGGGAAAGAAGCCCGTGGTGAATTGAAACATCAGGCTGGTGCCGCGCGATCCTCCGGTGATCCACAGTGGCCATCCACCCGGGCCTTCTTCGCCGCCCAGGACGCGACCCGGGAAGATCTTCTCACCCTTGGAATTGACCGGGCCTGCGTAAAGTTTCTTGAGCGCGGCTACCTGCGGGGCGGTAAAGCAGCTATTGGCATCGCCTTCTTTGCAGAGCAGGCTCGCGGGATCGAAATGGCAGGCGCGCGGATCGGTGATTAGGCCGTCGGCCACGCCATCGAGTGCGTCACAGGCTTTGAGGACCGCGGCGCTCAGCGTCGGGATCTTGGCGGCCGGAATGTAGCTCCCAGGATCGCTCTGCGTAGCCTGAACGTCCCAGGCTCCCGCCGTCAGCAGGTGGGTCCAGTAGTTGGCGGGTGCGCCGGCGATGATCCCATCGTAGTCCTCAGGAAAGCGCTGGGCTTCCATCAGAGCCTGGCGCCCGCCGTTCGAGCAACTGGAGAAGTACGACCGCTTGGCGCCGTCACCATAGAAAGCCTTGATGATGGCCTTGGCCTGGACCGTCATCTCATGGATGGCGCGATAGCCGAAATCAGTAATGCGATCAGGATGTCCCAAAGCCCAGACCGCGTTGGTGCCGCCGGCGGTGTGCCCGGTGTCCGTGGACGCCGCAGCATAACCTGCCTTCACAGCGCCGGCCAGACTTTGATACGTGATGCTCCCGGCGAAGCCGCCGTTCCCCACGCCCTGGTACTTGCCGTTCCATCCAGTCGCGGGCATCCACACCTCGATCTTGATGTCGGAGTCCGCGGCCGGCTTAATCTCGGCGGTGACGCGACAAAAGGCCGGAACCTCCTTGAACACGGCTGGATTCGGCGCGGGGCTGGGCAGCTCAAACTTCCCGGCCGCAACCGACTGAGCGGAGGTGATCGTGGTGTCGGGCAGCTTGAGGGCGCTCAAGCTCTCGCACGGTGCGGCCAACGCCGGTGCCGTTACCGAGATAACCACGAGCAGCAGCACGCTGCAGCTTCCAATCAGCCGGCAAAGCCGATTCGCGTTCGAGGGGGTTGAGCGTTTCTCCACGGTTGCATCTCCTTGTTTATTTCGAGGGCTGCCATGCTACCCCAAGTCCCCGGCGGGGTTCAAACGCATGGGCATGTTTGTGCGACGCTCAAATGGGCAGGCTTGAGGGCAGTCTAATCCGCCACCCTACGTTTCCAAATCCTGAAAGGACGTGTGACGTAAAAGTTGCGCAGCGAGCCAGTGCAGCAGGAAAAGTGATTGCAGGTGTACGCGATGACACGATCCTTGACCTTGTTGGTTAATTCGTGATGAAGAGGTCTTCGGTAACTTGTTTCGTTGCCACCTTCATTCCCTGCTTGAAGCCTCGGGGCGGAGGCGGAGGAACACGCAGCAGGTCTTCCACAAGGGCGGTTGAGTTGCCGCTGAGATTCTTAGCGATGGCGATCGGAGTCCAGATCAGGCCGAACGGAAACCCCCACCATCCATTCCAGAACGAATAGAGCGAAGCCCCCCACGCGTGCCGCAACCTCGGTTCCTGGGCTAGGACCAGCCATCGCGTGGTCATCCGCCCGCTGAAAAAAACCGCAGAACAAACCAGATGATGGCGTACCAGCACGGTCTTCATCGTGATGCGCTTGGAGCGGTAGAAGACCAGCTCGTTGTTCCTGATTTTCTCCTCGTTGGCCTTGAGCCATTTGCCGAAGCGGATGTTCGCCGCGGTGTGCTGGAACTGGCGTACAAACCAGAAGAGGGTGCCGGCCGCGCCCGCCAGCGCCCAAAGGCACACCATAGTCGCCAAGACACAACCGAGGATGGAGACGTCTCGGCCCAGGCGCCGGTCTTCCTGGATTACCACCCGAAACGCACCCACCAGGTTGTAGAGCCACCCTATCCAGATAGCGACCACCACCAGCTGGGTGATCAGATTCAAGATCCCGCCGAGCCTTCGCCGAAAGAGAAAAACCATCGGTGACCTTCCTTCGCGAGGCAGAGCGTAGTCCGGCGGCAAGGCAGCGTCAAGATGACCAACGATTGTCACCGTTTGGGGCTGGAAAATCGTTATGAATTGTGTCGCCCTACGGGGCTCATCATCGCCTTATCGTTGACCCAGGGCTTACCGCCCTGGGCTACCGCTATGTCGTCGCCCCTGCGGGGCTGGTGCCACAACGACCTTGGGTGCGTGCTTTGCCTCTGCAGTTGATTAATCCCGTCGAGGCGATGATGTTGTCAGCTTTCACAGCTTTGACACTTCGTCCATGATCTCGGCCAAAATGCGGCGCAGATCTTCGGCCGATTGTGCAATGCGAGCCCGAACCGGCAAAGGCCTCAGGACTTTTTTCACGTTATCGAAGTCGTCGAGGGCCAGGTGATAGCGAAGAACGAACGGGTTGTAGCGAATGTAATAGACCACGCAATTGCATTCGCTAGGTACGAGGGTGTCGTTGATATCTTTGAGGTCCTCGAAGAAAGCTGAACTGCTGACCAGAATAAGCACCGGCAGAGCGTCGGGTGGACCCGCGCCGTTGGCGATCCGTTGTGCAACTTCCTGGCGGAGAGATGCCGCCGTATGCTTGATGTCCTGGAGGGCACGGACGTCGACCTTGGTAGGGTCGGCTTCGGTCACGGCGGTCTTCAGGAGTGGCCAATCCAGTTGACGAGCGTCCTCCTGCTGGAACGCAACCTGGCGGCGTACCAGATCCAGGACCTCAACGTTAAGCGTGCCACCGCGAACTTCCACCTGGCTAAAAGTTTTAAGGATCGGCAACAGCGAGCCCAAGTTGAAGGTATAGGCGCCGTGCGAGACCATTGCGCGTCCTGTACCGGTCAGGTTGGCCAGCAGCTCAATCCGCACTGGGCGGCGCGGAGCCAGCGTCAGGTTCAGCCGCCCCGAGATCTCAGGATGAAACGAAGAATCAGGCTGCTGGGACGTGATTTTCAACAGCTCCACGGTGGGCAGGCCGCTCCACGCATCCGGCAACGGATCTTTGGGGAGCGGGTCGATGCGGAGCTTGCGGTAGCCGAAACTGTGCTTGCCAGTGGCCCTGTCATAGAGAGCTAAGATCACTTCGTAGTCTCCAGGCAGGACGAACGCGTGCCAAACGAAACGAACGCCTGACTTCGCATCCAGGTTCTTGCTCTGCACGAACTCCACACTGTGGTCCTGGTAAATGTGGCCTGCACTATCAGTCACCTCAATCATGGCAACCAGCTCGCCCGATTCGGATCGCTGTTTGAAGTAACGGCCGGGGATATCGATGATGCAATGGCCTACGATCCGTTGATAGACGCTCAGGCCGCCGGAAATGATCCTCAGCTTCCAGGGGATTTGTTCGACCGGCGGCTGGCCTGCCCATTTGGCAAAATCAGTTCCCGCGAAGAAGGGGTCTGGCTTCTGAGCATGCATCGCAAAAGGCAAGCTAGCTAGGACAGCTAGAAGGAACGTGAAGAAGCGTATCGTCGATACCATGGGCCGGTCCCGTTGCGGTCCAAGAGTATAACGCGGAGAACTGGAAAACCACCGCAAAAATCGTAACTTTGGTATACGCTACGCGGGACATCCGCACGCCGTGCATTCAGTTTCGCGGCACGTTGCCGGTAGTTCAGAGAAAAAGCGAATCAGGATTTCGACTTGTTGTTCGCGAAACTCCCGTGCCGTCCGGCGCCGGAAGCGAACCTGGTTGCGCCCTCGACCGACTCGCTCGAGGCCAGAACTTCAAGACCGTGACGTACCTCATTCCGACGCGCCTGATCCCAAGCCAACGACCATTGTTCAAAAGCCGACAAGCGGTCGCCACGTAGCCCGGCCTGCGGGAATGCGGCGATGGTGTGGGCCAGCTCGCGCGCCCCTGCGAGAGCGTGGCCTTTTTCTGTCAGACGGTTGACCAGGCCGATCCGCACGCCCTCTTCTGCGGAGACGCTACGTCCGGTCAGGATTAAATCCAACGCCACACCCTGCCCCAGGATGCGCGGCAGACGGACGGTTCCCAGATCGATCAGCGGCACCCCCCAGCGGCGATTGAATACGCCGAAGACGGCTTCGCGCGCGGCCACACGCAGATCGCAAAACAAGGCCAGCTCCAGGCCCCCGGCCACGGCATGACCCTCTACAGCGGCGATGGCCGGTTTGCTGAGCTGCATCCAGGTGGGTCCCATCGGCGCGTGACTCTCCGGGTTGACGGCGGCGCGGCGTCCCTCGGCGATCTCACGCAGATCGGCGCCGGCGCAGAACGTTCCTCCAGCACCAGTGAGCACAGCGACGTGAAGATTTTCGTCGCCCTCGAACGATTCGAAGGCCTCCGCCAGAGCGTGCGCAGTGGCTGAGTCAACCGCATTGCGCGCTTGCGGGCGGTTGATGGTGATGGTCAGGACCTTGCCGTCGCGGTCGACAAGCAGCGATTTCTCTTCCGGCATAACAAAAACCTTACCACTGATCCCGCCATGCGGGACTGATAACACTGATTTGAGTCCGAGTTCTTACTCTTTTCGATCAGTGTCTTCAGTGTAATCAGTGGTATGGTGTTGATTTTTTATTTTTCGCCGACAAAAATCGACGAGACGGAGACGAAACACGGCCCCGTGGACATATTGACCCGATACCAACCTTGCTCGCCCATGAGATGATTCCGGCGCCATTCTTCCACCTGTGCTTCCACCCGAGCTGCTTCGTCGCTCGGGATGCGGCTGCGAACAGTTTGTATGAAGTCCTGGATGGGCTCGCCCGCGATTCCTGGCTCGCCTGGCTGCACAAGTAGAGCCCAGAAGTATGCCAAGGCGTAATCAGACTCTACACCCTCCGCTTGGGAATACGCTCGCGCTAGATTGACGCGAGCGCTGGCGTTGCCTTGTTCCGCAGCCAGCCGGTACCAGCGTGCCGCTTCTTGTGGATCTCGAGCTACTCCAATGCCGGCGCGATAGAGCGTTGCTAGATTATTCTGGGCGGGAGGGTAGCCACGTTCGGCCGCGCGACGATACCAACGGACAGCCTCCACAAAGTCTTGTTTCACTCCGTTCCCGGTTTCATAAGCCGTACCCAGCAAGAACTCAGCCGGCGCGAAGCGCTGCCTTGCCGCTTTGCGAAACCAGCGGAGGGCCTCGCTCCGATCCCGCGTGACGCCGATGCCTCGCGCATACAACATCCCCAGATTGACTTCTGCCGCCTCGAATCCGTGTTGCGCCGCTCGCGCGATCCAGTACGCTCCGCTCTCACGGTCCTGCTTACCTCCCAACCCACTGAGCAGTAGATAACCAAGACCTGCCTGGGCCGGCGCATAATCTTCCACCGCCGCGCGTTGCAGCCAGCGGAAGGCTTCGTGCTCATCGCGCGCTACGCCATATCCGGCCAGATAGAGATATCCGATATCGGTCTGGCCTGCAGGGTCTCCTTGATTGGCAGCTTTGAGAAACCAGTGCGCCGCTTGGAAAGGATCTGCCGCAACGCCCTGACCGAATTGCAGGGCGACTCCGAGCTTCACTTCATCCTGTGCACGTCCTTGCTGCGCGCGAGCCAGCAAACCGGCGATCTGGGAGTTTTGCGCAAGCGCCGCGTCCTGCGCGGCACACCGTAACGCCGCAAGCGAGGCTGCGGCGACGCTCAGCACACCCGCGAGCCAGAATGTTTTGCACCACGCCGTCTGTCTTCGCGGTAGTTCGCGATGATGCTTAGGCAACGGCGTTGCGGCCATGCAGGTCGACGAAAACACCTTGACGAAACCATTGACGGACACTTCTGACCTCCTTCTCTTGCACGGTGTGTCTGCCCGAAAGGCAGACTAATGTGATGACACTAGCTCACGACGACTTTTCGGCGGACGGCATGCGCCTGCCGGTAAGCGGTCGATAGATCGCCGGGGACCGGCCTTGTACCAAACCGAACCCCACGGCCGAAAGACACTACTTCCCTGCTGCGCCGTTCGCAGTTTGTTTCTTGCTTACGCAGAGTTGACTTCGGAGGTAGGTACTCTAACTGTTCGCAAGCGTTAGGGGAAATCGAAAGTATGGATCAGTCCGATTAGGAATCGCGATGCAAAGCTACGAAAAACCCACCATCGAGGGGCACGGAGACACAGAGGAAAAATCGGTTCATCAGGAGATCGGGCCATCGGGAGATCGGAGGTCAGCTCAGATGATCCGATGTCCCGATGATCCGATCACCCGATCTTCCTCGTGCCTCTGTGTCTCCGTGGTGGATGTTGCCGTGGCGCTCTATCTCGATGCTAACGGGGTCTCTCGCTGCGTTCGAGACTTTTGAGCCTCCGCCAACTCCGCTACTGCTGCGCCGACCCGGCTCAACGCGGTCCGGAGTTTTTGCGGTTCGTAGCCAACTGCAATGCGGAGATGATGCTCGGTGCCCAGATAAGCGCCCGGCGCGACCAGCACCGAGGCCTTCTTGCGGATGTGGTTGGCCACTTCGACCGACCCAAGGTCGAGGTGACAGCGTACGAAAGTGATCGAGGTCGCAGCGGCCCGGTTGACCGAGAATCTGCCCTCCTGCTGGCGCACCCAGTCTTCCAGGATCGCGTGACCCTGGCGGGACATCCGCCTCTGGCGATCCAGCAGTGACTGTCGCTTTGTCGGCTCGAGAGCGATCTCGGCGAGCGCCATGCTCGGTCCGCCGGCAGCGATGACCGCGTATTCGTGGCGTCGCCACAAGGACTCGATCATTTCCGGCGAGGCCAGGGCCCAGCCGATGCGCAAGCCGGCCAGACCATACGCCTTGGAAAGACTATTGACGCAGACCAACTTGTCGTACTCGCCCCAAAAACTCGGTCCTTCATCAGAGCCCAGCTCGGTGCCCCGATAGACTTCGTCAGCGTGCAGCCATGCGCCAGTTTTCTCGCAAATACCGACGATCCGCTGCATCTCTTCCCTATTCAGAACGCTCCCCGTAGGATTATTTGGATTCACGATGGCGATGAGCTTCGTCCGCTTCGACGCCAGCTCTTCCAGCCTCCCGAGATCCAATCGCCAGTGATCCTCAGGATGAAGATGGACCTCATGCACGCGGCAACCGATATTTCTGGCCAGTCCCCACACCTGGCGATAGCCGGGCGAGATGACGATGACTTCGTCGCCGGGCTCAAGCAGCGTGGCACAAACCATCCAGTTGGCCTGGGCGGCGCCGACCGTTACCAGTACGTTTTTCGCACCCGCGCCCGGGTAGAGAGCCGCAATGCGCTCGCGCAGACGCGCCGTGCCGTTGACTTCAGGATAGTAGAGCGGGAGATTCACCAGCGGGGCGGCGTCGTTGGCCTCGAGAAGTTCGCGCACCTCGACGCATTTGACCGAACTATCGGCCAGGTTGTACTCGACGGTACGTTCGAATTGCGACTGGAAAGTTTCGAGTTCGAAATTCTGGAAGTCCATGGCAACCCTCGGCTGGTTGTAATTCGGAACAAGTTTACTGGATTCTGCGTCCGACGAGGAAATGGCGCGGCCCTGAGAATCTCTGCCATAAAGAAAACCTATTGGGCGTTGCCACCCAAGGGAGAGTAGAATCCTCGCCGAAATGCACATGTAGACTGCATCCCGCTCCCAGGGAAAGGAGAACCCATGGTAGACCATGACCAGGATCCCCAGGTTCAGCCCGAACAGCATCATCATTCCTGCAGCAACCTTTTCGGATGCGGCGATGAGCACGGCACCGGAGTGCTGCGTGAAGATTTGAAGGACGCGGCTCTTCCCCGGCGCGTAGCCGACCGTCTCTTGCACATGGATGAGATGAATCAGGGGGTGCTCGACAGCTACCTCACCGCACGCGGCCGCTCCCGCCGCACGCTGCTTCGAGCCAGCAGCTTCATGGGCGCGCTGGCAGCCGTAGGTCCCTGGTTCACCAAGTTGGCATTCGCGGCCGACGATGTCAGCGCGGCGCCGGAGACTGGTCAACATCCTTCGGGCAGCAAAGAGAGCCCAAAGGAAGCCCGCGACCACGCGATCGACTCAATCGATCAGACTGTGCGCCTGGGAGTCTTCGACACGAACCTGCCCCCGATCGTCACCATCGATTCGGGAGACACCCTAACTTTCGCCAACACCTGGTCACACTTCCTGAACAAAATGCAGCCGGGCGTGCCTGTGGATGTCCTGGCTGAACTCAGAAAGAGCAATCCCGGCCGGGGCCCGCACTCGATCATCGGCCCCATCGCGGTGAAGAATGCCGAGCCCGGCGATGTCCTGGAGATTCGCTACAAGAGGCTCAAGCCATTCAATTGGGGCGCGGTTTTCAACAATCCCGGCGCGCTGGGTACGGGCCTGCTGGCGGCGGATTATCCGCAGGGGCAGGTCAAGTACCTGGATCTCGATCTCGAAAAGATGAATGCGCAATTTGCCCCGAACATCAACGTGCCGCTCAGGCCGTTCCAGGGCACGCTGGGTGTCGCGCCGCCCGATGGTTACTTTCCGCCGCTCAGCCCGGGCGTCACCAACTCGGTGCCTCCAGGGCCGCATGGCGGGAACCTCGACCTGAGTGAGCTTTCGGAAGGTGCGACGCTGTTTCTTCCGGTGTGGAAGCCCGGCGGGCTGATCTACACCGGCGATTCGCACGCTGTCCAAGGCGACGGCGAGATCACCATTACCGGGCTCGAGACGCGCATGAAGGAAATGCGCATCCAGGTGGTGCTGCACAAACAGAAGAATTTTGCCTGGCCCATCGCCGAGACTTCGACGCATTGGATTACGCTGGGACTGGACAAAGATCTGAATACGGCGATGCAGCTGGCGGCGCGCAACGCCATCAAGTTCCTGGCGAGTCGCGCCGGGATGACTGAGCTTGATGCTTACGGCCTTTGCAGCATCGCCGCGAGCTTCCGAGTGACCCAGGTCGTCGATATCGTACGCGGCGTCCATGCCATGATCCCGAAGAGCTTGTTCTCGGGGGAGTTGAGACAGAGGATTGCGGTTGTGTGAGAGAAGAGCAATTGGCAACTAGC
>Ga0209648_10003169_pt1 | contig 13776 bp, 7 predicted proteins | sample GraSoi2013_115cm_FD_185830 | JGI IMG/M metagenome (GOLD analysis project Ga0209648, IMG submission 185830) | Grasslands soil microbial communities from the Angelo Coastal Reserve, California, USA - Sample 9_17_2013_115cm (SPAdes) (version 2) | ecosystem: Environmental > Terrestrial > Soil >...
TAGTTGAACAGATCCTGGAACCACATCCCCGCGATGAACAGGAAGTTCCAAGGATCCTGCTGGCGGCGCTTCATGGCGTCTTCGTAGGTGCGGTCCGGAGAAGTCTTGCCGTATTTCTTCTCCGCGCCCTTCGTCAGCGCCCAGGTCTTGTCGAATTTCTTAAAGAGGTCATACAACTTCAACCCCACCGGTCCGCGGAACGGGTGGTAGTTCTTCAAGAGGGCCATGGCCATCATGAAGTTCGAAAAGCCTTTTCCCCGCGCCGCGTCCGTAATCGCCGTCACGTCTTTCGTAAGCTGTTCGGCGTCCAGGAATCGCGGAACGGGTGCCCATTCCTTCGTTTCCTTGTTAATCATCAGAGCCGTACCTACGCCGCAGTTCGGGTGGCAGCCGCAGGAGAGCGAGCCCCAGTTCGACTCTTGCCCCTTCACCATGTCCGAGAATCCAGCAAAGGTGCTGATGAACGAAATCGGGAACCAGTCGCGCGTCGGCTCGACCTTGCCCACCTGGCTGCTGACGTCCTTCGCGAGGTGCGAAAGCGTGTAGCGCTGGCGCAGGCGCCGCTCCGGAGTGATGTCTTCATCGCGCCCGGTAAAGGAAACCGGCTGGAAGCTGACGAACGCGATTTTCTTGGGGTTCTCCATCGCAAACTTCACGACCGTGCCCACCTGGTCGTTGTTCACGTTGTTGACGATGGTCACCACCAGCACGATCTCGATGCCCGCTTCGTGCATGTTTTCAATCGCACGCAGCTTCACGTCGAACAAGTTGCCGATCTGCCGGTGGCTGTTGGCGTCGTTGCCGATGCCGTCGAACTGCAGGTACGCGTAGCGCATGCCCGCTTCGAACGCCTTCTTGCAGAACTCCTTGCTCTTGGCGAATTCGATGCCATTCGTCGCGGCCTGCACGCTGTTGTACCCGATCTTGCGCGCGTAGGCCACCGCATCCAGGAAGTACGGGCTCATGGTCGGCTCGCCGCCCGAGAATTGCACGGACATCTGGCGGCGCGGCTTGATTTTCAACGCGTTGTCCAGGATTTCCTTGACCTCTTCCCAGCCCAGCTCATGCACGTATCCAACCTGGTTGGCGTCCATGAAGCACGGATCGCACATCATGTTGCATCGGTTGGTCAGGTCCACGGTGAGCACCGACCCGCGGCCGTAGCGCACCGTGCTGGAGCCATGCTTATGAAGGTCTTCGTCGTTGTGAGCGGGAATGTCGCGGCCGGGGAACTGCTTCTCGATCCAGTTGAGGAACTTGGAATCGACCGCCATCATATCTTCATAGTGGCCGTGGAGCGGGCAGTCCTTCACCATCCATACCTGCCCATCGCGCTCGATTATCTGCGCCTTGATCTCGCCGACCTTCTCGTGCATCAGGTCGCGCCAGTCCTTCTTGCCGGCAATGATGGCTTCGCGCGCTTCTTTGACGCATGCGGGACACAGAGAATCAGTCTGCCGCGGAAAGCCCAGCGTCGGCTTGGTCTTCTCCCAGGATTTTAGCAGCGGCTTATCCGACCACTTCGGCGTGACCGAAGGATTGGGATTGCGCTTGTTGAAGTACTGGATGCTGTCAAAGGTGATTCCAGCCGCCTTGCAAACTATCCAATCAAACGTCCTCGCGATTTGCGTGCCTACTGTATTCGGCATAAACCTCTATCCTCCACTTTCTAAAATACAGACCACTTGGGCCTTGGGTGATTTGGAGCCCAATCAATCGTCTGAGCCAAGCCCAAACGACTGCCCCCGGGCTCACTTTTGCCTGCCTAAAAACGGTACCACGAACAACCGGTACGTCCAATAAGTCTTTGGACACCTATAGTTTGACGGGTACCATGGGTGGACGCCAGCGGGATGTGCTGAACGGTCATAATCGAGGGTTGAACGGCAAAGGGGGGCAGTGAACGGCAATTATTGGAATCCCAAAAGGGGGTTACTGGTAGTGCGAATGGGCTGGAACTTTCCACTTCCGCGGAAGATTTCTGCGCACTTCCTGCATTGGCCTTCCTATTCGTTGAGGGCCGGCCGGAGTACCGCAATGACAAAATGCGCAAAATTCGAAGCGCCGTCGTCCAGCTGCAGCCAACGCACCACGCAGTGCTCCGCAAGGTATTTCGCCACGCGCGTTTCTGGAATCCCCAGGTGCTGCGCGAGCTGCGGCTTGATCGAATCTGCTCCGCGGCGGCTCGATCCGCTGCGCGATAAATTGCCGATGGCAATGCGCAGCGTCTGGCAAGCCTCTACATAGTAATAGCTCGTCAGGTCCGCATCCGTCAGGACAAATACCCCCGGCCCGGCTGGAGCATGATCCGATTCTTCCAGTTTGGCGGGCGGGCAGGTCATCAGTCTGCGGAATTGCATCTCCAACAATGAAATCCGGGAAGAGAGTCCGGGATCGCCATAGCGGCCCTTCACGCTCGGTCCGCCCGGCTCTCCAATCGGCTCGACGGGCAGGCTGGGAATCGCCCGGCTGTGCGTCACTCGAGGTGGAATCGGCTCGGTCGATTCTACGAAGACGGCCGGCGGCAATGCGCCACGCTTCACAGGCGCGTCCGTAGGCTGCTGGCTGGGATCAGCCGCTGCCTCTCTCCCGGCGCTACCCTTGCCGCGGTTCCGGCCTCCGCGGCGTCCGCGGCGACGGCCTTTTCTCTCCAGCACGGAAGGAGCTGGATTGTTCATTGAACTTTCTGTTGCCTGCTGGATTTCGCTGCTGATTGCCATGGACGATTCCAGCGCTTCTGGGTTCTGTTCGAATGCCAAATCCGGCTCCGGCATCGAAACCGGTGGCGGTGTCAAAGCAAACTCTCCCGCCGGCAAAGCTTCCGCTTCCAGCGCTACCTCACCTGGAGCGCCGCCAAGCCGGACCGCAGCCTCCTGCGCTTTGACTTTCCAATCCGCGCGGCGGAATCTCTCTGCCGCCGCGGAATACCATTTCGCGGCATCGGCATTCTGCCCGGAGGTTTCGAAAAACTTCGCCAGCTCGAACGCCACCATGGCGTCTCGCGTCTTCTGGTAAAGATTCGAAAGTTGTCCAGCGGGATCTTTGCTGGTGCGCGCGCGGCGGATGCGGGCGGTGATCTGTTTCCAGTCGGTCATATTTTGCCTGCATTGTAACAGCGGAACGCCCTCATCGGCCAGCAAACTCCGTCCGCGCGGGAACGGGTTCCTTTATCGGTGCAAGAAACGTTTGCCGATTGACGGAGGGAAATTTACTCAGTATTGTTTCCTCAGCCCTCTGGGAGGCGTTTGATGACGCACCTGCGCGTTGACCGCGTTGCGGTCACCTGCGGAAACGACCGCCTTGCGGTCGCCAGCAGAAGAGAATGCTGCACCGTCGCCGGTCGTAAGCACTGCCATTCGATTGCGAAAAGTATCCTCGCTCTGTTCGTCTCCTTCTCGCTTGTGACGGCGCCGGTGTGGGCCGCTCCCTCGTCATCTCTCGGTACTGTCGTGTACGCCGATCGCGCGCGCGTTGGCACCACGCCGGCCTTCGTTGGCACGACCATTTTCAGCGGCGACGGACTCAGCACGGACAAATCGGGCGGCATTCAGGTCCGTACCGGTGCCGCTCGCTTGCTGCTCTCGAGCGCGAGCAGCGCGATCTTTTCTGAGGATGACGCCAGCCCGGCAGCAACCCTGACTTTGGGCTCGGCCACGTTTTCAACGGCCAATTCGAATGCTTTTGCCTTGCATGTGGCTTCCGCGGTGATTCGCGCGAACTCCGACCAGCCCACCATCGGACAAGTTACGGTTCTGAATCCCAAGGAATTGCTGGTCAAGAGCACCCGCGGGTCGCTGCGTATCGCCGTTGAAGACGACGTGCGCGAGATTCCGGAAGGCGCCGCCTATCGCGTGGTACTCGATCCCAACGCGGCCGAACCGCAGGGGCCGCGTGGTGCGGGCACCAAGGATTCCAGTCGCACGCCGATCAAGGCCGGCAAGAGCAAGTTTATTTGGTTCGTCGTGGCGATGGGGGGAGTCACAGCGGGGGTCACGGGGTGGGCCCTTCACGAAGTCTTCGAAAGCCCCGACCGACCGTAACTCTCATCCTGTTGTTCCAACTTTGCATCCTCTTCTTCTTGTGACGTGTGTGACTTCGCGGCGCCGCACGTTGACTTGCCTGAGTGTGTCACCTAAGATTTCGCCAGTTCCTGCCCATGATCGGCCAGACCATCTCGCACTACCGCATCCTCGAAAAGCTCGGTGGCGGTGGCATGGGCGTCGTCTATAAAGCCGAGGACACGCGGCTACATCGCGCCGTCGGTTTGAAATTCCTCCCTGGCGAGATGGTCCACGACTCCAACGCTCTCGAACGATTCCGGCGGGAAGCGCAGGCGGCATCGGCGTTAAATCACCCCAACATCTGCACCGTTTACGACATCGGCGAGCAAGACGGCCAGCAATTCATTGCGATGGAGTTTCTCGACGGCGAAACGTTGAAGCATCGGATTTCCGGCAAACCGCTTCCGCTTGAGGAAGTACTTGAATTGGGAATTGAGATTGCGGACGCGCTTGATGCAGCACATGCAAAGGGGATCGTCCACCGCGACATCAAGCCTGCCAACATTTTTGTGACCGAACGCGGGCATGCCAAGATTTTGGATTTTGGGCTGGCCAAGCTGGCACCGGAGGGCGGTGCCGTGAATCTTTCGGCGATGCCTACAGTGAGCGAGCTGGAACAGCTCACTCGACCGGGCACAGCGATTGGCACCATCGCCTACATGTCACCAGAGCAGGTGCGGGGCGAAGAGCTGGATGCCCGCACGGATTTGTTCTCTTTCGGCGTGGTGCTCTACGAGATGGTGACCGGGGTTCAGCCCTTCCGCGGCGAGACCTCGGGCGTGATTGCGGAAGCAATTCTGAATCGCAGGCCAGTTGCGCCAGTGCGGCTGAATCCCGATCTTTCCCCCAAGCTCGAAGAGGTCATCAACAAGGCACTGGAGAAAGACCGCGAGCTGCGCTACCAGAGCGCCGCCGACATCCGCACGGATTTGCAGCGCCTGAAGCGTGATTCCGATTCGGGCCGGGCGGTTGCGGCGACAGTGCAGGTCGAGTCGAGACCCGCCACGAAATCCACTCGCTTTCGATGGGTGGTAGCTCCGGGCGCGACAATACTGGTCGTCGGACTGGCCGCTAGCGGCTGGCTGTTCTACTCCCGCAAGGCCCACGCGCTGACGGACAAGGACACCATCGTCCTCGCTGACTTCACGAACACAACCGGCGACACGGTGTTCGACGGCACGCTCCGGCAAGGGCTGGCTGTGCAACTTGAGCAATCGCCCTTCCTCAGCCTCGTTTCTGACCAGCGGACCCAGCAGACCCTGCGGCTGATGGGCCAGCCAGCCGATGCCAAGCTCACGCCGGAAATTGCCCGCGACTTATGCCAGCGTGCGGGAAGCAAGGCCTACCTGAGCGGCTCGATTGCAAGCCTGGGGAGTCAATATGTTCTGGGCCTCAAGGCAGTGAACTGCCTCACGGGCGACACGCTGGCCGAGGAGCAGGAGCGGGCCACGGGCAAAGAGCAGGTGCTCTCGGCCATGGACAAGGCGGCCCCGAAGCTGCGCGAAAAGCTGGGCGAATCGCTCAGCACAGTGCAAGGGTTTGACACACCGCTTGAGCAGGCTACCACGCCTTTGCTCGAAGCCCTTCAGGCCTACAGCCTGGGACGACAGACCCTGGTGGGGAAAGGGAATCCTGCCGCCGCTGTGCCCTTCTTCCAGCGAGCCATCCGCCTCGACCCGAATTTCGCCATGGCCTATGAAGCGCTCGGCACGAGCTATTCGAATCTCGGGGAAAGGAGCCTGGCGTCGGAGAACACACGGAAGGCCTACGAGCTTCGCGAGCGGGTGAGCGAGCTGGAAAAGTTCCATATCGAGTCTCACTACTATCAGTTTGCCATCGGCGACCTGGAAAAGGCGCGCCAAGCCTATGAACTCTGGACGCAGACCTATCAGCGAGACCCCGTGCCGCCTCAGAACCTGGGCATTATCTACAAGAATCTCGGGCAGTATGACAAAGCCCTGGCGGAAGCCCGCGAGACCCTCCGCCTCGACCCGGCGTACGTTCTGGGTTATGCCAGCCTGCTCAGCAACTATTTCTATCTGAATCGCACGGACGAAGCGCGGGCCACGGCTGAAGAGGCGCGCGCCAAAAAGCTCGATTCTCCTTATCTGCGCTTCAATCTGTACCTGCTTGCCTTCTTGCAGAATGATGCGGCAGGGATGGCGCAGCAGGTAGCCTGGGCTGCGGGTAAGCCGGGAGTGGAAAATATGCTGCTGGCGAACGAAGCCGATACAGCCGCCTATTCCGGCCGGCTGGGAAAGGCCCGGGAGTTTTCCCGCCGGGCGGTGGCTTCGGCCAAACGGGCAGAAGAAAAGGAAACGGCGGCGGCCTATGAAGCCGATGCGGCGTTGCGGGAGGCCCTCGCCGGCAATGCAGCCGAGACCCGGCAGCGGGCCGCTGCGGCGCTTGGACTTTCGACGGGCCGGGATGTGCAGTACGGAGCGGCGCTGGCGCTGGCCTTTGCCGGGGATACGACCAAGGTACAAGCACTGGCGGATGATTTGGCCAATCGCTTTCCGGAGGATACGCTGGCGCAGTTCAACTACCTGCCAACGATTCGCGCTCAGCTCGTGCTCAGCCGTCACGATTCCTCGAAGGCCGTTGAGACTCTTCAGGCCGCCACTGCTTACGAGCTGGGCACCCCCGGTTTCTTCAGATTCTTGAGCCTCTATCCCGTCTATGTACGCGGGGAAGCGTATTTGTCAGTGAATCAGGGCAGCGAAGCCGCCGCCGAGTTCCAGAAAATCCTCGGCCATCGCGGGATTGTGCTCAACGAACCCATCGGAGCACTCGCGTATCTCGGCGTTGCCCGCGCTTATGCCTTGCAAGGCGACACCGCCAAGGCCAAGGCGGCCTATCAGGATTTTCTGACGCTGTGGAAAGACGCCGACCCCGACATCCCCATCCTCATCGCCGCCCAATCCGAATACGCCAAGCTGAAGTAGGTTCCATGCGAAATCTCCCGGCCTTTCGGTTGCCAAGAAACTGTGACGCTGGCGTGCCGCAAAACTTTCTGAAACTGCCAAAGCTGAAATCATTGATACGTCGCGCCGACGCATTCCAATCATCAGGTTTGATGGCAATCCAGTCCCCGCAAAGCCGTCTTACAATGCAGCAATAACTTCAATCTCCACCAGGGCGTCCTTCGGCAACCGTGCAGCCTGCACCGTTGACCGCGCCGGCGGAGCTGACGTGAAATACTTGCCGTACACTTCGTTCATGGCTGCAAAATCGTTCATGTCCTTCAGAAAAACTGTCGTCTTCACCACGTGATGAAGATTCGAACCCGCCGCCTCCAAAATGCCCTTCACGTTTTCGAGAGTCCGCTCCGTCTGCTGGCGAATGTCCGCCCCCATCATCTCGGCCGTTTTCGGGTCCAGCGCCACCTGCCCCGAGACATACAGAAATCCGTTCGTCCGGATGGCCTGCGAATAGGGCCCGATGGGTTTTGGCCCCCGGTCGGTCAGAATGACGTCTCTCATGATGCGGTCTCCTTTTCAGTTCGGGCAGTCGTCGCGGCGGTTTGCCGGCAGCGCACGCGAACTCACTGGGCGCACCAGGAAAGCATATAGCATATGAGGGATTGCGCTGCTGAAAATGCGGGGCGAGGGATCAGCGAGACCGGCGGCCGTGAACGCGAGAGAAGCCTGTTCCGGAATGATTGCGCGTGACCTCCCGCACCATTGCTTCGTGGTCGGCTTGCGCGTCGGTCATGCCCTGATTGATGCGCTCGAGGATTTGTTTTTCGCTAAGCCCGGTATTTTTCAGGCGGCCGATTTGCGCGCTGCTCATGGTGCGCTGACCCTTCAATCTCCGGTGCAAAATCAAATCGACGGCGGAATCGGAAAGCCCGACCAGCTTCAGCATGACAGCATCGCCGCTGATGGTATCCAGCTGATCCGTTTTCGCAATTTCCAGAATTACCGGCTCGGCGTATCCCGCGCGCGCGAGGTTGACGGCGGAATCCGCGCTGTTGAAGGGATGCTGATGCTGGTGCGCGCCGGTAATCAAAGCTACGCAAGTATCGTCACTGACCCCGGCTTGCTTCAGCTTCATGAGTTGCGCGACTTCCGTATCGGAAGTGTTCAGCGTTTTGAGTTGCTCGACGCTGCTGGACCACATCCCTGCCTGGTCGAGCGGACGATAATCCGTGAACAGATGCTTATCGCATCCGCTCGTCCGGAAGAGGACCAGCACCCCGAGAAGAATAAGCTTAGACCGCATAACTCCATTGTATCGGGGGCAACAGGGAAGGATCAAAAGTGTGCTGTGCGTGATACCCGGCGAAAGGACAGGCCCAAAAAGCAATCCGCGCGAGCAGCAATAAATCTGAATCCCGAAGTTGAGCGAACGCAAGAACAATGTGGCTGGTGATTCGTGACTGGTGACTCGAGAAAACTCCGCTAAGCGCAGGGTTTGTTCGCGTGCGCACCATTTGGGGTCCGCAGGCAATCAGGCGGCGCGGAAAGCAGCAAGCCGAGCAGGGGGACAATCCATGCGCCGGGTGAGATTTGCGATAAACGAATCAAGTCAATGGCCTGGCTGGTGGACGCGTTCGACGCCGAAAACGCCGGAAATTTTTCGGATATTCGCGAGGATGGTTTCGAGCTGGCGCTTGTCGGCAATTTCGAGGCTGGCGTCAATGCGCGCGTTGGTGCGATCGGGGCGGCTTTCGAGGCTGTGAATATTGGAGCCAGCGCCGCTGATGACCGCGGTAATTTCGGCAAGCAAACCGGCGCGGTCGCGGACGCGCATGGTGAGCTGCACGGGGAAGGTGGCTTCTGATCCGCCGCCCCACTCGACGGCGATGCGGCGCTCGGTCTGGTACATGAGATTTTGGACGTTGGGGCACGTTCGAGTGTGCACGGCGACACCGCGGCCGCGGGTGATGTAGCCGACGATTTCGTCGCCAGGAATGGGATTGCAACACTTGGCGCGGTATACGAGCAAGTCGTCGTGGCCCTTTACGACCAAGGGCGCTTCTCCGAATCCCAGCATGCGCTTGACGCTCTTGACGAGGGTGGGCTTGGCGTCCAGGGTCTCGGTTTCCGCGGCTTTTTCCGGTTCTCCGAGAAGACGCGTGAGGACCTGCCGAGCGGAATATTTTCCGAAGCCAACGGCGGCGTACAGATCCTCGATTTTAGAAAGTCCGTAATCGGAAGCAAGTTTGAGGATGTCGGTTTCGGGAATTTTCTTGAGGCTGCGGCCGAAGTGGCGCGCTTCGTTTTCGAGCAGGCGCTTGCCCATTTCCCTGGCTTCTTCGCGTTCCTGCTCGTTGATCCAGTGACGGATCTTGCTCTTTGCCGAGGAAGACTTCACAAAGCTGAGCCAGTCGCGGCTGGGATGGTGGCCCTTCTGGGTGAGAATCTCAACCACATCGCCGCTGCTGATTTCATGACGCAGCGACACCATCTGGCCGTTCACTTTCGCGCCGACACACTGGTGCCCCACTTCGGTATGCACCAGGTAAGCAAAATCGACGGGCGTAGCGCCGCGCGGAAGCTCCAGCACGCGGCCTTTGGGCGTAAACGCGTAAACCTCCACGGGCGCGAGATCCACTTTCAGCGTGGAGAGAAATTCTCCGGGTTCCTGAAGTTCCTGCGACCATTCGATGAGCTGCCGCATCCAGGTGATGCGCTGGTCGTCGTCCTCCGAGTCCGGCTTTCCGGATTTGTATTTCCAGTGCGCGGCGACGCCTTCCTCTGCGAGGCGGTGCATTTCCTGCGTGCGGATTTGCACCTCGAAGGGCTGGCTGCCGTGGAGCACAGTGGTATGCAGCGACTGATAGAGATTCGGCCGGGCCATGGCGATGTAGTCCTTGAACCGCCCGGGGACCGGGCGCCAGATGTGATGCATCACGCCGAGCGCGGCGTAACAGTTGCGCTCGGAATCGGTAATGACGCGCACAGCGAGCAGATCATAAACCTGGCTGAGACCGATTTCCTGGCGCACGAGTTTGCGGTGAACGGAATACAAGCCTTTGACGCGGGCTTCGAGCTCGGCGGGAATGCCAGCTTCGACAAGCTTGGTTTGGATAGTGGCTTGTACTTCCTCGAGAAATTTTTTGTGGAAGGGCGCGTTGTCGCTGATTTCTTTTTGCAGTGCGAAGAAGGCTTCTGGCTCGAGATAGCGAAATGCCAGGTCCTCAAGCTCGCCACGAACCACGCTCATGCCCAGACGGAGCGCGATGGGCGCGTAAATGTCCAGCGTTTCGCGAGAAATGCGCTGCTGTTTTTCGGGTTCGAGGTATTCGAGCGTGCGCATGTTGTGCAGCCGGTCGGCCAACTTGACGAGAACGACGCGGACGTCGTTCACCATGGCGAGCAGCATCTTGCGGACGTTTTCAGCTTGACGCGCTTCGGGGGCCATCATCCTGAGGCGGCCGATTTTTGTTACGCCCTCGACAAGACGGGCGACATCGGCCCCGAAGCGCTCTTCGATGCGGGAAACGGGATACTCGGTGTCTTCGATGGCGTCGTGGAGAATCGCGGCGGTGAGCGTGGTGGCATCGAGGCGCATATCGGCGAGGATGTGCGCGACTTCGAGCAAGTGGGAGAGATAGGGATCGCCAGAGCTGCGGAGTTGGTCGTGGTGGCGCTCGGTGGCAATCTCATACGCGCGGCGGACCATCCAGGGATCTTCGGTCGGGCGGTGTTTGCGTAGCTTTTCTAGCAATTCTTCGAGACGGGCGTCGAGCTGGCGAACGGCGCGGTCGCGGTTAAAGCTGAGCGGGATTTTGTCAGGAGACGGCATGGTTTAGTTTACGCCTGAATGGGCGCCTCCTGGGAGAGGACGAGTGGAAGTAAGGAGGTAACGAGGTAAGGAAGGTAGGATTGATGGATACCCCCACTCCTGTGACTGCCCCCACCCCCTGTTTTTTGTAAGTGTTGCATCTACGGGACTTAGGTGTTGCGCAAGTTCTTTGTTTGCAACACATAGGAGGAGGCTCAGAAGTGTTGCATCTAAAGGATTTAGATTGCACCAAAATTGTGCAGAATAGACGCATTTTCGCTTGTAGAAAAGGGTTCTCGCATCTCCGCGATATGAGCGCAAACAGTGCGCGAAGGTGCTGAAGAAAGGACCTAGAGGAGTCGAGCGACGAGAAAAAAGGGGGACGGATCCCAGAGAGGAGTCAGGACCTTCCCGATGAGATTGGGACGGGTGGGTCGACTCGCGATGCTCCCGACCAGGTCGGGACTCGCAAACGTCGCTCGTCGCTCGGACGCGGATCCTTGACAGATGCGCGGTTCGCGGGCTGATTGATGTGGCTGGCGTCCAGCTCATACAAGAGTGTAGCACGGCCAGCGCTAACTGTCAATCACTATTATTATATCGATATCATTCGAATGGACCCGTAAGACGTTATAAAGAAAGTTCCTTCGGCTCGCGGAGTCGCTCAGGATGACCATACTCATCGCATGGTCAGTTTGCAGGTTACAGGTTTGAAGGTTGAAGTTCAAGGATGGGGATACGGGGTGGGAAAGCGGAAATTTGGGAAAACAGGCTAGCACAGGAGGATGGAGGAAAAGTCAAAACCCCCGCACGCCAAACCCGTGTATCGCGTACCCGCTGCCTGTCGCGGATGCGCGAAGTTCAAGTCCTCCGACGAGACTTTCGACGAATCCTTTCGAGCTGAAGAATTCATCGCCGAAGTGCATGGGGCTCCAAAAACTTTGATTTCCCCCAATTCAGGTGTTTACTGGAGGTAACTTTCAGGTGTTTCCTGCATTTACAACGGCGGTTATCTGTCCTACAGCTCAAGCAAGGATCAACAGGGCCATCCAAAGCTAGTTCAATTTCCTTGAACTGGCTTCTCCTCGAATGTCCAAAATCCGGAGGAAACCATGCAAAACACTCGGTCCCTCAACGGGTTGCGCAGACTTAGTGTAGTCGGGGCGATCCTGCTGATAGCGGTGCTTGCAGTGGCCGCTACTGCGGCGGCCCAGTCTTGGACGTTTACCGGCAGCATGAATACGCCGCGCTTCGGAGCGACTGGAACTCGTCTCTTAGACGGGCGCGTTCTGGTTGCAGGCGGCGCCTACCCGTTTGGAAACTACCTTAACAGCGCCGAGATTTATAACCCCGTGACGGGCACATGGACTCTTACGTCTCCGATGGTTCAGCCACAAGGCGGAGCCGTCGCGGTTTTACTAAACGATGGGCGTGTGCTCGTTTATGGCGGAAATATCAGTGCGAGCAGCGTCACCAATCTGGCCCAAATCTTCGACCCGGTGACTGGCTTGTGGACCCCCACGGGCAGCATGAATCAGTGCAGGCAAAGTTTTACCGGCACCCTCCTGGCGAACGGCCAAGCAATGGCGGTGGGAGGTTATTGCGGTGGATATTTGAGTTCTACCGAACTCTATAACCCCTCTACAGGAACTTGGAGCTTGACAGGCAGCCTGCCAGGGCCAGTGGCCAATGCGAGCGCCACGTTGTTGGCCAATGGAAAGGTGCTCGTCGCAGGAGGTACGACTGGGTTTGCTGTCAGAACAGCAGAGCTTTTTGACCCCAATTCAGGAACCTGGACTGTCACCGGTTCCCTCAACCAAGCCCGCGCTTGGGGCGCTCCAAACGTTTTAAGCGGCACAATACTTCTGAATAGCGGACAAGTGTTGGCTGTAGGCGGGGTTGGCGGATCCGGTTGTGGCTCGTTCTTAAGCAGTGCCGAACTGTATGACCCCATCGCCGGCACTTGGGCTTTCACCGGTAGTCTGAGTACAGACCTGGACCAGCACCGGTTGGTGCTACTGAGCGATGGCCGAGTGCTGGCTAGCGGGGGCTTAGCCTCACAGTGCAGTACGACTACTAACATGGCCGAGATTTACGACCCCAGTACGGGCGCTTGGAGTGCCACAGGATCTCTGAATCAGGCGCGCGCCCTACACGCGGCTACCTCGCTTTTGGATGGAAGAGTGCTCGTGGCGGGTGGCTACGTTGGTTCGACCATTTTGAACTCTGCGGAGGTATTTAGCGTTCAAACGGATGCCCCTATCACCGCAAAGGGAACGACGTTTGGCGCGACCGAGGGCGTGACCTTCACCGGTGCGGTCGCGACCTTCACCGACCCGGATCCAGCCTCGACGCCGGCCGAGTACTCGGCCACGATCGACTGGGGCGACACCACGTCGGCGACTCCGGGCACGATCAGCGGCCCGCCGGGTGGACCCTTCACCGTGAGCGGTACCCACATGTACGCCGAGCAGGGGACGTATGCGGCCACGGTTACGATTACCGACATCGACACTCCCTCGAACACCGCGACGGCCCATTCGACGGCGAGGGTCAGCGACGCCCGGCTGTCGTCGACCTGCGCGACGATGCCGGTCAGCACGCAGACTTACACCGGGCCGACAGCGATATTCACCGACCAGAGTTCCACCGGCACCCTAAGCGACTTCTCAGCAACCATCTCCTGGGGTGACGCTTCGAGCTCTCCCGGCACGATCATCGGTGGTCCCGGCAACGCGCCGTACACCGTCAGCGGAACTCACACGTACGCGTCGACCGGGACCTTCTTGATCACCACAACGATCGCCGACGTCGGCGGCAGCACCACCACCACTCCCGCGTGCTCCATCACTATCTTTGCCTTCGCAACGGGAAAGGGTGCAGCTTTCGTCATCGGTGACCTGGAAGCTGGACTCGGAAACCACGTTACGTGGTGGAGCAGCCAGTGGGCGACTATCAATCTCATGAGCGGGGGAGCGCCACC
>Ga0209648_10003170_pt1 | contig 13775 bp, 4 predicted proteins | sample GraSoi2013_115cm_FD_185830 | JGI IMG/M metagenome (GOLD analysis project Ga0209648, IMG submission 185830) | Grasslands soil microbial communities from the Angelo Coastal Reserve, California, USA - Sample 9_17_2013_115cm (SPAdes) (version 2) | ecosystem: Environmental > Terrestrial > Soil >...
GGCGCGATGGTTTGCTGCGCTTTGCGTTGCCGGCAGTTCGGCAGCTTGCGTCCTGACCCAGGATCTACCCGATCCGGCCCTCGACGTTCCCCAGGTATACAAACCCCAGGGCTACAAGGCCGAGAGATTGACCGATCCAGATGCGCCGCCGACGCTGGACTGGTGGCGCGGATTCCGTTCGCGGGAATTGACGCAGCTGATGGAAGAGGCCCAGACGGTCAATCTGGACATTGCCGCGGCCGTCTCGCGCCTGTTTCAGGCCGACGCGCAGGCGCGCATGGCAGGCGCCGCGTTGTTGCCGAGCCTCAACGGCAATGGCTCTGAGGCCTACTCCCGAACCTCCGGCTCGAGCGCCAGCGGGTTGAGCATCGGCGGACGTGAGGTCGTCAACTATTCGGCATCGCTCAGCGCCAGCTATCAACTCGATTTCTGGGGCCAGAACCGCGATGCACTGCAGGCGGCGGAGGAGACGGCGACCGCCAACCGCTTCGATCGCGACGTGGTTGCGTTGACTACGCTCACTAGCGTCGCCAGCGCTTATTTCCAGGTGCTTGCCTCGCAGGACCGGATTCACACCGCCCAGCAAAATATCGCCAGTGCGACCCGCATCCTCGATGCGATCAAGGAAAGGTTCAAAGCCGGCACCGGAACTGATCTCGACGTAGCCCAACAGGAAAGCGTTGTCGCCAATCAAAAGGCATTGGTGCCGCCGCTGCGCCAGACGCTGTCGCAGAACATCAACGCGCTGGCGACGCTGGTGTCGCGGCCGCCGGAAAGCCTTCACGTCACCGGCGGCTCCATGAATCACATTTCCGTGCCGCGAGTGACTCCCGGCTTGCCGTCGGAGCTGCTGACCCAGCGTCCGGACATCAGACGTCAGGAAGCGCAGCTCGCATCCGCCACCGCCAATGTCGGCAACGCCCGCGCGCAGTTTTTTCCGAGCATCCTATTGACCGGGCAGGGTGGATACCAAAGCTCGGCGCTGGTGTCGCTGTTCCAGCCCCATGCCGCCTTCTTCAGCATGGTCGGCGGCCTGACGCAGCCGATTTTCGATGGCGGAAAAATCCTCGGCAATTTTGAATTCACCAAGGCCAGGCAGGACGAATTGCTGCAGACCTACCGCAAGACGGTGGTCCAGTCGTTTGCAGATGTCGACAACGCGCTGGTGGCGATCAAAGAGACCACCGAAAAACTGCGGCTGCAGCGCGAAGTGGTGGCTGCCTCACGCCGGGCCTTTCAATTGTCCGAGCAGCAGCTTCGCGCCGGGACCGCGGACATCGTAACTGTGCTCAATACCCAACTGACGCTGTTTCAGGCGGAGGATGTGTTGTGGCAGGCCGAGCTTGCCCGATTGCTAGCGTTCGTCAGCCTCTACCAGGCGCTGGGAGGAGGGTGGGAGCCGAGAATGGAGAGGCCGGTCGATGCTCTTTAAGCCGGATTTGAACGAAACCAAGCCGGATTTGAACGAAACCGCGAAGGCCGCCGGCGACCGCGTTGCCCGTGTCGCTTCTCGCGCGCGCCGCCGAACCGTTTCGATTACCATTACGCTACTGATCCTCGGCGGCCTCGGCTATATCGCCTGGACATCGCTGCAGCAGAAAGCCGCTACCCGGACGCCTCCCGATCTCCCTGTGCCCGTGCTGGCGGCGACACCTCGCGTCCAGGACGTGCCGGTCTATCTCGACGGCGTCGGCGCCGTCCGCGCACTGAACATTGTGACGGTGCGCTCTCAGGTCGACGGCAAATTGATCGCGGTCAATTTCACCGAAGGACAGGACGTCAAGAAGGGCGATGTCCTCGGCGAGATCGACCCTGTGATCTACAAGGCGCAGTTCGATCAGGCCGTCGCCAAGAAGGCGCAGGATGAAGCGCAGCTCGCCAATCAGCGCCTCGACCTCGCACGCTATCAGCAGCTTTCCGCGACCAATGCCGGCTCCAAGCAACAGTTCGATACACAACGCGCCGTCGTCGCCCAGCAGCAAGCGCTGGTAAACGCTGATCAGGCGGCGATCGACAACATGCAGGCGATGCTCGGCTACACCAAGATCATTGCGCCGCTGTCGGGCCGCGCCGGCCTGCGTCAGGTCGATCAGGGCAACATCATCCATGCCGCCGACCTCACCGGCCTGGTCATCATCACCCAGCTGCAGCCGATCGCGGTGCAGTTCAGTCTGCCGCAGCAGCAGATCGTGCGGGTCAATGCGGCCTCCGCCAAGGGCGCGCTATCGGTCGACGTCTTCGGCAATGACGGAGTTGCGGTGGTCGATTCCGGCAAGCTCGCCGGCATCGACAACCAGGTCGATCCGACCACCGGGACGCTCAAGCTGAAGGCCGAATTCCCCAACGGCAATTTTCAATTATGGCCGGGACAATTCGTCAATGTGCGGCTCAAGGTCGACACACTCTCGCAGGCGATCGTTGTTCCGACCTCGGCCGTGCAGCGCGGTCCCGCGGGAACGTTCAGCTACGTCATCGGCGACGGCGACATTGTCACCGCGAAACCGGTGGTGGTGACGCAACAGAATGAAACCGAAGCCGTGATCGCGAGCGGATTGGCGCCCTCCGATCGCGTGGTGACGACCGGCTTTGCCAACCTGTCCGACGGCGCCAAGGTCATCGTCGGCAAGGACGAGCAGACACCGACGGCCGATCTCGCGCCGCGCAAGAAGGGCAGCCGGGCCCCGCAGGGCAAGGACGGACAAGGCAAGGACGGTCAAGGCAAGGGTGGCAAGAAGGGTGATCGCGCCGAAGGCGAGGGCGATCAAAAAGGGCAGACCGGACCCGCGCAAGGAGAGCAGTCGGGCAGCCCAGCGAAGTCGCAGCCATGACCCAGGAAATCACCAAGAAATCGTCGCTTGAATAACTTCGCAGGCGTGAGCACGCAGCCATGAGCGTCTCTGAACCGTTCATTCGCCGGCCGATCGCAACCTCGCTGTTGGGGATCGCGCTGTTGATCGGTGGTGCGCTCGGCTATTGGACGCTGCCGATATCGGCGTTGCCGCAAGTCGATTTCCCGACGGTGCAGGTGACGACGCAATTGCCTGGCGCCAGTCCCGACGTGATCGCTTCCCTGATCACCGCGCCGCTCGAACGCCAGCTCGGCCAGATCCCGTCGCTGTCGTCGATGACCTCGACCAGTTCGTTCGGCGTCAGCCAGATATCGCTGCAATTCGACCTCAACCGCGACATCGACGGCGCCACCCAGGATGTGCAGGCCGCCATTAACGCCGCCGCCGGCGTGCTGCCGAAAACTCTGCCGTATCCGCCGACTTACGCCAAGGTCAATCCCGCGGACGCGCCGGTTCTGACGCTGGCGCTGACGTCGAGCACGGTCTCGCTGCGCGCCATGAGCGATCTCGCCGATACCATCCTCGGGCAACGCCTCAGCCAGATTGCCGGGGTAGGGCGCGTTTCGGTGCTGGGCGGCCTGAAGCCGGCGGTACGGGTGCAGGCCGATCTGGCGCGGCTGGCGGCCTACGGCATCGCGATGGAGGATCTGCGCAACGCGATCGCGGGCGCCAACGTCTCCGGACCGAAGGGATCGCTCGACGGCGCGCAACAGGCCTATACGATCGCCGCCAACGACCAGATCGCGGCGGCCGATGCCTACAGGCCCATCATCATCGCCTACCGCAACGGCTCGCCGGTCACGATCGGCGACGTCGCGCAGATCGTCGACGGGCTGGAGAACGATCGCACCGGCGGCTGGTACCAGGGCACGCCGGCCGTCATCATCGATATCCAGCGGCAACCCGGCGCCAACGTGATCGAGGTCGTCCGCCTGATCCAGGCGGAAATTCCAAAACTGCAGCGCTCGATCCCCGCAGGCGTGAAGCTGACCGTGGTCAGCGACCGCACGGTCACGATTCGCGCCTCCGTGCATGACGTGCAGTTCACGCTCGTTCTCAGCGTCGTGCTGGTTACCCTCGTGGTGCTGTTGTTCCTGCGCTCCCTGCGCGCGACGCTGATCGCCGGCGTCGCGCTGCCGCTGTCGCTGATCACCTCGTTCGGCATCATGTATTTCTCCGGATTCAGCCTCGATAACCTGTCGCTGATGGCCTTGACGATCGGCACCGGCTTCGTGGTCGACGACGCCATCGTCATGATCGAGAACATCGTCCGCCACATGGAGAACGGTGAAAGCGCGATGGAGGCGTCGCTCCGGGGCGCGAGCGAAATCGGCTTCACCGTGATTTCGCTGACGGTGTCGTTGATTGCCGTCTTCATCCCGCTGTTGTTCATGTCGGGGCTGGTCGGGCGCATGTTCCGCGAATTCGCGCTGACCCTGACCATCGCGGTGGTGACCTCGGCGATCGTATCGCTGACGCTGACGCCGATGATGTGCTCGCGGCTGCTCAAGCACGCCGGGGAGGAAATTGCGGTGCCCGGCCTGGCCTGGGTCAGCCGTGGCATCGACCGCATGGTCGGGTTCTATCATCGCACGCTGTTATGGGTGCTGGAGCGCCAGCGCGCGACGATGCTGGTCACCTTGGCGACGATTGTCGCGACGCTGGTGCTGTATGTGGTGGCGCCCAAAGGCTTCCTGCCTTTGCAGGACACCGCATCAATCACCGCGGTGACCCAGGCCGGTCCCGACGTTTCCTTTGCGGAAATGCAAAGCCGGCAGACCAAGGCTGCGGACGCGATCAAGGCCGACCCGGATGTGACCGGCGTCGTCTCGGTGATCGGCGCGGGTTCGGTCAACCCGACCACCAATGTCGGCCGGCTGGTGATGACGCTGAAGCCGCGCGGAGAACGTCGCGACGACGTTTCGGTCGTGGTCGCGCGCCTGAAGGAGCGGGTTAAGTCGATCCCGGGCATGACGATTTATTTTCAGCCGGTGCAGGATGTGCAAATCAGCACCCAGTCCAGCCGCTCGCAATATCAGTACACGCTGACCGGCACGGATTCCGCCCTGGTGACGCTGTGGGCGAACAATCTGGTGGCCGAACTGCGCCGCGATCCCTTGTTCCGCGACGTCTCCTCGGAAGCCCAGGACGGCGGGTTGCGCGCGGCGCTCGACATCAATCGCCAGCGCGCGGGTCAGCTCGGCGTCAGCATTCAGGGTGTCAACGACACCTTGAACGACGCCTTTGCGCAGCGGCAGATTTCGACCATCTACGGCCAGGCCAACCAGTATCGCGTGGTGCTGGAAGCCTTGCCGGTCTACCAGCGCGATCCGTCGATCCTGTCAAAACTCTATCTCCCCGGGGCGCTCGGCGCGCAGGTGCCGCTGTCGGCGGTGGCGACCTTGACGCGCACCACTGCGCCGCTGGCGATTTCACATCAGGCGCAATTTCCGGCCGTCTCGCTCAGCTTCAATCTGGCGCCGGGCGCAGCACTCGGCGATGCCGTCGACGCCGTCAAATCAATCGAAACCCGGATCGGCATGCCGGGCAGCATCGTCGGCGTCTTTGCCGGCGACGCAGCCGAATTCTCAAAATCGCTGGCGGGACAGCCCTGGCTGATCCTGGCGGCGCTCGTCACCATCTATATCGTGCTGGGCGTGCTCTATGAGAGCTACATTCACCCCATCACCATTCTCTCGACGCTGCCGTCGGCGGGCGTCGGAGCCATTCTCGCGCTGATGCTGTTCGGGCAGGATCTGTCGGTGATCGGCCTGATCGGCATTATTCTCCTGATGGGCATCGTCAAGAAGAACGCCATCATGATGATCGACTTCGCGCTGGAGGCGGAGCGGCACCAGGGCATGTCCGCGATGGACGCGATCGTGCAGGCGTGCCTGTTGCGCTTCCGCCCGATCATGATGACGACGCTGGCGGCGTTGTTCGGCGCGCTGCCGCTGGCGGTGGAAAGCGGCACTGGCGCCGAGCTGCGCTTTCCGCTGGGCATTTCGATCATCGGCGGCCTGCTGCTGAGCCAGTTGCTGACGCTGTACACGACGCCGGTGATCTACCTCGCGCTGGATCGGGTGAGCCGCCGGATCGAGAATGCGGTGCCGCCGGCGGGGCCGGAATTACCACCGGTCGCGGGAGCTACCGAGGGGGATGCAGTAATGGCGTCGATTTCCGAGCCATTCATCCGCCGGCCAGTTGGCACCACGCTGCTGGCGATCGGGCTCTTCCTGGTCGGCGGGGTCGCTTACGAGTTTCTCCCGGTGGCTGCGGTTCCCAATGTCGACTTTCCGTCGATCTGGGTTTCCGCGACGCGTCCGGGCGCCGATCCATCGGTGATGGCGGCGACTGTTGCAGCGCCATTGGAGCGGAGGCTCGGCCAAATCGCGGGCATCGACCAGATCACCTCGTGGAGCTTGCTGGGCAGGATGAGCATCCAGTTGCAATTCGCCATCGGCCGCGACATCGACCGTGCCGCGCGCGATGTGCAAGCGGCGATCAACGCCTCTCTCGCCGATCTGCCGAGCGACTTGCCGACGTTGCCGCGCGTCCGCAAAGCCAATACCGCCGGGGCGCCGGTATTCGTGTTGGCGCTGACGTCGAAGACGATACCGTCAAGCGCGATTTATGACGTAGCGGACACCGTGATCGCGCAGCGCATCTCGCAGGTCCCTGGTGTCGGCGAAGTCACCGTCAGCGGCGCCGACCAGCCCGCGGTTCGCATTGCGCTCAATCCGGTCGCTCTCTCGAACGCGGGGATTGCCACCGACGATGTCAGGCTCGCGATCATCAACGCCAACCCGCTGGGGCCCGTGGGCATCTTCAACGGCGGCCGCCAGAGCGAAACGTTGTCGGTCAACAAGCAGATGCGGACCGTGGCCGAATTCCGCGACATCCTGATCAAGAGTTCGAACGGCAACTTCGTCCGCCTTTCGGATGTGGCCGAGGTCTCAGATTCCGTCCGCAACAGCCGGTCGATCGCCTGGTTCAACAAACAACCGGCCGTGCTGATTCAGATTACCAAACAGGGCGACGCCAATGTCATCGATACCGTCGATCGCGTCAGGGCGTTGCTGCCGGAACTGAAAAGATGGATCCCCGGCGGCGTCGAAATCTCCACCCTTGTCGATCGCACCGGAACCATCCGGGCCAGCGTCGGGGACATGCAGCTGACGCTGCTGGCGACCGCGTTCCTGGTCATGGTGGTGGTGTTCGCGTTTCTGCGCCGGATCACGCCGACCATCGCGGCAGGCGTCTCGGTGCCACTGGCGTTGGCCGGCACCTGCGCCGGCATGTGGCTCGCCGGTTTCTCGATCGACAATCTGTCGCTGATGGCGCTGGCGATCTCGGTCGGCTTCGTGGTCGATGACGCCATCGTCATGATCGAAAACATGTACCGCAACCTCGAGCATGGCATGCGGCCCTATCAGGCGGCACTCGAGGGCGCCAAGCAGATCGGTTTCACGGTGTTGTCGATCAGCCTGTCGCTGGTCGCCGCGTTCACGCCGTTGATTTTCATGGACGGGATCGTCGGCCGGATGTTGCGGGAATTTTCGTTGACGCTGACGTTTGCCATCGTGGTTTCCACCGTGGTGTCGCTCACGATCACGCCGATGATTTGCGCCCATTACATCAAGGCCGCCACTTCCGACAACGCGACTTGGCTCGACCGGGTCGTCGAAGGCTCATTGTCGCGCGTCGTATCGTTTTATGCGCGCACGCTGCGCGTGGTGCTGGGTTTTCCGTTTTTGACGTTGATGGTCTTCTTCGCGACCATCGCGTTGACCGTAACGTTCTATATCAAGACCCCGAAGGGATATTTCCCGACCGACGACAGCGGCTTTGTGATCGGGTCGACGCGGGCATCCGCCGATATCTCGTTTCAGGCGATGCTTGGGCTTCAGCAGCAGCTCGCGGATATCGTGATGGCGGATCCGGCCGTTGCGGGGATTGGGTCTGTGCTTGGCGGAGGCGGCGGCCCCGGCGGCGCGGGTTCCAATCGGGGTATGATGTTCATCAGCCTCAAGCCGGTTGCGGAGCGGGCTGGGGTGACCACGGCACTGGTCATCGATCGGCTGCGCAAAAATCTAGGAATGGTTCCGGGCATAAGGCTGTTCATGTTCGCGGCACAGGATATCCGCGCCGGGGGGCGACAGAGCGATTCCGACTATCAATACACGCTGTCGAGCACCGATCTCGATCTGCTGCAGAAATGGGCGCGCATCGTCGGCAAACGCATGGAGACGGTCGAAGGCATTACCGACGTTTCCAGCGACCGCGATCCCGGCGGGCTGCAACTGACGCTGGCGATCGACAGAAAGGCGGCCTCGAGCCTCGGCGTTCGCGTCCAGGATATCGACAACGCGCTGAATAACGCGTTCTCGCAGCGGCAGATCTCGATCATCTACACCCAGCGCAACCAGTACATGGTGGTGCTGGAGATCGATCCGAAATTCCAAAGGGATCCATCCAACCTCGAGCATATCTTCGTCGCCGGCGCGGGTGGCGCGCAGGTGCCGCTATCCACTGTTGTTCATTACCAACGCGGGTTGTCGCCGCTCGCGCTCTTTCATTCGCAGTCGTTTCCTTCGACGACGGTGTCGTTCAATCTGCTCCCCGATGTGCCGCTCGAGGTCGCCACGTCAAACATCCAGCGCGCGGTGGAGGAATTGCATATGCCCGAGGGCATTCGCGGCAGTTTCGATGGCAACGCCGGCGACTTCAACAAGACCAGCGGACGGCAGCCGCTGCTGATCCTCGGCGCCCTGGTGGCGATGTACATCGTGCTCGGCGTGCTCTACGAAAGCCTCGCCCATCCGCTGACCATCATTTCGACCTTGCCTTCCGCCGGTCTGGGCGCGCTGCTTGCGCTGCAAATTACCAACACGCCGCTGACGGTCATCGCCTTCGTCGGCATCATTCTCCTGATCGGCATTGTCAAGAAGAACGGCATCATGATGGTGGATTTCGCGCTGGACGCGGAACGCCACCGCGGACTGTCGTCGGCCGACGCCATTTTCGAGGCGTGCAGGGTGCGGTTCCGGCCGATCCTGATGACGACCATGGCGGCGCTGTTCGCAGGCATACCGCTGGTGATCGCCACCGGTCCCGGCACCGAACTGCGCCGGCCGCTCGGCATTACCATCATCGGTGGGTTGCTCGTCTCGCAGATCCTGACGCTGTACACGACGCCCGTGATTTATCTGCTGATCGACCGGCTGCGGCGACGATCCGAGCCCGCCGCGATCGAGGCGCCGGCAGAATAGCTTCGCAGAATAGCTCCGGGTTCGGCCTTGCGTTGTTGAAGCGCGCCGCCGCCAAGCGTATAGCGGGCGCATGTCAAATCAATCCGCGCCTGAAACCAGCCCCGCTCCAGCGGAGGCGATACCGGACTGCCCGCGCTGCCTTAAACCCTTGCCGCTGTGCATTTGCGACAGCATAACGCCGATCGACAGCCGCATTTCGCTGTTGATCCTGCAGCATCCGCAGGAGCAGGACAGGGCGCTCGGCACGGCGCGGCTGACCACGCTGCATTTCAAGGATGCGGTGTTGAAAATCGGATTGTCATGGCCGAGCCTCTCCAAGGCGCTGGGACGGCCGGTCTCCGATCCCTCGTGTTGGGCGGTGCTCTATCTCGGTTCCGCGAAGGTCGCCGACTTGGAGACCGACCGCGATATCGTCGCCATCAACCGCAAAGGCGAAATCGAAGACGGGATGCTGAAATGCCAGCGCGTCATCCTGTTGATGTGGGGTCGAAGCTAAAAAGGGATGTAATGTTCAGTGAGCACCACAGTCTGCTTTACGGCTAAGAACATCCACTACTTAAAAGGGGGAGGACATTTTTGGGTTCCGCTGAACTGGGCACTCGGGCTACGCGCGCTTGGTTGCGACGTGATTTGGCTCGAACCGATCGATCCGAACACGCCGGTTGAGGAAATCAGGAAGCTAACCGAACTTCTGAAGGATCGCTTGGAGCCATATGGCTTGCGTGACTCCGTGGCTTTGTCTTCGACTACCACGGAGCCGCTGGACCCCGCTGTGATTGAAGGATGTCTGGATATTGACGCCGCCTCGGAGCTAGCGACACTGCTCGTGAACCTGCATTACGATCTGCCAGCCGAGCAGGTCAGGCGCTTCCGCCGCTCGGCGCTGCTGGATATCGATCCCGGCCTATTGCAAATGTGGATCGCCGTCGGACGGTACTCCCCCGCCCGGCATGATCTTTATTTCACGATCGGCGAAACTGTGGGAACGCCTGCCGCTCGGTTCCCGTCATGCGGTGTCGAATGGCACTACACGCCACCGCCGGTTTATCTGCCGGGGTGGCCATCTGCCTCTGCACCCGCGAATGCTGCGTATACAACTGTGGCTCATTGGTGGGGGCAAAGGATTCCGTTCGGCAGCATGATCATCAGCGAGGAAAAGAGAGATTCGTTCTTGGAATATCTGGATCTTCCATCGCGGGTGCTGCCGGCACTGGAGCTTGCGCTCACCTTGGGGGATGCCGCCGAACGCGAGCGGAAATTGTGGGCCGAGCATGGCTGGCGGATTCGGGACTCGCACGATTTCACCGCCACACCCGAGCAATATCGCACGTATCTTCAGCAGTCACGCGGTGAATTCAGTTGCGCCAAGCCGTCCTGCATGCAGCTGCAGAATGCCTGGATAAGCGATCGGACAATTTGCTATCTCGCCAGCGGCAAGCCTGCCATTGTTCAGCATACCGGGCCGAGCCGGTTCTTGCCGGATGCGGAGGGACTGTTCCGCTTCCGCAACCTCAATGAGGCGGTGCGGGTGATTTCTCTCGTCGAGGCGGACTACGAGCGGCAATGCCGCGCGGCGCGCGCTCTGGCCGAGGCCTATTTCGATGCCGAAAAGGTGATCAGACGGGTTCTTGAAAGGGCTATGTCATGAGCACAGTAGTGGAACAAGCCCAACCCAGGTGGATCAAATGATCCGCGGCTACCCCAACCCCCCGAGCGTTTTGCAGGGGGAGGCAGTGCGGCTGCATATAGCGAGCGACACGCCTCTTCACTTCCAAATCTGGTTCTACCGGCAAGGGCAAACTTTGGTGCTGAAGGCGCGGACGGAAACGATGGTCGCCGATGCCCTGCCGCTGGGTGCTCCGGACCTCGATTGGAACTGGCCGATCTACGAATACCCGATCCCGCGCGATTGGGAATCGGGAGCCTATATCGCGCGCTTTGTTCCTGTCGAGCAAGAGGACATTCGTGCTCTCGCCGATCCCGGTCATCCGGAGGCTGCGGCCTTGTTCGTTGTCAAGAATCGTGTGGCCAGCGCTAAAATACTTTATAAGTTGCCGCTGTTCACATACCACGCTTACAACGAACTCGGCAATCCGTGCGGCAGCCTTTATACCGGGGGCTACAACAAGCTGACCTTGCACCGGCCGGGTGGGGGCGTCGGCGGCCGGCCATGGGACCGTTATTTCCCGGACGACTACGATCCGTCATCGCCTCGGCAAACCTTCTGGCATTGGGACGCGCCGTTTATCCGTTGGCTCGAACGCAGATGCTTTGCGGTCGATTATTGTACCGATCTCGATATACATAAGAACTTTGGGAATTTTCTGGAAACCTATCGGCTCCTCCTCAGCGTCGGTCATGACGAATACTGGAGCGAGCAAATGCGGCGCAATGTCGAGGCCTTTGTGGAAAACGGCGGAAACGTCGCCTTCTTCAGCGGCAATACCTGCTGGTGGCGGGTTCACTTGGTGGAGGGCAACGCCGCCTTTGTTTGCGACAAGACCAAGCTTGCCGGCGATGACCAGAAGCGAGACCAATGGTTCAATGTTGATCCGGAAAACCGCCTGACTGGCGTCAGCCATCGTAATGGCGGCGGTCAATGGTGGGGTAAGCGCGAACCCATCGGCTACAGGGTACAGCATGCCGAACACTGGATCTTCGAGGGGACCGGGCTGCGCGACGGCGACACCTTTGGAGTGGATCACGCGCTCATTGGCTACGAATGCGACGGCGCATCGATTTCCGACCGGCCGGACGAGCAGGGTTTTGCGGTTCCGCGCCATGACGATGGTACGCCTGAGAATTTCGTCATCCTCGGGACCGGGAGGCTTGGTCCGGAATGGGCGCAGGATCCCGAAGGTTTTGCGGGCGGGCGGACGGCTACGATGGGGATCTACGCCAACAACGGCGTCGTGTTTACCGCCGCAACCACGGACTGGCCCCGGGTTCTCGGTAACGGCGACCCGCACGTCGAGAAGATCACTGAAAACGTCCTGTGTCGTCTTGGCTCGGGCGAAACGGAACATCCCGCTATGCAAGCGTGGAGTCAACTTTACTCGAAACGGTCCAAGCCGAATTTCATTGAGCTCTTGTCAGAAAGGAGAAAGTCGTGCGTTTATCGGCTTGATGGTGTTGGCCCCGGTGGCACTGCCGTCATCGCGAAGAGATCTAGGGCAGGAGAAGCGCACGTCGAACAAACGATCTATGAAGAGGTTCTGCCAGACCTGCCAATTTCGAGTCTGACGTTTTACGGCGTAGTCGACGAACCGGGGACGGAATTTCGCTGGTTATTTCTAGAGGATGCTGAGAACGCGGACTTTACGTATTTCTCGGAACAGCATCGCAAACTTGCCGCCCGCTGGCTGGGGTTAATGCATGTCTGTGCCGAGCGCGTCTTTGCGGTTTCTCGTTTGCCAGATCGTGGTCCACAGCATTACCTAGACCACTTACATTCCAGTCGACGGATAATCGAAGGAAATCTAGGAGATCCAGCACTGCATTCCCAAGATCTTGAGGTATTGGATTCGATTCTATTGCAAGGTCGTCTCCTCGAATCTCGGTGGATGCGAGTTGTAGAACTATGTCGCCGCTACCCACGAACACTCGTACATTGTGATTTCGCACATAAGAATCTACGAGTGCGCTCAAATACATCTGGTATCAATCTTGTAGCCTTCGACTGGGAAATGGCCGGTTACGGGATCCCAGCACCCGATATCGCGGAGTGGTCGGGTCGCGGCGTTCCCCGACGCATCACCGGCAGCTTGCCGGATTCCGAGCTGGTCGATTATTGGGAGGTTGTGCGGGAGTCGTGGTCATACCTGGATTTACCTGCAATGAAGGAACTTGCGGAGCTCGGCGCGGTGTTCCGCTCGCTTCTCGCAATTAGCTGGGAAAGTGAGTCCATCGGGCGGGGCTGGTGGCCGATAGAAGAGCTACGCGGTTATCAAGCTGATTTGGCTATTGCACTTGAGAATTTGGGCTTCGCTCGATGACAAACCTCTAGCGCCCTCACGGCATCAACGGAGGCGAGTTGGACCTCATCACAACCCCCGGCACTCCGCGCATGCCGTGAGCTGTGAGGCAAGCCACAGCAAAAGCGAACCACGGTAGCCAGGGCTGCCCCTGAAGAAGGGCCGTGCTGGCACGATCCTGAAGCCATGGATTTTATTCCACAATGATCGGGGGGGGGATCCAGGGGTGTGGTGTACAGATATAATAATACATGCCCGGCTGGGTAAAGGTGATGGCTTTCGATTGGCCACTCGCGAGATCGCCGGTATCCCACTCGTTTCTCGGAAACGCCGTGGCCGTATGATCTAGCTTGCCGACATTGGTGAAGGTTATCGTGGTTCCCGCCTGGATTCGAATTCGGGCGGGCGAGTAAGAGTACTCCTTAGTGTCGCCCATCTTGACAGTGACGACGCCTCTAGCGATTGGTGTTGATGCCATCGACACTGCGGGCCACCTTGAATCGATCCAGAGGGGTCCGGCAAGGGTGGCTGGTGGAGGAGGGCCACAACGGACCCAAAATTCCGCATAGCTCCTGCCGCCGAGCCAGTGGAAGAGCGCACGCACCACCAACGCTATCGAGCGGCTGCACGAAGAGTTCAAGCGGCGGATCAAGACGCAGACCGTGCTGCCATCGGCCGAC
>Ga0209648_10003171_pt1 | contig 13775 bp, 6 predicted proteins | sample GraSoi2013_115cm_FD_185830 | JGI IMG/M metagenome (GOLD analysis project Ga0209648, IMG submission 185830) | Grasslands soil microbial communities from the Angelo Coastal Reserve, California, USA - Sample 9_17_2013_115cm (SPAdes) (version 2) | ecosystem: Environmental > Terrestrial > Soil >...
CCATCGCTGAGGTGGTGGAGGCGGTGCTCGTCAAGGAGGGCGAAGCGGTGCGTCAAGGACAGGCCCTCGCGCGGTTCCGTGCCAGCGCCCTCGCGCCCGCGGCGCTCTCGGCGCAGGCGGAACGCCGGCTCGCCGCGTCCGACTACGAGCGCATGCAGAACCTCTTCAAGGAAGGCGCGGTCGCCCAGCGCGACGTCGAGAACGCCGAGGTCACCCTGCGCGCCTCGGAGGCGCGGGAAGCCGAGGCGAGGAAGCGGCTCGAAGAGACGGTGGTGCGGGCGCCCGTGAGCGGCGTGATCAGCCAGCGGGGGGTCGATTCCGGGGACCGGGTCAAGGACGGCGACCTCTTGTTCCAGCTCGTCAACACGATTGAGCTCGAGTTCGAGGCAACGGTGCCGAGCGAGTACGTGGCGGACGTGCGGCAGGGGGCACCGGTAGTGCTCGCCGTGACCGGCGTGGCGGATCCGGGCCTCGCCGGTCGGGTCGCTCGGGTCAACGCCACCGTCGACGCAGCGACGCGACAGGTGAAGGTGTACGTGACGGTCCCGAACCGCGCTGGCCGGCTGGTGGGTGGGTTGTTCGCGTCCGGGCGGGTCGTGCTGCGCCAGATCAAAGGCGCGGTGGCGATCCCTGCGACCGCCGTGCGTAGCGACGCGAGCGGCAAGACGTACGTGCTCGTGGTCGAGGGCGGGCGCATCGCCCGGCGCGAGGTCGCGGTCGGAGCGACGGACGAGCAAGCGTCGCTCGTCGAGATCAGGACGGGCTTGAGCGGGGGCGAGACGGTCATCGCCGGGCCCGCGAGCGGGCTCGTGCCGGGCCAAGCGGTCACGATCGCGGGCCGGGAGGGCTGAGCGCCGTGTTCCTGAGCGATCTCTCCATCAAGCGGCCTGTCCTCGCCACCATGATGATGCTGGCGCTCGTGGTGCTGGGGCTGTTCTCCTACCGGCGGTTGAACATCGATCAGTTCCCGGACGTCGCATTCCCGTTCCTCGTGATCCAGACGCGGTACACCGGTGCGAGCCCGGAATCGGTCGAGCGTGAGGTCACGAAAAAGATCGAGGAGTCGGTCAACACGGTCGAGGGCGTGAAACAGATTCAGTCGACATCGACCGAAGGATTCTCGACCATCTTCGTGCAGTTCAACCTGGGCACCAAGGTGATGGATGCCCAGGCCGACGTGCGCGCCAAAATCGACGGGATCCGCCAGGATCTGCCAAAGGACATCGATCCCCCGGTGATCTCGCGTGCCAATCCGTCCGACCAGCCCATCTTCGTGCTGTCGGTGCAAGGGCCGGACTGGTCGCTGCGCGACCTGACGCGGCTCGCCGACGAGGTCGTGAGCCGGCGGATCGAGAACATCTCCGGCGTAGGCAACGTGTCGTTGGTCGGCGGGCTCAAGCGCGAGATCCACGTGCTGCTGCTCCCCGACCGTATGAACGCCCTCGGGGTGTCGCCCGACATGGTGGCGAGCGCCGTCCAGCGCGAGAACGGCGACGTGCCGGCCGGCCGGGTCGAGCGCGGGAGCGCCGAACAGTTGGTGCGCGTGGCGGGGAAAATCCGCGACCCGCGGGACTTCGCCAAACTGATCGTGACGACCCGAGGCGGCATTCCGGTGCGCCTGGGCCAGATCGCCCGCATCGAGGACGCGCAGAAGGAGGAGCGCGACGCCGCCTACGTGAACGGCACGCGCGCCGTCGCGCTCGAGGTCCGCAAGACCTCCGGGGCGAACACCGTGGAAGTGGCCGACGGAGTGAGGCAGATGATGGGCGAGCTCAACCGGACCCTGCCCCACGGGGTGAGCCTCGCCACCATCCAGGACAACTCAACCTGGATCCGCAACTCGGTCGACGACGTGCAGAAGACGCTGCTCGAAGGCGCCTTCCTCACCGTGCTGATCGTGTTTCTGTTCCTGAACTCGTGGCGTTCGACCGTCATCACGGGCTTGACGCTGCCCGTGTCGGTCATCGCCTCGTTCCTCGCGATCTACGCGTTCGGCTTCACGCTGAACATCATGACGCTGATGGCGCTGTCGCTCGCGATCGGGATCTTGATCGACGACGCGATCGTCGTGCGGGAGAACATCGTGCGGCATGTGGAGCGGGGGGAGGACCACTACACCGCGGCCCGGAGCGGGACCGCCGAGATCGGCTTCGCCGTGCTGGCCACCACGTTCTCGGTGATCGCGGTGTTCGTTCCGGTGGCGTTCATGAAGGGGATCGTCGGACGGTTCTTCTTCCCCTTCGGGATCACGGTTGCGTTCGCCGTGCTGGTCTCGCTGTTCGTGTCGTTCACGCTCGACCCGATGCTGTCGTCGCTGTGGTACGATCCGCAGGCCGAGGGCGGGGCGCAGCGCGGGCCGATCGGGCGCGCCCTCACGCGGTTCAACGACTCGTTCCACGGGCTGGGACAGCGCTACCGCCGGGTCATCGCCTGGGCCCTCGACCACCGGCTCACGACCATGGGGATCGCTGCGCTCGCATTCGTGGCGGCGATGAGTCTGTTCGCGCTCGGCCTCGTGGGCGGGCAATTCATGCCGAGCTCCGACAACGAGCAGACCGCCCTGTCGATCGAGACGCCGGTCGGGTCGTCGATCGCGTACACGTCTGACAAGGCCCTCGAGATCTCGCGCTACGTCAGGGCGCAGCCCGAGGTGGCGCTGGCGTACACGACGATCGGCGGCGCCCAGCAGAACGAGGCGGTGAACAAGGGGCAGATCTACGTGAAGCTGACCCCGAAGAGCAAGCGCAAACGCACGCAACAGGAGCTCGAAGCCGACCTCCGCAAGGCGCTCCCCCGGTTCCAGGGGGTCACGGCGCGCATCGTGGAACTCGGGGCAGCGGGCGGCAGCCAGTCGCCGATTCAGCTGCATCTCGAGGGCGCGGAGTTGGTGCGTCTGCAGGAGATCTCCGATCAGACCCTGCGGGCGATCCGGGACGTTCCCGGGCTCGTCGACCTGCGCTCGAGCCTCGAGGGGCGCAAGCCCGAGTTCGCCGTGGAAGTGAACCGCGACCTGGCGGCCGACGTCGGTCTCTCGGTCGGGGCGGTCGGGAGCGCCCTGCGACCGGTGCTCGCGGGCGAGAAGGCGGGCACGTGGGAAGATGAGACGGGACTCGCCCACGACGTGGTCGTGCGGCTCGCGCCCGAGGCACGCCAGACCGAGAGCGACATCGCGCGGATCCCGTTGGCCTCGAGCCAGATCGATCGGCGCACGGGCGTTCCGGTGATGGTGCCGCTTGCCCAGGTGGCGTCGATCCGGCTTGCGGGTGCCCCCAACGAGATCAAGCGGCTGGACTTGGAGCGCGTGGCCACGATTGAAGGCAACTATCAGGGCCGGCCGCTCACCGATGTGTCGCGGGACGTGCAGGCGCGGCTCACCAAGCTTGCACTGCCTCCAGGGTACCGCTTCGATTTCGGCGGGGAGCAGAAGGACTTCATCGAGACGGTGGGCTACATCCTGGAGTCCCTCACGCTGGCGGTGGTGTTCATCTACCTGATCCTTGCGTCGCAGTTCGGCAGCTTCCTGCAGCCGCTGGCGATCATGTTGTCGCTCCCCCTCTCCCTGATCGGGGTAATGCTGGGACTGATGCTGACGCGCGGGACGTTCAACATCATGAGCATGATCGGCGTGATCATGCTGATGGGGCTCGTGACGAAGAACGCGATCCTGTTGATCGACTTCGCCAACAAGGCCCGCGCGGCGGGGCGGGACCGCCGCGACGCGCTGATCGACGCGGGTGAGCTGCGGTTGCGGCCCATCGTGATGACGACGCTGGCGATGATCTTCGGGATGCTGCCAACGGCGTTGGCGCTCGGGGCAGGGTCCGAGTTCCGCGCACCGATGGCGCACGCCGTGATCGGTGGCCTCATTACGTCCACGTTGCTCACGCTCGTGGTGGTCCCCGTGGTGTACACCTACCTCGACGATTTCGGCAGCTGGGTCGGCCATCTGGTCAAGCAGTGGACCGGCGCGCCAGAGCCCCAGGCCGCCGAGGTCCCGGCCGACTGAGCCGGCTGCGGAGCTCGAGGCACCGATGCGGTGGCGCTCAAGGGTCGGCGTGCGCGTTCTGATCGTGACGGGTGTGTGGTCGCTGTTGCATCTGTACTTGGGGCAGCGCCTCCTGACCCACGCGCCGCTCGCTGCCGGGTGGCGGGCAGCCGGATGGGCGGCGGTCGTGCTGCTCGCGTTGGCGCCCTTCACAGCGTTCTTCGCCGGGCGCGCCCGGCGCGGCCCGCTCACGTCGGTGCTCGAGTGGGCGGGGTTCAGCGCGATGGGGCTCTCGTCGCTCCTGATCGTATTCGTGCTGGCGGGGGACGCGCTGCACCTGCGGGCATGGGTCGGCGCCGACGCGTTCAGCGTGGGCGTCGTGGTGAGCGCGCTCACGGTGCTGGCGGCCGGGACCTGGCGCGCCCGGCGCCCCGCCCGGGTGCGAACGGTACGGGTGCCAATCGCCCACCTCCCGGGGGACCTCGAGGGCCTGCGGATCGTGCAGCTGTCGGATCTGCACGTGGGACCCACGCTCAAGCGCGCCTTCGTCGAGCGGATCGTTGCGACCGCGAACGGGCTTCGCCCCGACCTGATCGCGCTCACCGGCGACGTGGCCGATGGGTTCCCGCCCGCGCTCCGGCGCGACGTCGCTCCGCTTTCGGCGCTGCGCGCGCCACTCGGCAAGTACTTCGTCACCGGGAATCACGAATACTACTGGGACGCGGCCGGCTGGGTGCGCGAGCTCGAGCGACTCGGCTTCAGCGCGCTCATGAACGCCCACCGCCTGATCCGTCGCGGGGCGGGGCGATTGCTGCTCGCCGGCGTGACGGACCTGTCGACCAGCGGCCAGGTGACGGGCCACGCCTCTGATCCCGCGGCGGCCGTCGCCGGCGCGCCGGACAGCGATGTGCGCGTCTTGCTCGCCCACCAGCCCAAGAGCGCGTTTGCCGCCCGCGCGGTCGGCTTCGACCTGCAGCTCTCCGGGCACACGCACGGCGGGCAGTACTTCCCCTTCAACCTCCTGGTGCGACTGTTTCAGCCGTTCGTGGCGGGGCTCCACCGCCTGGAAGCGATGTGGCTCTATGTGAGTCGGGGGACCGGCTACTGGGGACCACCACTCCGACTCGGCGCGCCGGCCGAGATCACCTTGATCCAGCTGATCCGCGCCTAGCGGCGCGGGCGTGGCGCGACACACCCGAACGGCTCGTCTCCTCGATGGCCTAGCTTCCCACCCGCCCCGGCCGTCGCACGGCGTCCGGTGGAGCGGTCGCCGCGGGCGAATGCGGCGGTTATCGTAGGACCTGAGGTCGCCGATTCGGGGCCGGGCGGCCCATCGTTCGCGTGATCGCCGGGATCGCACCTGACTGGCCTTCGGTCGTGCGAGGGTTGTGCCCACCATGAGTACCATGCCAATGATCGAGCGCCTGCGCGGGCGGAATGAGTGGAAGTTCGCCGGCGTGCTGCTCGACGCCGACCGCGGACTCGCCGTCGGCTGGTGGACGCTCCTGCTCGTGCGTGGCGTGCTGCCCGCGCTCTTCGCCATCGCGATGGGCGGCCTCGTCGGAGCGGTGCAACGGGGCGGCGAGTTGGTGGCGCCGCTCGGACTGGTCGGCGTTGTGTTCGTGCTGCTGCAGGTCCTGCCGCCGCTGCACCATGCCGTGGGCGCCAACCTCGGGAGCCGCATCGCGGCGTGGCTGTACGACAAGCTCACGACCGCCTGCGTCCACCCACCGGGCATGGGCCACCTCGAGAATCCGCGACTCACCAACGACCTCACTATGGCCCGGGATTTCGATCTCGGGATCAGTGGTCCACCGATCTTCATCTCGATGGACTTCATTGCCGGCGGGCTCGTGGAGATGGCGGGCGGACTCGCCTCAGCCGTCGTGCTCGGCGCCTACGCGTGGTGGGCGCCGCTGGTGCTCGCGGGGGCCTGGCTCGCCACCCACTGGCTCCTCCGCGAGAGCGGCGTCTGGCGCGACCGCAACACCGACGAAGTGCGCGAGGCGCAGCGGCACGCCGACTACGCCTACCGGCTCGCGGTCGAGCCGCAAGCCGCCAAGGAGCTGCGCCTGTTCGGGCTGGCCGACTGGATCATCGAGCGTTTCCGGTCGCGCCGCCGTCGCTTGTTCGAGCTCCGGTGGCAGGCGACCCGGTTGCGCGAGCGACCGGTGATCTGGAGCCTGCTGCTCGTGCTTGCCGCGAACGTCGTCGTCTTCTGGTCCTTGGGGGCCGCCGCGACGAGCGGCCAGCTCGCGCTCGACCGGGTCGTCACGTTCGTCAGCGCCGCGGTGAGCACGAGCATGATCGCGTTCGGCGGACTGTCGTGGGCGCTCGACGGTGCCGCGGCGCCTGCGGCCGCGGTGCTGCGCTTACAGGACGCTATGGACCCCGTGGGCGCGCTGGTCCAGGGTGACCGACGGAGCACGGGCATGCCGGCGCGCGAGATCCGGTTTCGTCACGTCACGTTCGCCTACCCTGGTGCCGGTGATCCCGTACTCGCGGGCTTCGACCTCGCGATTCCCGCCGGCACGTCGCTCGCCATCGTCGGCCAGAACGGCGCCGGCAAGACGACGATCGCGAAGCTGCTGTGCCGCCTGTACGACCCCCAAGACGGCACCATCGAAGTGGATGGCGTCGACCTCCGCACCCTGGAGCTGGACGGTTGGCGCTCGCGCCTGACCGCGGTATTTCAGGACTTCGTTCGCTTCGAGCTGCCGCTGCGCGACAACGTGGCTCCGGGCGGCGCGCCGGACGACGTGATCGCGCGGGCCCTCGCGGAGGCCGGTGCGGCGGGCCTCACCCATCTCGACACGGTGCTGTCGCGCGGCTACCCGGGTGGGACGGACCTGTCTGGCGGCCAGTGGCAGCGTGTCGCGCTCGCGCGGGCCCTGTGCGCGGTGCGGCTCGGCGCCGGTGTCGTGCTACTCGACGAGCCGACGGCCCAACTCGACGTCCGGGGCGAGGCCGAGATCTTCGACCGTATCCTCGCGGCCACGCGTCACACCACGACGATTCTGATCTCGCATCGCTTCTCCACGGTGCGTCACGCCGATCGCATCTGCGTGCTGGAACGCGGCCGGGTGGTCGAACTCGGCACGCATGAGGAATTGATGGCGGCGGGCGGCCGCTACCGCACAATGTTCGAGTTGCAGGCGGCGCGGTTTGGCGACGACAGCGATGCCGAAGCGGCCCTCGATGTCCTCGGCTGACGACCTGCCGCCCGCCTTGCCGGCCATGTGGCGCGCGCTCAAGCGTGGCTACGAGGCGGCGCCGTTGCTCTTGAGCGTCGCGTTCGGTTTGGCGCTGCTCGCCGCGCTGCCGGACGCCCTCGTGGCGCTCTGGTTCAAGCTGCTCGCGGACGGCGTCCTCGGCGCCAGGCGCGGGCTGGTGGTGGCCGCCGCGCTCGGGCTGGGCGTGTCGACGGCTGCCACGTGGTTCCTGCGAGTGATCAGCGACCGCATCCAGCGTCGCTTCCGCGACCAGGTCACCATCGCCCTTGAGTCGCGGGTTGCATGGCTGCAGGCATCGGTGGCGACGGTCGAGCACCACGAGCGCCCCGTGTACCTCGATCGCCTGGCGATGCTGCGCAACCAGGTGTTCGTGCTCGATCACATGTACATGTCGCTGTTCACGACCTGCGGCTGGATCCTGCGACTCGGCGTGACCCTCGCGTTGCTCGTCTCCATCGACCCGGCGCTCGCGTGGCTCGGCGTCCTAGCCCTACCGACCGTGCTCACGTCCACCTGGCGCCCGGGCGTCGAGCGCGCCGTGGAAGAGCAGGGGGCGTCGGCCAATCGGTTGGCGCGCCACCTGTTCGACCTCGCAACCACGGCCGCACCGGGCAAGGAGGTGCGGGTGACCCGCCTCGGCCCCCGCCTCGTGGCCCGGCGGCGCGCCGCGTGGGAGCGGTGGTACGGGCCGGTGGCCCGAGCGCGCTGGCGCAGTGGGGTATGGCATGCGGTGGCCTGGGCGACCTTCGGCGCTGCGTACGTGGGCGCGGTCGTGTTCGTGGCGTCGCTGCCCGCCGTAACCCCCGGCGCCGTGCTGCTGGTGCTCGCGGCCGGGGCGCGCCTCTCGGCGTACGTCGGTGGCACCGTGGGCGAGGTTGGGTTCCTCCGCGGGATCTGGCTCGAGGGTTCCAGGCGCCTGGCGTGGCTCGAGGACTACGCGGCCTCACAGTCGCAGGGCGCCGACGCGTCGGTGCCCGAGCGACTGAGAGAGGGCATCCGGTTGGACCATGTGTCCTTCACCTACCCGGGCACGGAGCGCCTCGTGCTCGATGACGTGGACCTGCGTCTCGAGCCGGGCTCGGTGGTCGCCATCGTGGGCGAGAACGGCGCTGGTAAGACGACCCTGGTGAAGCTCTTGTGCCGGCTCTATCAGCCGACGAAAGGCCGTATCCTGATCGACGGCGTGGAGTTGGCGCGCATGCCGCCCGATGCGTGGCGGTCCCGCCTCTCGGGGGCGTTTCAAGACTTCTTTCGATTCGAGTTCAAGGTGCGCCACACGGTTGGTGTGGGCGACCTGTCGCGTCTCGACGATGGGGCGGCGGTGGCGGCGGCCGTCGATCGGGCTGGTGCCGGAGACATCGTCCAGCGGCTCGGTGCCGGGCTCGAGACGCAGCTGGGGCCCACCTGGCCCGGCGGCGTGGACCTGAGCTACGGGCAGTGGCAGAAGCTCGCCCTCGCCCGCGGGTTCATGCGCGAGCGCCCGCTCGTGCTCGTGTTGGACGAGCCGACCGCGACGCTCGACGCCGAGACCGAGCACGCGCTGTTCGAGCGGTACGCGGCGGCGGCCCGCTCGCGCCGCCCGGACGCGGTGCGCCAACCCCCGCCCGACGGGCGCATCACGATTCTCGTGTCCCACCGGTTTAGCACGGTGCGCATGGCCGACTTCATCGTCGTGCTCCAGGGCGCGCGGGTCATCGAGGCGGGTACGCACGAGGACCTCATGGCTCGGGGCGGGCACTACGCCGAGCTCTACCGGATCCAGGCCGCGGCGTATCGCTGAGGCGTCGATTGAGTAGTCAGTCGTCGAGGACCGCCACGTTGGCCCCGTCCGCTTGACCACCTGGCCCCGGTAAACACCTCGGGGTTGAGAAACCCTAACGGCCTAGCCAAGTTAGAGCCTCGCACCCCAAGTGTTACCCATGTTGCTGGACACTTGTGTTACCTATGTCCCCGGCTGCTCAGTATTCGACCGACGGCGGCTCAACGCCGATCGGCCCGCGGGGACGGCCACGGATGGCTCTGGTATCAGGCGGCACGCAGTCGGGGGCCGCGGACTAGCGATCCGCCGCACGGGTCCGAGTCCCGTTGTTGGTTGACGTTTCCGAGCGCTTTGCCGTCACGTTTGCCGCTCGGGAGCGGGCGTCGAGTGAAGGTCAGCGATCGCGATTCTCAGGGGAAACCCGGAGCGAGCATCGTCGTGATTCGCTCGGGGCGCACGACCTGCTGACCTCGCATCCATTCATCCGCGTCGGCGATGAGCTGCGCCCCCTCGACGCCCCCGAGCAACTGGCCGAGGCGGCGACGGGCGACCGCGGCATAGCACGCCATGTCCGCCACCACGAATCTCTCGACAGCGCGGCGGAGCTGGCCCACAGCGGCGTCCCGGTCACCGCGGCACGACTGGATTGCAGCGGAGAGCAGGTCAGCTAGGGGATCGGACCATCGCATCCTGTCCCGGGCGATCCGGCGCGCGTCTCGCTCGGCGATCGCGAGGTAATCCTGTTGCTCGCTGCCCCCGGTCTGCACCGCTAGCGCCAGGGCGCAGCGCGCCCGCAAATGGAGGGCTTCATTACGGACTAGCTGGATCCGCAGCAGTAGCGAGCGAGCGAGCGCGGGCCACTGCGCGCGGATCCGTTCCCACGCCGCCCGGGCCTCGTCGCGATACAGGTCAATCTGCTCTTCTGCGAGCAGGCTGTAGAAGTGCTGCAGATGGAAGGCCGTTGTGGACCAGGGGCGCATCGCGTCACGGAGCACCTGGCGCGCGGTCGTAGCGTCGTCGCTCACGAGCCAGGTAACGTTGGGACGCCCGGCGGCCACGTCCATGACTGCGTGGAGGTCGCCGCGCTCCCGCGCCTCCCTCAGGCGCAGCGGAACACGCCGCTTCAACTCGACGAGCTCACCGAGGAACCATAGCGCATAGCTCGCGAACATCTGCGTGCTGTTGAGTTCCCACACCACGCCGGTACACTGTTCGCGGAAGATCCGCTCGGCGGCATCGAGGGGCGGGAGCGCCTCGGCGAAGCGCCCCACCGCGTGTAGCCCGAAGCCCTCGGCGAGCTCGGCCAACGCCGACAGGTACGGATGTCCGACGCGGCGCGCGAGCTCCCGGGCGCGCCGGACGAGCGCGGCCGCTCGTTGCGCGGCGGGCCCGCCAGCGAGGGAGACGAATAGACCCTCTCCAGCAAGCGCCCGCGCGACCCGATACGGTTCGCCTGCGCGCAGCGCCAGGATCAAATGGAGGGCCTGGAAATCCGCGGCGCGGATGTTGTCCACGCGCGAGAGGCCGACCCCCACCGTCCAGCACGCGTCCAGGCGCATGAGCGTCAAGGGATCAAGATTCACCGCCAGCCGCTCGGTGAAGCGGAGTCCGCGGAGCCGGATCCAGGCGCGGCGCCACAACACTCGGAGCAGTGCGTGCCTAGGAGAGCGGGCGAGCTTGAGGTTCAGGGGCGCCAGCACACTGTCCAGGACTCCCAGACCCTGGTCGATATGACCGCACCGGATGAGTTGCTCGGCCGCCCGGCGGCGGAGGTCGAGCGCCGCAGTCCCCCCGGCCCGCTCGGCGGCCGCGACGTAGGCGTTCGCGGCCTCTGCTCCCCGCCCCGCGTTGGCCAGAGCGTCGCCCAGCCGCACCCGGAGGCTCGAGACCTCCGCGTCTTCCGGGGCGAGGAGATCCAGGGCGCGCTGGTAGAATCCGGCAGCCCGGTCGAACGCGAGAGCGGCGGTCGCCTTGTCGCCAGCCTGGGTGGCGTACGGGGCAGCTTGCGCTCGCTCACCCGCCGCCAGATAGTGCTCGTACAGCGCCTCGGGGTCGTGCCGCCCGTGCACCAGCATCGACTGGGCGAGGTGCAGATGCAGGGTCCGGGTGCGTTCCGGGGGGATGTCGGCTGCCAGCGTCTCACGGATCCGGTCGTGGTATAGCTCGACCTGGGCCGGTGAGCTGCTCACACGCAAGAGATGCTCGGCCTGGAGCAGCGCGACAAGGGGGCGCTCGTCCCCAGATAGCCCGGCGACGCTGCGTGCCACAGCGCTGTCGATGGGCCCCGCCGCCACGGTCAGCGTCTCCAGGAACGCCCGGGCCCGCTCGGGGAATTGAGCGATGCGGGCGTGTAGCACCTGAGCGAGATTCGCGCGAGGCCCCTCCACTCCCGCGCCGCCGTGCGTGGTCACGTACCGCGTGAGCTGTTCGACGAGAAAGGGGCTCCCGGCGGAGTCGCGCACGATCGCCTCGACTACGGCGTCTTGCTCGGCCGGGGTGACGCCGAGCAACGAGCGGGCGAGGTCCCGGGTCTCGTCGTTGGCGAGGGCGTCCACGCGGATCTCGCGAGATGACGCACCGCCGACGCGACGCAAGAGCGCGCCGAGGAACGGGTGGGACGCGATCTCCTCGCTCCGGAAACTAGCGATGAGGAGGATCGGCGGCGGTTCCGGTGGGCCCGTGAGATCCTCGAGCAGCACCGCGCTGTCTGCGTCGCTCCACTGGAGGTCGTCGATCCAGACAACCACGGCCCGATGCGTCCTAATCCGACCCAACAGGCTCCGTAACGCCGCGAACGCCCGGCGGCGGACCTCCACCGGGTCGAGGATCTCCTGCGCGTGATAGGGTAGTCGCGCGATCGCTTCGACGCGTTCGACAACGGGGAACAGACGTGCGAGAGCGAACACGTCGGGAGTGATCAGTTGCTGAACGTCGGCGTCGCCAAGGGTCCGCAGGTAGCGAGTCAGGCTATCGATGACCGCATCCAGTCCCTTGTAGGGAACGGATTCGCGCGCGTATGCGCGGCCTACCAAGACAACGGCCCGGTTCGCGCGAACGAGACTGTCGACGAAATGCTGCACGAGCGTCGTCTTCCCGATCCCCGAGGCGCCGTGCACATAGAGCGACACGGCGCAGCCTTGCTCGGTGTCTTTCATCGCCTCATCGAGCTGCGCCAGATGGGCGTCTCGGGCGACTAGCCGGCCTCCGGTGCGTCGGGGAATGGCCGTGCCCCCAAGGAAGCGCACCACGTCCTCGCCACGCGGGCGAGCGGCCGGATCCCGCGCGAGTAGGCGTAGGCACAGCGTCACAAGATCGGGCGGCAGCCCGGCCGCGATCGTGTCAGGTCGCGGAGGATCCTCCGCTTGCTTCCGAGCGATAATGGCGTACGGGCTTCCCGCGTAGGGCAGTCTTCTCGTCAAGACTTCGTACAGCAGCACGCCCAGGGCATACCAATCGCTGGTGGCGGCAGCCGGTCCGCCGAACTGTTCGGGGGCCATGTACTCGACCGTGCCAAGGCCCGCCTCGATCGTGCGCGGGCCAGCCGCCCCTTCCCCGAGCGCCGCGTCCGCGATGCCGAAGTCGAGAATCACGGCTCGGCCAGATGAGGCGACGAGCACATTGGACGGTTTCAGGTCGCGGTGCAGTAGCCCCGCAGCGTGGATGGCCGACAGGCCCTCTGCCACCTGTCGCAGCACGCCGCGTAGGCGCCCGACGTCCAGCGGCTGTGTGCACAGGTAGTCGTCGAGCCGCACCCCGTCCACGAGCTCCATTGTGAAGAACCAGGCGTCCTCGTGGGCCACGAGCTCGTACAACGTGACGAGATTGGGGTGCGCGACATCAGCGAGGACGCGAAACTCCTTCTTGAGACGGTAAATGGCGGTAGGGTCGGTCCAGCGCAGGGTCTTTAAGGCGACCATTGCTCCGCGTTCGAGGTCTCGGGCCGCGTAGACCACCCCCATTCCGCCCGAGCCCAGCCGCCGCAGAATCTGGAATCGTTCCGTGCCTGCGAAGTCGCCGCTGCTGGGTGCCATGGGTCGCATTTACTCACTTCGAGAGCAGCGTCGCGGTCGTCCGCAACTGCATCGTCCTTGTTTCCTGCTCGATCGCGGATTGGACGCCGGAAGCTCCACAAAGAGAAGCTGGCCGAGCGAATGCCACTCACCCGGTTTCGCGATTGGCTCCCCTCGAGGTGTGGGCGAGCGCACGACAGAGGGCCTCTGGGTTCATAGCATCCGCGCTAGGCTCCAATATGAGTCCGGGGATGCGACCGACAAGGTCAAGACGGAAGCCGTTAGGTAACCGCGCACTGCGCAAGTGTTGGGGCTGAGCACATCCGAACAACACTATTCACGTTTGAATTGGGGTCGCGACGGCGGGGCAAAGGCACTCGCTCCGGATTCCCAATCCGCTGCGCCAGTCCAAGTCTGCTGAGCGCCTCGTCAGTTCCCCGTCGGCTCGGGTACGCTGGGGAGCGGATACGCGTTCCGCAAGGCGGCGAGATACTCGTCGTACAGACCTTTCAGGCCGTGGAATTCCCGCTTGACCGTGGCCCGGTAGGGCGCGTCGGTGGCGAAATGGTACAGCACCGCCGCCATGGCCTCCGCGTCCAGGACGAAGCCGTGGTGACCGTGGTGGGTTGAGAAACTCCAAGTAGATTGCGAGCTTATCCGTCTCGGCGCCGTAGCCAAGTGGTAAGGCAGAGGTCTGCAAAGGGCTTCTGCCTCTTTCTTTATCCGTCCCTCCACGTCCTAAGTAGTCGTCGTGAGACCCACTTGCCGCGGTGGGGATTTCCTGATCA
>Ga0209648_10003172_pt1 | contig 13773 bp, 10 predicted proteins | sample GraSoi2013_115cm_FD_185830 | JGI IMG/M metagenome (GOLD analysis project Ga0209648, IMG submission 185830) | Grasslands soil microbial communities from the Angelo Coastal Reserve, California, USA - Sample 9_17_2013_115cm (SPAdes) (version 2) | ecosystem: Environmental > Terrestrial > Soil >...
GCCGGAATGCCGACCAACATCTGGGCTCACTGGGCCACCGGTAAACCGCAGATCGTGATCGTCTCCGAAATGGATGCGCTTCCGGGCGGCTCGCAGACTCCCGGCAGCATCGAGCGCAAGCCGCTGATTGCGGGAGCGCCGGGCCACATGGAGGGCCACAATACCCACCCCGGCGTAGCGATCGGCGCCGCCTATGCGGTCAAGCAGGCGATGCAGCGCTACAACATTGCGGGCAGCATCGCGATTTCGCTGGGGCCCGCGGAAGAGCAGATCATCAGCCGGCCCTATCTGGTGCGGGCCGGCCAGTTCAAGGATTCGGATATTGCGATCCTGCTGCACCTCGGCGACAATTTCGCCGCCGGCTATGGCCTGATGAACTACGCGGCGATCAGCGCGAGATTCACCTTCCACGGCAAGACCGCCCATGGCGCCGTGAACCCGTGGGACGGCAAGGACGCCGTAGATGCCGTCGAGCTGATGGACATCGGCTTCGACAAGCTGCGCGAACACCTGCGCCCAACCTACCGCGCCCACCGCGCCATCACGTCCGGCGGTATCCAGCCGAACATCATTCCGGATTATGCGCAGATCTGGTGGTTCGTGCGCGACTCGACCATGGCGTCCGCAAAGGAGACGTTCGACAAGCTCACCCGGATCGCCGAAGGCGCCACCCTGATGACGGGCACAACTTATGAATATCAGATCGATGCCGCCGGCTGGCCGCAGCTCGGACTGAAGTCGGTCGCCGAAGTCATACAAACCAATATCGATGCGGTCGGCATGCCGCAGTGGAGCGAGGACGAGCAGGAGTTCGCCCGCAAGTTCCAGGCCGCCATGGCGGCGCGGGTGGTGGGCCTCAACACCGAGCAGACTCCCCTTGGTCAGCGCGGACAATCAGCGTCGTCGAACGACAACGGCGACGTTACATGGGTGGTGCCGAGCGCAGCCTTGAACTTTCCGGCGACCGTCCCGGGTATCAACGCTCACAATTGGCAAGCCGCGGTGACGCCGACGAGCACGATGGCCCACAAGGGGATGGTCTCGGCCTCGAAGGTTTTGGCTGGAGCGATGCTCGATTTCCTGACCACGCCTGACCTCGTCCGGCAAGCGCGGGTTGAATTCGAGAAGGCGACGACCGAGATGAAATACTTTCCGGTACTGCCGCCTGACGCCAAGCCGCCGCTCGACCTCAATAAGGAGACCATGGACCGGTATCGGGCCGAGATGACCAAACACTACCTGAACAGAGCGGTGCGGTTCAATTGAGCGAACCTTCGGACCTTCGCCTCCACCCTTCCTCCGGCGCAAAGCAGGGGAGCGTTCGGGTGGGGGTGCCCAACCGGAACCGAATCTTATCTTTCGTGCACCGTTGGACCGCGATTGGGTGGCGCAGAGGAGACTTCAATGCAGTCGCAGCAGCAAGCTCCGATCCTGGCCGGCACGCCCGACCACCCGATTACCATTACGGCGGCGCCGCACCGAGTGCGCGTCACCTTTGCGGGCCGTGTGGTGGCGGACACCATGCGGGCGCTATCGCTCGCGGAAGCGTCTTATGCGCCGGTCATGTACATTCCGCGGGAGGATGTCGACCTTACAACTCTTGAGCGAACGAGCCACAAGACGCACTGCCCTTACAAGGGTGAGGCGTCGTACTATTCGATCCGCGCGGATGATCGGAGCTCCGAGAACGCCATATGGAGCTATGAACGACCACTCGAGGCCGTAGCCGCCATCGTGGGGTACATGGCGTTCTACCCCAACCGGGTCGATAGCTTGGAGCAATTGCCGGATTGAGGCGCCCCTCCACCTCCCTCCGCAAGCGGGGAGCGTAGGGGCTGGGAAAAGCAGCCACGGAGCGTTCCGTTGCGGACGGATTGCGGCAGGCCCAGACCGGCCGAAGGCACGCGGTCCACGTGATCGACCGAAAGCACGCTTGCGTTAGAAATTGGACCTTCCTGGCAAATATTTAACTGTTTTTTTGCCTTGTTCCTGCGCTAGCTATTAAATAAAGAGGGCTCAATGGGGACTCCGAAGATGGATGCACGCTTTGCCGCCCGGATGGCGACCGGATTGAGCTTGGCGATTTTGAGCCTCGCGGGACTGCGGGGAGAAGCCTTCGCGCAATACTACCCCCCCGGCCCCTATACGCCTGTTCCGTCACCGTATCGCCAGGTGCCGCAGGTCCCGCTGGACGACGACGAGGATGTCGCTCCATACCCGGCGCCGGGTCCTTACGGCCGGCCCTCAAACACGCCGTATCCTTACGGTGCGCCACAGAGACCGCCTTCCAGCATTCAGAGCGAAGCCTTGCCGCCGCCCGGCCCCTCGCCATATGGTGGCGGCGCCTACCGGGAGGGAGGATTGCCCCCACCACCCGGCCGCGGATACAGCTACGGAAATTGGGAGCCCATACGTCCGCCTGGCGACGTGTACGCGCCCAATGATCGCTCGCTGCCCCCGGGCCCCGGCCAGCCCTCCGACTATGCCAACAGGCCGCCGATGGAGATAACGCCTAACGCCGGGAGCCCTCCGCCCGGCTCCGGCTATGCGGCCCTCCCACCGGATTATCGGCCGGAGACAGGACAGCCGCGGGAATTGCCGCTACAGTTCCGTCGCCAGATGGTCGACTACCCGAGCCGCGAACCGGCCGGCACGCTCGTGATCGACACGCCCAATACCCATTTGTACTTGGTCCTCGGCGGCGGCAAAGCATTGCGCTATGGCATCGGTGTAGGCCGCGAGGGCTTCACGTGGGCGGGCCGCGAAAAGATCAGCCGCATGTCCGAGTGGCCGGATTGGCATCCACCCAAGGAAATGATCGATCGCCAACCCTATCTGCCGCGATTCATGGCAGGTGGTGAGAGCAACCCCCTTGGCGCTCGCGCGCTTTACTTGGGGAACACGCTGTACCGCATCCACGGCACCAATCAGCCGTCAACCATTGGATCATTCGTGTCGTCAGGATGCATTCGGCTTACGAATGCGGACATTGAGGACCTTTACGGTCGCGTTACGGTGGGTACCCGCGTCGTCGTGTTGCCTGGAGGAAGGCAGTCGGCTGAGTCAACAAATATCCGGTAGCCGCGCGCGGCCGATCCCGGAATCAGCGTTCGCCTGACTCATCCCTTGCGCCATTGCGGCGTTTCAACAAATTTGCGGCGCCGCATCGCTCCATACTACCCTCCCTCGCAAGCGGGGGGCAGAGTGGAGCGCGATCGGATTTTGCAAATCGGGCTATACAAATGCGACAGTTCCGGCAGGCCATCGTGTGGGGATGCGTCGGGTGGGTTTCCACCTGCCCGAATTTTGATTTCGGCGTGCGCTCGAATGCACTGCCGCTGGCATTCGGCATGACTCCGGAGGCTGCTGGTGCGGCCCTCCTCACTCCGCTGGCCCGGGTTTCCGGCCGGCGGGATTCCGAGATGTATTATACGGAGAGGACCGCTCTGGCGACCGGCTTTATCGTCCATGAACGGCAGCGACTATGGCTGCAGTTCCACCATGGCCGGCTCACCGGTTGGAAGTACGACTGGGATCGACCGATCGCATGGTAGCCGTTCGAGGCGAGAAGGCGGGCTTGTAGGGGCGGCCCTTGTGGTCGCCCGATCAGGGCATCTTAAATCGTCCATTGCGCCTACCGGCAACAGGGGCGCGACCACAAGGGTCGCCCCTACACGCGGAACCGTTACCTATTCTCCGCTGGCAGCCTCGCGGTGCGTCTCGCCTTCCGCCTTCTGCTTGGCCTCGAGGTCTTCACCGGTTTGCTGGTCGACCATCTTCATCGACAGCCGAACCTTACCGCGTTCGTCGAAGCCCAACAGCTTGACTTTTACCTTGTCGCCTTCCTTGACGACATCTGAGGTCTTTTGCACCCGTCGTGGCGCGAGCTGGCTGATGTGCACGAGGCCGTCGCGCGAGCCGAAGAAATTCACGAATGCGCCGAAGTCCATCACCTTCACGACCGTCCCGTCGTAGATCATCCCGACCTCCGGATCGGAGGCAATCGACTTGATCCAGTTGATGGCAGCCTTGATCGACTCGCCGGACGAAGAGGCAACCTTGATGGTGCCGTCGTCGGAGATATCCACCTTGGCGCCGGTCTTTTCGACGATCTCGCGGATCACCTTGCCGCCGGAGCCGATCACCTCGCGAATCTTGTCGGTCGGGATCGTAAGCACCTCGATTCGCGGCGCATGTTCTCCGAGCTCGGCGCGGGCCGAGGTGATCGCCTTCGCCATTTCGCCGAGAATATGCAGCCGGCCGTCTTTGGCCTGCGTCAACGCGACCCTCATGATCTCTTCGGTAATGCCGGAGATCTTGATGTCCATTTGCAGCGAGGTGATGCCCTTTTCAGTGCCGGCGACCTTGAAGTCCATGTCGCCGAGATGATCCTCGTCGCCGAGGATATCGGAGAGCACGGCGTAACGTTGGTCTTCCAGGATGAGGCCCATGGCGATGCCGGCCGTCGGCGCGCGCACCGGCACGCCGGCGTCCATCAGGGCGAGCGACGCGCCGCACACCGTCGCCATCGACGACGAACCGTTCGACTCGGTGATCTCCGACACGACCCGGATCGTATAGGGGAACTCGTGCTTGAGCGGCAGCATCGGGTGCACGGCGCGCCACGCGAGCTTACCGTGCCCGATTTCGCGCCGCCCCGGCGAACCGAGGCGGCCGGTTTCGCCCACCGAGAACGGCGGGAAATTGTAATGCAGCATGAAGCTTTCTTTGTAGGTGCCGGTGAGCGAGTCGATAAACTGCTCGTCCTCGCCGGTGCCGAGCGTCGCCACCACGAAGGCCTGGGTCTCGCCGCGTGTGAACAGTGCCGAGCCATGGGCGCGAGGCAGCACGCCGACCTCGGCAACGATTGGCCGCACCGTCTTGAGATCGCGTCCATCAATGCGGCAGCCGGTATCAAGAATGTTCCACCGCACGATTTTGGCTTCGAGCTCCTTGAATGCAGCGGCGACCTGCTCGGTGTCGTAGCGCGGACTCTCCACGCCGTCCTCGAAGAAGTGCGCCATCACGGTCGCTTTGGCTGCATCCACGGCCGCATGGCGTGCCATCTTGTCGGGGATCGCGTACGCGGATCGCAATTGCGGCTCGACCAGGCCGAGCATTTCCTTTTCGAGCTCGGTATTGTCGACCACCCCCAGGTCGCGCGGCTCCTTGGCGGCCTTTTCGGCCAAACGGATGATCGCCTGGATCACCGGCTGGAAGTGCCGTTGGCCGAACATCACGGCGCCCAGCATGACTTCCTCGGGAAGCTCCTTCGCCTCGGATTCAACCATCAGCACCGCTTCCTCGGTACCAGCGACCACGAGGTCGAGGTTGCTCTCCGTCATCTCGTCGACTTGTGGATTGAGGACATATTCATTGTTGATGAAGCCGACTCTGGCGGCGCCCACCGGGCCCATGAATGGCGCGCCGGAGAGCGTCAGGGCGGCAGACGCCGCCACCATTGCCAGGATATCCGGATCGTTTTCCTGATCGTGCGACATGCAGGTCGCGATGACCTGCGTATCGCAGCGCCAGCCGTCCGCGAACAACGGACGAATCGGGCGATCCATCAACCGCGACGTCAAGGTCTCGCGTTCGGTCGGGCGCCCCTCGCGCTTGAAGTAGCCGCCGGGAATGCGGCCGGCGGCAAAGAACTTTTCCTGATAGTTGCAGGTCAGCGGCATGAAATCGATGCCTTCCTTAGGCTTCTTCGCCGCCACAACGGTGGCCAGGACAGTCGTCTCGCCATAGCTGGCGAATACTGCGCCGTCGGCCTGCCGGGCTATTTTGCCGGTTTCGAGAACGAGCTTGCGCCCGCCCCAATCGAGTTCCTCACGATGGATGTTAAACATTGGTTTCGACTTCTTTCATGGTTTTGCGCCACGAATGCCATGAGCAAGATAGCGGGAAACTGCGCGCAGCACCGCCCCCTCCCTATCCTCCCCGGCAAGCCGGGGAGGATAGGGAGGGGGCGGTGGGGCTTTGCTTCAGTCACAGTGTCCGGCAATCCTGCCATGGCGTTCTGGCCTGGGCCTGCCGGGCATTCTTCGCCCGGCCCAACAGCCCCAACGCTACCATCCCCCGCCTGCGGGGGAGGGTAGGGTGGAGGCGAATACAGCGGATGCACCGTGCCTCCGCTGAAAATTGCGCAACCGCCCCCTCCCTACGCTCCCCCGCATGTGGGGAGCGTAGGGAGGAGGGCCGGCGTCCTCGATGACGGATAGCGGCGGAAAACGGGTCAAGCGGGTTCTGCTCAACGACGGATACCGAGTTTCTGGATCAGAGCCTTGTAGCGGCTTTCGTCGGCGCGCTTGAGATAGTCAAGAAGCTGGCGACGCTGGGACACAAGCTTCAACAATCCCCGTCGAGAGTGATTGTCCTTAACGTGCTTCTTGAAATGCTCAGTGAGATTGTTGATGCGCTCCGACAGGATCCCGACCTGTACCTCAGGTGACCCGGTATCGCCGGCCTTTTTGGCATGCGTCTTGATGACTTCCGATTTACGCTCGGCAGTGATCGACATCGTTAACGACCTTCCTGTCGGCCGGCTCTGCCTTGCAGCCCGGCGAGGTTGAACACGCGCTTGGGGACGATTTCGCCGCGGTCGACTTCGGCTAGGGCAACGAGGCTGCCTGAGGCCGTAACGTAAACCGTGCCACGGACGACGGGGGCGTCCCGTCCGCGCATCAAGACGGCTTGGCCCCTCTGGAGCCGCGCCGCGTCGGCCCTGCTGACGGCTAGCGCCGGGATGTCGTCCAGCGCAGTCGCAACCGGGAATAGTACATCGGCAAGGCTACCCTCACCGGCAGCGGCTCTATGGCACAAAGCCTCAAGTTCTTCCAGAGAAATCATGTTCCGCTCGGCAAACGGGCCGACGGCTATTCGACGCAAGGCGGCGACATGCCCCCCGCAGCCAAGGGCGCGGCCGAGATCGCGGGCCAGCGCCCGCACATACGTCCCTTTGCCGCACTCCGCCTCGAAGCCGGTATGGTGCGGATCCGGCATATCGACCAGCGTCAGGCGGTCGATGTTCACGACCCTGGGTTTGAGCTCCGGCTCCTCGCCGTCGCGGGCGATGTCATAAGCGCGCTCGCCCTCAATCTTGATTGCGGAAAACCGCGGCGGCACCTGTTCGATAGCACCGACGAACCCTGGCAAAAGCGCCTTGATTGCGTCGGGCGTCGGCCGCGCGTCGCTTGACTCTGTGACCCGTCCCTCGGCGTCGTCGGTGTCTCGTTCTTCGCCCCAGCGAACGATAAAACGATAAATTTTACGCCCGTCCATCACGAACGGCACCGTTTTGGTGGCGTCCCCCAAAGCAATCGGCAGGCATCCGGACGCGAGCGGGTCGAGGGTGCCGGCGTGACCGGCCCGTTTGGCTGTGAAGAGGCGTTTTATCACCGACACCGCGTAGGTTGACGTCATGCCGATCGGCTTGTCGAGCACCACCCAGCCGTGGACATCGTATTTTGCCCGCTTGAACTGCGGCGCTCTGCCGGCTCGACCGGGACGGTCTAGCGGCGGGGCCGGTTCGGGTGCGGACGGCGGGACGCCATCGACAACCATCGACCCATCGGTAGCGGCGTCAACGGGACGTGGATCGGCTATGATGGAACTCATTCCTGCTCGCTTTTAATCGTTATCGAGATCTCGTCTTACTTGTGGGGAACGCAGCAACCGTTCGACTCGCTCGGCTTCATCAAAGCGCTCATCGATGCGAAAGCGGATGTCAGGCGCAAATTTGAGATTCACCCGCCGGGCGATTTCCCCGCGAAGGTAGCGTTTGTTGCGGTCGAGCGCCGCAAGCACGACTGCGGCGTCCTGGCCGCCAAGCGGAAGGACATAGACGGTCGCTACTCGCAAGTCCGGCGACATGCGGACCTCCGGAATCGTGATGAGATGGGTTTCGATCACCGGATCGTGGACTTCGCCGCGCACCAGAATTTCTGCCATTGCATGGCGAACAAGTTCGCCTGCGCGCAGCGAGCGCTGTGTAGGCCCTTTGGCGGGCTCACGGGCATGGCCGCGCGACATGGTCCGTTAAACTCAGAGCGTGCGTTGCACCGTCTCCACCCGGTAACATTCGATCACGTCGCCGACCCTCATATCCTGATAATTCTCAAAAGACATACCGCATTCCTGGCCGGCGACCACTTCCCTGGCGTCGTCCTTGAAGCGCTTGAGCTGCGACAGCTTGCCCTCGTGAATCACCACATTGTCGCGGATGAGGCGCACGTTGGCGCCGCGCTCGACCGTTCCCTCGGTGACCCGGCAGCCGGCAATCTTGCCCACTTTGGAGATATTGAAGATCTCCAGGATGAGGGCAGTGCCGAGCATCGTTTCCCGCAATATCGGCGCCAGCAGGCCGGACATTGCCTTTTTCACGTCATCGACGAGATCGTAGATGATATTGTAGTAACGGATTTCCACGCCATCGCGCTCGGCCATTTCGCGCGCTTCCTTGTGGGCGCGCACGTTGAAGCCGATGATCGCGGCGCCCGAGGCCTCGGCGAGCGTGACGTCGGATTCGCTGATACCGCCGGCGCCCGCCAGGATTATGCGGGCGCCCACCTCCTCGGTCCCGAGCTTTTCAAGCGCACCCGCAATGGCTTCGACCGAACCCTGCACATCGCCCTTGATGAGGAGCGGGAACTCCTTGCGTCCAGAGGTCTTGAGCTGACTCATCATCTGTTCGAGCGATCCGCGCTTGCCGCTCGCCCGCGCCGCGACCTTTTCGCGCTTTTGACGGGCACGGTAGTCTGTCACCTCGCGGGCACGCGCTTCGCTGTCCACGACGGCCAGGCGGTCGCCGGCTTCCGGCGTTCCGTTGAAGCCAAGAATCTCCACAGGCGTGGACGGGCCGGCGTCGCTCACGGATGCGCCGGTATCCGACAACAGGGCCCGCACGCGACCCCATTCGGCGCCGGCGACCACAATATCGCCGCCGCGAAGCGTGCCGCGCTGCACCAGCACGGTCGCCACCGGGCCGCGACCACGGTCGAGCTTGGCCTCGATGACAGTGCCTTCGGCCGGCCGGTCCGGATTGGCCTTGAGGTCGAGGATTTCGGATTGCAACCCGATTGTTTCCAACAGTTTGTCCAGATTGATTTTCTTGGTCGCCGAAACTTCTACGTCAAGCATCTCTCCACCGAGGGATTCGACCTGCACCTCGTGTCGCAGCAGCTCGGTTCGCACCCGCTCCGGCTTCGCATCCGGTTTGTCGATCTTGTTGATTGCGACGATCATCGGCACCTTCGCAGCCTTCGCGTGCTGGATCGCCTCGACGGTCTGCGGCATCACGCCGTCATCGGCCGCAACCACCAACACCACGATGTCGGTGACCTTGGCGCCGCGCGCCCGCATCGACGTGAATGCCGCGTGGCCCGGCGTATCGATGAAGGTAATCTTCGAGCCGAGCGGCGAGGTGACCTGATAGGCGCCGATATGCTGCGTAATTCCGCCCGCCTCTCCGCCCGCCACATTGGTGGCCCGGATAGCGTCGAGCAGCGAGGTTTTGCCGTGGTCGACATGGCCCATGATGGTCACGACCGGCGGTCGCGAATGCAGCATGGCCGGATCGTCAACCTGATCGAACAGACCTTCTTCAACGTCCGATTCGGCGACGCGTCGTACCGAGTGGCCGAGTTCCTCGGCGAGGAGCTGGGCTGTGTCGGCATCGATCGTGTCGGTGATCTTCGCCATCTGGCCTTGCTTCATCAGGAGCTTGATCACGTCGACCGCGCGTTCGGACATGCGGTTGGCAAGCTCCTGGATGGTAATTGCCTCCGGGATCGTGACCTCCCGCGCCAGTTTTTCCTTGGCCTCATTGGCGGCATGGCCTTTGAGGCGCTGGGTGCGGCGACGAAACGATGCGACCGAGCGTTCACGCACCTCGTCCGCCGTCAGCGCTGTCACTAGCGTGAGTCGCCCGCGGCGCCTCTCCGATCCGCCTCGAGCTGGCTTTGGGGCCGGCGCCGGACGGGGGGCGCCAGGGCCGCGACGGGCCGGTCGCGGCGCCTCTTCCTCCTCGGCTTCCTGAACGATACGGCGCGCGCTGACCGGCGTGACCGCAGTACCGGGAGGCTGTGCCGCGGTTTTTGGCTTGGTTTCGTCATCTCCGAAGCGTTTCTTGGCCTCGGTCTCGGCCTTGCGCTTAGCCTCCTCGTCGTGGCGGCGACGCTCGTCCTCTTCGCGCTTTCGCGCCTCGGCGGCCTCGTGCTCGGCGCGTTCGGCGGTCTCTCTTTCCTCGCGTCGGCGGGCGGCTTCTTCCGCCATCCGCCGCTCCTCGGCCTCGCTGACCTTGGATTCCGCAAGCGCGTGAGCGCGAGCCGTGCGCTCTTCCTCGGTCAACTGGCGCAGCACGACACCGGATGGCTTGCCGCCGGAGGTGCCCGGCGCGTGCTGGGTGGCACCCCCAGCCGCAGCACCTCTGCCGCCGGCTCCCCGCCGCGGCGTGGACACGGGCGGCGTTGCGGCCGGCGCAGTCTCGGCGACTTTGCCATCGCCCGGACCCATGGTCCGCCGCTTCACTTTTTCGACCACAACCGCTTTCGTGCGGCCATGGCTGAAGCTTTGGCGCACCACCCCCTGTTCGACGCTGCGCTTAAGCGTCAACGTCTTGGTTGGGGTGACCGTCAAGGTCTTCTCGCCGGGATTCTTGGTTTCAGTCATTACGATCCTGGTTCCGGAATTGTGCCATTTCGCTGCCGTGAGCTGCGGTCCCGGTTGCCCGGGTTATCAGCTCGGAAGTATTCGAGAAACCGCCAGCGTACGAGAAATGTCTCGCTCGCCCGACCGGCCAGCAATGCAGCGTGTACCACATTTAGGCGGCCTAATGCCAAATCCAATTGAGCGGACGGGAAGACTTCGACAATTTTTGCTCCCGCCCCATGGTCCGCACGGCGCCTCAGGGCGGCAGCAAGCCTGCGACCGCTTTCCTCCCCGGCATCTCGTGCCCTGATAAGGGCCACCAGGGGTGCTGTCGCAACGGCGGTCTCTACTTTTCCAAAGCCCAGGATGACGAGCCCCGCTTTGTGGGCAATCGACAGGGCATTCAGCGCCGATCGCTCCAGAAGCCGGTCCAGCTCGTCCGCAAGCTCGGCAGAGACCTTGACGTCGGCCTTAAAGCCACGCCCAAACATGCGCCGCCGAACTGCCTCCTCGACGAGATGGCGGCGGGCCGTGATCCAAACGCCCCGTCCCGGCAACCGACGCTTGAGATCCGGCACCACGGAGCCATCCGGACCGACGACAAAACGCATCAGCTCCCCGACAGGGCGCACCTCGCGGGTTGCGATGCACAATCGTTCCCTCGGCGCCGCGGCGGTGTGCGCCTCATGGACCGTTACGGCATGCTCCGCCAGTCTTTGCATGGTGCTCCGTCACAACGCGCCTAGGCCGGCTGCTCGGCGGCCGCTTCGGCCTCCTGGGGAGCCGCGAACTGGGCGGCGAGCTCGGCTTCCGTGATCCATCCGGCCTTGAGGCGGGCCTGCATGATGATCTGTTCGCATTCCTCTCGCGTGAGGTCGAAGCCATCGAGAAATCCGGGGTTGCGAGTGGCTTCGCCGTCCTTGCGCTCGGTCCAGCCGGCGAGGTCGTCGGTGGCGCAACCAGCAAGGTCCTCAACGGTTTTTATGCCGTTTTCTCCCAGCGTGACCATCATCTTGGCCGTCACTCCGGGGACCTCCTTGAGCTCGTCCGCAACCCCAAGCTCCTTGCGCTTGGCGTCGTATTCGGCCTCGACCTTAGCCAGATAGTCGAGCGCACGCGCCTGCAGCTCGCTCGCCGTGTCGTCATCGAAGCCTTCGATCGACGCGATATCCTTCTGGTCGACCATGGAAAGCTCCTCGACCGAGTTGAAACCCTCCGAGGCCAGGAGCTGGCCGACCACCTCGTCGACGTTGAGCGTCTCCATGAACATCTTGGTGCGCTTCTCGAATTCGGCTTGCCGGCGTTCCGATTCTTCCTGCTCGGTGAGGATGTCGATGTCCCATCCGGTAAGCTGGGAGGCAAGCCGCACGTTCTGGCCGCGCCTCCCGATGGCGAGCGAAAGCTGTTGGTCCGGAACCACGACCGAGATGCGCTCGCGGTCTTCGTCGAGCACCACCTTGGCGACTTCGGCCGGCGCCAGGGCATTGACCACGAAGGTCGCGACATCCGGCGACCACGGGATGATATCGATCTTTTCGCCTTGCAGCTCGTTAACCACCGCCTGTACCCGCGACCCGCGCATGCCGACGCAGGCGCCAACTGGATCGACCGACGAATCCCGTGAGATGACGGCGATCTTGGCCCGTGAGCCCGGATCGCGCGCCACCGCCTTGACCTCGACGATACTGTCGTAGATTTCCGGCACCTCCTGGGCGAAAAGCTTGGCCATGAATTGCGGATGCGTGCGCGAGAGGAAGATCTGCGGACCGCGCGGCTCGCGCCGCACATCGTAAATGTAGGCGCGGATACGGTCTCCGTTGCGGAACAATTCGCGCGGCAACAGCTCGTCGCGCCGCACGATCGCCTCGCCGCGGCCGAGATCGGCGACGACGTTGCCGTACTCCACCCGCTTGACAATGCCGTTGACGATGTCGCCGATGCGGTCCTTGAATTCCTGATATTGGCGATCGCGCTCGGCCTCGCGCACTTTCTGTACGATCACCTGCTTGGCCGACTGCGCCGCGATGCGTCCATATTCAAGCGGCGGCAGAGGTTCGGCAATGTAGTCGCCCACCCGGGCGGCCGGGTTGCGCCGCCGCGCATCCTCGACGCTGATCTGGATCGCACTGTTTTCAACCTGATCGGCGACGAGCAGCAGGCGTGACAACCGCATTTCGCCAGTTTTCGGATTGATTTCGGCGCGCACCTCGGTCTCGCTGCCGTAGCGCGAGCGCGCCGCCTTCTGGATGGCATCCTCCATGGCGGCGATGACGATGCCGCGATCGATCGCCTTTTCGCGGGCGACCGCATCGGCGATCTGCAACAATTCGAGCCGGTTGGCGCTGACGGCCATCGGTCATTCTCCTTCAGGCTGAGACGCTGCCGGAGATGTCCCGGAAGCGCGTTTATTCTTCATGCGTTGACGCGAAGCGTGATCGTAGCGAGGCCGGGAGTCGCCGCCGCCCTTTCGTGGGACCGCGGGCGTCCCGCCCGCTGCCCCAGGGAACGACTTGCCGTGGCGCAACGCAGCGGTGATCAGGGCATCGGTGAGAACGAGTCTCGCGTCAGTCATGTCGTCGAACGGCAATTGCACGTCGGCGGCGGCATCGGGATGGTCTTCGATCCGCACGCGCGCAGCAATGTCATCGACCCCGACAAGATTGCCGCGGTATCGGCGCCGTCCCTCCAACGCGACCCCAAGCTCGATCTTCACCATCTCGCCGATGTGACGTTCAAAATCCGAGCGGCGCACCAACGGCCGGTCAAGGCCAGGCGAGGAAATTTCGAGCCGGTAGGCGCGATCGATCGGATCGGCGACGTCGAGCACCGGCGAGATTGCGCGCGATACCGCTTCGCACTCCTCGATCGCCATCGTGCCGTCGGGCCGCTCCGCCATGATCTGCACGGTATAACCGTCCAGTCCCGAGACCCTCACGCGCACCAAGCGAAACCCAAGATCGATGAGAGCCGGCGCAACGATCGCGGCGATGCGCGCCGCCACCCCGGTTTCCGCGATCAGGCGCGGCTCCGTCAGGACAGCTGTATCGATTTGACCCGTATTGATAACGGGGGTCGCCTCGGTCGTCATGGTACGCGTTGCTTTGCCTCTCATCACGCCGCCGG
>Ga0209648_10003173_pt1 | contig 13773 bp, 14 predicted proteins | sample GraSoi2013_115cm_FD_185830 | JGI IMG/M metagenome (GOLD analysis project Ga0209648, IMG submission 185830) | Grasslands soil microbial communities from the Angelo Coastal Reserve, California, USA - Sample 9_17_2013_115cm (SPAdes) (version 2) | ecosystem: Environmental > Terrestrial > Soil >...
CCAGTCATCAGCGCGTTCTGCGGTCCAGACAAATTCGGACGAGCGCGAAAGATGCATCAGCGTCCACTCGCAATAATGTGCGATATCGCTGACGAAGCGAAATTCGCCGTGCGGTTCGAGCGCGCGCGCCATGGCGGCGATAGTCGCGTCCTGCACGAAGCGTCGCTTCCAGTGCCGCCGCTTCGGCCACGGATCGGGATGGATCAGATCGATCCGCTTAAGTGAATGCGGTGGCACCCAGGCCAGAAACTCGGCGGCATCGCCGGCGAACAGGCGGATGTTGCCGATGTTATGGGCCTCGATCTGAGTCAGGATCTTGGCCATGCCGTTGACATAGGGTTCGCAGCCAACAAAACCCGTGTCCGGAAATGCGCGCGCTTCCGCGATCAGATGTTCGCCGCCGCCGAATCCGATTTCGAGCCTTATGCCATCGATCGATCGATCGAACATTTCAGCGAGATCGGGCGGGCTCGGTGTCGCAATGTCGAGGGCAAGCCGCGGCAGCAGATGTTCGATCAGATCGGCCTGGTGCGCGCGCAGTTTGTGGCCCTTGCGGCGCCCGAAGAACGAACCATGGGTGCGAGCGCTGACGCCGTCGTCGGACGACGCGTCTCGCTCCGCCGGATCGCGGCTCGCCAAACTCATCGCAGCGTCTGATATAGCCGGTGCAGCAGCCGCGCCCTCGGCTCGATCGAAGAAATATACATCTGCTCGTAATGGGTATGCGCGCCCTTGCCGTCGACGCCGAGGCCGTCGAGCGTTGCGGTGTGAGGTGCGGTAAAATTGCCGTCGGAGCCGCCGCCGGTCGAGGTATCCACGAGATCAAAACCGATTTCGGTGGCGAGCGTCTTGGCATGTTCGTAAAGCGCTGCGCCCGCATTGCTCTTCTCATAAGGCGGCCGGTTCAATTCGCCCGTTACCTTGACGCTGACGCCTTCGGTCCGCGATTTCAGGCCGAGGATTTTGGGAACCAACTCCTCGGCTTCCGCGATCGAGGGCACGCGCATATCGACCTCGGCGTAAGCCTCCTCGGCAATGACGTTCGGCCGCGTGCCGCCTCTGACGACGCCGACATTGACGGTCACGCCGCGCTTGAGATCATTCATGGCTTCCAGCGCTTGAATGATATTGGCGAGTTCGCGGATCGCGCTGCGGCCATCCTCGGGCCGCGAGCCGGCATGCGCCGGGACGCCGTGTACAAAAACCTCGAAGCGCGCGACGCCCTTGCGCCCGGTGACGATTTTTCCGCCGTCGCGCGCAGGCTCGGTGACCAGCACATATTTTGCTTTGCGCCCTTCGGCCTCGATCAGCGCGCGCGAGGTCGGGCTGCCGATCTCTTCGTCGGAGACGTAGAGCTGGGTCACGCCCAGCTGCGAACGCTCAGCCGTCGCACAAAGCTGGCGGAACGCGTGATAAGCGAGATAGGCGCCGCCTTTCATGTCATAGATGCCGGGCCCAAAGGCGCTGTCGCCCTCGATCCGAAACGGCAGGCGCTCGATGAATCCAATGGGGTGCACGGTGTCGAGATGGCTGAGCACCAGGATTCCCGGCCCATCCTGCCCCCACGACGAGCGCGCCACGAGATGATCGCCGCAGCCGTCTTTTCCGGCGACGTGCTCGATGGTGGCGGGTAAATCGCGATAGCCGTCGGCGACCATGGTCGCGAGCTTGTTGACCTGCTCCGGCGCTTCCGTCGGCGTTTCGATTTCGACCCAGCGGCGGATGCCGTCGAGGATGGTTTTCGAATCGAAGGGGTTGGCTGTGGTCAACATGTTGTTTGCCTCTAAAACTCTGGTCATTCCGGGGCGCGAGTGAAACGAGCGAACCGGGAATCTATAACCATGATCGGGAGTGTGGATTCTAGCGCTTGTCGGGGGCTTCGCGAGCGGCGATTTGCTCGACCAGTTCGACGATGCTGCGGCGGAGCTTGGCGTCGGTGAGGCGCGTGAACGCGCGCGTCAGCGCCAGGCCTTCGGAGGTCGCCAGGAAATCGGCAACGTAGGCCGGCGAGGTCCCTTCGGCAAAGCCTTCCACCCCAGCGGTGCCGCTCGGTCCTCCCTCGAACAAGAACGAGACCGGTACCTGAAGTATTTCGGAGATCTGCTGGATGCGGCTGGCACCGACCCGGTTAGTGCCTTTCTCATATTTCTGAACCTGCTGGAAGGTGAGGCCTAATGCTTCGCCGAGCTTCTCCTGGCTCATGCCGAGCATGATGCGGCGCATGCGCACGCGACTGCCGACATATTTGTCAACAGGGTTGGGCGCTTTGGTCGACATCTGCAAAACTCCTTGGGACGACGCCTTGAGGGATGAGGCAAAACGAAACTATGCCTCAGGCGCTAATACCGTCAAATGTAGCTCGAAGGATCGGTGAATAACGCAGACAGTTTGAGCAATGAACTGACTGGTTAACAGAATGCGAATGGCGGTGTCGGTCTGTCAACTGCGGATTTCCGGCTGTTGAAATTTCGGCCGGCAGCCGAATACAGACTTGAAGATTAAGGCATCAGGAAGTTCGCTTCGCACCGCGGCGGCGAATCACGAAAATCAAGGCGGCGGCGACAATGATATCAGTGGGAATGTCGCCGCCGCGCGCATAAATCGTCGGCGCAATCGGCGACGGCAGGGGAGAATCAAGCACACCTTCGACGCCGAGTCCGAGGCGCGCGACAATTCGCCCCAGCGGATCGATGACCGCAGAAATTCCGGTATTGGCCGCACGAACCACGGGCAGTCCTTCTTCGATCGCGCGCAGCCGCGCCTGCTGCAGATGCTGATACGGGCCGGTCGAGATTCCAAACCAGCCGTCGTTGGTCAGGTTGACGATCCAGCCGGGACGGTCGTCGCGCGTTGCAACGTCGCCGGGAAAAATCGCTTCATAACAGATCAAAGGTAGTGCGCGCGGCGCGTTCGGTATTGCCAATGTGCGGCGGCGCGTGCCCGCGATGAATCCGCCCTGAACCTTGGTGAGCTGCACGAAGCCGAGCTTTTCCATAAAATCCTGAAACGGCAGATATTCGCCGAACGGCACCAGATGCAGCTTGTCGTAAACCGAGAGCACGCTGCCATCGTGATCGATGACATAGATCGAATTGTACGCGCGCGTGATCCTGGTGCCGGGCGGCACTTCAGGCGCGCGCACCGAGCCTGTGATCAGAACGGTGCCCTTGGGCAACAGCTCGGCGATCTGCGCCATCGCATCGGCTTCGCGGGTTAAGAAAAACGGAAACGCCGATTCCGGCCATATCAATATGCTGGCGTCGCGAACGCCGGTGGATTGCGGGCCGGAGGCGCGATCCGATAGCGCCAGATATTTCTGCATCACCTCCGCTTTGGCGGAGTAGTTGAATCGGGCATCCTGCTGCAAATTGGGCTGCATGATCCGCAGTTTTACATTTGCAACCGTCGTGGTCGGCTGCAGCGCGAGGCGAACGCCGCCGAAAATTCCCATCACGACCAGCAGCACCAGCGCCATTACAGGCGCGATCCACGGCCGTCGCCCGCGCGAGCTGCCATCGATCAGCACCGCCGGACTCGCAAAAATCGCGACGGTGAGAAATGTCAGGCCCCACAGCCCGATCAGCGACGCCGTCTGAGCCAACGCCAAGGGCTCGGTCAGGGCGTAGCCGAACGCATTCCATGGAAAGCCCGTGAGTACATGGCCGCGCAGCCATTCGCTGATTGTCAGGCTTGCGGCGAGCGCAATCAGGCGCGAAGCGTCCCGGGTCCAGGTCAACCGCGCCAAGCCAAAGCCAAAGGCGGTGAACAGCGCCAGATAAGCCGGTAGCCCCAACACCGCGAACGGCATCAGCCATGCGAAGGTGGGCGCATCGACCAGGAACGCGTAGCCGATCCAGTACAGTCCCGGCACGAAATAACCGAGCCCGAACCACCAGCCGGCGAATGCCGCCGCCGGCACGCCATGCCAGCGCCCGGCGCCGGCGCCGTCTATCAGCCAGACCATCACGGGAAATGTCAAAAACAGCACGGGCCACGCGTTGAACGGCGCCATCGCGAGCGACGACAGCGCGCCTGCGACCAGTGCGATGGCCGCGCGTTTCCATCCCCATGCCAGGATGATCGCCAGGCCGGCGGCGCGAAGTTTGTTTGTGGTTTTCACTGCGAGCCGGCTCCGTCACCGGGCGGCGGGCTGGTATTGTCGTTGGCCTGTGGCGGAGCCGTGTCGGGCGCGGCTTCGCGGCGACGGCTCTCACGTTGTGTTCGTGGCGCCGGGCGTTCCTTGCGGGTGGCGATGCGCAGACGTTTTACGCGCCGGGGATCGGCATCGAGCACTTCGATCTCGAAATTGCCGGGGCCGGAAATGACTTCGCCACGTACCGGCAGCCGGCCGACATGGGTGACGAGATAGCCGCCGAGCGTCTCGACCTCTTCTCCGGCCTCACCGGTCACAAATTCCTCGCCGATCACGGAGCGGACATCGTCGAGCCTGGCGCGGGCGTCGGCGATGAAGGAATTATCCGGCTGCCGCACGATCGCCGGCGGCTCGTCGCTGTCATGCTCGTCGTCGATTTCGCCGACGATCTGTTCGACGATGTCCTCGATCGACACCAGGCCGTCGGTGCCGCCATATTCGTCCACCACCAGCGCCAAATGGATGCGCGAGGCCTGCATCTGCGCCAGCAGATCGATCGCCCGCATCGACGGCGGCACGAACAGCAATTTGCGGATGATGTTGGCCTCAGAGAGCGGCAGCGAGAGGTCGACCGCACGCAAATCGAGACCGGCAGGCAATGCCTTTTTGCGCTTGGCCTTGCTGGTATCCGATACGCGCGCGCTTGCGGTCATGAACGCCAGGAGGTCGCGGATGTGGACGATGCCTTCGGGATCGTCGAGGGTTTCGTTGTAAACGACCAACCGCGAATGCGCCGCGCTTTCGAACAGGCCCATCAACTCGCCGAGCGGAATGTCGCGCTTGACCGCGACGATATCGGCGCGATGCATCATGACGTCGGCGATGCGCCGTTCGTGCAGGCTGAGAATGTTGCGCAGCATGGTGCGCTCGATCGCCGAAAATCCGACTTCGTCCGGCGTCGAGGCATCGAGCACGACCTGCAGATCGTCGCGGACCGACCCCGGCTTCCATCCGAACAGGGTGCGGATCGCCCGCGTCAGCCAGTTCTCGGCAACCGGACGCATGACTTCGCCCTGCGGCACCACGGCCGGCAGGTTGCGCGTGTTGCGCGGATTGTCGTGGGTCGGTTCGGAGTCCGCCATTTCAGTCCGTCCGCTCCCGGTCCACGTAGGGATCGGGAATGCCGAGTTGCGCCAGGATCTCCGCTTCCAGGGTTTCCATGGTCTCGGCGTCGTCGTCGTTTTCGTGATCGTAACCGATCAGGTGCAGGAAGCCATGAACCGCCAAATGGCTTAAATGATGATCGAACGGCTTTTGCTCGTCATCGGCTTCCTTGCGCGTCGTCTCGAAGGCGATCGCGATGTCGCCGAGCATGCGCGGCGCATCGTCAGGGCCGCCGCTGCCGTTCGGCTGCAGCGCTGGAAACGACAGCACGTTGGTCGGCTTGTCGATGCCGCGCCAGTTGCAGTTGAGCGTGCGAATGCCGGCGTCGTCGGTCAGCATCACTGCCAGTTCGGCTTCGCCGACATCGGCTTCCGCAATCTCGGCGGCGGCCGCGACCGCGCGCTGGATGGTCGCTTCGGCGTCGGGCTCGCGCTGCCAGCAGTCGGCGACCACGAGAACCTCGGTTATGGGAAGGGCAAATGGTGCCATCGGTCCGGAATTTCTATTGCAGCCGGGGTTCGCCCCCGGCGCACTTTCGGCGGCAGATTGTTGCATCAGGGCTTGCTGGTTGCCGGCCGCTGCGGCAATCCTTCATAAGCGGCGACGATCCGTGCCACCAGTTCATGGCGGATCACGTCCTCGGCCGTGAATTTTACCTGTGCGATGCCCTCGACGCCATCGAGCAGTTTTGCGGCCTCCGCGAGCCCCGACGTCTGGCCGTTCGGCAGATCGACCTGGGAAGGATCGCCGGTGATGATCATCCGGCTGTTCTCGCCAAGCCGGGTCAGGAACATCTTCATCTGCATCGATGTGGTGTTTTGCGCCTCGTCCAGGATGATGGCGGCGTTGGTCAGCGTGCGGCCGCGCATGAAAGCGAGCGGCGCGATCTCGATTTCGCCGGTTTGCAGCGCACGCTCGACGATCCGCGAATCCATCAGATCGTACAGCGCGTCATAGATCGGCCGTAAGTAAGGATCGACCTTCTCGCGCAAATCGCCCGGCAAAAAGCCGAGCCGCTCGCCGGCCTCTACCGCTGGCCGCGACAGGATGATGCGATCGACTTCCTTGCGCTCGAACAATTGCGCGGCGTGCGCCACCGCAAGCCAGGTCTTGCCGGTGCCGGCCGGGCCGATGCCGAACACCATCTCGTGGCGTTTTAGCGCGCGGATGTAGGAGTCCTGGGCGGCGGTGCGCGCCCGCACCGGCCGCTTGCGCAGATTGATGCTCTCGAACGAGGATTTGACCGTCTTGGCGTCGAACTCGAACAGCGAGCCTTGCGCGATCACGGCGCGGATCGCGCCCTCGACGTCGCCCTGCGCCAGATCGTGGCCCTGGACGGCTTGCGCGTACAGCGTTTCCAGCACGCGTCGTGCGGCGTCGCAGCCGTCGCGCGAGCCGGCGATCGAGATGTGATTGCCGCGCGAATCGACCACGACGCCAAGCCGGCGTTCGATCAGCGCCAGGTTTTGTCCGTAGGGTCCGACCAGCGCCGAGGCGGCGCGGTTGTCATCGAAGTCGATGACGACTTGCGTCTCTGGCGGGATTTGCATGTCGCGGTCAAGTTTGCGGCTGGGAGCAAGCGAAGGCGAATCCGATGCACTTTTTGGCAAGGGTTCAGGCTCCCGTTGTCATTTCAGAAGGCGTCATTTCAGAAGGTGTGATTTCAGAAAGCGTGATTTCAGAAAAAGCAGCTTGCGCGGGCCGCGCATCGGGCGCGCGCGCGAGTTCGCCGAGCAGGCTATAGCGCTCGAGGCTTTCGATCCTTACCGGCAATACCTGCCCGATGATATCGGGAGACGACATCACATGTGCGGGCTGCAGATAGGCGGTGCGGCCGACGATCTGGCCCGGATTTCGGGCCAATCGCTCGAACAGCACATCGACGGTGTTGCCAATCGTCGCCGCATTGAAGGCCGATTGCTGGCTGTCGATCAATTCCTGGAGCCGCACCAATCGCTCGTCCATTTCAACCGCTGACACCATCTCCCGCATGTCCGCCGCCGGCGTCCCGGGCCGCGGCGAATATTTGAACGAATAGGCGCCAGCGTACCCGATTTGTGTGACCAGCGCGAGGGTGGCCAAAAAATCTTCCTCGGTCTCGCCGGGGAAGCCCACGATAAAATCCGATGAAAATGCAATATCTTGCCGTACCGCACGAAACCGGTCGATGACGCGGCGGTAATCGCTGACGGTATGCTTGCGGTTCATGGCCGCAAGAACCCGGTCGGAGCCGGATTGCACGGGAAGGTGGACGAACGGCATCAGCGCCGGCACATCGCGATGGGCGGCAATCAATGTGTCCTCGACGTCGCGCGGATGGCTGGTGGAATAGCGCAAGCGGACGATGCCGGGGATTTCGGCCAGCCGATACAACAGGGCGCCGAGCGACCAGGTCCGGCCGTCCGGTCCCTCGCCGTGATAGGCATTGACGTTTTGTCCGATCAGCGTGATTTCGCGCACGCCATTGTCGGCGAGCCTCTCGACATCGTCGATGATCTTCGTCACCGGCCGCGACACTTCGGCGCCGCGCGTATAAGGCACCACGCAGAAGGTGCAGAACTTGTCGCAGCCTTCCTGCACGGTCACAAATGACGAAATGCCGCGGGCGCGGATTGCCTCGGGTTTTGGCGGCGGCAGAAAGACAAACTTGTCTTCGACCGGAAATTCGGTCTCCAGCGCGCGGCCATCGCGCTTCGCGTGCGCCAGCAGCTGCGGCAGATGGTGATAGCTCTGCGGGCCGACGACGACATCGACCACCGGCGCGCGGCGGACGATCTCTTCGCCTTCAGCCTGGGCGACGCAGCCGGCCACCGCGATATTCATGGTCCTGCCATGGCGCGCGGCTTCGTCCTTGACCGCGCGCAGCCGTCCCAGTTCGGAGTAGACTTTCTCGGAGGCCTTTTCGCGGATGTGGCAGGTGTTGAGGATCACCAGATCCGCATCGTCGACGCTCGCGGTCTCGACAAAGCCCTCCGGTGCCAGCGTGTCCACCATGCGTTGCGCATCGTAGACATTCATCTGACAGCCATATGACTTGATATGCAGCTTGCGCGGCGGGTTCATGGAACCTGGATAATGCGGTGTGAGCGGACGCCAATGCGGCGCGGAGGTCAAATATAGGCTAAAGAGAGGAAAATCCAGCCGGAAGACCGTCAAAAGCAGTCATTCCGGGGCGCCAACGGGTCCGCGCAAAGCGCGGCCCGATGACAGGCTCCGCGAACCCGGAATCTGGAGATTCCGGGTTCACGCGAAGACGTGTGCCCCGGAATGACGGTCACTATCACGACTTATCGTCGTCCAAGGGGATGCAATACAATTCCAATCGGTGATCGACCAGTTTGTAGCCGAGCTTGCGGGCGATTTCGGCCTGCAGTTTCTCGATTTCTTCCGAGGTGAATTCGATCACCTTGCCGTCGCGCAGATTGATAAGATGATCGTGGTGGCTGTCGCGCATCTGCTCGTAGCGGGCGCGGCCCTCGCGAAAATCGTGGCGCTCGATGATGCCGGCATCCTCGAACAGTTTTACGGTGCGATACACCGTCGAGATCGAGATCTTGTCGTCGACCGCGACGCAGCGGCGATACAGTTCCTCGACGTCGGGATGATCAGCTGCCTCCGCCAGCACGCGCGCGATGACGCGTCGCTGTTCGGTCATGCGCATGCCGGTGGCGGCACAGCGGGCTTCGATGCCGGTGGCCTTGAGCGCGGGCGTGGATTTCAGTGCGGTCATGGGTTTCGCCTGGCGTAGCGCATGATCCGCCAGAGCCTGCCCTCGGGCTTGACCCGAGGGTGTGAGCGGTTTGGCGATAGGGTCATGCGCCATTAATAGTTGCCCTGTTGTGCCACCGCGGGCGGCTTACGACAAGTCGCGGCGCATCAGAAGCGCGTTCAATTGTTCCCCGTTTGCCTCCCGGTAATAGCGTTCACGGCGTCCCGCAATACCAAATCCGGCCCGTTCGTAAAGCCGCCGCGCCGGCTGATTATTTTCCTCAACCTCAAGGAACACGGTGCGCACGCCGCGGCCCGCGAGATGACCGAGATGCGTCAATAGCAGGTTGCGGGACAGCCCGCGTCCGCGATGGCTGGTGGCAACCGCGATCGAGAGGATTTCGGCCTCGTCGGCTGCCATGCGCGACACCGCAAAGCCGATGGTTTTCCGCCCCATTCTCAAACGATGGACCAGCGTGTTGCGCTCGGTCAGCATGCTCTCGAATTCGCTCTCGCCCCAGCCGCGGTGAAACGACGCGCCATGAAGCTTCGCGAGTGCTGGCGCGTCACGCAAGGTCGCAGGTTCGATCGCCGCGGTGCCGCCGCCCCACAATTCAGATAGCCAAGCGATCATTGCGCTGACGGCTGCGAGGTTTTCGGCAGCGCCTCCTTCGGCGGTTTGGCATCGGGCGCGCGCAGATAAAACGGGCGGGCCGGCGCGGTGTTCGGACTGACCGCGGCGCCGAGCCACGCCACCCATGCAATATCCGGCGCGTCTTGCGCATCGACCTTGAACGGCGGCGGCGCCTGCGCCGGCCAGCGCTCAGCTAGAATTTTGGCGGCGTTGCCGACCAGATGCGGCGCGCCGAAGCGCGATGCGCCGAGCGCCTCCTCGATCGGCGCCACCCGCGGCCGGATCAGCGAACTGCCGTTGCCGCTCACCACCTGGAAATACACCTGGTCATGGCGCGCATCGATCGCCGAGATGACGGGTTGCTCGCCGCTCTCGCTGACGACGGGCGCCGCATAGGCCGTCAGCGTGGTCACCCCGACCACCGGCTTGTTGGCGGCCAGTGCGATGCCGCGTGCGGCGGAAAGTCCGACCCGTAACCCCGTAAAACTACCCGGGCCGGTGGTCACCGCGATGCGGTCGAGGCTTGCGAAGGCGATGCCGGACGCCTTCATGACCCGCGCGATCAGCGGCATCAAGGCTTCGGCATGGCCGCGCTTCATGATTTGCGATTCCTGCGCAATCAACTTGCCGGCGTCGGTGTCGAGAACGCCTGCGGCACAGGCATCCAGGGCGGTATCGATGGCGAGGATCAGCATGGCCTGATGTATCACCGTTTGCTGCGGAACACGCGCTTCACAGCTCAAATCCCTCCTCGTTATTCGGTACTCTCGATCGGAGGCATTGCAGTAAGGCACAACCCAGAGGATGTGCAAGTATCTGAAATCACAGCAATTAATGGAATATTAGCTGAAAAATGGAAATAAAGGGTGGGGTCGCGAATGACCGAAACGGTCGTGCGGCCGCAAATGGCCTTCGAATTTGCAAGCGTCGGTGACAGCCGCCGGCTGGACATCTTCAATATTGGCACGAAGGAGATTTTTCAGATGTTCAAGGGGCGGTCGCATGGCAACGACCTGGCAAAATCACTCGCGACGGATTCGATAGGCGCAAATGTCATGGTCGCGGATGCGAGCCTGACAATCGTCTACATGAACCGCGCCGTCACCGAATTTCTGACCGAAGCAGAGTCCGACATCCAGAAGGATCTGCCGCGGGCTATAGCTTGCCGGAAATCCGGGGCAAGCATCACAGCATGTTCGTCGATCAGGCGACGCGGGACAGTGCGGTCTATCGCGAGTTCTGGGCGAAACTCAATCGCGGCCAATTCGATTCGGGCGAGTACAAGCGTATCGGCAAAGGGGGCAAGGAGGTCTGGATCCTCGCCTCCTACAACCCGGTGATCGATCAAAACGGCAAACCGTTGAAGGTGGTCAAATTCGCAACCAACGTCACCGCGCAGAAGCTGCAGAACGCCGACCTCGCCGGCCAGATCGCCGCGATCGGAAAATCGCAGGCCGTCATCGAGTTCAACATGGATGGCACCGTCATCACGGCAAACAGTAATTTCCTCAATGCGCTCGGCTACTCGCTGGGCGAAATTCAAGGCCGCCACCACAGCATGTTTGTTGACCCTGCGGATCGAGACAGCGCTGAATATCGCGAATTCTGGGCGAGCCTCAATCGCGGCAATTATCAGGCCGCGGAATACAAGCGGCTCGGCAAAGGCGGCAAGGAGATCTGGATTCAGGCCTCCTATAACCCGATCCTCGACCTCAACGGCAAGCCGTTCAAGGTCGTCAAATATGCGACCGACACCACGGCCCAGGCGATTGCGCGCATGCGAAGCGAAAAAGTGCGCGGCATGATGGATCAGGTGGCTTCGGGAGCTGAGGAATTGAACGCTTCGGTGCGCGAAATCTCCGAAGCGATGACCAAGTCGAAAGAGACGGCGGCCACTGCCGTTGACCGGGTCGAGGCTGCCGATCAACAGGCCCAGCGCCTGAGTGCCGCGGCCGAACAGATGAGCAGCATCGTCGAATTGATCGGCAACATTACCGGGCAGATCAACCTGTTGGCGCTCAACGCGACCATCGAATCCGCGCGCGCCGGCGAGGCCGGCCGAGGGTTTGCGGTCGTCGCGTCCGAAGTGAAGAACCTCGCCAATCAGGCCAAACAGGCTACCGACAAGATCGGGCAGGAAATCGGAAACCTGAACGGCATTTCCGGTGATGTCGTTGCTGCTCTCAACTCGATCAAGAAGGCTATTCAGGACGTCAGCGAATACGTGACATCAACCGCAGCCGCAGTCGAGGAGCAGAGCGCGGTCACCGGCGAAATGTCCACCAGCATGCAGCGGGCCGCGGCCGAGGCTGCGGCAATCGGGAACGTGGCGTAAGTGAAGCAGGCGAATAGTGAGTGGCGAATAGCGAATAGCGTCAGGAAAAACCCTATTTGCTATTCCCTATTCGCTATTCGCCTCTCCCCAAAATCACACCGGCCGGACTTCGACCACGTCGGGCACGAAATGCCTGAGCAGGTTCTGGATGCCGTGCTGCAGCGTTGCGGTGGAGGACGGGCAGCCGGCGCAGGAGCCCTTCATGTTGAGGTAGACGATGCCGTCCTTGAAGCCGCGGAAGGTGATGTCGCCGCCGTCATTGGCGACCGCCGGGCGCACCCTGGTTTCGATCAGGTCCTTGATGGTCGCGACCGTCTGCGAGCAGCGGCGCGCCGGACATGTAATGCTCCATGATGGCGCCGAGGATGGCGGGTTTCAGGTGCTGCCAGTCGCTGTCGTCCTTGGTCACGGTGACAAAATCGGAGCCATAAAACACGCCGGTGACGCCGGGTACGCCGAACAGTCTTTCGGCAAGCGGCGAACGGGCGGCGGCCTCGCGGTTGGCAAATTCCATGGTGCCGCTGTCGAGCACCATGCGGCCAGGGATGAATTTCAGGGTGGCGGGATTAGGGGTAGCTTCGGTCTGGATAAACATGGTTTTCTCCGGCGTCGCCGGTTCAAGGCCGGCGCGTGGCCTATCTCCTAGCAGATGGCGATGGCGGATGCACGGTCAAGGGGCAGGATGGCTCCCATGCCGGTCGTCCCGGGTGCGCGGGGACGACAACCTTTACGACAATCCGTCGATATCCTCGTCGCTCAAATCGCCGGAAATGATGGTGACGGGGATCGGGAACGAGCCGACCGTGTTGGCCATCATGGCGATGATCGGGCCGGGGCCTTCCGGCCCGGGATTGGCAGCGAGCACCAATAGCGCGATATCGACGTCCTTTTCGATGACGTCGAGCATCTGCTCGGTGGGGTCGCCCTCGCGGATCACCCGCTCGGGCGTAATCGCGGCGATGCCATTGGCGCGGCCGGCCGCGCGATCGAGCGCGGCATTGGCGTCCTCATGGGCTTCGGCGCGCATGATGTCGGCGACCCCCAGCCATTGCTGGTTCTGGTCCTCGATCTCGATAATGCGCAGCATCACCACGCCGCCGCCGACGCGGATCGCCCAGCGGCTGGCATAATAGACCGCGCGGTCCCATTCCGCGGTGTCGTCAACGATGACCAGACATTTTGGTTTGTGACCCGTCTCGTAGCTTCGCCGCTTGGTGGTCATGCACGTCCCGATGCTGCGCCAAACCGGCACATGCTGCCACGGCGCAGCCATCCTCGACAAGCGGCACCAGGTTCAGAGTGCGCTGCGTCAATTATGGCGAAGGCAAGGAAAGCTTACTGTTTGCGGACGAAACCGACGATGTCCTTGGTCGCTTTCATGGTCTCGCGGCGATGGCGCGGGCGCGGTCGGCGCCGTCGACCAGGATGGCATCGACATGGCCGGGGTCGGCGACCAGCCGCTTCATCTCGGAGGCGATCGGCGATAGTTTTGCGACGCACAGCTCGACCAGCGAGTTCTTGAAGTCGGAAAACTGCCCGCCGCCGAATTCGCGCAGCACGTCGGACTTGCTGCGCCCCGACAGCGCCGCAAAAATCCCAACCAGATTGTCGGCTTCGGGCCGCGTCTCGAGGCCTTTTTCCTCCGACGGCAGCGGCTCCGGATCGGTCTTTGCCTTGCGAATCTTCTGCGCGATGGTGTCGGCGTCGTCGGTGAGATTGATCCGCGAATTGTCCGACGAATCGGATTTCGACATCTTCTTGGTGCCGTCGCGCAACGACATCACCCGCGTCGCCGGGCCGGTGATCAGGGGCTCGGGCTGCGGAAAGAACAATCCGTCA
>Ga0209648_10003174_pt1 | contig 13771 bp, 10 predicted proteins | sample GraSoi2013_115cm_FD_185830 | JGI IMG/M metagenome (GOLD analysis project Ga0209648, IMG submission 185830) | Grasslands soil microbial communities from the Angelo Coastal Reserve, California, USA - Sample 9_17_2013_115cm (SPAdes) (version 2) | ecosystem: Environmental > Terrestrial > Soil >...
ACTTCGCTTCGGGCTTGGGCTTGACACGGTCGAGAATCGCGCTCAAAGGCACGCCTGTCCACGTGTCGCCGAGGCGGCTCCAGCCGGTGACGCAATGAATGTCGGCGGTTACGTCCTTTGAGGGCATGGCCCGAAGCTCGCGGTAGTCGATCTTCAGCTCGTTTTCGACGGCGCCGAACACTTTGAAATCCCACGTGGCGATGTCGGTTTTGGGCGTCGGCCCGAAGCTGAGCAGCGGCCATTTGTCGGGCGCGGTGAGCGTCTGGCCAGGCGGGATGCGGGCCGGGTCGACGCCTTCCGGCACACGCCTGCTTTTGAAGAGGAAGGACATTGGGCGAGTATAGGAATCGGCCACTAGGGCCCGATTGTTCCCGGGCTATACTGGCCTTTCCCTCGGCACGTGGGCCCGTGGCGCAGCTGGGAGCGCGCGTGAATCGCACTCACGAGGTCAGGGGTTCGAATCCCCTCGGGTCCACTTTCTCGTTGTACGCGGCTGCGACGCGCTTGGGTACGCACATCCGCCACGCATCGAGCACCAGCTCACGCATCTCGGTTTCGCCGATGGCCGCGAGGCGGACCAGCACCCAGTGGTAGCGGAGGTCGGATCCCACCGGCAGCATGAACTTGTCCGGCGACCCGCCCACCAGCCACTCCCGCTCCTCCTTCGGGAACCCGAAACCCATCACGGTCTCGTCGCGTGAGAAAGACACATAGACGATCTGGCCCACGCGGAACTTCACGCGACCGTGCACAAGCGCTTCGGTAGTGCGCGGGAGGGTCATCGCGAACCGCCTCACGTCGGCCACCGTCACCATCTGAGACAAATTAAGGGCTGCGCAGAGCGCGACGCGAGCGGCATGTCGTTTCCGGACTATCCGCCGCCGCCCCTCGACAGGCGGTCGCGGCGCCGGCGACGCTCAGGCACTTCGCCGTCCGCATCACCCGCCCCAGTGGCCGACCTACGCATGCGGCGCGGCGGTGCGACCGTGGCGCCACCTCACTCCCGACGAGCAGCAGTACGTCTGGGGCGTCTACCGCTTGGCGGTCGCGTTCAGGGAAGGACGGCACCTCCATGGGAAGGACGGCACCTCCACATGGGGTAACGCCCAGACCCGCTCCGCGAACCCGGTTTTCCCGCACCCGGGACAGCCTGGGACGTGTGCCCCATGAGCTCCGGCCTGGCCCATTGGCGAGCGTTCGCGCCGGGGGCAGGATCTGAGTCCTGAGGGAGCGGCAGGCGGTACGGGGCGAATGCAGCCGTGACGAGCTCGGTGCGTGTGGGCACACGCGAAAGTCCTGCCGTTCCCGCCAACCCAAGCGTTTACGAGATATGGACATTGCCCTTGACAGCCGGCGCGCTTACGTTGTCGCGGGAACGATTTGGGGCTCTCGAGGCACGCGAAGAGGCAGCTCGTGACCGTGCGTAATGTGCTTTCGTCGCCAGGCAAGCTGACATGCGGGTCCCCTGCAAGCGCTCTGCTCCGGGCCTGTGCGGCCACCCGCCGCACACCACGTGGCTGGCATCCGAAGCGGGAGGAGCCTGATTCGGCTGGACGGCAGAGCTCGCCGGGGCAGGTCAGCCTCGGGCCAGCCCAGCGAAGGACTTTAGCGATGGGCTCCTACGTGGTCCTTGGAGGCCTGGGGCTCGGTCTCCAGGCCGGAGGCTGGCCTGCGTGGAGCGCGCTTGCGGCGGCGGCCGCCTATGCGGGTTGGGTTGTTCTCTACGCCGAGGTCACAGTGCAGGCCAGAGCCCGCCACGTTCGGGGTGGCAACGGTACGGAATCGGCGTCAGGCTCTTCGCCGCAGCCAGCCGAGGAACAGAGTCCCACCTAAACCGGTCACGAACAGCGACCCGACCAGCGTCAACAGCAGACCGGCGCCGTTGGGGCCGCTGGGAGCACCAGATCCGGAAGGTGCGTTTTGAGCGGGCGCAGGTGCACCCGACGCCGAGGCCGCGGGCTGACCTGTCGGGCTGGACGCCGGAGTGGCGGGAGCGTTTGGCGCGGACGCAACCGGCGGCGAAGCAACCGGAGCGGGCTGCTTGATCGGTGCGTCGCCCGCCTTCGGCGAGGCTGTAGCGGACGCCGACAGCGGAGGCGCTGAACCCGTGCCGAACAGATCGGTCATGGGCGAAGCAGTTCCGTCGTTCGAGGTCATCGTCGTGAGACCCCATGAGCTCTCGATCGTCTTGAGCCACGAGTAGTGGTTGTAGAGGACGCCGGACTTGTACGCGGTCTTGACGTTGTAGCCCAACGCGATGAAGGCCACCTGGTTGTTCTGGCTGCCGTCGTCCTCGTCCCACATCACGATCAGCAGCGAGTGCTGGGTCGTGAATGCGGAGGACCTGAGGAGGGCGGGCACGTTCTGCGACAGCCACGTGTCGCCCTGGGCGATCGTGCCCTCGTGCATGTCGTTCTGCAGGTTTGGGTTTATGTAGACGTAGTTCGGCGTGGTCGCCGCCGAGCTCAGATCCCCAGCAAGGGTTGAGTAGTCGACGACATGGCTGTTGCAGCGCGCCGAGTTGTTGGTGATATCCGTGTCGTACATGAACGGGTTGTGGTTGACGTCGTAGAGACTGTCGCCATCGGGCCGGCAGGTGGCGGCGCCGCCCGCGGCCATCGACTCGTTGTATGACTTCCAGGTCTTTCCGGCGGCCTCGAGGCTGTTCGCGAGGTTGGCCCCGGCCAGGTCACATCCCGGGCCTGGAGCGCAGTCGGAGGTCGCGAAGGCTGGGTCCTGCCCGGACGTCACCGCCAGGTAGTTGGGCAGAGACGGATGGTCGACGGCGAAATAGTTGCCGGCTACGGCTCCCTTGGTCGTAAGGCTTGTGATGTATTGCTGGCCGATGACTTCGTTGTAGGAGTGGTTCTCCATCATGATCTGGAAGATGTGGTCGTAGGTCGGAACGCCGCCGGACGGAGGTGGTGGCGGCGGAGTCGGGCTGGGTGATGCACTCGGCAACGGGCTTGGCGAGGGGGACGGAGTTCCTGAAACCGGGGCGGGCAAGACGTTGCCGGCCCACCCGGACTGAACCGTGCCGATCATCGCCGTCCACGGCGAGGTGAAGCTTCCAGCGGGATCGACGTACAGCCCGAAGCCGACCGGGTCCTCGCGCCAGATGAAGTAGGTCCAGTTCACACCCGCGGCGTTGTATCGGCTGACCTCGCTCGAAACGAATGAGACCGCGGTCGAGCTCGTCCTTACGTCGCCGAACTCACCCACGATCATCGGCGTGTTCGCCGGAGTGCCCGTCGGGAAGTTGTCGCCGCCGGGGTAATGGTGGACCGAGTAGATGACGCGAGACGTCTGAGTGAAGAGGCTCAGGTCGTTGCTGAGCGGCGCCTCGATGATGACCAGGTGGTTTGGGTCCGCCGCCGTGAGTGTGTTGTACAGCCGCGTGGCGAGGGAGTGCCATTGCGAATCGGCGGGCGGAGCCGGCTCGTTCATTACGTCATAGGCGACGATCGTCGGGTTGTTCGCGTAGTGGGTCGCGATGTCCTGCCACATGTTGTTGAGCAACGTTTGGTTGGCGCCCGAGGTTGCGCAATCGCTCCAGATGCAGTAACCCTTGGCGGCGCTCTGGTCGAAGCCGCCCGACGAGCCGCCTGGTGGGATGAAATCGACCAGGTACACCCAGAGCTGATACTGCGCGGCCCAGGCCATGTGCTGATCGAGGACGCTGAAGAACTGGGTTCGATTGGCCGCGTACCAGTTGTAGTCGATGCCCCATCGAAGATGGTTGACACCGAGTGAATGCGCCTGGGCGTAATCGCTTTGATTGGCGTTGATGAGGTTGATGTCCGGGCCGCCACAACATGCAAGGGCTGGCTCGTTGTTGAAGTTGACGCCGCGCAGCGCGATGGGTTGGCCCTGGTACATCAGCTTCGAGCCGGACGTGGTGACGTAGGAAGCCGCAGCAGTTGCGCGCAGCGGCCCGACCATGACGATCGCGGCCAGGGCAAGAAGCCCAAGTGTCAATACGCCTACTTTTCGAATATCGACGTCTCCTCTGCTGACCACCCAGCGCGCGCGGCCTCGATGTCGTATCGACCCGGAACAACCAGGCGTCCGGGATCCTTCGACCTACCCCGCTTGATTCCGAAACAATCCCGCCAGGGAGTTGGCAACTGGCTCTTCCTCCCGCGGAGAAATCCAAATCGCTTCCTAGCGCCGTCGCAAACGAGCGACGTCGACTAGCGGTCTACCTCTCTCTCGTGCTGGTGCCTAACCTCAGGCCTGGTACTTCTTGCACCTCCCCCGCAAAGAGTTGTCAAGAAAGGCCCTCGACGATGTCCGTCAACAATTGCGTCAAAAAAATCAAAGGTGACGCTAATGACCGGGAAAGGATGCACGAATCGGTACCTCAGGTCAACCCGGCCGCAAAATTTGCGCCCCCATTTCAGGTTTGCGGTTGTAAAGGTCGTGCCACCTCGACGTGGTGTAAACGCCGCGTTGACAGCGACCAGAGCGTGAACACGACGATGACAGTCAGGCGCATCGCAGCGCCGGTCGTAAAGGCGAGGGCAGCACCGGTGAGTCCGATGCGCGGAATCATCGTGAGGCCGACGGCCAGCGTGCACACCATGGCTAGACCTGTCGCGATAGGGTCGATGGTGGGGCGACCAAGCCCCACCCAGATGCTGCCCATCACCGTGTAGAACCCATAAAGGCCCATGCCGATCGCGAGGATCGCGAGGGGTTCGGCAGCCTGCGGGTATTTGGTTCCGAACACGATCAGAATGAGGTGGGGCCCCAGCAGTGCGGCCCCCGCGACGAGTGGGATCGTGGCCAGCCCGGTGAGCCCGATCGCGGCCAGCATGTATTTGCCGATGGATCTCTCGCCCAACCGCGCGATGCGTGGCAAAACAGCTGTGCCGATGGCAGTCGGTGCCAGCATCAGCACGTTGACGAGAGCCTTCGCCACCCCGTAGTTGCCCGTCGCGCCGGGCTCCATCAGGTGCTGGACCATGATGAGGTCGCTGCCGAACCAGACCGCGAAGAACACCGACTGCAGCAGGAGCGGACGGGCGAAGCGGAAGATCTCGCGGATACGCGCAACACTGATGGCGCTTCGCACCCATTTCAGATCGATCGCCATCACAGGCTGCACCAGAGCCAGCGCAACCACGCTTGAAAGTCCGTACACGATGAGAAACGGAGCCGGCGCGCGGACGTCGAGCGCTCCAAGCGCCAGGATGCCAAGCAGCTGGATGAGGTTGGCGATGACGTAGACACTCATCATCGCGGCGAACTTGTCGAGGCCCCGCTGCACCTCCCGGTACGTCTCGAGGACTGCGACGCCGACCAGGTTGCAAAGCACGCCGACGAGCAGCCAGCCACTGAGGCCGGCGAGGAGCGAGATCGGCGTGACGGCCACGGCACTGATCACAACGATGCCCACGATCATCGTGGTCCAGTTGGTGAAGTACTTTTCCTGGGCCGCGCGATCCGCGAGGTTTCGAGCCAGGAATCGCGACATGCCGATAGGCGCGCCGGAAATGAAGACAGACGCGATGGTCACCACCGCAAGCGCGTAGGTCAGGCGGCCGTAGTCGAGGGGAACCAGGATCCTCGCCGCGGCCACCGAGAACAGGAAGCCCAGCGCTCTGGCGGTCGCGAATCCGGCAAAGACGACCGCGGACGACCGTACCAACCCTGGCTCTGGTTTGTACTTCTTCAACTCCACCACGGCCGCTTCCATCGGACCGGGCAGCGCGATCCATCGGGGCTCAGAGGAGATGACAACAAAGGTCGTGCGCCGCGCGTACACCTGCGTTGTGAGGCCCGCGAGGACTCCGACCAGCATCGCGATCTCCTGAGACAGTCCCGCGAACGTGATGTACTGGGCGGTCGCTCCAAGCAGAATCAGCATCACCGCTGTGGCGATAGCCGCGGCGCCGAGTGCACGCCGGGAGGCGTCCTTGCTTGAGCGCACGCTCAGGGCCACCGCCATTATCGAGATCAGCATCCCGAGGAACAAGGCCACACCAGGAATCCCGGCGCGAAACGCCGCCCACAGGTACTCGTTGTCGACGAATGTCGTCAATGGCGCGGGCACGGTGCCCGGGATGACCGTGCCCGTTCCGAACCAGATGTGGTCGGAGAGTGCGGGGATGATGAACTCGTTCCAGTACCGGATGCGCGTCTGCATGCTCTCCGGGAGCGCGAAACCTTGTGCTGTGATCAGCTGCTGCGAATCGAATCGCGCGCTTATCAGCGGCCACAGAACTACTAGTCCAATCAAGCCCAACGCCGCGGTGACCACCAGCTCGCGAGGTATGCGGCGGCCGTAGATCACGATGATGAGAGTCGCCACCGGCAATGCCGCGAGCGGCGCCCACGTCTGGCTGACGATCACGCCGAGCACGCTGACCCCCATGACAAAGGTCAGCCACCAGCCCGAGAAGCCGGGAAGGCGCACGGTTGCGATGGCAAGCGCGACCACGTATGTGAGCGCGCCAAAGGCGCCGACCGCACTGTAGTGACCGAGGGTGGAGCTGGGCCGGAAAGAAGAGAGAACCGGAGCCGGATAGTTCGCCACGACAAAGCTCCGCACGCCAGGGAAATTCACAAGCTCCAGGGCCGCGATCCCGCAGACGAGCACCCCGGCGAGCATCGCACTGTTGAGCACGACTTTCAGGCCGTCCTCCGTCGGAGCGGTTCGGGAGAAGACGTAGTAGACGATGAGGAAGAGCGCCGGCGAGGTGACCGTTCTCCACGTGTCCAGGTCGGCGGGATAACGGTTGAGCGTCAGAACCACCCACGGGATCGCGATGCTGCCGATGACGTAACCACCGATAGCAAGATCCAGCCCTCCCACGGGGCGGACTCTGGGGACGGTGAGGTGATGGCCGATTACCCCCGCGAGCACGATCAGGAGAATCGCCTCGCTCGGTTTAAGCACCGGGATGGCCACGCCGCGAGCGAGGCCCGCGGTCAGCGGAACCACCAGCACCAGCGCGGAACAGCCGAACAGCGGACGGCGGATCGTGAGCAAGAAGAGCCCGAGTCCTGCGACGCCAGCGGCAGCGGCGATGACGATTGTCAAGGGAAGCGCAGTGGTCGCCGCATCAACTCACGACCTCCGGAACGAGGCGGCCGGAGTCGACTCCCAGCGCGGCCATATAGCGAGGTGCCAGCGCTTCCCAGCTCAACGTCCGCATCGCGACCTTGGCTCGCAACGCCTGGCGCCGTGCCTCCCTCCGGTCCCGTAGAAGCCGGTCAGCCTGTGCCGCCAGCGCCTCCTCGTCGCCCGGTAGGAAATAGGCGAGCGAGTCTTCTGGAAAGTGGTGCGCGATGGTCGGCAGGCGCGCGCAGACGACCGGGACCTCGCGGTCCGCGTACTCGAGCAGCTTGGTCGGCAGCAAGAGCTCGCCGTAGCCGTCGGCCACGATTGCCACGATGCCCACCGCCGCCTGCCGGATTTCCGCCATGGCCGCGGCCCAAGGAATGAAGCCGCGAAAGATCACTCGGTCGTCGAGCCCGAGCTGATGCGTCAGCTTGACAAGATTGGCCTTGTACTCTCCCTCGCCAAGAACGCGGAGCGTCAGGTCCGGCCACTCGCGCCGCATCAGAGCCAGGGCTCGTATCGCAACCTGCACACCGTATCTCTCGACCAGCGAGCAATGGGTGACGAGGAACGGGGCGCTGTCCTCGGGGGTCTCGCGTCCATCGGCAAGAAGCGCGAGCGCAGGCGTATTCGGCACCACCGAGATCCTTCCGGGGTCGAGGCCGCGCTGAACGACGATATCCATACATTGCTTGGACACGACGATCACGTGATCCGCCCAGCGCGTTGCGATGCGCTCGATCCACCGGGTCACCCGCAGCATCGGATGCCGGCGATCCAGCCGGAGTCTCGCCGAAGTCAGCTCGGGTGTGAGCTCGAGCATCTCGAGGACTACGCGAGCTCCTCGCCAGCGCGCGATCACTGCAACGAAGACCAGGAAGTCCGGCAAGTTGTCGACGAGCACCGCTACATATCGGTGTCGGATCGAGAGGGCCAGCGCCCTCGGCAGCGACCAGAGCAAGAAGGCGAAATATTCCCAGAGATATCTGAGTGCTCCGGAACGTCGATGCTGCATGTGCAGCCTGCGGAGGGTGAGGCCGGCGCGATTCAAGTCGTTCCGGTCGGGAGGCGTCGGGCCGGCCAGGCACAACAGGTCCACCAGGATGCCCTCATCCAGCAGCTGAACTACATTCCGCTTGAGGGTCGCGTGCGCGGGATAGGGATGCTCGCTGACGATCAGGACGCGCTGCGCTGACGCCAATCGAATCCTCCATCCCCGTCGATGATCGATCGAAGCCGCGCCAGTGCCTCGTCGCGCTGCGCTCGCAGCTGCGCCTGCAGCGAGACGCTGCGACCGGCGAGCTCGTCCCTTGTTTCGAGCCCGAGTGAAATCGCATCCGCGATCGCCGCCGGATCGTTCGCTGAAAACAACGCGGCGCTCGCGAACCGACCCCTCAGCGCGGGCAGGTCGGACAGCACAAGCGGGCGGCCGAGGCCGACCGCTTCGAACGCGGCCCGATTCATGATCCTCGGATCCGAGCTGAACACGCCCACGACATCGGCGTTCCTCAGCTCGCCAAGGAAAATAGGGTAGGCCAGGTATCCGGTGAAGACGACATTTGCGGGCGCACCGGCTTGTAGACCGGCGGGGAGCACACCAGGGTCGCCAGTAAAGCGGAACTCGACTTCAGGAAGCAGGCGCGCCGCATCGACCACCGTCTCCACCGGCTCATTGGAATCGAGGCTGCCCGCGATGACCACGCGCGTCTTGCTGCCTCGAGCTTCATGGCTCGCTTCCGCTGCGGAGGGCAGATCGTCGGGGACCAGCAGCGCCCGAGCGCCCCACGTGTTCACCAGAGCCTCTAGCTCTTCCGTGTGTAGCAAAACGACCCGCACGCGGCGCAGCAACCAGCGATGGAGCGGGCGCGCCCAGGCCCACTTCCTGGAATGAAATGCGCCGGTATGACAGTCGACCACCAGCGGCGTCTTGTGCAGCGCACACCACAGCCACGCAACGAACGGCGCGAATACCGGAGGTGTGATCACCAGCACCGTTTGCGGCTTGTCCCGCGATAGGAGCTTCCAGGTCTGGTACGCCTTGACGATGTAAGCCAGCGGCCGCATCGCGAAATGCGCGCCGCCGAGTCCATCGTTTAGATAGCGCGCCTGCCCGCCGAGCGCCGACGCCAGAGCCGAGGTCCGCGGTTGAAAGCGCGTCCAGGCGATGGCGTCCAGGACATTCTCAGCCATCTCCATTTTTATCTCCAGGCCCTCGCCACGTTGGCAACCTCAGCTGGTTTACCGCCATCTCATGGAGCTCCGGCTCGGGCTCGTCCAGGGTTTCGGGAGACGATCGGGACGGCTCGATGGCGAGGATGCTCGCGGCAACGTGGATCCCAGCCAGCCGAAGAGTCTCGGCCGTTCGCTTGACGTCGGAAAAGCGGGTGGCGCGGGCTGTCGCCACGACGATTGCCACATCCGCGGTTCGAGCCAGGGAGACCGCAGTCGGGTCGCTGTCCGGCGACGGCGCCGACATGATCGTGAGGTCATAGTGGCCGTCAGCGTCGGCGAGGGCCTCAGTCGCCACGCGACCGCCTCCACCTGCGGGCGCGCTGACGATCGTCATCCTCGACCCGTTGCGGCCGGACTGCTGGTGCATCACGTAGGTGCTCGCTTCGGCGTCGACCACGAGCACCCTCTGCCCCGCCTTGACCCCGGCCATGCCGAGCCCGGCGGCCACCGGACGGACCCGGTCACGCGATGAAGCCGCCACCACAAGAAGCTTGGTGAGGTGCGGATGCTGTGCCCGAAGGTTGGCGTGGGCAAGGACGTACGGCTCAGATGACCGGTTGGATGCGGCCGCCGTGTCCTTAGACGTCAGGGCGACGACCAGCCGCGTGCCGGCTGCAATGGAAAGTGCCTCCGGCTCGAAAAGGCGGTCGTCGAACCGGTCCACGAGAACGACCGACAACAACCCGATGCAGAGCCCGGCGACGATGCCGACCGCCAGATAGACCAGCGGGTTGGGGTCATATGGCTTGGAAGGCGGCATCGCCTGCTGCACCAGGGTCAGGCTGCCGCCGAGCTGGTCTTCCTCTATGACCAGGTCCTGGCTCTTCGCATACGTGGCCGTGTACTCGGTCTGCAGCAGGGCGAGGTTGGCCTGATGTCCCGCGATCGGAGCCTGCTGGCCGGGCGGGGTCTCCTTCTGCAGCTGGTCGATGGTGGCCTGCTCGGCCTGGATCTGGGTGCTGAGACTCTTCAGGTGGGCGCTTAACGAGTCGAGGGTCGGCCCGATGAGCAGCGCGACGTCTGCCTTGTTCTGGTCGATCATCGCCCGCGCCACCGCGTTGGCCAGAGCCGCCGACTCCGCGGCCGAACCGGCGTTGACGCTCGCGCCTATCCAGTCGGTCCCCTTAACCGTTGCGGCGCTCACGCGAGGTGCGAGCGTTGTCGCGTCACAGCTGTATGTATCAGTCGCAGGCGTATCGAAGTACGTCCCCGAGCAAGCGCGCTCCAAAACCGGGCGGCTTGTGGCCGTCTGGATGAAGTGAGCGCTCAGCAGCTCTCCCGCCTGAAGAGCCAGGTCGAATCCCTGCGACGAGTTGTAGCGCTCATCTACATACAGGAGGGCCGTCCCCTGGTACACAGGCGGCCGGATGATGGCAGCCGCGCCCGCTGCAAGCGTGAAGACGGCGACGATCGCAATTAGAAGGACGAAGCGATGCTTGATCGCGTGGGTGATCGTCCTGAGGGCGGCGCGCTCGTCCATGACTATCGGGCCGTCGGGAAACGACCCATCAACGCTGGGACCGTCATGAGCAGGATCTTGAAATCGAGCCAGAGGGTGCGCTCGCGGACGTAGCGGACGTCGAGGGTCATCATCTGGTGGGCCGATACGCGGTCGCGACCGGACACCTGCCATAGCCCTGTCATGCCCGGCTTGACACGCTGGCGTTCGAAGTACCACGGCAAGTAATGGCCCAGCTCGTAGGCGATGCCGGGCCGTGGGCCCACCAGGCTCATCTCACCGCGCACCACATTGAAGAGCTGAGGCAGCTCGTCCAGGCTCGTCCGGCGCAGAAATCGACCGGCTCGGGTGATGCGGGGATCCGCCAGGGTTTTATAGCCGCCCGCAGTTGGTTGTGCCGCAAACCAGGCCGACGCAGCCGCCCGGTGGCGTCCATCGTCGCTGTCGTGGTACATCGAACGAAACTTCCACATCCGAAACGGGATGCCATCCAGTCCTAATCTCTCCTGCCGGAAGAACACGGGACCCGGGCTGTCGAGCCTCACGATTGCGGCCAGGGAGGCGATGAGAGGCAGAAGTGCGATCGTCGCGACGGTGCCCGCGACCAGGTCCAGGGACCGTTTCCACCAGTTTCCTCTCGACAGAGTCGATGAGGCCTGTTCGTCCAGGAGCTGATCGTTGCGGGCCTCTCGCGGAGAATCGGGCGGGCAAGCTTCCATTACGTGCGACGGCACCTCACGTTCGCAGCCTAAGAGCGCGACTCAGCCGGGTAAATGGGCAAACGTCCCGCATCGCGGGGACAGTGCGGCGCCCGTCGGGACATCGCCGTTCGCGCCATGACAATGGCCCGGGTGGAAACCCGCAACGCTCAAAAGCCAAGGGCATGCTTGAGGCGGCGACCGGTCGACACCACAGCCGTGCCCAGTTCGCCGCCTGGATCCCAACCGACTCCCGGCCCTTTGCTGCCTACCGCGAGGAAGTTCGCCAGGGCGGTTCCGGTGGGCGTAAGCCCGGTGCGGTTCGCGGAGAAAGCCTGGCCCTGCACCAAAACGGCGCTCACGCCGGCGGGTTGGGCGTGCTGCAGGAGATATCCCACAGCCTTGCTGTTCAGGGCCTGGTCCTCGTAGTGGTGGTCCACCGTAGACGCGCCGGCCTCACCGACGATGTAGGGCTTTCGCAGCCGTGATTTCCAGTCTGGATACTGGGGACGATCGTCGTAGACGTGGATGTCATAGAAGTCGACGACGTCGTCGTACTTGCGGAGGTCGGGATCCGGATTCCAGTACAGCTCCGTGGAGTCTGAAACCGTGAATCGGGCGGCTGGCGCCGCCCGCCTGGCCGTCTGATACAAATCTGCGAGCCAGGCATGCACCTGCTGGTCTGTGTAGTTGGGGCTGACCGGATCGGCGTGTGGCGGCAGGGGAAGCTGGCCATCTCGGCCCAGGCTGTTGTAAGCCTCATTGAACAGATCCCAACCGATCACCGTGCTGCGCGCGCCAAACCGGCGCAGGAACTCGTCGGTGGCACGTAGGTAGCCCCGGCGCATGATCTCGTGGCTGCCATCGAGGGCCGCGAAATGGAAGTTGCCCGCGCTGGCAACCTCCTCCTGGTCGTAAAGAACCGCGATGATCTTGATCCCGCGCGCGTCGAACATGCTGAGCGCCGCGTTGAAATGGTCGACCGAGGCCTCGTCGAACCCGTCGAAGCCCGCCTGGGAGTTCCAGACCATCAGCTGGTCGAGACCGATGAACACACGAAGGACTCTGCCCAGGCTGTTCCGCTGGATGAAATCGAGGTCGGCGGCCAGCGCGGGTCGCGTCGCGTCCCAGTAGGCCGGACGCAACCACTGCGTGCCGACCCATTCACCTCTGTCGGTATGTGGCATGCCGTAGTTGAGGCCGGCCGAGGTCGGGACCGCCAGCTGAGGAGCGGCACTCGGCCGGAAAACGACCGCTACGCCGAGGCTGGCGATCAAAAGCAACGCTGCAAGCAACGAAACGACCGCCGCCTTAGGACGGCTGACCAAGATGCCGCGCACCTCTACGACCTTAGAGTCCAGGTCTCGCCGGTCATATAGGTCAAAGGTCACCAGAGGCTGGGCTGCTGTGACCAATTGCTCATGCCCGGCAGAGCAGGTAGCGGTCGCGGTCGGGTTTCGCCCATTCTCTCGGCCGGCCCGCGGGCGGCAGACTCTCAGGCGGGCACCACCCAACCCACAAGCGGCGGTCTTTATCTGGCCGCAACATTTGGAGGCGACGCCGTCTGAAAACCCTGACAAGAAGTCGATCGAGGCGCCTGATGGCTGCCGCAACCGCCGCCTTGATCCTGCCGACGGCGTTCGGGGCGGCATCATTTGTCGAGACGGCGCGAGCCTCATCATCCGGCCTCGCGGTCACCACCGGCTCGGGCGGTGTCATCAACGTTTCCGATGGCTCGGTATACCTGGTGTTCGATCCTGCCCAGGAAGGGGGCATCTCGCAGGTTTACGACCTGGCCTCGGACCCGAACCGCACGGCGGGAATCGGCCCACCGGCCGGCTACACGGTGTTCGACTCATACGCAGGCGACGGACATGGCTGGGCGAACATCGGCCGTGGAACGGCGAGCAAGCTCGAGGTGACAAGGACCACGCCGAGCTCGGTGGTGGTCCATGCGATCGGCGCATTCATGCACGAAGACGGCACCGGCCCGGTGACCGGCCTCCAGCACGAGACCTGGATGACGATCTATCCGGGCGGCCATGTCTTCATTCGCCGCCACCTCATCACCGGCGGCGCCGCGGTCATCCTTTATAACTTCGCCGGCAAGGCGATCGACCTCTCCCCCGCGCCGACGTGGAACGCCATCTTCACCGGCGCCCCGGGAGACAACAGCTATCCCAACGGGGTCAACACGACGGCCGGCAACGGGGGCGAAAGCTGGATCGCCTTCTGGCAGGGTGGCAGCGGACCTGGCCAGAGCCTTGGCGTTGGTATCGGCTCGTGGCAAAGCCAGGATTACGGATTCACCTA
>Ga0209648_10003175_pt1 | contig 13769 bp, 12 predicted proteins | sample GraSoi2013_115cm_FD_185830 | JGI IMG/M metagenome (GOLD analysis project Ga0209648, IMG submission 185830) | Grasslands soil microbial communities from the Angelo Coastal Reserve, California, USA - Sample 9_17_2013_115cm (SPAdes) (version 2) | ecosystem: Environmental > Terrestrial > Soil >...
CTGAACATTTTCCCGGCTGACGTCACCGGGGCTGTAGTCGAAACCAAACGTCGCGTCCAATCCCCGATTCGATCCAGGTTCCAGGCGGAATAGGGCCTGGCTCGCCATCCCGTAGATCAGATAGTTGGCGCTGCTTTGGATGCCCTGGGGATTGGGGAATTTGCCGTCGTTGTATATGGCGCCGAATTTAACTGCGCCGGGGTACGTTTTGCCCGTGGCCACCATCGGCGTATCGGTGCAGGGGGGTGGCGGCGGGCCGACTTCGGTCGGCCAGCACCGATTGACACCCCACAGATAGCCTGCTTCAAACAGAAAGTTCGCTGAGTTGCGAATCGCGAAGTTGGTGCCGGTGGGATCCTGCTGGTACGGGTTCCGGTTGCCGGCCATCACCGAACTCTTCACGTAGAAATGCGTTGTCGGCGCAACCAGAATCTCTGCGCCCGGAGTGCCTGCGGGATTAAACGACTCAAAGATGGAGCCGAACAGGTTTCCGAATGCGTATCCGAGCGGTTCCATCAACCAAGTGCCACCATATTCTTGGAGTCCATAAAGGTCAAGTCCAGCGAGTTGCCCCGCTCTCACTCGGATCCTGTTGTGCAAGAAGACCTGCTGCACCCAGAACGAGTCGAGGCGCGTACTGTGTTGACTCACCAAATCGCTGGGGTTAGCGAGAGTCCCGATCTTGCCGCCCAGGTTGCCTCCCGATTGCCAGAGCCCCGTGGCGTGAAAGCTAAGCCCCTGCCACTGGATCATCTTGTCGAAATTGATGTCTACCGTTCGAAACGAAGCGATTTTCTTCTGCGAAGCCTGGTGCAGCGCCCGGGACAACGATTCCACGAAGCTACTTGAAATAGCGGAACTGGCCGCCGCATTCCGCGGGACATCGGAATTCGCGCTTGAGTCATCGCAGCAGGGGTCCGCGTGCCGCGCGACGCTGCGCCAGGTGTGGCCCGAACGCCTTCTGGATTCCCTTTCGCAATTGCTCTCGGAACGCGAGGTTCCGCCCGTTCTTGCCGTCATTCTTGGAGTCCGCTCGGCTAAGGAGGGCATTCCGATCAGCCTCGCCTTGCCCGCCTTTCTCCAAAGTTATGTCGCCAACTTGGTGACCGCCGGAGTGCGACTGATCCCCCTCGGTCAAACGGACGGGCAGCTTGCGATCGCCGCGCTCGAGGAAGCGGTGCTCGCCGTCAGTGCGCAAGCCGGGAATGCCACGATTGACGATCTTGGGTCCGCCGCGTTCATGGTGGATCTCGCCTCCATGGCGCACGAAACTCAATATACGAGGTTATTTCGCTCATGACTTTTCTTGCTGGCAGGGACTCCCAAACTCACCCTTTGCGCGTTGGGGTGGGCGGCCCGGTTGGCTCAGGAAAAACCGCGCTTGTGGAGGCGCTTTGCAAGCGGCTCCGAGACAACTACGACATCTACGTCATTACCAACGACATCTACACGAAGGAAGACCAACTCATTCTCACACGCGCCCAAGCGCTGCCTGCGGAGCGCATCATGGGCGTCGAAACAGGCGGCTGTCCTCACACGGCGATTCGGGAGGATGCTTCCATGAACCTCGCCGCGATTGACGACATGAACCGGAAATTCCCGCATGCGGAATTGTGCTTCATCGAGTCCGGGGGCGATAACCTTGCCGCGACCTTCAGCCCCGAACTGGCCGACTTGACTATCTATGTGATCGATGTCGCGGAAGGCGAAAAAATACCGCGCAAGGGCGGACCGGGTATCACGCGCTCCGATCTTCTCGTCATCAACAAGATAGATTTAGCTCCTTTCGTAGGTGCAAACCTTGAGGTAATGAAAGCGGATACGCTGAGAATGCGGGTCCAGCGACCTTTCGTTTTTACGAATTTGAAGAGCGGCGAAGGTGTCGATCGAGTCGTAAGCTTTGTCACCGAGAAGGGCGGATTGGCCAGGTCAGCTGCGTAGCCGTCTTTGGCTCAGTCGAAACAATTTCAGGCGAAGGAGGAAGGGAGCAATGAAGAATAAGGCATTTAATTCCGGCGAGTCCGCAATCGGCGATGTCGAACTCACAGCCGATCTCGATCGCAACGGTGTCGAGGAAATCTCCAACGATCTCCGCCGTCTGCTTGCCGATGTGTTTGCGCTTTACCTGAAAACGAAGAATTTCCATTGGCACATGAGCGGCCAACACTTTCGCGACTATCATCTGCTCCTCGACGAACAGGCGGCACAAATCTTCGCCATGACCGACGACATCGCGGAGCGGGCGCGCAAGATTGGCGGAAACACGCTGCATTCCATCAGCGACATCTCCAAACATCAACGCTTGAAGGACGACAACCGAGAGTCCATCCGTCCCGAGGACATGCTGGCTGGACTTTCTACGGACAATCGGGAACTGACGCGTTTCTTGCGCATGACACACAAGACCTGTGAAGAACACAACGATGTCGCCACCGCCAGCTTGATCGAAACCTGGATCGATGAAACCGAACGGCGCACGTGGTTTTTGTCAGAAACGGTACGCGATCATTGACCCCGTGGCCCGCGCAACTCCTCCCTGGGTCATCATTTAAGGATTTTCTTGGACCATTCCGCGCTCGCGTCGAAAACGTAACAACACCTCGCTAATCTGCTGGTTTGTGGGACGATATCGAGTGCATAATTGAGTTCCGAAAGAGCGCCATCGACGTCCAGCCGAAGAGTTCTAAGTAGAATTTCTTCCCACGGATTGGCCCGTCGTGACAAGTTCGACCCAAGAAACGTCGCCTAGTGTACCCGGACCTTGCGAATCAAAAAAACTCTCGTTCTTAATCCACTCACGGTAAGAACCTTGTGACTACCCGCCGCGCCTCATCCGCCTACCTGCTGCAGAGTTTGAAGATATTTCAATATATCGCCCCTCGAAAGCATTCCGACGAGGTCGTTTCCCAGCATGACAGGCATTTGATTAATTCCGTCCCGACCCATCTTTTCCATCGCTGTCCACAATTCTGCGTTGGGCTTGATGCTGCTTAGCTTTTCGACGGGTATCATGGCTTGGGCTGCAGTGGTCGTCGTCCATGACGGTCGAGGAATGTCCTTTAAGTCGTGCAGTGTCAGCAGTCCGACCACGCGGTCTCCCCGGTCCACGAGAAAGCACCGTCGACCGTGTGTGAGAACCTCCTGATCCACTAGCTTTTGTAATGAAGTGTCTGCTGGTACGTGGGTGCATGCATTTCCCATCACCTCTGATACCTTGTGGCCGACTAATAGACCTTGCACCATTTGCTGTTGGACTTGAGCTCCGGCAGCGCTTTCGAGGAACCAGCCGATGAAGGCCGTCCACAATCCATTGCCAACGTTCCCTCTAAGTGCTTGCCATACACCCACAATGACAAAAAGAAATCCAAAGAATCGCCCTGTGCTGGCGGCGATAAGTGTAGCTTGCCGAAAGTTCTTCGAGACTCCCCAAACGATGGCCCGAAAAACTCGCCCACCATCTAACGGAAATCCTGGAATCAGGTTGAACAGTCCCAGCATGCCGTTAATGAGCGCGAGATACTTGGCTACCGCCAGGGCCGGCGTGATGTTCACGAGCAACGGCTCCAAGAAGAAAAAGAACGCCGCCAGCGCAAAGCTAGTAAGCGGCCCAACAACTGCAATTAGGAATTCTGCGCTGGCGCTGGGAGGTTCACCTGCGATCTGGGATACCCCGCCAAACATGAACAGGGTGATCCGGTGTACCGGTATCTTGTAGCGAAGGGCGACCCACGAGTGGGCGAGCTCATGCACAACGATGCTGCCAAAAAACAATACTGCCGTTACAGCGCCCATTAGCCAATACTCGACGCTCGTCCCACGCTTGAATTCCACCGGATAGTAACTAACTGCCAAGACCCAGGTGGTGAGGGCAGCGATCAAGAACCAGGAGTAGTCCAAATCGATCGGTATTCCAAGGACGCGTCCAATCGGAATCGTGTGGCGAAACACAACTCACCTCCATTTTGTGTCACCAGAAGCTGGCCCGCCCTGGCACACCCTCATTGCCTCCAGATGCTTCGATCTGTGCCAGAGAAACACGCTCAGGGTTGCCCTCCCGCGGTTACCGTCGCCGCAAGCACGGCAGATTCAGTGCGGCCGAATTTTAGTCCGCGAAGGAGTTGCGCGTTTGCGGCGACAATGAGCGTGGAAAGGCTCATCGCGATCGCGCCTACGCTCATCGGCAGCTCCACTCCCCAGCGGAGAAATAGTCCAGCAGCGACCGGAATCGCCACTAAATTGTAAGCGGTGGCCCAGACGAGGTTCTGCACCATCTTCCGGTAAGCAGCGCGCGACAGTTCAATGGCGCCCACGACATCGCGAGGATCACTGCGCACAAGTACGATGCCGGCCGATTCCACGGCCACGTCGGTCCCGGCGCCGATTGCGATGCCGACGTTAGCAGTGGCGAGTGCCGGGGCATCGTTCACGCCGTCACCAACCATGGCGACGCGTTTGCCTCCGCCTTGAAAACGCTCGATGGCCGCCGCCTTGTCGGCAGGAAGAACTTCCGCGGCGACATCATCAATGCCGATGCGCCGCGCTACCGATTCGGCGACCGCCTGGGAATCCCCAGTGATCATGGCCACGCGCATTCCAAGCCGATGCAATTTCTCAACGGCTTCCCTCGATTCGGGACGAATTTCATCTTCGACAGCGAACGCGCCGAGTACGCCTCTGTCGGCGATAACAAAGAGCACCGTTTTGCCCTGGCTGCCCCAAGCGGCTGTGGTCTTCGCTATCTCTGGGGAAGGCACTGCGCTCCGTGCCGACAGAAGACGCGGCCCGCCAACCGCGACTGTCGCGCCGTCGACAAGGGCCTGGGCGCCACGCCCCGGGAGTGCTTCGAATCCGCTGGCCGCAGGCAGCGTAAGCCCGCGTCGTCTCGCTTCGGCAACAATGACTCTGGCCAAGGGGTGTTCGGAATCCCTTTCGACGGCGGCAGCGTGAGCGAACAGATCCTCTTCGGTCACGCCCGGCGCAGCCAGCGCGCCAAACAGAGCCGGGGAGCCGCGCGTGAGCGTTCCGGTCTTGTCGAAAACGATCACATCCAGATTCCGCGCCCGTTCGAGGGCAAGCCTGTCTTTGACGAGTAGGCCGTTCTGCGCCCCAAGCGAAGTCGAGATGGCAACCACGAGTGGGATTGCCAGGCCGAGAGCGTGCGGGCAGGCGATAATGAGCACGGTGGCCGCGCGGATCAAGCCATGTCCTTTGTCTCCTGCGAGCCACCAGTAGATAAACGTCGTCGCGCCTGCACCGAGTGCCACATAGAAAAGTAGTGCGGCCGCACGGTCGGCGAGGGCTTGGGCACGCGAACCGGAAGCTTGGGCCGCGCTCACCAGACGCATGATTCCGGAAAGGGCCGTCGCATCTCCAATCGCGGTCACGGACACGCGAAGGCTTCCACCGCCAGCGACCGTTCCTGCAATCACCCTGTCGCCCGGACCCTTCGCAACAGGCTTTGACTCGCCTGTGATCACGGACTCGTCCACGTCCGCGGTGCCCTCTGCGACTTCTCCGTCAGCCGGGATGCGCACTCCCGGACGGATGAGCACCAGATCGCCTGTGCGCAACTGCCCGACGGGAATGGTTCGGATTTCCGAACCATCCACGCGCTCCGCAGTGTCGGGCAGCAGGGCGGCAAGGGCGTCGAGTGCACCGTGCGCTAGTGTAACGGCGCGCATTTCCAGCCAGTGACCGAGAATCATGATCGTGATTAGCGTGCCGACTTCCCACCAGACCTCCACCTCGAACAGGCCAAATGTGGCCGCGAGCGACGCGCCGAAGGAGACGAGAATCCCCAGGCTGATGAGTGTCATCATGCCCGGTTTGCGTTCCGACAATTCTCCACGTGCGCCGCTGAGAAAAACGACTCCCGCATATGCGAAGACGATGGTGCCGAACACTGCCGGAATCCACTTTGAACCCGGGAACAAAGGCGCGGTGTAGCCCAGCCAATGCTGGACGTCGGCCGACCACACGACTACCGGAATCGTCAGAGCGAGGGACCACCAGAATTTGTCGCGGAACATCGCGACAGAGTGGCCCGCGTGCCGGCCATGCCCGAAGTGACGACCGGCCATTGCCCTTCCGGCATCCGACGAAGTCAAGTCTGAGTGAGCAGCGTGACGCATTTGGTCCAAGGAAGGACTCCCGGCGAGCGAAACTAAAACCCTACAGGGAAACCGAGAGCACGAACCCTGCCAAATATCCGGACCTACTTTTTAGGCCGTATCACAACACGCTTAACCAACGGGGGTGTCGAACGAACGTCTCGCCGTTGTTATATCGACACCGACCGTCGAACTCAACGTCACAACGAATCTGCCTCCGAGGATTCTTCTCAAAATAAAGCACTTTCAACGTCTGAACTCGCTTCCACTTTTGGTTATCGTCGTGCTTCCTTCATGCAGGTATTCGAAGCTGATCCTAGACCGGACAGACCGTGTGGTCTGATCCCTCGGTCAGCGACGTTGCTTTGCTCGGCACAGCCCGGCCTTCACTCGGCAGGGAGAACTGCAGATGGATATCGTTTCACGAGGGTTTTCCGGTCGACGCAGCGCGGAAAGTGCAAAGCTACCGCCAGGACAGTACCTCACTACCGACTTCCCAGTCTTGTCCGCAGGACCGACGCCACACGTGCCGCTCGACCGCTGGGAATTTACGATTAACGACGGAAACCAGCTCTTGCGAAAATGGGATTGGAAATCGTTTCGCGAGCTGCCCAGCGAGACCACCACCGTGGACCTCCACTGCGTGACACGCTGGTCGAAACTCGGCACCGTTTGGGAAGGTGTTTCTCTCGACACGCTACTTGCGGGCATTCACACCGATGCTTCTTACGCCATGGCGCATTCCTATGGCGACTACACCACAAACCTACCTCTCGACGATCTCAAGGACAAAAAGGCATGGATCGCTTTTCGATTCGACGGCAAAGACCTTGAACCCGAACACGGCGGCCCTGCCCGGCTTCTCGTCCCCCATCTCTATCTCTGGAAAAGTGCCAAGTGGGCGCGCGGGATTACGTTGATGCGTCAGGACAAGCCCGGTTTCTGGGAAGGACTCGGCTACCACATCTACGGAGATCCATGGCGGGAACAGCGTTATTCGGGCGACCAGTAATGTGGCGGGTAGCAACGGTCGTCGCTCTCCGCGACGAAACGCCAACGGCACGTACTTTAACGCTTGATGTTCCGGACTGGCCGGGCCACTTCGCAGGCCAGCACGTCGACGTGCGCGTGACAGCTTCCGACGGATACTCTGCCGTCAGATCTTACTCGATAGCCTCTGCTCCAGATTCCCAAGCGCAGATCGAACTAACAATTGAACAACTGCCGAACGGCGAAGTCTCGCCCTACCTCACGCAAGTAGTCGCACCGGGAGACCGTCTGGAGGTGCGAGGTCCGATCGGCGGCTGGTTCGTGTGGCGCACGGAGCAAACCGAACCCGTTCAGCTAATCGCCGGTGGCTCCGGAATCGTTCCGCTCATGGCCATGATTCGTTCGCGCGCTTCCGCAGGAAACAAGTCACAATTTCGATTGTTGTATTCCGTGCGCGAACCGGGAGCAATTTTCTACCGCGACGAATTGCAGACGCTATCCCATGATAAGTATTCTGTGGGCGTCACATACGCCTACACGCGGAAAAGTCCCAAGGATTCACCGCGGCCACCAGGCCGTATCGACGCCGCTTTGATTGCTAACGCGACTTGGCCGTCCGCGCTTACCCCAACCTGCTACGTCTGCGGCCCCACATCCTTCGTAGAAAGCGCAACGGACCTCGTCAGCGCCTCTGGCATCGAACGCGACAAGATTAGGACGGAGCGTTTTGGCTCCACAGGAGAACGAAAATGACTTCGCTTGCCTCGAACTACCTCGACGGTAACGCTGCCGCTGGCGAATTGAGCAGAATATTCACTATGGATCTTACGGCCGCAGAAGGACAGTGTGCCCACTGCGGCGCAAGAAAGCGTTTCGCCGACGCGCATGTGTACATGCAAAGTCCCGGCGTCGTGGCTCGATGCGCCGTTTGCCAGCACGTACTCCTTCGTCTAGTAAGTGTTCGTCAGCGCGTGTTCCTTGACTTACGTGGCGTGACATATCTATGTCTCGATACAGACCACGTTCAGCCATCAGTTTGAGCTGCTTACGCACCGCCTCCGGTGTCTGCTGTACAGAAAATTCTTCCCGTCGGCCAATCAATCGGACCATTGGTGGAAATATGAGACGTAAATTCGTAGCACTTGACGATCCCGAGCGGCGGTTTTCGCGGTGCCTCGCTTACTAACAGCCCATCCATAAATTGCCGCTGGTAAATGAGGGGTCATTCTAGGGCGATATTATTGTTGATATACTTTATTTTTTGATTGTGCCTCCTGAAACTCAAAGCTGTCGCTCCCAATTCGGGTGCTCCCGCAATCAACGGTCGTCTCGCAGCAGCTTTCAAAAAGGCCCATGTCACCTTCAACGACCGAAGCCTCAATTACGGTCCTAACTTAGGACGGCTCTTCTCTTTCTATACGTTCGAAGTCTGCCCGAAAGTTTTTCGGCAAGCGAGCGCATCCTCAGTATGTCGGACGACAGTCGAAGAAGAATAGACTTGGGTTCTCCGTTTCTAGTGAAGCCTCGCGTGAAAACACATCCAATTTCCAACAGATTGACAGTGTCCAAGAGATTCGACAGACAACTCTTGCTAGCTGGGGGTTAAGTCGTCCTTGCTTAACTCCGTATCCTCCTTGCCGCCAATATCTTGCGTGAATGATCGGTTCCCTTGGCGAAACGGTACAACGCGTGCTTTCGACCAATGCGGAAGTTGAAATCGAAATCGCAGCTCGGCTTAAGGACGATTCGCCATGAAACCAATTACTCAGGAAAACGGCAGGCTTGGATTTATCGGGATCGGCTACATGGGCCGGCCGATCGCGCGGAGATTGCTGGAATCTGGCTTCAGGCTGACAGCGTACGACCGGAACCGTGCCAAGGCGGAGGAGTTAATTCCGTACGGCGGCAACGTTGCGCAGAGCGTTTCGGAACTTTCCTCCAGTTGCAACGTCGTGTTGTCGTGCCTACCAAGCGATGAAGCCGTCTTGGACGTTTATAGAGGACCTGACGGCGTTTTCGCCAATGCGCATCGCGGCTCGCTGGTCATCGACCTGAGCACGGTGTATCCCGAAACTTCGCAACAGCTCTCGAGACTTGGTTTGGAGCGCGGAGTTGAGGTTCTCGACGTGACTATATCGGGGAGTACTCCTGCCGCCGAAAACGGGTTGTTGACCCTGTTCGGAGGCGGAAGCAAGGAATGCTTCGACGGCGCTGAGTCGATCTTTCGTGTCATCGCCAAGAAGTATTTTTATCTCGGGCCAAGCGGCTTCGGAGCGACGATGAAGCTCGTCGTGAACACCTTGCTGGGAATCGGAATGCAAGCGATAGCGGAGGCTGTGGCACTTGGTGAGAAAGCTGGTCTTGACCGCAATCGCTTGCTCGAAGTGTTGTCCCAGACTGCGGTCGTAGCTCCAGCATATGTGGGCAAACTGCAAAGAGCGATGAAGAGCGACTATAGCGCACAATTTCCGATTCGGCTTATGAACAAGGATTTCGGGTTGATTCTCAATCTCGCGGCTGCCGTTGGCGCACGAATGCCCGCAGCGGGAGCGGCTTTTGAGATCAATGCGAGGCAATCAGACGAAGGAGCGGAGCTAGATTTCTCCGCGGTGATTCTGCAAATGGAAAAACGCGCGCACCTGGGTTCCAACGACAATGGGCGGGCGCGAGCCGGCGCCGACTTCGACAGCACTGTCGCTAACGCGCACAGGCTTGGCTAGGAATACAACGATCTCTGACCAGACAAAGTGAGGGGAAACCATGCTGGAATATGTCAACATCGACGGTACAAATCTCGTTAGCTCGCGAATCGCACTCGGCACCTGGGCCATAGGCGGCTGGATGTGGGGCGGAACTGATGAGAACGAGTCCATCCGCACCATTCATGCCGCACTCGACCAGGGCATCAACCTGATCGACACAGCGCCCGTTTACGGCTATGGGCGTTCTGAAGAAATCGTGGGCGAAGCCCTGCGCCAACGTGGTCGCAGAGAGAACATCATCCTTGCCACCAAAGTTGGACTCGATTGGGCGAATGGCAAAGTCGAACGCAATTCCACGCGCCAACGCATTCTCCAGGAGTTCGAGGATTCGCTCCGGCGTCTCCAAACGGACTATATCGATATCTATCAGGTGCACTGGCCCGACCCACTCGTCTCCATCGAGGAGACAGCCGCCACCCTTCGCGAACTCTACGAACAGGGGAAGATTCGCGCCATCGGCGTCAGTAACTATTCGCCCGACGAGATGGCGCGCTTCCAGTCCGTCGCGCAACTTCATACGATTCAGCCGCCCTACAATCTCTTCGAGCGCGAAATAGAACGCGACGTTCTACCATGCGCTGTCAGCCGCGGCATCACCATGCTCACTTACGGCGCACTATGCCGCGGGTTGTTGAGTGGCACTATGCGTATCGATCGTCAGTTTGCCAAAGACGATATGCGCAAGACCACGGATCCGAAGTTCCAGCAGCCGCATTTCGCCGAGTACGTCAATGCAGCAAGCAAGCTGGATGCGTTCGCTCGCGAGAACTTTGGCAAGCGCGTGATTCATTTAGCGGTCCGCTGGCTGCTCGATCAACCTGGTGTTGGCGTTGCGCTCTGGGGTGCGCGTCATCCGGAACAGCTCGCGCCCATCAGGGAGGCAATCGGCTGGTCTCTGGGAAAAAGCGACTCCGCCGCTATTGACGCCATTCTTCGCGATAACATCCGCAATCCCGTCGGACCGGAATTCATGGCTCCCCCGGCCCGCGAAACTACTGAACCCGTGACGGTCAGTGTTGGATAAACCTAAAGGAAGAATTTTGGAGGTCAATCATGACAAAAACAGAGCTTATTGCAAGCCTGGCTGGAGATGTTTCGCTGGGCGGGGAAATTTCCGTGCATCGTCTCGGCTTCGGGGCGATGCGCCTTACCGGCGAAGGCATCTGGGGACCGCCACGAGATCGCAAAGCGGCGTTGGCAGTTCTTCGCCGGGCGGTGGAGCTTGATGTCAATTTCATTGATACCGCGGATTCCTACGGTCCAAACGTAAACGAGGAACTGATCGCCGAAGCGTTGTTTCCTTACCCGGCTGGCCTCGTAATTGCGACCAAGGGCGGCTGGAACCGTCCCGGCCCGAATCAGTGGACCCACGATGCCACTCCCGCGCACCTTCGCAAGGCGGTCGAGGGGAGCCTCAAAAGATTGCGCCTGAACCGGATCGACGTATACCAACTGCACATTCCGGACCCGGTCGTCTCGTTTGAAGCTTCGGTGGAAGCTCTGGCTCAACTGCAAAACGAAGGCAAGATTCGTCTGGTAGCGTTGTCCAACGTCACGCAGGAGCACATCGAGCGAGCACGCAAAATCGTCCCCATCGTTTCCGTTCAAAACCGCTATAGCTTTGCCGACCGGGAATGGGACTACGTGGTGGATTACTGCGAGCGCAATGGAATTGCCTTCATTCCCTGGTTCCCCCTGGGAGCTGGTAGAGTTGCCGGCGAAGTGCTTGGCCGAATCGCTCAGGCACACGGCGCCAGCCCAACGCAAGTGGCGCTAGCTTGGCTCCTGCGGCGATCTCCCATTATGCTGCCCATCCCGGGGACTTCCTCGATCGAGCATCTTGAGCAGAACGTCGCGACGGCTTCCCTTCGCTTAACTGAGGAAGAATACGAAAAGCTTGCAAGCGTTCCCGAGCTCGTGGGATCACGATGAAAGATATTGTCCTGCGGGAAACTCGTTTCCTGGTAAATCCCGCGTAATCAGTCGACCATAGCGTTGACACGGAAGTTCCTGCGGTTTTCGATTCCGAGTTTCCTGAGAACGTTGGAGACATGGAATTTTGCCGTGCGTTCGCAAATGTTCAACTGGTATGCAATCTCCTTGTTTGTGAGGTGCCGGAAAAGCAGCTGGACTACCTGACCTTCCCGTACTGTCAATGATTGACCCGCCAGAAGCTGTCTATCGAGCAATATCTTCATCTGCTTGACGAATGCCAGCAGCACTTCCGAAGGCACCCAAAGCCCGCCGCGGAGCACAACGAGAGCCGCTTTTGGAAGTTCCGTCTTCCATTTCTTGTGCAAAGTCACGAAACCGTCGATCCCCCATTGAAATAAGAGCATCATCTCGCTTTCCTCACTTCTTTCGGGGGGAAGAAGGGCCAGGAATTTGCTACTCGGCGAATTGGCACGCAATCGGCTACTCAAAGGCCCCAAAGGCAATTTCAGAGAACAGCCGTCCAGCAGGAAAAGACGTGGGCAATTAGGTCGTTTAAGTATCTCGGCCTCGCTTGCGGCGTGTGGCAGGAGGAGCTTGACAAAAACTTCTTGAACAGAGAGTGCCTGCTCAATGTCGACGGCACCCAGGAGGTGAGAGCTAACCACTTGAAGGGCGAGAGCCATCTAGGCCTCCGCCGCCTCGTTGTGCTTTCCAATAATTCCAAACCGAATTAGCCGCTGCGTGACGCAAAGTACGAGGGGGAGGACTCTGTAGCAGCGCCAGCGAACTAACTGAAGACAGTAGAATACTTCTTTCGCGGACAATTGCAACGAGAATTAGCCTGGATGAAAGCTTCCCTGCGCTTTCTGAAAACTATCTGCTGCGTCTTGTATGTATTGTCCTTTCTCTTCTCCTTCCTTTTGCTGACCTCGGCGCGACCAGTGAGGGGCAGGAGGAACTGCCCCAATCATTTGAATCTGGGACGTGGTATTTGCCAGAAAACGGAATGATCATGTTGCTTCGACACAGGAATTTGTTGGACGAGGTCATCTGTCAATTTTGAATGAATTTACTTACGCGCCTGGATCACCTTTAGTGCTCCAGCTGCCCTCAGAAAGATAGTAAACGCCGCGAGGCAATTTTGATCTCTCTCCGCATTGGCTGCGGGCGAGTCCCTCCCGCTGGCCAATCCAGTGCGGCAGAGATCGGGAAGTGTAGAAGTAAATGTCCTCGTTGCCTGCCAGGTCAGTTTGAGATTTTGTGCGGACCGCGAGATTGCCCACGGGCCAATTGAATCCGCCGGTCCCAGATGATTCTGGAGTACGTCCTCCTTGCAGTCCAAACAAGAACGCTGACTCCGTTTCTTACGGAGCCGAGCAATGCATAACCCAACGGGTGACGCCTCACATGGACACCGTCGTGCGTCCGTCGGGGCACACCATCCATGCTAAGAACTACTACGGGTAGAGTTCCACTTGGAGGGAACCTATGAAGAAGCTTGTATTGGTTGTCACGCTTGGGCTGGCAGTACTTCTCTGTATTTCAATGACAATTTTAGCCGGGGAAAAGGAAAACCGCTTTTTCTTCCGTACCATCATCTTCCCAGGCGACACGTTCACCCAACTGCTCGGCATCAACGATTTTGAAATGATCGCCGGTTATCACGGTGCCGCAGTCAACCAGGGGTTCGTCTTCACCTTCCCAAACAATTTCACTTCGGAGAACTTCCCCGGATCCGCCCAGACGCAGGTCATTGGCATTAACAACCAGGGCCACACCGACGGGTTCTATATCGATACCGCTGGAACCACTCACGGCTTCTTGGACATCAACGGCACTTTCACAACCGTAGATTTCCCAGGTACCACCTTCAACCAGCTTCTCGGCTTAAATGACCATGACCAGGCTGCCGGCTATTTCGCCGATGCCGCAGGCATCGATCACCCCTACATTTTCGACAATAACGGGGGAG
>Ga0209648_10003177_pt1 | contig 13765 bp, 9 predicted proteins | sample GraSoi2013_115cm_FD_185830 | JGI IMG/M metagenome (GOLD analysis project Ga0209648, IMG submission 185830) | Grasslands soil microbial communities from the Angelo Coastal Reserve, California, USA - Sample 9_17_2013_115cm (SPAdes) (version 2) | ecosystem: Environmental > Terrestrial > Soil >...
GAGGCCGCCGTCTCGCGGACTGGCGCGCCCCGCGTTCCGCCCTTCCTAAGCCTGCGCGCCCTTGCCAGTCCCGCCTAAAGCTGCGCGCTACCCCTCAATTCCGGCCATGCCACGCGCAGGTACTGGACCATCGACCAGAGCGTGAGCACCGCCGCCACCCCCGTCAAGACCAGCCCGAGCTTGTACGTCGGGAGGCCGAACAGGTCCTGCCGGTACAACAGCATCGACAGGCCGACGATCTGCATGATGGTCTTGTACTTGGCCAAAATCGTCACCTTGATGCGGCTGCGCGCGCCGATCTCAGCCATCCATTCGCGCAGCGCGGACACCGCTATTTCGCGGCCGATGATGACGACCGCGACGATGACCAGGAACCATCGCGGATCCTTGCTCACGATCAACACCAACGCGGCCGCCACGATGAGCTTGTCCGCGACGGGATCCAGGAACGCGCCGAGGCGCGAGGTTTGGCCCAGCTTGCGCGCGTAATAACCGTCGAGGCTGTCGGTGATGCCTGCGAGCGCGAACGCGGCGCAGGTTGCGGGGTCCGCCCACGGGTAGGGGAGCAGGTAAAACAACGCGAAGATCGCGGGAATCATCGAAATACGCAGCCACGTCAGCGTATTCGGAAGATTCCAATGCGATTGGCGCTTAGCGCCCTGGGTGGAGGTGCTCATAGATTACCTCGGCGAGATCGCGCCCCAGACCGCGGATTTGAACGAAGTCCTCGATGCCCGCACGCAATATCCCCTGCAAGCCGCCGAACTGCTTCAGTAGCTCGCGCCGTTTGACGGGCCCCAAGCCCGGAATGGTCTCGAGTATGGACTGGCTATGACGCTTGGCCCGTTTGCGCCGGTGTCCCGTGATCGCGAAACGGTGCGCCTCATCGCGCACGCGCTGAATCAGGTGCAATGCCCGCGAGTCCGGGGCCAGTATAGTGGGCGTATCCCGGCCCAACAAGAACAGTTGCTCCTGGCCCGGCCGCCGGTCGGCGCCCTTGGCGACGCCGATCAAGGTAATTCCCGCGACTCCCAATTCTTCGAGCACCTGGGCCGCTTCCGCAAGCTGTCCTTTGCCGCCGTCGATGAGCAGCACATCGGGCGCGGAAATCTCGCCGTCGCGCACGCGCTTGTAACGCCGCGTCAACGCCTGATGCATGGCGGCGTAGTCGTCGCCCGGCTGGATGCCGCTGATGTTGAAGCGGCGATAGTCGCTCTTGAGCGGACCCTCCTCGCCGAATACCACGCACGAGGCGACCGTGTCCGTGCCGCCCGTGTGGCTGATGTCGAAGCACTCGATGCGGTTCGGCGTCTCCTCCAAATCGAAGGCCTCGCGCAGATCTTCCAGGCTGGACTCGATGCTGGCGCGCGCCAGTCCGCGCATGGTCAGCGCCTGTTCCGCGTTGTTGTGCATCATCTCCAGCCAGCGCGCGCGAATGCCGCGGACCTGTGACGCGATACGCACCTTGTGACCCGAGCGCTGCGCCAGGGTTGCCTCGAGCAAAGATCTTTCGTCGAATTCCTGCTCGACGATGATTTCCGGCGGCGACTCGCGCTCGAGATAGTATTGGCCCACGAAGGCCGCCATGACTTCCGGCAGCTCGGCAAAGGGCGCTTTGGGAAAGAACGTGGTGCTGCCGAGGCTGCGGCCGGAGCGAATGAACATCAATGCCACGCAGTATTCGCCGTTGCCGGCCGCGACCGCGATCACGTCCGCGTCGTGATCGATGTCGGCGGTGACGATCTGTTGCGCCTGAACTGCTTTGAGCTTCGCCATTTGGTCGCGCAGCTGCGCGGCCTCTTCGAAGTGCAGGCGTTGCGCGGCTGCCTCCATGCGGCGGCCGAGGTCTTGGTACACCTCGTCGTTGCGACCCTCCAGTACCTTGATCGCCGCGCCCACGTCGCGCGCGTAGCTCTCCTTGGAAATGAGTGCCACACAGGGCGCCGTGCAACGCTGGATCTGGTACTGCAGGCAGGGCCGCGACCGGTTGGCGAAATAGGTGTCGTCGCAATTTCGCAGGCGAAACAGCTTCTGCAGCTGCTGCAATGTCTCGCGCACTGCGCCGGCCGACGGATAGGGCCCGAAGTACCGCCCGGGCTCCTTGCGCGATCCGCGATAAAACGTCAAGCGCGGAAATTCGTGCTCCGTTTCGAAATGCAGGTAGGGAAAGCTCTTGTCGTCGCGCAGCACCACATTGAAGCGCGGCCGATGCTTCTTGATGAGATTGAATTCGAGCAGCAGCGCTTCCGTATCGGAGTTCGTGATGGTGACTTCCATGCCCGCGGTCTTCGCGACCAGCGCCTGAACTTTCGGCTGCACATTGCTGGGCTGAAAGTACGAGCCGACCCGGGCTTTGAGATTGCGCGCCTTGCCGACGTACAGAATCTCTCCGTGGGCGTCCAACATCCGGTAAACGCCGGGACGGGCCGGCAAGCTCTCGACGTAGCTCTTGGCGTCGAATGGAGCCGTGGGCGCAGGCTGAGGCACCGCCACGGGGGCGGGTACCGCCGCCGGCAAAGACGACGTCGCCTCGGGCGACGACGCGTCGGCGGGTTTTTGCTCTCCGGTCATCCCGGCCGCGCAGCAAGCGCGAGGTCACGTGCCCTGGCGACGACACCTTCGAACATCGCGGGCGTGAGCCGCCGGGTCTGAGTGTTGTAGCGGCTGCAGTGGTAGGAATCCAATAACAACCGACCCCCGCGGAGTGGGTGTTCCGCCGCGTGTGCAAACCGATGGGCACCGCTGGGTAGATCGCAGGCGCGCAGCACTGCCGCATGCGCAATCGCCCCCAGTGCGAGGATGACGCGGGCGCTGCGGCTTTGCTCGAGCTCTACGCGAAGGAAATCATTGCAGGCCTTGATTTCCAACGGTAAAGGCTTGTTATCGGGGGGCAAACACTTCACAGCATTGGTAATCCTGGCCTCCAGGAGCTCGAGCCCGTCGTCCGCGGCGGTGGAAACGGGGCCGCTCGCCAGCCCAAACTTATGCAGCGTCGCGTACAGCAGTATCCCGGCATGATCGCCCGTAAATGGCCTGCCGGTGCGGTTGGCGCCGTGCTTTCCCGGCGCCAATCCCACGATCAGCAATCGGGCGTCGGGATCGCCGAACGGGGGAACCGGCCGGCAGAAGTAGCTGGGCTCTTCCTGGCGCACGGCATCGAGAAACTTGCCCAAGCGCGGGCAGCGCCGGCACATAGGATCAAACGCGCTCTTCATACGGGCAAGGTCGCAATTCTCGCAGGGCACAAATAAAAAACGGGCTACGCGGATAACCACGTAGCCCGCCGTCGATCACGCGCGGCTTTGGACTAACCCGAGCGCAACCCAACCTTCGCCCAGAACCCGGGGGCAGAACCCTTGAGACTCATCGCGGCCGGAAAGATTCCGCGCAATGCGTCATTAATTCTTTACTTGTCGTCTGAGCAGTTGGGGCCTCGCGACACTCAATCTCAACGGGCGGGAAGGATCGAAAGGCAGAATAGCATCTGCACGCATCGAGGCAAGTCGCCTTTTCAAAAACCGTCGCTGGCTATCTAGAGAAATTCTAGTTAGAACCTATAATCTATTGATTTACATCAATAATTCGCTACAGAGTATTTTTAACTTATCGACAGAGGAGCCACCGGCTAGCCCCGCACACGCCCCAGCTAGCGGGTGGGCTCGAGGGACTTGGCCCTGCGCCTGCTGGCACCGGCGCGGCGCGCGATCAGCATGGCCAATTCCAATGCCTGTTCGGCGTTCAGCCGCGGGTCGACTTGCGACCGATACGCACGGGCGAGGTCGGCCTCCGCCAGGCCCCGCGCACCGCCGATGCACTCGGTGACATCCTCGCCGGTGAGTTCAATATGGACTCCGCCCAGCATGGACCCCACCTCCTCATGGATGCGGAAGGCAGCCTCCACCTCTCCTAAAATATTGTCGAAGCGGCGCGTCTTCACGCCGCCCGCAGTGACCTCCGTATTACCGTGCATGGGATCGCAAACCCACAGCACCTGGGAACCCGTGGCGCGCACTGCCTGGATCATGGCGGGAAGCCGCTGTTCGATGCCCTTGACGCCGAACCGGTGCACGAACGTCAACCGGCCCGGCAGCCATTCGGCGCTCATTGCGGCGCCGACTTTCACGCCGATGGGATTGGAGATGCCGCGAAAATATTCGACGTGCGCGCCGTCGATATTGGCCGTGCGCATGCCGATCCACGGCATGTGCGTGGACAGGTTGTACCAGTGCTTCTGACGCTCGATATAACGCGTCTGCGCCTGCTCGGACAGCAAATGCAGCCCTTCGTGGCTGGTGTAGAAGTCGACGCGCGTCGCGGCGTGCACCCGCTGTCCGCTCACGGACTCGAAGAATTCCAGCGACTCGGCAATCGAATCGACGATCTTTCGATAGGCATCGTGCAGCGGCGCGTGGCGCAGAAAGCTCAGGTCCCAATATTCCGGGTGATGAAGATCGGCGAAGCCGCCGTCGATCAAGGCGCGCACGAAATTCAAGGTGAGCGAGGCACGCTCATAGCCGCGCAGCAGGAGCTCCGGATCCGGTTCGCGCTCCGCCGCGGTGAATCCCGGCCGATTGACGTTGTCGCCCCGGTAGCACGGCAGCGTCAGCCCGTCGCGCGTTTCGGTATCGGCCGAGCGCGGCTTCGCATACTGCCCGGCAAAACGGCCGACGCGAACGATGGGTTTCTTCAAGCCTTGCAACAGCACCAGACTCATCTGCAGCAGGATCTTCAGGCGCCGGGCAATATTGTCGGATTCACAATCCTCAAAGCTCTCGGCGCAGTCGCCCCCCTGCAGCAGGAATTGTTCCCCGCGCTGCGCCTGGGCGAGCTTCCCCCGCAGCGCCTCGATCTCCCAGGACACCACCAAGGGCGGCAGCCGGCTCAACGAGCCCACCGCGCGCTCCAGCGCTTGTGGGTCGGAGTACTTGGGTTGCTGCGTCGCCGGGCGGCTCTGCCAACTGGCGGGGTGCCAGTTCGTCAAGACGGGAGATTTCGACATGATCTTAGGATGCTAGCGTTGTCGGCACTCCCAAGTCAAAATGCGCCCCCTTATGAATGGGCGGGAATTTCATCATGCAGCACACCACTGAAGCCTTGCAGGCGCTGGGACTTCGCGACATCAACCCGGGTACTTGGTCCGGCAGCCGGGGCTGGAGCACGCACACCGGCGGCGCGATCATCGACTCCATCAATCCGGCCACGGGTCAGCGATTGGCCCAAGTTCGCGGCGCAACGCCGCAGGACTATGAGGACGTAATGGCGTCGGCCGTTGCCGCGGCCGCGGCCTGGCGGCTGGTGCCGGCGCCGAAGCGCGGCGAGGCCGTGCGCCTCATGGGCGAGGAGCTGCGCAAGTACAAAGACGCGCTCGGAAGCCTCGTGTCGATGGAAAACGGCAAGATCAAGGCCGAGGGCGTGGGCGAGGTCCAGGAGATGATCGATATCGCCGATTTTGCCGTCGGGCAATCGCGCATGCTGTACGGCCTCACCATGCATTCCGAACGGCCCCAGCACCGCATGTACGAGCAATGGCATCCGCTCGGCGTGGTCGGTGTGATTTCCGCATTCAACTTTCCGGTGGCCGTGTGGTCCTGGAACGCATTCCTGGCGGCCATCAGCGGCAATGCCACCGTATGGAAGCCCTCGCCCAAAACCGCGCTGTGCTCCCTCGCCGTACAGCACATCTGCAACCGAGTGCTGGAACGCCACGCATTGCCGGCGATTTTCCAGATCTTCATCGACGCCGGCACCGAGCTCGCGACGCGCTTCGTCGCAGACCGCCGGGTGGCGCTGGTGTCTTTTACCGGCTCGACCCATGTGGGACGGCAAATCGGCGTAAGGGTTGCCGAGCGGCTCGGCAAGAGTCTGCTGGAGCTGGGAGGCAACAACGCCATCATCGTCGATGAAACCGCGAATCTCGACCTGGCGGTGCCCGGCATCGTTTTCGGGGCCGTGGGAACGGCCGGTCAACGCTGCACCACGACGCGACGCGTGCTGGTGCATCGCTCACGCGCCGCCGAGCTCGAGCGGCGGCTGATCGGGGCCTTCGGGCAGGTACGCATCGGCGACCCATTGGCGGATGACACGCTGATGGGACCTCTGATCGATTCGGCGGCCGTCGCGCGCTACTCGGCGGCCATCGCCGCCGCACAGGCCGAAGGAGGAGAGCTGCTGTGCGGCGGAAAGGTCTTACCGCGGCCCGGCAATTTCGTGGAACCGACCATCATTCGCGCCAACGCCGGCATGAGCGTGGTTCGTACCGAAACCTTTGCGCCGATTCTGTACGTGATTGCCTACGACACCCTGGACGAGGCGGTGGCCATCCAAAACTCCGTGCCCTACGGCCTGTCTTCGGCGGTCTTCACCGACCGATTGCAAGTGGCGGAGCGCTTCCTCTCCGCCGAGGGCAGCGATTGCGGTATCGCCAACGTCAATCTCGGCACTTCGGGGGCCGAAATCGGCGGCGCCTTCGGCGGCGAGAAAGACACGGGCGGCGGCCGGGAGGCGGGCTCGGATTCCTGGAAGGCGTACATGCGGCGCCAGACGAACACCATCAACTGGAGTTCGGAGCTGCCGCTCGCTCAGGGGATTCGGTTCAACGTCTGAGCGATGCAGGCCTGGGGGGAGAGGCAGCGGCAAGGCAACGTAGGAGCAGTTGCCTTGCCGCTGCCTCTCCCCCCAGGCCCTTCACGCACGGCCCGTCAACATTCTAGTACCATTGGCACCGTGAGGCTGACCTGTACGAGAGATACCTACTCCAACCGGTCAAAATCCCTGGGCCCACGTATTAGCGAGCTATCCACGCTTCGATTTCGGCGGCTCGCGTTTCCAAGCGGGCAGCTGAGATCGGACCGAGGGTTTTGAGTTCCTGCGCGTACAGCGACACGCGGTACTCTTCGATCCAGTTCTGTAGATCGTCGAGTTCGGGGATCCAGCGCAGTTCGGCCCCGACCTGCTGTGCCAGCGTCCGGAAGCGCGCGGACCATTGGCGAAGTTCACGGACGATGTGCGGAGGCTCGCCGCCGCGCGCGGCGCTGCGCTGCCAGCGGCGCTCCTCGGCCTTCAGATACCGCGGTAATTGACGCAGCCAGTCGGCCGGCAGGGATTCGAGGTTGCCGGCGCTCAATAGTCGACGCAGGTGCTCATGGCTTTCCCCGACTGCATCCGCTGCCAGTGCGGTGCGCGGATCGTCGAGCGCCCGGCGCACGGCGCGCGCCTCGGTGAACCAGTTCAACGCACCGGCAATGGTTTCTTCCAAGCAGGGATGCAATCGCGCTCGTCCCTGATCGACCGCCGCGTCGAACGCCTGCCGGGTGCGCGGCGCCTCGCCGTCCTCGAAACAGGCTCGGCGAAAGACCAGCTGCAACACGGCCTCGATCAGCGCGCCGCTCTTGAGATAGGGGCTCGCCGCGAGCAGCAGCGAGGCGTTGCCCGCAATCGCCTTCCCGAGATCGCGCGCCTGGGCGGCAAGCATCACGCGCGCAAGATGAGCCGCCCCCTGCCGCCAACTGCGCCTCGCCTCGGCGGCGGACCATTCATACCGCACCTCGAGGCCCCGTGCGAGCGCCGGATACACTTGAACCGTTCCCTGCGCGAGCGCCAGCGGTACCGTCTTGGGCAATTCGTCGACCTCGAACCGGCGCCAGGCGCCCACGATCCCATATGCGGCACGAGCTTGGGCGTCGAGTTCCGCGCGTGCACCGGCGGCGCTCACCCGGCGCAATTCCGTCAGCGTCTTGCCATGCGCCAGTTCCCTGCCGTCGGCGGTCACGGCAAGCTGCGGCATCAAGTGGACGGGCACTGCGGCAAGATCGAAGCGAAGCAGGGAATCGGGAATCCCGCGCTGCTCTTTGAGCCAAACCTTCAATCGGTATGGATCCGCAGTCGCTGCGCCGCCCGGGCTCGCTTCGCTGCGCGGCGGCGTCCCGGTGCTCTGGCCCGTGCCGCCTCTCCTCCTCGTGCTCGCGATAAATTGGGCGGCCGTGTCGCCGATCGGTATCAAATTCCGGCGCGCATCCTTGGGCAGCGAGCGCAGCAGCGCCTCGATTCGAGGTTCGGCAAAACCCGGGACTGCGGCATCCACCCCGGCGCGAGTGAGTCCGGGCAACGCCAGTAGCGGGATACGCAATAGTGCGCCGTCCCGTGACTCACCCGGCGCGAAGCGGTACTCGACGGGGATGGACAGCGCATCGACGTTGGCGACTTCGGGAAACTGCGCGAGTGCCTGGGGTTCCGGCATGCGCACGAAAATATGCTCGGGATCGAGGGTCAGCGTGCGCCGTTCGGCATCCGAGAGATGCCGGGTGAAATACTCCAGCGTCGCGGCGCTCGATACCTGGCGCGGCAAGGCGCGGTCATAGAATTCGACGAAGGCTTCGGCGCTCTGTAGAAGGTCGCGCGTGCGCAGACGCTCCTCCATCTGCTGCGCGTCGCGCAGGGCGGCGTCATTCGCCAGCAGCCACTCGGGCCTGCGGTGCAGCCGCTGATAGACCAACGCCTCTCGCGCGAAGATGCGGCGCGATTCTTCCGGCGCAATGGGCCCATAGTTCACCACGCGGCTTGCGCTCAACACCAGCCCGAGAAAGCTCACGCGTTCGCGCGCCACCACTTCCTCGCGCTCCTCATCCCAATCGGGCTCGAGATACTCGCGCTTCAGCAGGTGCGCGGCCGCGGCCTCGATCCATTGGGGTTCGACGTCGGCCACGCGCCGCGCGAATACCCGCGATGTCTCGACGATATTCGCCGCCATGACCCAGCGCGGCCGGCGCCGCACCAACGATGACCCGGGAAATATATGGAAATGCACGCCCCGAGTGCCGAGATACACGCCCTCCTCGCCGCGCGTACCCACCATGGTGCAAAAGCCCGCGAGCAGCGAACGGTGCACGCCCGTGTAGCTCGCCGCCTGCCGCTGCGCCACCACACCCAAGTCGGCCGCGCGATCCGCGACCTGGGCGTAGACATCGTCCCATTCGGACAGGCGCAGCAGCGAGAGGCCCCGCTCCTTGCACCAGATCCGCAATTCGCGCCGCGATCCCTCGCGTGCTTTGCGGTACGCCCTCCACAGCCTGACCAGTGCCGAGAATTCGGACTTAGGGTCCTCGAACGCGGCGCTCTGACCCGGATCCCCCGGCCCGCCCGGAACGGCGATACGGACGTCCGGGACGCTCAAGCCTGCAACGATGGCCAGCACTTCGCTCTCGGCGCGAAAACGCTTGCTCTCCAGCAGCGCCCGCGCCAGACGCGGGTCGAGCGGCAGCCGCGCCATGGCGCGGCCGCGGCGGGTGATCCGTCGATCGGTATCCAGCGCCTGGAGCTCCTGCAGCAGCCGATAGCCGTCGCCGAGCGCCCGCGCATCGGGCGGGTCGACAAACGGAAAATTCTCCGCCTCGCCCAGGCCGTCGGCGGACAGGCGCAGGAGCAGCGCGGCAAGATTCGTGCGCAGTATCTCCGGTTCGGTGTAGGGGGCACGGGCGTCGAAGTCGGCCTGCGTGTATAGCCGCAGGCAGAGCCCCGGCCCTAGGCGGCCGCAGCGGCCCTTGCGCTGATCGGCGCTGGCGCGCGATATGGGCTCTATCGGCAATCGCTGCAGGCGATTGCGCGGGCTGTAGCGGCTGATGCGCGCCAAGCCTGAATCGATGACGGCTCGAATGCCGGGCACCGTAATCGACGTCTCGGCCACGTTGGTTGCCAATACGATGCGTTGCCTCGGTCCGCGCTGAAATATCTTGCTCTGCCGCTCCCACGACAGGCGCGAGTACAATTCCAGGACTTCCACATCGGCTTGCAGCTCACGCCGCATGTGCTCGCCGACATCGCGTATCTCGCGCTCGCCGGGCAGAAACACCAGGATGTCGCCGCCGCCAATTTCCTCAGGTTCGGTGGTGATTTCCTGATAGGCCTCGAGAACCGCGGCCGGCAGGTCGGGATCGTCCGCATCATCCGCCGTTTCGCGGTAGCGAACCTCGATGGGGTGAGTGCGGCCGCTGACCGCGATGACCGGCGCGCCGTCGAAGAACTGCGAAATGCGTTCGATGTCCAGAGTCGCCGAGGTGACGATCACTTTCAGATCCGGCCGGCGCGGCAATAGCCGCTTCAGGACGCCCATCAGCAAATCCACGTTCAGCGTCCGCTCGTGCGCCTCGTCGACGATGACGGTGTCGTAACGCCGGAGCTGTGGATCGAGGCTGAGCTCCGCCAACAACAGACCATCGGTCATCAGAGTGAGGCGCGTGGCATCGGAGACCTGATCGGCGAATCGCACGCGAAAGCCGACGCTGCGGCCCACCGGCTGTCCGACTTCCTCGGCGATGCGGGCGGCCAGGGCGCGCGCCGCCAGCCGCCGCGGCTGCGTATGCGCAATCAAGGCGTCCGTGCCGCGTCCCGACTCGAGGCAATATTGGGGCAACTGAGTGCTCTTGCCGGAGCCGGTGTCGCCGGCCACGATGAGGACTTGGCTGCGGCCCAATGCCTCCATGATGGCTTCGCGCTTCGCCGAGATCGGCAAATCGGGGTCGTGCTTGAAAACGAGCTCGAGGGCGCTGCGCGCAGCGGCCGCTGCTCCCCGGTCATTCGCCACGCTTGACTTCTTGCCAAAGCCTCTCTTGTGCATCGAGGTTCAGGTCCGCGAAGATCTCACCGCGCCGCATCGCCAACGATTCCATGCCGCGAAATCGCCGCTCGAACTTGGCATTGGCGGAGCGCAACGCCGCCTCGGCATCCACATCGAGTTTGCGGGCCAAATTGGCCGCCGCAAACAAGAGATCGCCGATTTCTTCGAAAATCTCAGGCGTCGCCCGCCCCGGCGTTTGCGCCGGCGCGTTTTTTTCCGGCGCGCTCTGCGCGGCCGCATCGCGCACTTCCGCCAGCTCTTCGGCAACCTTGTCGGCGGTCTGGCCGGCATGTTCGAAGTCAAAGCCCGCGCGCGCCGCCCGCTTGCTGAGCTTGTAGGCGCGCATCAATGCCGGCAGCGCCTGCGGCACTCCGTCCAAATGACCGCGCTCGGCATTGGCGGCGCCGTGCTCGGCATTGGCGGCACCGTGCTCGGCATTGGCGGCACCGTGCTCGGCATTGGCGGCACCGTGCTCGGCGTTGGCGGCACCGTGCTCGGCGTTGGCGGCACTGCGCTCGGCCGCCTTGATGTCTTCCCAAACGACGCTTTGTTCGGCTTGGGTCAACGGGCCGCTCGAGCCGAACACGTGGGGGTGGCGGCGCAGCAGCTTGTCGCATATCGCGCCGGCCACCGCTTCAAAATCGAATTGATTTGCCTCGCTCGCGATCTGCGCGTGAAACACCACTTGGAACAAGAGATCGCCCAATTCGTCCCTGAGGTGGCCCATGTCGCCGCGTTCGACGGCGTCCGCGACCTCGTATGCCTCCTCGATGGTGTACGGCGCAATGCTCGCAAATGTCTGTGCCCTATCCCAGGGACAGCCATCGGCGGCGCGCAGGCGCTCCATGATGGCGAGCAATTCGCGCATCCGGCTTTGCGCCGCGAGTTCCCTGTTCATCGTGGCTTTTCGCCGCGGGTCTGCAGCATGCGGCGAAACGTCATCAGCATGCCCGCCGTCGCGCCCCAGATATTGCGGTCGCCGTAGGGAATGTCGTGCACCTCGTAGGTCAGGTCGCCCAGCTTGCGCTGCCGGGATTTGTGGTTGGCGGTGTCCAAGATGAAGTCGAGCGGCACTTCGAACACATCGTGAACCTCAGCCTTGGCGATACGCAGTTGATAATCCGGGTTCACGAAGCCGACCACGGGGGTTACCCTGAAACCCGTAATGACACGGTGATCGGGCAAGTATCCCGCGAATTCCACGAAGTGGGGCATGAGGCCGATTTCTTCGTACGCCTCGCGCAACGCCGCGTGCCATGCGTCCTCGTCTTCAGGCTCGATGCGGCCCCCGGGAAAACTGATTTGCCCGGCGTGATCTTTGAGTGTTTCGGCGCGCTGCGTCAGCAGCACCGTCATTCCCGCCGCATGCTCCACCAGCGGCACGAGCACGGCCGCCGGCACCTGGCGCGAAGGAAACGAGGCACGCACGCGCGACACCACTTCTGGGGACGCGCCGGCCAACCACTGGATGTCTTCATCGGGCGGAGAAGGCTGCGGATCGAGAGACTCGCGTATGTGCGCTTTCGAATAGAGTGAATCCACGCTGGTTCGTTCGTTTACGGTAATATCGTGTGATTCTACACTCAAAGCGACCGCATCCCTCGATGGCCATTTCTTCCACTGACGCGCTTTCGCCCCTCGATGGCCGATACGCCGGCAAACTTGGGGCGGTCCGCTATTTATTCAGCGAAGCCGGCCTCATGCGCGAGCGGGTGCGCGTGGAATGCGCCTGGTTCCTGGCGCTCGCCGCGGGTCCCGCGGCCGGCGCGCTGGCCAAGCTGCCGCGCGCGGCCCGTGACTTCCTCGCCGCCCTGTCGAAGGACCCGGCCGCCGCCGACGTGGCGGCCATCAAGCAAATCGAAGCGCGCACCAATCACGATGTGAAGGCGGTCGAAATTTGGCTGCGCACCGAACTCAAGGCGCGCGGCGCGACTGCCGCCGATCTCGAATGGCTGCATTTCGCCTGTACGTCCGAGGATATCAACAACCTCGCCTACGCCCTGATGTTGAAGAACGCGCGCGCGACGCTGTTGCTGCCCATGATCGATTCCATCGGCGCCCTGCTCGACTCCCTGGCCCGCCGTCATGCCGCGGCGCCGATGCTGGCGCGAACCCACGGCCAGACCGCGACGCCCACCACGGTCGGCAAGGAACTGGCGAATTTCGCCGCGCGGCTTCAGAGCCAGCGCACCGGCATCGAGCGCGTCGGTATCCTCGGAAAGATGAACGGTGCCGTGGGCAATTTCAACGCCCACGCCGTGGCCATGCCGCAGATCGATTGGGCGGGTTTCAGCCGGATCTTTGTCGAGTCCGTAGGGGTGTCATCGAACGCCTATACGACGCAGATCGAGCCGCACGATTGGATTGCGGAGTACTGCCACGCACTGATGCGGGCCAACACCGTCCTCCTCGATCTCGCGCGCGACATGTGGAGCTACATCTCGCTCGGCTACTTCAAGCAGCGCCCGGTCGAGGGCGAAGTCGGCTCCTCCACCATGCCGCACAAGGTCAATCCCATCGACTTCGAAAATGCCGAAGGCAACCTCGGGCTGGCCAATGCGCTGCTGGGGCATTTCGCCGACAAGCTTCCCGTATCGCGGCTGCAGCGCGACCTCACGGACTCCACGGTGCTGCGCAATCTGGGCGTCGCGATCGGACACTCGGTCTTGAGCTACGGATCGCTCGAGCTCGGTCTCGGAAAAATCGAACTTGACCCGGTGCGCGTGGCCGAGGATCTGGACCGCGCCTGGGAGGTGTTGGGCGAGGCCGTGCAAACGGTCATGCGCGCGCACGGAATTCCGGACGCTTATGACCGATTGAAGTCATTCACTCGCGGCCGGCCCATCGACAAGGATGCCATGCGCCGGTTCATCGCCTCGCTGGATCTGCCGCCGGCGGAGAAAGAACGTCTGCTTTGCTTGGAACCCAAGGACTATGTGGGCTTGGCGCCGGTCCTTGCGAAGCGCATACCTGGGTCATAGGCCGTGGATTACCGCATTTGCCGAAACGTGACGCAGTTAGCACGGGCCTTTCCGGGCCAAACGGTACTATCCCTCAATGTACGTGAGGCTGGGCAAAATGCCCGTGAACCTCCCATTGAGGCAGTCAGATATGGCGGGTAATACGGAAGAACGGACCAAACCGGTCGCGGATCGG
>Ga0209648_10003178_pt1 | contig 13763 bp, 8 predicted proteins | sample GraSoi2013_115cm_FD_185830 | JGI IMG/M metagenome (GOLD analysis project Ga0209648, IMG submission 185830) | Grasslands soil microbial communities from the Angelo Coastal Reserve, California, USA - Sample 9_17_2013_115cm (SPAdes) (version 2) | ecosystem: Environmental > Terrestrial > Soil >...
AGCAGATCCTGCGCGAAGTGCAGCTGGCTGCTAATTCTCATCTGCACATCGTTCAGTTTCGGATTGAGAATGTACTTCCTAACGAGGACTTAGAGTACTATCTCAGCGCTCCACACTGGCTCGATGCACTGAGTCCGCCCCTGGAAAAGAACCTGCAGCGGTTAGGCGCGTCCGTTAAAGCGTTGCTCCAAATGGAGGACGAGGATGTAACCAAGCGTGCATCATCGGTGGGTTCCGCGACCCAAAAGAGTCAATCAGATCGCCTCGCGACAACGAGCGCTACCATCGCACCGGCGACATCGAATGAAATGCCTTCAGGTTTCACTCGGACTGCCTCGCTTTTCGACGCCGTTGGCTCCAAAGCAGCCGCAATTTGGAAAAGGAATCGGCGGACGCTGATTGTCATGGGTGGAGCTGTATTACTCTTGCTTACTCTCGTTGTGGTAACGGGAACGTTTCATCGATCGACGAATTCGTCGGCGGAAAAGGACTATGCCGAAGCAGTAAAGCTGGCAGCCGGCCTTGGTGAGACGAGAATTAACTTACCCAAAGCAGTCGAATTTTTGCAGCGTGCGGCAGCGAAGAACTTGCCCGAGGCCGAAGCGCGCTTGGCGTATTGGAGCAATAGAGGAGTTGGCGGATTGGCTAAGGATAATGTCAAGGCCGAGCAGTGGGCAAAAAAAGCATTAGAGCACGGCCTAACGACCAAAGCGGCAAACAGGGTCGAGGCACAAACTGAGCTCGCGGTGTTTTATGAGAACGGATTGGGCGTGGTGAAGGACGAGACTAAAGCAGCTGAGCTTGCTCACAAAGCAGCTGATCAGGGAGATGCCCGGGCGCAGAATGCTCTCGGGTCGCTCTATCAAAATGGACTGGGCGTACCGAAGGATTTTGGCAAAGCAGCAGACCTTTATCAAAAATCGGCCAATCAGGGATACGCAGACGCGCAAAATAATCTTGGTTGGCTCTACTACAGTGGGCAGGGCGTGACTAAGAATTTAGGAAAGGCGGTCGAGCTTTACCAAACAGCAGCCAACCAGGGAAACGCTACCGCACAGAATCATCTCGCCTGGCTCTATCAAAATGGACTGGGAGTGACTAAGGATTTAGCCAAGGCTGTGGATCTCTTTCAAAAGGCGGCAGAGCAAAGTAACGCTGCCGCGCAGACTAATCTCGGTTGGCTCTACCAAAGGGGAGAGGGTGTCCCAAAGGATTTAGGCAAGGCAGCAGAGCTTTATCAAAGATCGGCCAATCAAGGATACGCGGATGCGCAGCTTCATCTCGGTTGGCTCTACGAATATGGTCAGGGCGTCCCGAAGGATGCAGGCAAAGCAGCAGATCTTTATCAAAAGGCGACTAATCAAGGAAACGCTGCTGCGCAGAATAATCTCGGTTGGCTGTACCAAAATGGAGAGGGTGTTCCAAAGGATTTAGGCAAAGCAGCAGAGCTTTATCAACAGGCGACTGACCAGGGACTTGCTATCGCTCAGAATAATCTTGGTTGGCTCTACCAAAATGGAATAGGTGTTTCAAAGGATCTCGGTAAAGCGGCAGAGCTTTATCAAAAAGCGGCCAAGCAAGGATATGCAGAAGCCGAAAAGAATCTGGGATTCCTCTATTACTATGGGCAAGGGGTGACTAAGGATCTGGACAAGGCAACAGGGCTTTTCCAAAAAGCGGCCGACGGCGGAAGCGCTAGCGCACAGAACCAACTTGGCCGGCTTTACCAAATTGGAGAAGGTGTTTCAAAGGATCTCGGTAAGGCAGCAGAGCTCTACCAAAAATCGGCCAACCAAGGTAACGCGGATGCTCAGACTAATCTCGGATTTCTCTACTACTATGGCCAAGGGGTGACCCAGGATCTGAACAAGGCAGCAGAGCTTTCCAAAAAAGCGGCCGACCAGGGAAATGCTTCCGCGCAGAATCAACTCGGTTTGCTCTACCAAAACGGCCTGGGTGTTCCGAAAGATTTGGGCAAGGCCGCAGAGCTTTATCAAAAAGCGGCCAAGCAGGGTAACGCAGATGCTCAGACCAATCTCGCAGTTCTCTACTACCATGGCCAAGGGGTGACCAAGGATCTGAACAAGGCAGCAGAGCTTTCCAAAAAAGCGGCCGACCAGGGAAACGCTTCCGCGCAGAGTCAACTTGGCTGGCTTTACCAAAATGGGGTGGGTGTTTCGAAGGATCTAGGTAAAGCAGCAGAGCTTTTTGCAAAATCGGCCGACCAGGGAAACGCTATCGCGCAGAATGAACTTGGCCGGCTTTACCAAAATGGGGTGGGTGTTTCGAAGGATCTCGGTAAGGCAGCAGAGCTCTACCAAAAATCGGCCAACCAAGGTAACGCAAATGCCGAGGTTAATCTCGGCATGCTCTACGAATCTGGACAGGGCGTGACGAAGGACTTAGGGAAGGCAGCTGAACTTTACCAAAAAGCAGCCAATCAAGGTAACCAAACTGCGATCGGAAACCTAAAGAGATTATCGGGACACTGAGAATGATCGAGCGACCCTCCGCCACTTTTTCCTGTCGTCCGCGTTATTGGAAAGGCAAGCCGGCGTCAGCCACTCCAAGTCGGAGGTCCTACTTGGTCGGATTTCTCGCTCTTACTTTAATCACCCAAATCGCGTTGGCCGACAAGGTTCGCATCCTAGAGAACCCGGCCGAGGCGGCCCAAGCTCGAGTCGATTTGATTCAACAAGCACGGAGCTCGATCGACGCACAGTATTACGTTGTTGGTAACGATGATTTCACGTTGGCGGGGCTCGCGCTCTTGCGCGATGCGGCTCGGCGCGGTTGCCAGGTCCGTTTGATCGTCGACGGACGGTCAAACATGCTGAGTAATCCGGTACATGCAGAACTCCAGCGGGAACATGTTTTTGTAAAGCTTTACCATCCCGTCACGCTCGGGACGCTGTACTTGCTCCTTCATCGAATGCACGACAAGGGGCTAAATATCGATCACAAGTGTATGATCCGAGGGGGTCGGAATGCCGAAGGTGATTACTTCAGCTATTGGAAACATAACTTCGTCGATCGTGATGTTTATGTTGAAGGTGGTGCGGTCGCCGAGTCGGTCACTTATTTCGACCGTCTTTGGAACAGCGCAGAAGTAGCGCCGGTCGCTACTGTGCACGATCCAACGGGTGCGAGTGCCGAGGAGGGACGCAAAATCCTGGATGTGGCCAGGGAAAAACTTCGCACTGGGAAGGTTCTGAGGATGAATAGCGGCACCGATTGGGACGCAAAAGCGCGGGAAGTCAGGCCGGTAGAGTTCCTCCACGATCCGGTTGGAAAGAAAAATATTGAGTTTGGCATTGCCCAGGCCCTGCGATTGAAGCTCCGCCAGGCACGTCGCTCCGTCCTGATAGAGACACCTTATCTCGTTCCCACCAAGGAGCTGTTGAGCGACTTAGGGGAGCTACGAAAGCGAGGGGTTACGAAGATCGAAATGATCACAAATTCGAGTGTCTCGAATGACGATCTGCTCGTTTCAATTGGTTACGAAGGGGCCAAGAAGAAGCTCTTGCAGCTGGGCGTCGACCTGTGGGAATACAAGGGACCCAATACCATCCATGCTAAGTCTGCAGTGCTTGACGACAAATTGGCTTTGATCGGTTCATTTAATATGGATTTTCGTTCCCAGCGTTTGAATACCGAAACAGCGGTTTCAATTCCGGACGAGGAGACAGCACTGGAACTTCGCCGCAATATTAATGTGCACAAAGCGAATTGCATTCATATCACGCCTGAGCAGCTCGCCGGACCCGATCGTTCGGCTCCATCGTTTTCGCAGCGAGTTAAGCGTTCGTTTCTGAAACTGTTGCTGCCATTGTTGCACGCTTAACTGTGGAACCTTCGTGTGCTAGTCACGATTCTCTGTTGTCACCGATCTGGATCGTAGGTTTCACTGGGCATCGTCATCTTCGAGACCCCGAGAAGATGAGAAGGGTCACCGGCACACTGTTGGATTCATTGCGTGCCGAGATTCCGGGTCAACTCGTCGGCTATTCCTCGATTGCCATCGGAGCGGACACGCTTTTTGCCGAAAGCTGGCTGTCCTTGGGCTTGCCGTGGATGGCTTTGCTTCCACGGGCAGAAAAGGATTTTAAAAATGATTTCACGGAATCCGATTGGGCGAGAACATCTGCTTTGCTGCGCCGCGCGGCTCGAGTGCAAAGTCTCTCCGGCATAAAAGAGGCGGAGCGCGACCTCGCTTACCTGGAATGCGGCCTTCTCGTCGTGGAGGAAGCCGACGTAGTTATCGCAGTGTGGGATCGGAAACCATCTCGTGGTGTCGGAGGCACCGCCGACATCGTGGCCAATGCGCGGAACTTGGCCAAGCCGCTGGTTCTGATCGATCCCGATTCCCTTACAATCGAGCGGGAACGTTTTTCGCCGGAGCTCTTTTCGGATCCGGAGATGAGTTATCTCAATCGGGTCGCGCATCGCGACAGAATTCCAGTCGACGAGAAGGCCGATCCCGAGGAGCGTGTCCGGCTTTTTTTTCAAAAAATCGATACTAAGGCGGCGAGTATTGCTCCACGCTTCCGTCTTTGGGTGGCGGCGTCCGTGATTATGAATGCCATGGCGGCAATTCTGGTGGCAGCGACAATCGGGTTCCAAGTTCATTCTTTTGTTTTGGACACCCTTATTTTCGTTTTGACCGCCGCGGCGGCGATCGCGGTCGGCCTTATCAAAAGGAAGGGGGCACACCAAAAGTGGATTCGTTGTCGAGTTGCTTCCGAGATCTGCCGGTCGGCCCTTGCGACTTGGAAGCTGGCTGATGTCGCAGAGCCAGCCTGGTTTAATCAGCTTGCCGGATTCCTACGTCTGGCGAAGACGATCCGATTGTTGAAACAGACCGATCAGACGCCGCCAATCACAAACGTTTCCGAGTGGCGACAAAAATACCTCGCCGACAGAGTTGATGAACAGATTCGTTATTTTCGCCGGCGTCGACAAGAATTTGGCCTCGCATTGTCGATTCTGACCTTTGGGTTTTGGACGTTCTCTGCCTTAGCAATTGCCCGCGCTGCTCTTACGGGCTCCGCATTCGGAATCGGACCAGTATTGCCGGTAACGCCGTCCGATTTTTTCGCCTGGCATGCCGTGCAATCTTTCCTGCCGATCGCCCTGCCTTTGGCAGCCGGTTGCACGCTTTCTCTGATTTCTATCTTCGATATTAATCGCCAACTGGCGCGCTCGAAAGCGATGGAATCGTTGCTAACCACGTCCAGAAAGCAGATTGAGAAATGTGAGAGCTTGCCGAGCTTACGTCGTGCGGTGGAAAATACGGAGAACGCTTTCGCGAGCGAAGTATTTGAATGGTTTACACTCTTCCGATATCCCAGATTTAACTGACCCGGCGACATGAAACGACTTCTTGCACTCGACGGCGGAGGAATACGCGGCGTATTCGCACTGGAAATTCTGGCGCAAATCGAATCGCGGTTGAGAGAGAAAACAGGCAACCCGCGACTCCTGCTCGCTGATCATTTTCACTATCTTGCTGGAACAAGCACCGGCGCCATTATCGCAGCCTGCCTGGCATGGGGAATGAGCGTCGCAGAAGTCCAACATCTTTACCTAACGAGGGCGGTGGAAATGTTTCACGCCGCGCCAGTGTATCGGCGATTTTGGAATAAATTCGATGCCGAGGGAATCACACGCATGTTCAAGGTTCTCTTTTCAGAAGACGGCGAAGGCAAAGTCCCGGCTCTTCTGGATACGAAGAAACTTCGGACCCTGTTAACGCTTGTCATGCGAAACCATTCCACCGGTTCACCCTGGCCGGTGTCGAACAATCCTGCGGCGAAGTTTAACGATCCGAACTTGCCTGGGTGTAATTTGAAGCTGCCGGTATGGCAGTTGGTTCGAGCGAGCACTGCTGCGCCCGTTTATTTCCCACCGGAAACGATCGACATAGGGGGCAGAAAACATGTTTTTGTGGATGGTGGAATCACGCCTTACAACAACCCGGCCCTCCTTCTCTTTCAAATGGCGACTCTTCCGGCTTACAAGGTGGGGTGGGAGACCGGTGTCGATAAGATGATTCTGGTGTCGATCGGGACAGGGCGGATCCCAAGCGGGATTGGCTCGCGGCGTGGCGACCAGATGAACATGCTTTTTCACGCTCAGACAATCCCGATCACGTTGATGGATTCTATCAGCCTTCAGCAGGACATGATTTGCCGCACGATCGGCCTCTGCAAAGCGGGAGAACCGATTGATTCCGAAGTCGGTAGTTTGCGCGATGTTCCGCCGACAGAGATTGCGGAGAGAAAATTTACCTACGTGCGATACGATCATTTGTACAAACCCGAAGAGATTGAGTCAGCCAGTCATTATGGCAAGGCAGGGCTCTCGCTCGATAACCTTCGTTTGCTTCCCTTTCTACAGAGTATGGGCGCGAAGTACGCGGAACAGCACGTGCGGGCTGACGACTTAATCTAGCGTCACTTGTCGATTATCGGCTTTCAGAGCTCCGGCCAATAACCGATCACGAACCTGGCAGTCACTCGCTCCCTCCCAAGTCGGCGATGACCTCAGCCGTCACGTCCGGAATTTCAGTGCTGTTGATGATAACCGGCACACCGTTCAAGCTCTTTCCGGAGCCGTCGAAGATAACATCAAGGTCCCGGATTTTCGCGACGGAAGAGACGTCGGTGGCAATCCGGTTCACGATCATCCGACGTTTTTCCAAGGCCTCGGACTGTATTTCCTTGTCTTTGGCAGCCTGGGCGCTCGCATCGGGATGAGCTCCAAGCTCTGTTTTCGCTTTTTTCTTCGCCGCATCGACCTTCGCCTGGGCCTGCTTTGTTTCCGGCAAAGCTTTAAAAGCCCGGTCCATATCGATCAGTCCAAAACGCCGACCATCGGAGTATGCAAGTACTGATCGGGTCGCGGATTCTGCGCCACCAACGCCCTCGTTCAAGCCTGATATTACCTCATCAGTTAGGTTGGGCAGGTCCCGCCAAAACACTAGAAACGCAACTTTATTCACGCTTTGTCCGTTGGTGTCCAAGACAATGCATTCTCGGTCTTTTATGTATTGCCGATTGATGAAATCCACGATTTCTTTCACAATATCTTCACGCGACTTAAGAGCTTGATCTTGGAGCTGTTTCTCGCGCGTCTGGCGAAACTCGTTAATCTCACGCTCCATCTTTTTGACGTTGGCGATTTTATCATCGCGCTCTTTCGCTTTTTGGGTCTTAGCGTCCGCGCTCAGGGCCGGAGCATCCAGCTGTCTGTTTAGAACGTTGATTTCATCGAGCGCTCTCTTGTAAGCAGCGGCGCGCGCATCATATTCCTTCTTTGCAGCATTTTTCGCCTCGTTGATCTTCGCCTCCTCCTCTTTTGTTCTCCAATATTGTCCGAAGATTCGGTCCATATCGACAAAGGCGAAAGATGGGTTGCGACCTATTCCACCCCCGCGGCCAACTGCGGGTGAAGCCGCCGAAGCCGCGGCGGTCGGCACGGCAGAACTTGTAACGGAGGGGCTCCGTTCGGCGATCGATGGAGACGCAGGAATGGCTGCAACACCTGCGTTGTTCCGGACAGCGGCATGTCGAAGTCGCGGAAGCAACACAAAGAAAAAGGCTACCGCGCTGATAACCAAAAGGCCGATTGCTGCAGCAATCCACCGGGTCCTTTCGGGAGGCGTTTGTTTTGTTTCCTCTGGCGGGATTGAAGTAATCGGAGTGAGAACTGCCTGAGATGGTGTCGCTCGGGTTGGTTTCACAGGCACCGTTGGCTCCTTTGCGGTCGAGGCGTCACTTGGGCTACTTCTCTCCGCGCTCGAAACAACCGACGGCGCGGCGGGTGTGACTGTACCCTTCGCCGGCTCCGGTGCGGCCATGTCGAGCAGCGCTTTGACCGAGGTCTCCAGACGCTCGAGGTGGCCTTCCAGCGGCGGAGTCAGCGCATCGAGCCAGTGGGGAGTGCTGAGATAGTATTCCAGATCATCATTAGGAAGCACGTCCTGGATGCGAAGCTGAACGATGTGCAGATGCGAATTTGCGGCCAGCTGCACCTCGCGCAAAACCTGTTCGGAAGTATTTGTATGTGCTGAGAAAATCAGCACCATTACTTTGCTGTGCTGGATGGCCCGCGTAATCTCGCCGGCAAACGAGCGCCCCGGCTGCACATCCCGCGGGGCGATCCAACAACGGATCGAGCCGGTTTCGAGCGCCGCGCAGACAGCATCACCTACCGGTTTGTCTTGCGAAGAGTGCGAGATGAAAACATCATGCGCCATATAATCCAACGCCTGCGCGTTTATATCTTTTCTTGATACAACAGACAACGCCTGGCTTGTCCTTAGTCGCTCGAGCGCAGAATACGTCGAACTTCTGCAATCCCGTCGGGATGGACCTGAGCTGCGTGATTCGACGATATGATTCGTTCGGACTGTGCTCCGTCGAGGTGTGAGCTCCAGTACGCGACCATACCATCATTACTATCAGGTGCGTCGCCCCGTCCCCGGTCCGCCTCGATCGTGTGGAACGGTATTTGGGGTGCGATCGGAAGCTTGTTCAACGCAAGCACAAACGGATCATCCGGCGCGAGAGTTTCGACGCAGTTTGGAATGCGTTTCAAATGCTGAGCAGCCGGGTCTGCACTAACAATGGTGCGGATTTCAGCAAACGATCGCGGTTGCTTGATGACGCGCGCAGCCATGCGGATCCACCAATGCGACGCCACAGTGGTTCCACGATGCGGCGTAGTTATAAAGATGGCGCGTTCAACATCGGGCCGGTGATTGAAGATTAGTGTCTCCTTTAGTAATTGGCCGGTGCCGGTCGGAAGCTGCATTTCACCTGGAGTCTTGCCAAAGAGCGCACGCCAAATTGTATCTCCAGCATCCGTTACCAGAAGGCGTATGACTACGCCGCCTAAGCTGTGACCTATCAGAACAGCCCGCTTACTGTTAGGGAATACCTGCTTAATCTTATCAAGCTCATGCCGAAGTTGAACTGCTGAATATGGAAAAGGATAACCGGTCGGATACCAAAAGACCCAAAACTGGTATCGCCGACGGATTTCGGGGTCGGCGATCAGGCTGTTAATCATCGGGGTCCAGTAGAGCGGGCCGCTGGCCAACCCATGGACAAAAATCACGGGCGTACGTTGTGGGTCAAAAGGCTGCAAGCGTATCAGCCGCGCCCGCTCCCGATATTTATCCGGGAGCAACAATGCGCTAACTCCAATTCTATTCGGCCTCTCCCGCATCATGCCCAACGCGAGCGGCGCTGTGAAATCGGCGGAGAGTGGATAGGTGTGTCCGTCAATGGAAACTTGCTCGGAGGAAAGTCGTTCGAAAACCTCGATTCTGGCGCGATGATCTTTAAAGGTTATAACGGCGGTTTCTGCAGCGTAGGTATGCTCGGGATCGAATGGTGCGTGATGCCCTCGATCCGCGCTTTGTGCAATCGCGACAAGTGGAGCTCGGCAAGTTCGATCGTGTCGGCTGGTAATAGCAGGTGGTTCGAAGGGTCTCGCTCGGCATCTGACGGCCGGGCTCCGCTCAGAAGGAACGCGCCTTCTGGACTTGGAACGCTGACCGGATGGTGCCACGGCTGTATTGCGCTGCGTTCCAGATTTTCGATGCTGCGCGCGACCGCGAGATTATACAAATTGCGCGCCTCCGGCCGGCTTGGATTGCCGGATAACTGCTTTAACGCAAGTCGAGCAGCGGCCAGGTCATCCCCCAATGCGAGAAGTGGTTGTCGCTCGGCAATTTTGTGTGCTTCGGACAATCGTTTTTCAGCGTCCAGAAGAGCGTCCCGCGAAGTATCATCATGCGATATAGCTATTTGTCCCGGATTGACTGAAGCGAGAGGAGCGCACCCGATTAGGGCGACGAAAACCAAAAGGGGACTGGTTCCTTTGAAGACTGTGGATATACGCATGTTTCGATTGGATCGCGTCAGCCAGCTTTCACCTTATCCTGTGGTGTACTGTCGGAGCGACAAATACAACACTAACGACTTTCGGGCGGTGTCGATTAATCTGCGCACGACAGCATTCCCAAATGAGAGGCGACATAGAAAAAAAAAGTATACGCTCGCATTTATATTTGATAACAATCGCAAATCGCACGCAAAACGTCCTTCTTCCGGAAATAAAATGAGAATTAACCTTGTTTGTGGCCTCGTTGTCTGTGTCTTATCCAACCTCGTTATCGGCTGTAGCTTCGGTGGGAAGGTCACCGACGAACAGACGGGAAATGCAAAAATCTACGTCATGAGGCGGCTTTCCGTCACGGGTACCGGCCGTATCGCAATATTGGACAATGGAAAGCCAGTTGGCACCATTGATCGAGGAGGAATGGTGACTTGGAGCCGGCCTCCCGGGACACTCGTGGTCACCGCTTCCCATGGGACAGAGGCCAAGGAGACGCTGACAGTCCAAGCGAATCAAGTTTATTATATTGAGGTGAGGGCGACTCACGGGACGGCTGAGCATCCAAAGGTAATCGAACTTCACGTTCTTTCGAGCACCGAAGGATTGCATTTGCTTCGAACACTTCAGCAAGAGTTTCCGAGTTGAGACTTTGTCTCGATCGGTCTTCGTTTAGCATAGTAGAAGTTGGTCGCTCTTCGGGGCAATCGAAATCGCCGACCTAAATGGACGCCTGCCGGCGTGGTGAAATTCTTCTTTTGTCTGCAAACTGCCTGCGGAAAATCCGCGATCTGATTGGTAGCTAATTCGGTAGCATTGAAAAATGCTCAGACCGGCTTCCAGGACCATGCTGCCGTCCATTTTGGACATCGGACACGCCGAAATGACTCAATTATTCCGTGAACGCACATAACGGGCGCCTCACCGAACCGATTCGATCCAGATTAGCACTTGCGGACGATTGAAGTCAATCGTCTCTACCAGAGTTTGAGCTGTTCGTTAGGCCGGCGAAAAGCCGCCGTCGAAAGTTTTGGCCGTTCAGCGAAACCGGCGCGACGACAACTCACCTCGAACATGTTTTGAATTTGCTCGGCGAAGATGCCCTCGCCGGTTTGACGTTTGCGCCAGCGCGAATCGTAGACTTTTTCTCCGCCTCGAGTCGCGCGAACTCGGTCCAGCACTTTCGCCTTTCGCTCCGGGAAATGTTCATCCAGCCAACGCTCAAACAATGGCGCCACCGCCCAGGGCAAACGCAGCAGCACGTGGCCGGCAAATTGTGCGCCTGCTTTCGCGCATGCGGAGACAATTGCCGGAATTTCATGATCGTTAATTCCCGGAATGACAGGCGCGACCATCACGCCGACGGGAATCTTTGCCGCTCGCAATTGCGCGACCGCGTCCAACCGCGCAGCAGGAGGCGATGTTCGCGGCTCGAGTACGCGCTGGAGTTTTGGATCCAAGGTCGTGACCGAAAGGTTCACCACCACAGCATTATGCCGCGCCAACTCGGATAAAATGTCGATGTCGCGCGTCACGAGTCGGTTCTTGGTCAGGATGCCAACGGGATTGCGAAATTTCGCAATCACCTCAAGACAACTCCGAGTGATACGCAGTTTGCGTTCGACCGGTTGGTAACAATCGGTCACCCCGCTCATCATCAGGAGCTGCGGTTTCCATTTCGGCGACGACAACTCGGCTTCGAGCAAACGCGGCGCGTCCGGCTTCACCATGATGCGTGATTCGAAATCGAGACCGGCTGAAAATCCGAGATATTCGTGGGTCGGCCGCGCGAAACAATAAATGCAGCCGTGCTCGCAGCCGCGATACGGATTGATGCTCACTTCGAATCCCACATCCGGACTTTGATTGCGCGCGATGATCGTCTTGGTGTCGTCGCGGAAATATTGCGTCGCGCGCCGCGGTTTTTCCTCTTGATCAGGATCGGTATTGACAACATCGACATCGGTAAGATCGACATGCAGCTTTTCGAAACGATTAGCCGGGCTCCAGGACGCGCCGCGGCCGTGGATTGGCTCGCGACTTTGCGGCGTCTCGTTAACGACAGGCTTTAACTTCTTCTTGCCACCCGGGCACATGAGAAAACGTTCGCATGAACATATCGACCTGTCGAGTTCGTTTGGTGGATCGGCCGCTCCGCCGGACGATGCCAAATTTTTGCGGCGCCGCCGCCACTCTTAACATCGAGCAAGGGACTGCTCGATCCACCCTTGCCCAACCTTCTAGCGATGGCACAATTCTCGCGACCGAAATTTTCGGAGGGGTGGCAGAGCGGTTGAATGCGCCGGTCTTGAAAACCGGAAGGCCGAAAGGCCTCGTGAGTTCGAATCTCACCCCCTCCGCGCTTTTGCCATCGCGTTGCCTTTAAGTTGTGCTCGACCATTTCTTGGCGTGTGACCAAATGAAGATTCGAACGCAGTTCGATTGGCGGGGCGCGACGGCGCAGGGTTAAAATCCCGCGACTGCGGGATCTAACTCCAAAGCCAAAGCGCAGCTTTTGATAATGCACTTGCCTCTAGAGCCGGCGAGGCGAAGAGGCAAAATCCATGAGCGGGCGCCACTATTGCATCGCTAGCAGGGCGCGTAATCTCACCCCCTCCGTTCTAATTTTCGATTGCCGATTGCTGATTTCCGATTTTCAGGAAAAAGCGCGCAACAAGAATCGCGCATAACATTCCGAGAACGGCGGCACAGACCACGTCCGATAAATAATGCGCGCCGCCGTAGATTCGCGAAAAGCCGATCAGCATCGGAATCACGAGACACGGCAGCCCGATTCGCCAGCTCGCGAAAGTAAGAACACCGAAGAACGCGGTTGAAGCAACCACGTGCCCGGACGGAAACGCGTGATATTTGGAGCTGAAACTCGGACCGTTCCAAACTTCTGCCGATTTCACCGACGGTCGCGCTCGGCCGGTGGAAACCTTGATCGCGTGCCCGGTAAGTCCCGCAATCGACAGAGCGATCAACATCGACAAGAAAATGCGCGTCCATTTCTTGTTTCCACGCCACCAGGCGATACCAGCGAGAACAAGTCCGGGGGCAAAATGCTCCGGCCAATCGCCAAACCGGCTCACATTGCGCGTGAAATTGCGGACGCTTGGGTTTTGATGCCTCGCGATAAAATCGCGGACAGCTTCATCCAGATAAAACGCAGCGGCGATTATCACGGCGACAATGACGATGCCGATCAGCCAGTAAAAAACAGTGCTGCGCTTCACAATACAGTTTCCGTTAGATTTGCCGGACGCTATTTTGAAGCCGCACGTGAGATCAATCAATTACGCGTTGCTGTTTTTCGGATGTCTGCTTTTTCACGTTGTCGGGACGTGGAGCATTCCGCTGATTGATCGGGACGAGCCCCGCTTTGCCGAAGCGTCGCGCGAGATGGTTGAGCGCGGCGACTACGTCGTTCCACATTTCAATAACCAACTACGCCTCGATAAACCTCCCCTCGCCTACTGGGCGCAGGTCGCGAGTTTCCAAATCTTCGGCCAAAACGATTTCGCTGCGCGATTTCCATCGGCGGTCGCCGCCGCGCTCGTGGCGATGTCGATCTTAGCGTGGGGATCGCGCATCGGCGGAAATCACGTCGGGTGGTGGGCGGCGATCATCTTTACGCTGTCGCTGCAGACTTTTATCCACGCCAAAGCCGCCGTCACCGATATGTGGCTGGTGTTGTTTATCACGCTAGCGCACAGGAGCGGCTACGAATTGCTTTTCCAAAACGGCAAACGCCCAACGCTCAACGCCCAACGCTCAATGCCCAATTCAGAACCCGCGCGATGGTGGTTCACTTTTTACCTGGCACTGGCGTTTGGATTTTTGGCGAAGGGACC
>Ga0209648_10003179_pt1 | contig 13762 bp, 7 predicted proteins | sample GraSoi2013_115cm_FD_185830 | JGI IMG/M metagenome (GOLD analysis project Ga0209648, IMG submission 185830) | Grasslands soil microbial communities from the Angelo Coastal Reserve, California, USA - Sample 9_17_2013_115cm (SPAdes) (version 2) | ecosystem: Environmental > Terrestrial > Soil >...
CCTGGCGCTTTCGAATCGTTCCAGAGTGAGGCATTCGGCGGCGAGACTGCCCGTGGGCACGAGGCGGGAGCGTAGGCGCAGAGTGCGCTCGAGGCGCTTCCAGGATTTTTGGTCGAATTTGGCGGCGACGCGGCGCGCGTTCTCTCGCAGACCTGGTTCTTTCGATTCGAATGCGGCTCGCAGATGCGTGCGGAAGGGATCGGATTCGGGAGCGAGCTTCTTGACCCACTCGTCCATCACTTGCGCATCGCGAAGGACGCCGAGCCCGCGGAAGAGCTTGCGAGCGGCCTTTCGCATGGCCGGCCACGCGGGGTCGGGGTCCACCTCCTCCATCACCGCGGCGACTGACCGGCAACGGCGGATGGCCACACGGAGATCGTGGACGGGGTCCGCGTCGAGAGACGAGCTGGCGTTTTCCAGCTCCTTGATGACGCGGTCCATCCAAAAAGAAAGGCCGCGATGCTCCGGCTGGGAACCGGAGGAAAGGGTTGTAACGGTAGCCATGTAAAGCCTCGGAAATCCGCTCGGATGTCTTCGTTACGCGGAAACCCCTGCCGAACGGGTTCTATAGGGTAACGCCTGGGCATGGCTGAGTCTAGCCGGGGCCTGTGGAAAAAATTCGGGCCTATGCGAGCCAAGATGGTCGCTTTGAGGAGGCCGCTTTCGTGGTGAGAAATCCGGAGCCAGACGTCTCCTAATACTTTCCTACTATTGCTGGCCCTCTTCTTGAAAGTTAGAGTCTCGGGCACCCGGGGCTGAAGATCCATCTCGCGTAGCCTGAACCGTTCGTTTCTTGTGCCCGGAAGTACACGCTCTATTCAGCGTGCATTTTTTGGAGGGACAAACCACATGAGGCGGTCCTGTCTACTTCTATTTCTTCTCGGGTTAGCGCTGCCCGGATTTGGCCAGAGCAACTACGCCGTTCTGACGGGTACGGTCACCGATCCGCAGCATCTCCCCGTCGCTGGTGCTGCCGTGGAGCTGACGGCCGCGAGCACGGGAGCAATCCGTCGCGTCATCACGAACCAACAAGGGCGCTTCGAGGCCCCGGCGCTTCTGCCCGATGACTACGAATTGAAAGTGGAAGCGTCCGGCTTAGCTACCGCCACGCAGACCCTGCGGCTGGAGGTGGGCCAGAAACTTGCCCTGGATATAACACTGCTGGTCGGCTCCATGTCGCAAGGAGTAAAAGTCACGGCCGGCAGCGAAGTCTTGCAGACCACCGACGCCAGCGTCGGAGAGGTCGTCGAGCCGACCTCCATCCGCGAACTGCCGCTGAATGGGCGCATGTTGATTGACCTGGTGCTCACCGTGCCCGGCGCGCATGTCGGTTTTGGCGCGCAGACAGGTTCCACGAATCCTCTTTACTGGCGTCCGGGGCAGAGGTCAGCTGTTGTGATTGGTGGCAGCCGCCCGAACGCGAACTTTTTCTTGCTCGACGGCGCTACAAACACCGATCCCACCTTCAACACGCAGAACTTGAGCCCTTCTCCCGATGCGGTCAAGGAATTTCAAGTGGAAACCAGCAGCTATACCGCCGACATGGGAGGCGCGGGTGGCGGCCAGATCAATATCGTCACTCACTCCGGCTCCAGCCAATACCACTGGACGATTTACGAATTTCTCCGCAATGGCGCGATGGATGCCAGCACGTTCGAATCCATGGGCAACAATCACCTGGTGCAAAATAATTTCGGCGCCTCGTTCGGCGGACCGCTCGTGGGAAAGAAAACTTTTTTCTTCGTCAATTATGAGGGTTTGCGGCTGGCGCAGGCAGACGCCCGGATTTTGACCGTCCCCACGCAGGCGGAAATCACCGGTGATTTCAGTATGAGCAGCGTCAAAATCTACGACCCGACCACCGCCGTCAAGAATCCGAATTACAACCCGAGTTTGCCGACCCGGCCCAATAATTTTCCGTACACTCGCTCTCAGTTTCCCAACAATCAAATACCGTCGGGCAGGATCAATACTCTTCTCGAACGCTTTCTGCTGAAATATGTGCCTCAGCCGAACATGATGATGTCGGCGGGAGCCGCGGATTCCAACAATTACCTCGATGTCCGGAACGAAAACCACGTTCAGGACCAGGGCACGTTTCGCGTGGACCATAATTTTTCGAAGGGTGACACCCTCCTGGCTCGCTACTCTGCCGGCGGCGAAAATGGATTCTCCCCGAGTAGCGGCATGACCTCGACGACGGAAAACCTGCCCGGCTTTGGCGTGAACTTCAACAATCTGTCCCAGCAGGCCGTCGGATCGTGGAACCACATTTTTGCCAGCGACAAAGTCAACACCGTCTCGCTGGCGCTTTCGCGTCTTTCGATGGACCGCACTTCGCAGAATGATGGAGTCAACGATATCGTCAGCGCGCTGGGCATTCAGGGAATCGGGTTCGGGGGCAAGAACGCCTGGGGCGCGCCGTGGTTTGCCGTTCAGGGCTACACGGGAATCGGCGACACTTTTGCCGCAACCCCCATGCATGCCTGGGACACCACCATCGAGGTCCGGGACACCTATGCATGGCAGCGCGGCCGTCACGGCATGAAGTTCGGCGGCGAATTCCATCACTACATCTGGCCGATGTGGGGATTCTTCCAGAATCGCGGTTTCTACCAGTACACCACCGGTTACACAACAGAATTTGGTTTCAATAACGGCACCGGTTCCGGGCTGGCCAGCATGCTGCTTAGCCTGCCCGCGGTGAAACAACGCCAGGCCGGAATACCGCAAATGGATTTGCGCGCATGGGGAACGGCGGCGTTCGCCGAAGATAGCTGGCAGGTGACGTCGAACACCACGCTGAACCTCGGCCTCCGCTATGAATACACCAGCCCTCTCTACGACAAGGACAACACCAACACCAACCTGATTTTTAATAACGGCGTTCCTTCCGTTTTCATCGGCGGCCAGTTGGGTTATCCGAGAGGTCTGATGTACGCCAACAAACACAACTTTGCACCGCGCGTGGGCATCGCAAAGAATCTTCCAGGCCTGGGCCTCGTGTTCCATGCCGCGTATGGAATCTTTTTCACCCCGGTTGACTTGAACACCTGGTGCAACCAGCGGCACAACGTCCCGTATGTTTTTCCCGAAACGCAACAAGCCGACAACTTCACGCCGCCGGCGGCGCTTTTCACCACGGGCATGAACTTCGGCACTCCCGTTCTGGGCGCGGGCGCCCTGCCACCCACCACGGTGAGCTTCACGGCCTTCGATTCTCACGCTCCCGCGCAGTACGTCCAGCAATGGAACGGCTCGGTGCAGAAGAGCTTCGGACAAAACACCTCTCTTGAAGTCGGCTACATCGGTTCACGCGGTTTCCACCTGCAAAGGGCGCACCTGATCAACAACACTCTGCCGGGACCTGGTCCTCTTGGCCCGCGGTGTCCCTTCAAGACGCTTACGTTTGTGTCCGGCACGGTGTTGACGCGGAGCAGCACCTCTGCTGTCGTGCAAAGTGAAACTTTCCCGGTCAGCACCATCAACTTGTTGGAAAACACCGCGCAGAGTTGGTACGACGCGGGCTATCTGAATGTCCGCCGCCGCTATTCACATGGGCTTAGCTTTCTGGCCAACTACACCCTGGCCAAGAATCTGACCAACGCGCCGGACTTCCGTTCTCCGATGGACGAATCGTCCATCCCCCAAAACAATCTGAATCTGAACATTGAAAAAGGTCCGGGCTGCGACGTCCGCCATCGCTTCGCCCTGAGCAGCGTTTACGATATTCCAACTTTGCGGCGGCAGGAATGGATTCGCCTCGTAACCCAGGACTGGCATTTTTCGACCATCTACCAGGTTCAATCTGGAATGCCCCTCACCATCTCCGTCTTCGGAGACACGGCGAACTCCGGAACTGTCTTGGGCGAGAATCCGATCCGAGCGAACGTTACAGGCCAGCCCGTGTTTGGCCCAGGCACGCACACCGCTGTGGAGTGGTTTAATCCCGCCGCATTCGCTGCGCCCCCGGCGTTTACCTATGGCAATGCAGGCCGGAACTCCGTGTATGGCCCGCCGATGCAAACCCTGGATTTCGCTCTGGCGCGAGCCTTCCGCCTCAGCGAGAGAACCAATTTCCAGTTTCGCGCCGAAGCATTCAACGCCCTGAATAAGGTAAACCTGGGCACGCCCAACCGTTTCGTAAATACCCCGCAGTTCGGAACGATCACCATGGCGATGACGCCGGGGCGCGAAATCCAGTTGAGCGCCAGGCTTTCGTTCTAAAACCTCGGAAGGAATTTCGGCTACTGCGAAGCGAGGTGATGCCTTGAGCGCAGGCCGCGGGCGTGCTATTTTGAATTGTTGCCCCGGAGTGGCGGAACTGGCAGACGCGCTGGACTCAAAATCCAGTGGTACTTAGTACCGTGTGGGTTCGACCCCCTCCTCCGGGATTGAACTTTTCCTGATTTCCAACAAACACGCAAAAACAGCGTAAACGCTGGCGATTGCGCTGCCGACGGATTCTACCACGCGGGCCAAGCAGGGACAGGTTAGTCGCGTCGCGTTAGGAAGATGCAGCTCGCCTGCGCACGGGCGTAGCCGCCCGCGCCTCGACTGATCTGCGTACGCCTTCAGCGTGCAGTTCGCCCCGTTCGAGAAGTTCGAGTATCTGGTCTGCGGTCAGCGTAAAATCTTTGCCCACTGGGAAGACTATCTCTCCATCGGCGGTTTGCATCGGGAATCCCACAGCCATCCCATGCTGCCGCATTAGGTGGACGGCCCTCACAATGTCGTTTGCTCTCTCTGCGTAATTGCTCACGAAAGGCTCTCTGCGTGGGACTCTTCTCGAAACGCTTATTTCCACCCACAGATAGATTCGGGTCGGATCAAAGTTGGCCTGTGATTTTCGGCACTGTTGCTCATGGCGAGGGAATATCCGTTTGCAAGGTAATCCGGGATGTCTCGGTCATCGGCAAGCGGAATATGTGGGCCTGCTTTCGTCAGGCTGAGGTGATATCGGTCATCCTCTTCGAAGCGATGTGGGAACAGACGAACTCCAGATTTCTTACCTCGGCGCACCATGGCGAACAGCATTGTATCCCCCCGAATCGGCTGCCGCGACTATGAGCGAGTGGTGTGACCGACGCAATGAGTTCTTGGGGCAGAGCCTGTGGAAAATAGAGGATAAATCCGGCGACTAAAGGTAGATGCGATGGCTCCCCTCGACGCCTAGGACGTTCCGCTCAGTGTCCGAGAAACTTCTCGATCTTTCCGAGTTCGGTTTCCATGAGTTCGAGGTACTTCTTTGTCTTCTCGATGTCTTGAGCCTGAAGCGCCGACTGCGCCTTGGCTGCATACGCCTGCATGCGCTGCTGAGCCGCGACAATGTCTCCGCGAAGCTGCAGACCCTGGGCACTCTGTGCACGCTGCAAACTGTCGAGACTAGCGCTGGCCGCTGCTTCACGAGAGGTAATCTGATCCATCTCATGGTCCAGTTCGGCAATCTGAGCTGGATCGGGCCGCGGCGGTTGCGTGCTCGCCTGACTCTCTACTTGCTGGCCACCCGACAGTTGGGTGCTCGCCTGACTCTCTGCTTGCTGACCACCCGGCGGCTGCGAAGGTAGTTTCTTCATTTTTGCAGGCTTCGCCGCGGAGGTCGTCACCGATGCTGCATCGGGCATGGATTGCTGGGCTGGCGGAGGAACCGCCGGCGGATTTGATGTGCCTATGTCGCTCGCGCTCTGTACGGCGGAAGACTCGGGCGTAACTTGCTGCGTGCCGGCTGTTTCCGTCGCAGGCGGTACAGTCTCGGACCTGTTCGAGTGGGAAGCCGCACCTCCACTTGCGCGCGTCTTGAACCAGTGCGGTGCGGAAAATCCTGCTGCCACAAGAACCACCAAAACGATCAGCGCTCCGAGTGTCATGTAAAGACCGCGGTGCCCGCCACCGCTTGCTTGTGGCGGAGGCATCTGTACAGTCGGGGCCGCCGGACGCATCGGATTCACCCCTGACAGGAATGGGCTAGATACTGGCACTGTAACTCCTTTTCTTCCAAGACTTGCAGCGACACCTTTCAGCGCGTTCCGAAATGCATCCGCCGATTGGAACCTTCGCGCAGGTTCTTTTGCCATGGCCATCAAGATGATTTGGTTCAGTGGTTCTGGCAGATCTGGTTTGACCTCGATCGGCGGCCTCGGGGCCCGCTGCAGTTGCGCCTGCATAATCGAAAAATTGCTGTCGCCCTTGAAGGGAATCTGACCGGTCACCATCTCGTAGAGCGACACACCCAACGAATAGAGATCGGATCGCGAGTCGATAGGCTCGCATTTCACTTGTTCCGGTGACATGTACGCCAGCGATCCAACCGTCGTGCCGATCACGGTCAGTCCCACATCGTTGCCGGACCGCGCAATTCCGAAATCCATCAGCTTGATCGCGCCGCTCGGCATCAGCATCATGTTTGCGGGCTTGATGTCGCGATGGATCACGTTCTGCTTGTGTGCGTAGCCCAGCGCAGCAAGCACCTGGTCGATGTAGTTCGCCGCGTCACGCCAGGGAATGGCCGCTTGCGCCAGGCGGGCGGCCAGCGTGGTTCCTTCGACGTACTCCATAATCATGACCAGTTGATTGTCGATCATCAGCGCCGTCCGCAGCGCGGCGATGTTCGGGTGGTTGAGGCTTGCCAGGACTTTGATTTCCCGCAGGAATCGGTCTGCAAGTTCCTTCTGATCTGCAAGATTAGGCAAGAGCACTTTCATTGCTTCGATGCGGTCCGAGAAGACGTTCCGCACCTTGTAGACCTTGCCCATTCCTCCGGCGCCCAGCACACCGAGGATTTCGTAATCGCCTTTTCGATTGAATTCGGTTTCGTCGCTCATTTCAAAACCTCCCGCTACTCCTCACCCTTGCGTCAGCGCGGGCCTCCGGCATCGCATATTCTCGGCCACACGTAAAATACCGACGGCGGAGCGTGGCCGCTGATCATTGATTTGAAACCGCGTCGCCAACCTTAGCCACGGCAGCTCCGGCAAAGGTCACCGTCGCCGAGTTCTCGTCCACTTCAGTAACCGTGGCATCTCCGATCTTGCTGGTGATCGACTTGATCACTTTGCCGGTCACGGGATCTTTTACCGTTCGGACCACCCGGCTGATTTGCAAAACGTCACCCACTTTCACGCCGGACTTGCTGCCAACATTGAGGATCAGCGAATTGCCGCTCACATCGGCTACCAACCCGGAAATCTCGACTTTGTGTGTCGGCATTGCGGTGGCTTTGTCGTCCAGTTGCTGGCCCAACGAATCCACGGCCTTGTGCACTGCTTCGCCGAGGATCGTCGCGCCGAAATTCGAGCTGCTCATGTCAAACGCGCCGCCTCCACCACCCGACCCACCCCCGCCCGCGCCGACCAGACTCGTTCCCCCTCGGGCTGATTCGCCGTTTCCCTCCGCAACTGCCAGAATCTCTGCCGTGCTCGTGTCGATCATGCGCGCCGTTACCGCCACCACGGCCTTCGCGTTCCGGCTCTGGACTCCACCGAGTCCGAACTTGCCCAGTCCGAATCCTCCGCCTCCCACCGTTGTCTTTTTGTCATCGCGCCCGAATTGCGTGATGCTTCCGATGATGATCATATCCACGCCCAGCACTTTTCCGATCTTCGCGGCCGTCGACGAGTCGGCGCGATTGCTGTTCGAAAAGTTCTGCTCGCCGAGCACCTTTTCCAGCGCGGCACGCTCGATCACCGAGTACTTTCCGTCGTTCACCAGCTTCATGACGAGCAAATCGGAAATGCCTCTGCCGACGTCTTGGTTTGTTCCGAAGATGGCTTGCACGGAACTCATCACCGTGCCGTACTCGAAACTCATCACTGCCACGCGCCTCTTGGGCCCTTTCGGTTGCGGCGCTACCGCGGGCGTGGCTGCAGGCGTTGCGGCGGGTGCCGCCGCCGGTGCTGGCGTCGGCGCAGGTTTCTGCTGAGCTAGACACGCGGAACTCAGAAGGAAAACCGCACAGACTGCGATGAGGCGTCGAGACATTTTTTGGGACTCCTTTGTGGGAATTTCCATTGCGGGACCTCAGGTACCCGGTATTCTATCACCATCATGTCCTCCCTGGGAGTCCTTGGCTGATCAGTCGTCGGCGTTGGCTTATTCGACGAGTAGCCTAGGAGGATCAGCGATACCACGATCTCGGCTTAGAGTCAGTAGAGGTTCGCTACCCATTATTTACACGGTACGTCGAAGTTTTGACGCAGCACTAGTGCGACCACTTGGAGACTGACGGCTCTAATTCGCAGAGCCGTCGCGTTTTAGAAAAATAGGACGTAGGCAGGTGAATTGCTCATCAGCAAATGGGGAAGGCTGCCCAGTACGACTTACGGGGGGCTGAGACTCTTAGCAGTTTTAGTACTGAGCTCTCGCATCCGCCCGATTGGTCACCCCGCGAGTTTGAATTCCGTCCCCGCACCGGGCCGCCGAAAAAAGCAACTTCATCTTTCGAACTCGGAGGCTCACGTGATCTCCAATGTAATTCTACGTTTAAGAGAACGGCCGATTTCTTATTTGCTTTTGGGAACGGTGATGGCAGTGGTGGCTGTAATCGTCATCAGCTGCGGTGGCAATATTTCCACGATGCTAGGCCCAAACATGGGCATAGTGAAGGTATCCATTAGCGATCCGCCGAGTTGCATGCCGCCCAATGGCAACTTCACGCATGTTTGGATTACAGTGCGCTCGGTGCAGGCGCACACCAGCGCAACCGCGGATGACAACAGCGCCGGATGGCATGAACTCGCGCCGCAGCTGGCCTCCGCGCCGATGCAGATTGACCTGTTTGCCAAAGAGGATGCAACATGTGTGCTGGCGGAACTCGGCTCGGCGAGCCTGCCTGAGGGGAGCCTTCAACAGATCCGCTTGCTCCTACTTTCCAATAGTCCTGCGGCGGGAGTGGCGGTGCCTTCTCCGAATGCGTGCGCGGGAAACGGATTTAACTGCGTTGTCGTGGAGGACAACGGCGTCAGCACGATTCACGAGCTGGTCCTGAGCAGCCAGGACAACACGGGCTTGAAGATTCCCCCTGGACAAATCGTGGGAGGGCCGATTCAGGTGGCCGCCGGGCAGAGTGTGGATTTGAACATCGACTTCAATGCGTGCGCGTCGATCGTGCAGGAAGGAAACGGCACATTCCGCCTGAAACCCACGCTTACCGCGGGTGTAGTGAGCACCAATAATTCCGGTATCGGCGGGCAGGTCGTGGATTCGGTAACCAAGAAGCCGATCTCCGGCAACGTCATTGTGGCCCTCGAGCGGCCGGATAGCATGGGCATTGACCGCATCGTCATGCAAGCGGCAGTTGATTCGAACGGGAATTTCCGTTTCTGTCCGCTGCCCACGGGGACTTTTGACGTTGTAGTGGTTGCGCTTGGCACCGCGAACCTGCCGTACAACGCGACGGCGGTTGTGAATGTGCCGAATGGGACGAATCTAAACATCATTCCACTCGTTGCGGAAACTGGGGCTGCCGGCCCGGCGATCTTGCAAGGTTTCGTAACCGCTAAAACAGCTACTGCTGGAGCGACGGCAGACGTGACTCTCGCAGCTCTGCAGACCATCAACGTGTCTTCCAGCGTGACGCGGCAGTTGACCATTCCGCTCCAAAATACGCAGGCCACAGCGATGACTTCAGCGGTGACGTCGACAGGCCTGATTTCCATTACCGATAGCAAGAACTGCCCGATGGGAAGCCCGACAGGTGCGAACTGCGCGCAATACACGCTGGTGGTTCCGGCCAGCAATCCGAGCGTCGGAATATTCGTCGCAGGTGGTTTCACTTTTTCGGCTCCGGCGAGCGGTGATGTGCTCTTCAGCGTCGATGCCAACGCGGCTGTGCCGATGACAGCGCCGATGAATGGGGGAAAAGCGGATTGCACGCCGTCTGAGATTGTGACTTCGACGGATGCCAGCACTCCGCCTAAACCGTTGAAGGTGACTCCAGCGATGACTACCAACGTCGCACGCACCGACTTTACAGGTTGCTCCTGAGGGGGAGAAGCCAGCGGTGAGGTTGCGCAATGCCTCCGCGCGACCTCACCGCGGCTCACACTTCCCTAGAATCGCTGCCCTTCGTGCATATATTTTCGTGAGCCTGCTTCGTACGCTCCTCTGACCCCAAAAAAATGTTCAAGGCGGATATTGAAACCGTTTAATATCGTGTGCGCGGGTTTCCTTGCGAGCCAAACACCGGTGCATTGCATTCGAATTTTGAATCTCATTGAGGAGATTTATGCCGCGTTCGCGGAATTTCTTGGTCCGGATCTTGCAAGGGGCCATCGTCTCGCTGGTGCTTCCGATGGTTGCTGCCGGTGCCACGGAAGCCCAGCCTGCGAGGATCTATCTTCACAAGAATTGGCAGATTCAGTCGTCGTGCGAAGTGAAGGCCACCGGCGAACAAGTTTCCTCGGTTGGTTTCGACGCGAAGGGCTGGCACAAGGCAGACATTCCGGCAACGGTGGTGGGAGCGCTGGTCACGGACAAGACTTATCCTGATCCAAACTATGCAACAAATTTGAAGTCTCTTCCGGGAATGAATTACTCCGACAAAAAACTTTTTGCAAATCAGGACATGCCGGAGGGTAGCCCTTTTCGTTGCTCGTGGTGGTATCGCACGGAGTTCACGCCGCCGGCAGGAGGAGTGAAGAAAACGCGGTGGCTGAATTTTCTCGGCATCAACTACCGGGCGAACATCTGGATCAACGGGCACAAGGTGGAAGATGCGAACGATGTCGCGGGCACTTACCGCTCGTTCGAATTCAATGTGAGCAAGTTTTTGCGGCAGGGGAAGGCGAATGCGCTGGCGGTGGAGGTGTTCGCACCGGGGAAAGACGACCTGGGGATCACCTGGGTGGATTGGAATCCGACACCTCCCGACAAGGACATGGGGATTTGGAAGGAAGTATTTCTGAGGTCGAGTGGGGATGTCGCGGTGCGCAATCCCTTCGTGGCCTCGAGGCTGGATGCAGAGTACAAGACCGCCGAGCTGACCATCAGCGGGGAAGTGCGCAACATTTCGAATGCACCCGTGAAAGGCGTGCTGCGCGCGGAGTTTGATGGGATCGAGTTGCAACAGCCGGTGGAACTGGGCGGCCACGAATCGAAGCTCGTGAAATTTGCGCCGGAACAATTTGCAAAGTTGAAACTGGCGCATCCGAAGTTGTGGTGGCCGTATCAGATGGGGACCCCGCATCTTTATACGGCGAAGCTGTGGTTCGAAATCGGCAAGCAGGTTTCGGACGCGGCCAGCGTGACATTTGGAATTCGCGAGGTCACTTCGGAGCTGACGGATAAGGGGCACCGGCTGTTCAAGGTCAATGGAAAAAACGTTCTGATCCGCGGAGCGGCTTGGGCGCCGGATCTGCTTTTCCGGTGGTCCTCGGCGAAGCTGGATGCGGATCTGGCCTACCTGCGCGACATGGGGATGAACACCATCCGCCTGGAAGGGCGGCTGGACCGCGACGAATTTTTTGAGAAAACGGACCAACTGGGGATTCTGGTCATGCCGGGGTGGACGTGCTGCGATGCCTGGGAGAAGTGGGACAACTGGAAGGGCGATCAGAGCACAGTTGCGGCGGCTTCGTTGCGCGATCAAATCATGCGGCTACGGAATCATCCGAGCGTGTTCGTGTGGCTGAATGGCAGCGACAACCCACCGCCCGCCAACGTCGAACAAATGTATCTGGACATCGAGAAAGAGTTGCAATGGCCAAATCCAGTCGTGTCGTCCGCTTCGGAGCAGAAAGCGGCGGTCAGCGGAGCATCCGGGGTAAAAATGAGAGGGCCATACGAATATGTGCCTCCGGTGTACTGGCTGGCGGACACGCAGGCAGGCGGCGCTTACGGCTACAACACGGAGACGAGTCCGGGGCCGGCGATTCCGCCGCGGGAATCGCTGGAGAAATTCATCCCCAAGGAGCATCTTTGGCCGATTGACGAGGTTTGGAATTATCACGCGGGCGGGCAGCGGTTCACGACAATCAACGTTTTTACCGATGCTTTGAACCGGCGCTACGGACCGGCATCGTCGCTCGACGATTACGAGCGCAAAGCCCAAGCCATGACTTACGATGGCCAGCGCGCGATGTTCGAGGCCTACGCGCGGAATAAGTACACTTCCACGGGCGTGATTCAGTGGATGCTCAACAATGCGTGGCCTTCGCTGATCTGGCATCTCTACGATTACTATCTGGTGCCGGCGGGCGGATATTTCGGGACGAAAAAAGCCTGCGAGCCGGTCCATGTGCAGTATTCGTACGACGACAACTCAATCGCAGTGATCAACGGAACGTATGAATCCATCAAAGGTGCGAGAGTCAGCGCGAAAATCTACAGCATCGATGCAAAGGAAAAAGGTTCACGCGAGGCAACGCTTGATTTGGCGGCGGACAGCAGCATCAAAGCCTTCGATCTGCCCACGCCGGAAGGACTGACGCCGACTTATTTCCTGAAGCTCGAGCTGCACGACGCGGCCGGAAAGCTGCTCAGCGACAATTTCTATTGGTTGTCGACGAAGCCGGACGTGCTCGACTGGGCCAAGAGAACCGACACCGTCTACACGCCACAGAAAGAATTCGGCGACCTCACCGGGCTGAACAGCCTCCCCATCGCAAAAGTGGCTATCACGAGGGGGCTGGACTTTAGTGGAAGGAATCCCTCTTTCATAGTTATCGCTGAGAACAAGAGTGACAGCGTTGCTTTCATGGTGCATCCGCGGCTCACGCGCGGCAAAGGCGGCGGTGACGTGACGCCCGTCTTCTGGAGCGATAACTATTTCTCGCTGCTGCCGGGGGAGAAAAAGGCCGTCACGGCGAGATCCGATTCCGCCGAACTCCATGGCGCGACACCCGAGCTGGTGGTCGAGGGCTGGAACGTGGAGCCCACGACGCCCTAGCCGGGGAGCAATTCGAGCGCCAGGGCTTTTCCGATCTGGCGCGCCACTTCCGTTTGAACGTCGAGAACGTCGTGCAAATCGCGATCATAGGTGGCCGACCAGAGATTGCTTTGGTCGCGCGCTTCGATCAACTGGCCGGTAATGCGAACGCGGAGGCCATCGCAGCGCACGCTTCCCTCCAGCACGCAATCGACGTGCAGCTCCGCGGCAATTTCTCCAATGGATTTTTTCGTGGCTTTGTATTGGACGGCGGAGGTTCGCGCGATCACGCCCAGCCTCTTGGGGTTGAGCTGCCCGAACTGCGAGATCATCTCCTCCGTCAATCCTTCTACAAAGTACTCCTGCTCGCAATCACCACATAAATTCTCGAAGGGAAGGACGAGCAGCATTTTCTTGGCGGCCATGGCGGCCTCGCCCACGGGAGCAATGAAACGGTAGCCCACTCGGGAGAGGGTTTCGATGAAACGGGGGCTCCGCGCGGAGTCGCCCAGCAGATCGCGGAGTTTGTTGACGGCGGTATTAAGCCCGTGCTCATAGCCGACAACCGTATCGGGCCAGAGTTTTTCGCGGAGCGTCCGGCGGCTTACAACGTGTCCGGCACGCTCCAATAACAACTCCAGAATTTGGAAGGGTTTTTCCTCCAGCCGAATTCGCATTCCATGCTTGCGAAGTTCGCGCGTGTCGAGGTTGACTTCGAAGGTGCCGAAACGCACTACCGGGGCTGCGAGTTGAACGTCGTTCATTGGTCCTTTGGAGCGGCTTTCCCGGCCCCGGCGCGGGGTTGCCTGCCGACTCTATTCGTTATGGATTGACCTTTTCTCGTAAGTCATATCAACCGAGCGGTCTGCACGTTGATAAAGACTTGTTTTTTCCCTGATT
>Ga0209648_10003180_pt1 | contig 13762 bp, 9 predicted proteins | sample GraSoi2013_115cm_FD_185830 | JGI IMG/M metagenome (GOLD analysis project Ga0209648, IMG submission 185830) | Grasslands soil microbial communities from the Angelo Coastal Reserve, California, USA - Sample 9_17_2013_115cm (SPAdes) (version 2) | ecosystem: Environmental > Terrestrial > Soil >...
ACCCTGAGTCAAAAGAGTTAGAACGCCGGCCCGAACCAGGGAACTCTTTCCAGAACCGGTGGGACCCAACACCAGGACGACTGGTTTCTTGGCCGTCGCCTGGTTCTTCAAAGCATCAAGCACTTCGCCGACGGCTTTCGTTCTGCCGTGGTAGAGAGCTGCATGTTCGAAATCAAAGAAATTTAAACCCCGAAATGGGTTCGATTCCAAATAGGAGACCTTTCGCAGCGTTCTCCCCGCGACAATTTCTCGATCCAACTGCCGTGCGAGGAAAACGCGAAAATGCTCTCGAAACAAATTTTCGAACTCTTCCAGGTCTTGATAGTCATGGCAGCACTCGCGAAATTCTGCTCCACCATTCTTTTCCCATGCCGCGCAAAACTCCTGCACTGCATCCCACTGCCGACACACGTTTTCCCGTTTTTCTTTCGGTTCGAGTGGTGCAACGGGAGTCGCTCGATTCCGGTAAACGTGCAACCCCGGAAACCCAGGAGTTCGCTTCGACTGATCCAATACCCAGACAACTTCGTACTCGGTTGCGGATCTCGGTGGGCTACCGTCCGGCATGACGAACATCGACGCGGACCTGGTTCCGAGTTGAGACCAGAGAATGCAAATGACAAGGTCATATTGGCCCGGATTCAGGATGTGCTCGCGATACTCTGGTTCCGTCTTGGAGTCTTGATGTTCCCAGAAGTAGGGACCTAACAACAAGCTAGCTTCTCGGTCGTCATTTGCGGCATGCGCGGTAATTGCATCTTCTTGTTTCAGTCTTCCTGGCCAATTGGAATAGGAGACGCTAACCGAAACGTCTAACTCTGCAGCGACCGAGCGAATTGATCGCTCCGCCACAACCCGCTCGTTCTGTACGTCCTCAGAGGAAGAAACAAGGATGTCGACCCTTCTCATCTTTACCGTGGCCCATTCCAATATAAGTCTGATCGCTTCGCGTCAGTCGAGAGCAATTTTTTTAACTAGCGTCCGCGTTGCCCTTGGGCAACCCAACAGCTTACGGCGCGATTGATGCCGGCTGGCAACGTGAAGCTGACGGCTGATTTACCATGGATATATCAGACGCCCGAGATCTCATCCTAAAGGCGTCCCAAGCCAGGGGCGAAGTGGTAATAAACTTCATTTTGACGAAGTAGCTGTTTGAAGTCGCGCAACCTGGTATCGGTATCAATAATTGCCAATTCGATTCCAGCAATTTCGGCGAAATCTTCCAGGTGCTCAGTGGTGACAGCATAGCTGTAGCCCGTGTGGTGTGCACCCCCGGCATAGATCCACGCCGCACACGCAGTTTTGAAGTCGGGCAGACATTCCCAGACGGCGCGCGCTACCGGCAGCTTCGGTAAAGGCTGCAGAGGCTTAACCGCATTCACCTCGTTGACGATGAGGCGAAAACGATTGCCTAGGTCAATGATGGAGGCGTTGAGGGCGCGTCCAGGCGGCGCGTTGAAAACCAGGCGTACCGGGTCTTCCTTACCACCAATCCCAAGCGGATGAATCTCCAATGTGGGCTTGGCCTCGGCGATCGATTCGCATACTTCCAGCATGTGTGATCCTAAAACTAAATGGCCATCCGGATGGAGGTGGTAAGTGTAGTCCTCCATGAATGACGTGCCGCCCTTGAGATCCATGGCGATGGCCTTCATCGCTCTGACCAGGGCACAGGTCTTCCAATCACCTTCTCCGCCGAACCCGTAACCGTCTGCCATCAAACGCTGTACCGCCAGTCCAGGTAATTGTTTCATCCCATGGAGAACCTGAAAGTTAGTGGTAAAGCCCTTAAAGTTGCCCTCCTCCAAAAAGCCGCGCAGACCGAGCTCAATCCGCGCGCCATCGCGGAGGGCCTCGTGCCGCGCGCCTGCCTTACGCAACGGCTCTACCACGTTGTAGCGTTCCTCGTATTCGGCGCAGAGCTTGGTGACGGCTTCGTCGCTTGCGTCGCGCACGTACTCCACGAGGTCGCCAATACCGTACCCATTCACTGAATACCCGAACTTCGCTTCGGCCGCGACTTTATCGCCCTCGGTTACGGCCACCTCACGCATGTTGTCATCGAAGCGGGCAAACTTTGCACCTTGCCAGTCATGCCAGGCGCGTGTGGCTCGCATCCAGGCAGCGATTCGGTCCTGTACCTCCTCGTCGGACCAGTGACCTACTACTACCTTACGATTCAACCTTAGCCGGGTGTGAATAAACCCCGCCTCGCGATCGCCATGGGCCGACTGGTTGAGGTTCATGAAGTCCATGTCGATTTCACTCCAGGGCAGGTCGCGATTGAACTGCGTGTGCAGATGCAGAAAAGGCTTGATGAGACTTCGCAGCCCGCCGACCCACATCTTGGACGGTGAAAAGGTATGCATCCACAAAATCAAACCCGCGCAATTCGATTCATTGTTAGCCCGGAGGCAGAGTGCGCGAATTTCCTCGGGCCGGGTTAGCACCGGCTGAATCACCAGCTGAAGAGGAAGTCGTGCGGAAGTGTTCAATTCCTGAACCATCTGGCGCGAATGCGCCGCTACTTGCTCAAGAGTTTGCTGGCCGTAAAGGTGCTGACTGCCGGTGATAAACCAAATTTCGGGGAGTTGAAGATCTTTCATTGGAGGTTCGCGCAAAGGATAAGAATTAAGATCTCACGCCAAGCCGCAAAGACGCAAAGACTTAGAGAGATGTGTTGATCACAGTTTCAGGACCACGGGCCCACTCGCTGCGGTCTTCTTTCGAGGTAACCTTAGCAGCATGACGCAAGATGTTTTAACGTCTGCTCCAAACCTTTGCGTCTTTGCGTCTTGGCGTGAGATCTTTAGTCCCATCTTGGCGGCTTGGCGTGAGATTCTTATTCGGGATTCGGCAGGGCGAAGATGCCGAACGAAACTGGGTCCATCTCGAACCGGCCTTCCCGGAAGGATGCTCCTTGCACAAGTAACGGTGTAGCCTTGGTCACCTTCTTCAACGCAACGGTGCAGGGCCGGTCGCTGGGATTGATGGAAACGATGATGCGCTCCAAACCTGCTGCGCGCAGATACACAAAAGGAGTTGTTTCGGCGTACATGGGTTCAAAATCTGCAGTGTTGGCGAGCGCAGGATGCTCACCGCGCAGCTTTAACAATCTACGAGTAAAGTTGAGCATTGACGTCGGATCTTTCTCTTCAGTCGCGACATCGGGCCGCGAATCGGACGGATCAATCGGAAGATAGAGCTCGTCTGGTGCCGCGGTCGAAAATCCCGCGTTGCTCCCTCTGGACCATTGCATTGGGGTCCGTGAACCGCAGCGCTGCAAGTCATCGAGCAAGCCGCCCTCTTTATTTGGCGCATCTGGTAGAAAGCGCATTCCGATCTCGTCGCCATAATAGATAAAGGGGACTCCGGGCATAGTAAGCAGCATGGCAAAGATGGTCCGGACCTCTTGGGAATCCCGACCCCAGGTCGGACGCGGCATATCGTGATTACCTGTCGGAATGGCAATGTAGCCGCGAGTTTTCGTCGCGGCATAGTGCTTCAGGTAGTTCGCGAGGAACGCCTTAATGTTGCCGCCCGCTGCTCGCTGGAAAAAGGCGTCGGGCTCACGAGCATCGCCATTAAGCCGTGACTTAGGACCGAGGAGTAGTGCATAGGCCGGTTCACCAAATTGGAGAAGCGAGTCGACATGGAAGCCGGCCGGAATAGCAACCGCAGGGTTGCTCCATTCGGAGATTAACACCGCTTCAGGATAGTCTTGGTCAAACCAGTTTCGGTAATAGTGCCAAAGCGCGGTAATCGCTGCGTGATCCGGGTCGTTTCGGATCAGCGAGGCTGCCAAATCAACGCGGAAGCCGTCAGCGCCCAAATCCAGCCAGAACTTCATTATATTTTTGAGCTCTTCGCGCACGGCTATGCAGGCGGGATCAGAAGTTGGTAGTTGCCAAGGTCGATCCGGTCGACCGTAGCCATAATTGAGCGCGGGTTGAAAAGCGAAGAAATTGGGCAAGTACCTTTCGGAGCGATACCGCTCGCCGGGAAAAGGTTGGCCGCCGCGAACGTTTTCATCGGCCGGCGTCCAGATATACCAGTTCGAGTAGCGGTTAGGTTGCTCACGCGCAGCAGATTGCTGGAACCAGGGATTCAAGATCGAAGTATGACCGGCGACCAGATCGAGACAGACGTGCATCCCGCGCTTGTGTGCTTCGGCACAGAGAGTTTTTACGTCGTCGTTTGTACCGTAACGTGGAGCGATCTTATAAAAATTAGCCACGTCATAACCCGCGTCACCAAAAGGTGATTCAAAAATGGGATTGATCCAGACCGCGTTACAACCGACCGAGCGGATGTAATCAAGTTTCGTAATGATGCCCGGTAGATCGCCTATTCCGTCGCCATTGGAATCGAAGTAGCTTTGTGGATAGACCTGATAAAATATCGCCGTCTGGAGCCATTTCGGCCCGGGAGGAACGTCAGCGGACAGCGTAACAGTCTCGCTTGCCAAATAAAGAGTCGCTACCAAGGATGAGTGCCTCATGGTTACTAAGGAAAGATGTCACGCAAAGACGCAAAGATAAGGAATAGAGGTTAACATCTCGCTACGAAATCTCACGCAAAGACCTGCCCGCAACGCTTCGCGCAGACCGGTGCGCGTAGCGTTGCGGGCAGGCCTTGGCGTGAGGTTTCGGGCGGCTTGGCGTGAGATCCCTTTGTGCTTTGGGGACTTGTGCTGGGTACGGGTGTTGCGCCCGGCGGTTCCGGGGAATTCACAATCGAGGTAACACCCGAAAGGATCAAACCCGACGTTTCGGGAGTTTCGACAACTCCGAACGCGTTCTCAACGGGGCGCTTGCTGAGAAATTTCGTCTGAGTCCAAAGCTCCTTCGGAATTCCGGCCATCCGAATCAGGGCCAACCCTGACGTAACGTCTTCTCGAACCACCTTAACTATATCTCCCTGCAACAGGTAGTAGGCTCGTTGCTGCCTAATCAGTTGAAGGTCCGTCTCGGCGGTATGGTTCTTACTGATCTGCCGCAGGTCGTCTCTGGAAACGCAGGCATACGGCCCATCGACAGTTACCCAGCGATATCCCTTCGCGACAAAATCATCATAATTGGTGGTTGACCGGCCTGATACTAGACCAGCGATGATAGCCGCTAGCGACAACACTATCGCTACTCTCATGGCCGGGAGCTGGACAACCGTCAGCGGCGACCAGGCACGTCTCTCGCGTGCGGGAATGTCAGACTTGATATTCGGGGCGAGAACCGCCGATTCGAGCTCTATCCGAACCGGCGGTTCGTCCGGCTTTCTCGTAGTGCATCGTCTCATATGTAGCTGGCATATGGTTGCGTTCAAAATGGGCCGCCGGCAAGGCGTGAGGAGGGCGCATATCTGAGTGGATCTGTAACCGACGAGCAACGCCGCCGCCGGCCCATTTTTCAACGCAACCCTCCGGGCCGCGGCCGGTTGGCTGTTTTTTCCGCGTTGCTCGCTCCTTACGTATCACTCTAGATATGCTCGTCACTCGCGCCTTGAAAAACAGCCAACTGACCTGCGGCCATGTATCAGCTACATATGAGACGATGCATTAGTCTGGGTGTTTAGTTGACTTTGACTCCGATGGACTTCGGTTTGGCCTGTTCGCTCTTTGGCAGATGCAATTTCAGCACACCGTCTCTGAATTCCGCACTTACTTTGGACCCATCGGTCCCCTCAGGAAGCGCGAAACTTCGCACGAACGAACCGTAGGCGCGCTCGACCCGATGGTATTTTTTGCCCTTCTCTTCTTTTTCGAATCTGCGCTCACCGCTGATAGTTAATGTCCCGTTTTCCACGGTGACCTTCACGTCCTCCTTCTTGATCTCCGGCAATTCAACTTTGATCAAATATTCTTTGTCGTCTTCAGTGATGTCCACCAAACGCGCCCCCGCGCTGCTCGTCATGGGCTCATCACCGGAGCCGCGCAGTGCGATTCGACCGAACCAAGGGCTCAAACCGATTTTGAATGTCTTCTAAGTCGCGGAAGGGATTCCATTTCGCTAGGGTACTCATATCGTTATTTTTGCGGCAGGATTTTTGCTTTGCCGAGGCTCGTTCCCACCATCTTTCGACACCTCTGTCTCTCAACCCTACTAATCATAGTATCACCAAGGGCTTATTCCCTCCCGATCTTGCCAAAGACTCTTCGTTTGGCAGGGAAAGCGGTTTCGGATTTTTGGAAGCCTGCGCAAACTATTGACCAGATTTGGAATCGGAATCACAAATATGGCCATAAAGTGGCGGAAGCATTGCGAACGCGTCCGACAACAAGCGAGTGAAAATATGAATCATCCGGTCCAACTGGTTGCGGTTGATGTAGATGGAACGCTTCTCGATGGCTCTCATCAGTTGAGAGCCAACGTGAAAGTATCCCTCAACCAACTGGCGAGTTCCGATGTTAAAATCGTCCTGGCCACAGCCCGCGGTCCGCAGGCTCTCGGCTTGATTGTGCGGCAACTGAGTTTCTCTCCCCTGTTGATCTGCTTTTCCGGGGGATGGATTGGTGAACTGGATTCCCAATCGCTGCGACCAACCAATGTATTGCTCGATAAGCGGCTTACTCCATCTGCGGCGAGGGTCATCTTAACGGCCGCTCTTGCGCATAAGATTGAGCCAAATATCTATACTCCGACCGAATGGCGGGTACGGACATTGACTGCAGAAATTCGTGCTGAGTCTGCGATCGTTGAGTCCTCTCCGCTAGTCACTTCGACCTTGTTGGGCGAGAATGAAAAGCCGAGCAAAATTATGCTGATTACTGGGAACGAGGAGCAGACTAAACTGCTCACAATCATGGCCAATTTGATCAAGCCGCTGAGCAATGCGACTTTCTCTAAACCGGAGTATCTCGAGATTATTCCGATGGGTGTAAATAAGGCAAAAGCCTTAGCGCATGTCGCCCAGACCCTCGGAATACAACTATCGCAGGTTGCAGCCGTCGGCGACGGATTGAACGATCTGGAAATGTTGAAGGAAGTCGGCCTCGGCATTGCCATGGGTAATGCATCGGAGACCGTCAAATCCGCGGCCAAGTGGGTTACGGGAACGAACGACGAAGAAGGCGTCGCACAAGCGGTGCAAAGGCTCGTGAGTGAGAGATTAGTGGAGATTGTCCGTGCGGCGGATTGAGGGGGCGCGGAAAGAGTGAGAGGTGAGAGGTGAGTGAGGTGAGAGGCGCGAACGCTATTCATTTTTGAACTCGGCACTCAAGTTCGATCTCGTCCCGGATTGGGATACCATATTCGCCTACCATTGAGATCGACGGTTTTAAGCGACGCGCGTCATCCACTGCTCCGGGGCGCACCTCTCTTATCCGAAAGCCCCGCCGCTGATAAAAACGCAAAGCGTTAAGATTGTCGTTCGTAGTCGTTACTCGTAAGATCTCTACCCCTTCGGCGCGTAATCTGGAAAGAAGTGCTTCGATCAGAGCCGTTCCCACGCCTTGTCCGGCCGTGATCGCATCCAGCGTAACAAGCTCCGCCACAGCCATGTGCTTGACGCGTCGGATCTGAAAAGTTGCCAGACCCATCCGCTCGCCGGCAATTAGACCAGGCAAACACCTGGCATCAAAAACCTCACCATGGACGATAACCTTTCCCCCTCCTCCCCATCGCTCATTCAGGAGCGCCTCGATCCATGGCTGATCCTTGGGCCCTTTATCTCGCACTTTCATTCTTGAAGGTAGGGCAAAACGTGCCGTTGAGCGACACGGCGAAGAGCCACGGCACAGAACTAGCCGCGATCCAGGCGCCGCCCATGCGCGTCAACTTAAGGCGGGACCGCCCAGGTTGATCTGCCTTTTCGGGAGCATCGTCCGTACGGCAGATCTCTGGCTTTGAAATCGGTTTCGTTAGCGGCCACTAGCCGGTCCGACTAATCCCTAGGCCCTGGCCATAGCAAACATCATTGACTGCTCCACCTTAAGTATTTACGCCTTGGACGGAGAGTTCTCGGTCTCTAATCGCTCGAGGAGGTCGGGATTTTCAGAGCGAACCGGCAGGCGCAGCGGCTATTAATCTTGTTCCTGCGGCTTTTCATCTGCTCAACGGATGTTAGGATAAGGTCGATGAATGCAAAGATGCTCTTAGCGTTAGCGCTAAGTACTCCCCTGTTCGTTTCACCTGCTGAAGCGATCGTGTTCCCGGTTCGGACAGCCTCTGGGCCGGTGACCTACAGCCTGGAGGTTCCTCCTGGTACGCCGGTCGGAACCAAAATAAAGCCAGATCCGCAAGTTGCCTATTCTGCCAATTTCCACATGACAGCCGGTTCGGCTGAAGTCGCTGCGGTTGGTTGGGCGGGTGGATTGGAAGACAAGGATAAATTTGATAACTATCCGAACTCGTTGACGATTCTTGGTGGAAAAGTTCCGGGTGGTTTTTACAACGCCACCTTTATCAAGGTCGACCACGTTGAACGGGTAAACGGCCCGGTTCCTTATTACCTGGTGCAAATGAGCGGGAACGTCGCCGGCAGCGTGCAGACTTTTTATGCCGCGGTGCTCGACGATGGGAATCTCGTTCGCCCGGTACCGGTCAGTCGATACGCCTACCACCCGGTTCGCCGTTCTCACGAAAAGTGGGGGGGTGCCGAAGAAAAAAAGAAATGGGGCGGCGCTGAAGAGAAGAAAAAATGGGGAGGTTCCGGACAGAAACCTTCGAATTAGCTTAAACGTAGCGGCCGGTGGTACCGGTTTCTTGCGACATTCTAGCCGCATAGAACACAAAGGGCCAAAAATTCTCGATCCCCAAAGCCGGACTCAACTGGTACTGTCTGCAGTCAGACCCAATGACTGCGGCAGCACCAGTTTTGTTTTTGCACCATCACGGTGGGATGCGGAATGGCGCATTTGGAAAGACCAATGATTGTGCCCTTCGTGGCCGCGCTCTTTCTTTTTGCATCCCCGTGTGCCGGGTTTGAGCCATGTTTCGATTCGGTCCCTAAGATCAGACGGAGCAATGCGTCTGGCCAAAGCCAGCGATGGCTCAGGCCGGTTCAGCTTAGACCGAATCAGGCCCGCCCGCGACGCTTTCGCGTAGCGGGTGCGGGCGTGGCTTTGGCCCTACCGCCCTAGGATTCACTCATCGCGCGGATCGCTTCCTGATACACCGTGACAGATTCTGTTGGTTTCCGGGTCAATGCCGGGTCGGTGTCCAGGTCAATGTGGTACAAGCCGAAATCGCTGTTGGCATCGAATTTCAGTCCCCACTCTCGGTTCGAGGTAATACTCCAACAAATATAACCACGAACAGGGATTCCCAGAGCCCGAGCTTGCTTCAATTGGTCGAGGTGAGAGTTTAAATATTGGGGTCGAGTGAATCCGTCGGCTGATTCAATGCAACCATTCTCGATGATCAAAATTTCTTTCTCGGGAAACCAGTGATGGAGCCGTCGCAGCACTCGCAACAAACCTGGCGGATCGACCGGAGCGCCGAAGAAATTGCTTAAGGAAGCATCAATCAGTTGATCCATGCGATGCCATTCGAGGGTGCTGATTCCCCAATAGTAGTCCAGGCCGACGAAGTCCTGGGTATCAACACATTCAGCGGGACACAAAAACTCCGGAAGTTTACCGGCCATTCCTAAATGCCACCAATTGCTGTTGATAACAGTGCCAACAACGGTCAGAGGCTTGAGCAGCGGCTCGAGAAATCGTGCGGGTGTCGAGAGGGAAGCTACTCGCTCATCAAAGTTAAGCTTTTCAAATCGGACATTTTCGGAATTCCCAAAAAGCCGAAGGGCGAGTTTTGCAGCCAGATCGAGTTCTTGCTGACTGACTTCGTCGGGCGCTCCGGCGCTCGAGTCATGGCTTATACCGACGCGCAGATAACCGCGGTCGCGAATGCGTTTTACCAGTTCGCTTCCAGTCGGATGTTGGATCGACGGCGTAGGCTGTTTTGCTAACACCGCATTCACGATATTCAAAAGGTCAGGATTGCCTCGCGCCACACCCACTGCGTACAGCGATCGAGCGAGAGGATCACCACGCATTTCCAAGTTCGGAAAATCTGATAGGCAGGGAACGCATGTATCATCGGCAATAAATCCTTCGATCTGTCCAGCCGCGAGAGCTTCGAGGCCGAGACGATGGGTCTGGAAAGTCACTAACCTTGTAGCCGGAGCACGACTTAAAACGTTTTTACGGGCGGTGGATCCGCTCACGACTCCCACCAATTTTCCATTGAGCTCGTCAGCACCGGCGATACTGCCCGCTTTTTGCACGACTAACCGCTGCGCTCCCTCCGCATACACTTCAGAGAACGCGACTCGGCTCCGGCGACCGGGAGTCGGCGTAAAACGCGCTATGACCAGGTCGACCGGTGTACGGGCCAGTATCGCTTGTTCCGATATCCGCCGGTTATTTCGGTGGAAGGATGATCTGTCCCGCATCCGACTCGCCAACCAATCGATGAAGTACTGGAGCAAAACCGGGAGTCCGAGAACGAATGGATTAGCTCCAACTTTTGCTTGCGGATTTTTGGTCTGAATGATTTCGCGCGCTGATCGGTGGCTAAGAAACAGGTTTCGAATCAGTTGCACCGAGCTGTCGAGTTGACCGGCCAAACTCGTCCCGACCGCGGTACCTGGCGGCACGAGAAAGAATGGTTGCCACCATGGCTTCACGTACCCGTAAACCAGCAGATTGGGTTCATTAAAAGTGATCCAATACGGTACCAAGTCGCCGAGACAGTTCGCCACTTTGGTCGCGTATGCCGCGTACCAATGAGGAAAATCCGCTGACGTCATTCCTCCTCTTTCCTCGACGTGGATTGGCCAGGTGAAATGGTGGAGCGTCACCAGGGGCATCATCCCGGCGTTGCGAATCTCAAGAGCAACCGAACGGTAATGCTGCAACGCCGCTTCGTCCCATTCGCCCGGCTTCGGCTCGACCCGCGCCCAAGCAACCGAAAAGCGAAAAAGCTTGCAGCCCAGGTTACGGGCTAACTCAACGTCCTCCGGATAACGATTCCAAAAATCGGTGGCTCTGCCCCGAGGGGTTTGTTTTTGCTGTTGTTCCCAAACATCGCGATAGTCGGGTCGCTCGGGATCGAAGCTCTCAAATTGATGATCTGATGTTGCGACACCAAACAGAAGCTCGGGTAATTGCACGGCGATGGATGATATAGGCTGGGCCGCAAATCGAATAGCTAAAGGTCGTTATGCGTCATAATTGATTAATTGCAGATGAAAACGCTCCTCCTGGCCCTAGCATTATTAGGTACCGCATTGTTAGGTACCGGATTGTGCGCTCCGCCACCGGCGCCGCCTCGAGCCGTATTCGTCTCCCATTCTGCAAATTCGAATTTTCCGCATCCGCATTTCCCGCGTCCTAATTTCCCGCATCCGAGCCGCAATTGGGATCACGGTTATTGGCGCGTGCACCGCTATGGTTGGTGGAATCACCACCGCGGATACTGGACCGTTCAACATGGCAGGCATGTTTTTGTTAATCACGACTAAGCAGGCCGCCGACACAATCCGTCCGTTGCGCACGTGGATCACTATCTACCCAGCAGCTTGAATCCAAACCCGGCGGGCTGCTATTCGATATCGACGAGCGTACCGATAGGGGTCTGGTCGAAAATCGCTTTGGCGACATGCTCTTCAGCAACTCGAATACAGCCGTGGCTAGCCGGTCGGCCCGGATCGTGGCCTTCATGGATCCCGTACTCACTGAACGAAAGTCTCAGAAAGTAGGGCATCGAAACTTTATAGATAGATGATCTCCTTTCACGCTCCTTGTCGGTGACGAGATAGTGCCCGGGTGGAGTATCGAACCCAGGCTTTCCGGTGGAGATCCTTCCCTTTACCAACGCCAAACCATCCTTGTATAGGATCACCATCTGCGGGGTAAGTTCTATTTTGATATTGAAATGAATCGCCAGCGGATCGGACTCGATCAAGGTGCTCGCTAATTCGGGGAATCCACACTTGGCGGCGTATTGAGCCGGCACCCATCCCCAAGCAGATGCTCGAAAACGCTCGGCTCCTCGTTCAACCAGCACCGTGCAAAGTTCCTTTTCACCGAGTGCAGCTGCCAAAATCAGCGGTGTCGCCTTGGATTCTTCGCGAAAATAGTGCTCGAGGCGAGTACTCACCCTGGCCAGAGTTGTCAATCGTTCCGCAGTGAGCACGATCGGACTGTTGAGATTCGCGTGCGCATCGATCGCAGTCAGCATTGCTGGTCGATCATTGGCCAGTACAGCGTCCGCGAGCTGATTCTGGCGGAAGACCGCTGCTTGGCGAGCCAGTTCTGGACTGGAGCTGTGCAGAAGCAGGCAAAAAGCAATGAGCGACGGAAGCATACCTTCTATAGCGGTACAAATCCGCCGTACTTGAGAAATTCGAGTCCCCGAAAAAGAGGCCTATCCGCAATCCAGATCGTGCGTGCTACATGGACCCAAAGCTTCCGGGTATGAAGCGCGAAGGAACTGCTCATTGGCGCTTGCGCATTCCTGCACACCACCGGTCGAGACTCCCTCGGTGTATCCATTTTTGATTAAGCCTATGCCCGTCTGCGCGGGGCCTAATATAACTATTTCAGAAGCCCACTTCAACCTCTCTCATTCTTGAGAGTAGACGTCGACACAGCGTTTTGCTTGCAGCTTATTTTCAAAACCGCGATGCTGGGCCCTTGGAATTTCGATGAAGGCTTTGGCAAAGCTTTTATTAGTTACTTCAGCTTGGTGGCAGCGGCGCTGGCCCAAGCGCCTTCGGCGACACCCAACATTGTCGATGAACCCGATCTACCAAATTCGAAGCCAGAGATTCCGCATCCGCCGTCGACCAGCTTACTTCCGGAATCCGGCGCACTCCCGAATCCCACGTCTAGTCTGACGCCGCCCATTTATTCGCCATTCAAAACAAAGAAGCCGGTCGTTTCGACTTCAACCGTCAAACCGCCGTTGCGCCCAAAGACCAAGACGGATAGCAAGACACAAAAGCGATTTGAAGAAGTTCGATCGATTGCGATGCGAAGCTCTCATGTTGTTAACCTGCTCATGCGAGCCAACAAAGCCTCAACGGGTTCCGCCCGTCGAAATCTCATGCGTGCTTACTACTTGGCCGTCTGCGCTCGGATGCGTCTGTTGGAACCAGAGCTGGAAAATTCTATCAACGCCTACCAAGCCGAAAAAACCGGGAAATCAGCAACACCGAGCGATTCCAAAATTGGCAGCTCGAAAGTTCGCGGTTCCCCGAAACGGTCGCACCGCTCAAAGGAAATCGGAACCCAAACAACGCATCGTAAGCATGCCTATTCCCACAGAGCCGCCTATCCGAATGGATATGGTCCATACGAGCCGTACGGCCCCTACGGGCCATATGGACCCTACGGCGGGTACTAGCTGCGCGAGAATAGCCAATAGCCAATAGCAGATAGCAAATAGATGGCGGGCTTGAAAATTGGCGATCATCATCAGGTGCTGACGTACGCTCGCGGTTCGGAAGGGAGCCGCTCGCGGCTCCCGGGAAACAACAAGGATAGGCAACATCTACCTTGAGCTCGATTCCTCGGCAGGCGTTGGATTGTTCCCCGGGCGTCGCATCTGGCGAGGGCGCGGGTAGGGCGCGTCTCTCCGAGACCGCCGGATCACCGGCAAACCATCGCCCCGTTAGGTCCAAGGCTTTTGCCTCTAGCAACGGTTCTCGGCCTGACAGGGTGCAGCTACGTCCGCGATCCGGCGGTCTCGGAGATGTGCGGACCGGAGACATCGTTAACACCCGTTCAGATACATCGTTAACACTTTTTGGCGTGGGT
>Ga0209648_10003185_pt1 | contig 13749 bp, 13 predicted proteins | sample GraSoi2013_115cm_FD_185830 | JGI IMG/M metagenome (GOLD analysis project Ga0209648, IMG submission 185830) | Grasslands soil microbial communities from the Angelo Coastal Reserve, California, USA - Sample 9_17_2013_115cm (SPAdes) (version 2) | ecosystem: Environmental > Terrestrial > Soil >...
GTGGTCGTGAAGGATCTCGCGCAGGTGCTCGGCCTGGCCGGGATCGGCGGCCACGAGGCGGACGGTGAAGCCCTCGGCGCGCCAGCGGTTGGCGTCGTCGACGAGCCGATCGAACTTGCCGGAGTACGGATCAACGGAGAGCGCCTCGAGGGTGACGTCGGCCTCCCCGGCGGCGAGCACTTCGAGCTCCAGACGAGGTCGCCCGGCGATGATTTCCGCCAGCGGCCGGCGGCCCGGCGCGTCCTCGGAGGTCTCGTCGAGCAGCCGCGGCGCGTCGACGATCACCGGCGCGCCGGCGGGCAGATAGTGGAGGAGGCGCGTGGCGTTGGCGTCGGCCGTCTCCGGCACCGCCACCAGCGGCAGCACGAGCAATTCATCGAGCGATCCCGTCGAGCGCTGCGTCGTCGGATCGAAGAGCCGGATCGACTCGATGTCGTCGCCGTCGAACTCGAGCCGCGCGGGGCTCGGGTGCATCGGCGAGAACACGTCGACGATGCCGCCGCGCGCGCTCCACTGCCCGACCTCGACGACGGTGTCGACGCGCTCGTAGCCGGCCTTCTCCAGCGCCTCCAGCAGCAGCTCCCGATCGAGGCTGTCCTTCGTCGCCAGCCGCAGCGTGCCCTCGCGGAACTCGCCGGGCGCCGGCAGCGGTGTGTCCAGCGCCGCCGGCGTCACCACGACCGCGATCGGCTCGCCGGCGGTCAGCCGCCGCACGATCATCGCGCGCTCGGCCTCGGCTTCGCGGTGATGGCCGCCCTTCCAGAGCTGCGGCTCGCGCTCCGGGAACTCGAACGCGGGGGCACCGAAGAACTTGAGGTCCTGTGCGAAGCGATGCGCGTCGGCGAGGCTTGCGACGATGACGAGGACGGGCCGCGGATGGATCTGGAGCAACTCGGCGACGGCGAGCGCCCGCGCCGATCCGGCCAGCCCGGCGACGCGGAGGCAGACGTCTCCCCCGGCGAACCTCTTTGCCAGGTCCTCAAACGCCTGCCAGTTCCTCAACATCTCGACGGCTTACGGTACCACGGGCGACGACGGGCCCGCGGGAGTGACGCGGCCCTCCGAGGCGGCTCGGCCTTTTACCGAGCCGCCTGCGCGAGATAAAACGACAGCGTCTCCAGCTCGATCGAGAGGTCGACGTTCTTCAGGCGCACCTCGCGCGGCACCTTGAGGCGGGCCGGCGCGAAATTCAGGATCGCGCGGATGCCGGCGGTGACGAGCTTGTCGGTGACGTCCTGGGCGGCCTCGCCGGGTACGGCGACGATGGCGATCTGGATGCCGCGCGACTTCACCTCGCGCGCCATGTCGCGGCTGTGGACGACGGGCACGGAGTCCACCTCGCGCGCGACCTTGGCGGGATCGTCGTCGACGATGGCCGCGATGCGAAAGCCCTGGCGGCTGAAGCCCTTGTAATGGAAGAGCGCGGAACCGAGATTGCCGCAGCCGACCAGCACGACGGGCCACCCGCGATCGAGTCCGAGAATCCGCTGCAGCTCGGCCTTGAGGCCGGCCACGTAGTAGCCGATGCCGCGCACGCCGAACTCACCGAAGTAGGCGAGGTCCTTGCGCACCTGCGCGGAGTTCAGATTGAACCGGTCCGCCATCTCCTGCGAGGAGATGGTCTTGACGCCGTCCTCCTCCAGCTGGAGCAGGCACCGCGTGTAGACGGAGAGACGATGGATCGTCATCTCCGGGATCCTCGACGCGCGGTACGCGGACCGTCGTGGCATGTGCGAAAAAGGCCGGGCGCCGTCGGAACGGACGCCCGGCCGAATCGACCTACCCGAGTGGCATCACGCGAAGTTGATGCCCTTCACGAACAACAGGATCAGCGCGATGACCAGCGTGTAGATGGCCAGCGACTCGATGAGGGCCAGACCGATGATCATCGCGACCTGGATGCGCGCCGCCGCCCCGGGCTGCCGGCCCATCGCCTCGACGGCCGCCGCCACCGCCCTGCCCTGACCCAGTCCGCAGAGACCGGCCGCGATCGCCATGCCGATGCCGGCCGCAATCACGGTGAACGGTCCGACCCAGCCGCCGGCGGCCGGGGCGTCGGCCGCGAGGGCGAGGCCGGGGAACGCCAGAACGAACAAAGCTGCCAGCATCAGTGAACGTCGCACGACCGTCCTCCTCTGTACGTGTGGTGTGCTAGTGATGGCCGGAATCGTGATGCGCAGCCGCGTGGCCGTCGGGTCCTTCCTCCGCATGCTCGATGGCCCCCGCGATGTACAGCATCGTCAGCATCACGAAGATGAAGGCCTGAAGGAAGGAGACCAGTATCTTCAGCGGATAGAGAAAGCCCACGGTGAACACGATGGCGATCACGCCGCTGAGGCCGCCGACGAGCGCGCCCGCGAGGCCGCCGTGCAGGGCCCAGCCGATCAGGCCGTTCAACCCCATCAGGAAGAAGATGACCGCGAGCAGGATGTGCCCGCCCACCATGTTGCCGAAGAGCCGCAGCGTGAGCGACAGCGGCCGCGCGAGATGGCTGATGAGCTCGATCGGCATCATGAGCGGCGCCAGCCACCATACCGGCCCCATGAAGTGCTTGATGTAGGTGACGACGCCCTGCGTGCGCAGCCCGATCGCGTGATACGCGAAGAACACGACCAGCGCGCACGCCGCCGTGGTGTTGAGGTTCGTCGTGGGGCCGGCGAGGCCGGGCACGAGGCTCATGAGGTTGGCGGTGAGGATGAAGAGGCCGAGGGTGGCGATGAAGGGCAGGTACGGGCGGCCCTGCGGGCCCATCACGTCGTCGATCATGCCCTGGATCTGCTCGAGCACGACCTCCATCGCGTTCTGGGCTCCACGCGGCACCAGCTCGAGCCGCCGCGTCGCCATGAAGGCGACGCCGGCCAGGATGATCATCACCAGCCACGTGTAGGTGACGTGGTCCGGGATGCCCGGCAGGTGGAAGATCGGCGGATGCTCGATCGCTTCCACTCAGGCTCCCTCGCGCGCGCCGCGCAACCCGTGCACGACGACGGCGATCGGGATCACGCTCACGCCGGCCAGGATGGCCAGCGGATGCGCGTGGCCGCTGGCGACCACGACCGCGAGCGCCGCCACCACCGCGGCCAGCCGCAGTCCGGCGGCGAGCGACCACAACGAGCGTGCCGGCGAGCCGTCACCGCCCGTCACCTGCGCCCGCGCGGCGAGCCACCGGAAGTTGCCGAGGGCGATCCCCGCGCCGGCGGCGGCGCCGAGCGCTCCGTCGAGCCCGCCGAGATACGCGGCCGGGCCGGCCAGCGCCACACCCAGCACGCACGCGTCGCGCGACACGCGCGACGTCAGGTCACTTGGAGTCATCGAGCTCCCGCTCCGCTCTGTTCACGGATCGAAAGAACATCACGAATCCGGCGACGATCCCGAAGCCGAGCCCGATGAGCAGGAGCCACGGCTTGGTGCCGAGCCACTTGTCCGCGTAGTAGCCGCCGACCAGGCCGATCACGGTCGCGAGCACCATCGCGAAGCCGATCGAGGACAGCTCGGCGAGCGCGGTCCAGGCTGATTTCTCCCCGGGCGGCGCCATGTGACGCGAAACACTAGCACAGCCCCCCAGGCTTGTGAAGGGATCGGACAACCTCAGCCGAACATGCCGCCCATGCGCGTGCCGGCGACCCGGTTGATGGCGAGCATGCTGACGGCGGCCACGACGATCAGGATCACGCCCAGCGCCGCCGCCTCGTTGGCGCTGCCTGCGATGTAGAAGGCGAAGATGCCGACGGGGATCGTCTCCCAGCCGCCGAGCGACAGGAAGAGCACGGCCGAGGCCTCCTGCAGCGACGTCATGAACGAGAACAGCGAGCCGACGAGCACGCCGCGCCAGATGAGCGGCAGCGTGATGTCGCCGAACGAGCGGAGCCCGCGCGCGCCCACGCTCGCCGCCGCCTCCTCCATCGAGCGGTGCACGAGCAGCAGCGACGCGTACGAGCCGCGCACGGTGTACGGCAGCCGGCGCACGGCGAGCACGATCGGCAGGATGATCCAGAGGCTGGTGAGCGGCACGCCGAGCCAGGGCAGCTCGACATGGAACGCGCGGATGTACGCGATGCCGAGGGCGGTGCCCGGCACGGCGAGGATCAGCGTGTTGAGCCCGTCGAGCGTGTCGCGGCCGGGCAAACGCGTGCGCGCGAGGATCCACGCGATCGGCACGCCGACGACGATGCAGAGCATGACGGCCAGGCCCGCATAGAGGAAGCTGTTCACGATGTACTTCGGCGTCTCGACGATCACGCGCTCGAAGAAGAGCCACGTGTAGCGCACCGGGAACGGCGTCATCGACCAGCCCTTGCCCACCGAGGCGAGCGCGACGCCGAGATACGGGACGAACGAGAACGCCAGGACGGCGGACAGGAACGTCACGGCGGCCGTCGCCCCCAGCGGGCCCAGCCGCCGCCGGGGCACGCGCGAGTAGGACAGCGACGAGTAGTCCTTGATCGCGACGTAGCGCCGCGCCGCCACCAGGAAGACGACGGCCAGCGCCACCATGAGCGCGGAGATCATCAGGCCCATGCGGAACAGCCGGCGGTCGACGAACTGCACGATGTTGAGGTAGGCCTGCGAGGCCAGCAGGTCGTGGACGCCCAGCACCAGCGGCGTCGCGAAGTCCGAGAACGTCCAGATGAAGACGAGCAGCGCGCCCGCCACGTAGCCCGGCGTCGTGAGCGGCAGCGTGATCGTGGAAAGCTTGCGCCAGCCGCGCGCGCCCACGGATTCGGCCGCCTCCTCCAGCGAGGGATCGATCTTGCTCAGCGCGTCGACCACGTTGAGCGTGATCATCGGGAAGAGGTGCAGCGTCTCGACCAGCAGCACGCCGTGCACGCCGTAGACGAAGTTGATCGGCTTGCCCAGCCCGAACCAGTCCTCCAGCACGATGTTGACGGTGCCCGCCTTGCCCATGATGAAGGTGAAGCCCAGCACGCCGACGAGCGGCGGCGAGATCATCGGGATCAGCGTGAGGTAGCCGAAGAGGCCGCGCCCGGGAAAGTCGCAGCGCACCAGCAGCAGGGCGATCGCGAAGCCGAGCACGGAGGTGGCCGCGACGGTGCCGGCGCCGAGCAGCAGCGAGTTCCAGAGCGATCGCCGGTAGAAGGCGTCGGCCGCGAACGCCGCGAAGTTCTCGAGCGTCAGGCGGCCCGCCTCGTCGCTGAACGCGTCGTAAAACACGCGCAGCAGCGGGTAGACGAGGAAGACCGCCAGGAACGCCCAGATCAGCGCGATGCCGAGGGCCGGTAGCGCCGTTTCCCTCTTCACTCGTCGCGCAGCACGAGCGTGACCGATGCGGGAAACGCCACGCGCACGGCGCGGCCCGCCGGCAGCACCTCGTGATGCCACGGATCGCCCACGTCCACCTTGAGCACGAGGCCGGTTGCCGTCTCGATGTCGTAGCGCAGCGTGTTGCCGAGATAGGCGGCCAGGCGCACGCGCCCCGCGACGACGTTCTCGCCCGCGCCGTCCAGCGCCACGTTCTCCGGGCGCACGGCGAGCACGCAGGCCGCGCCCGGCGCCAGCTCCACGGCGGGGCGCGCGCACACGGGACCGAGTGCCGTCTCCACCAGCACATGGGCGCCGACGCACTCGGTGACGACGCCCGGGATGAAATTGTTGGTGCCGACGAAGTCCGCGACGAAGCGGTTCGTCGGGCGCTCGTAGAGCGCCTTGGGCGACGCCACCTGCTGCACGCGCCCATCGCGCATCACGGCCACGCGATCCGACAGCGACAGCGCCTCCTCCTGATCGTGCGTGACGTAGATCGTCGTGATGCCGAGCTCCTTCTGCAGCGCGCGGATCTCGCCGCGCACCTGCACGCGGATCTTCGCGTCCAGGTTCGACAGCGGCTCATCGAGCAGCAGAATGTCGGGGTTCAGCACGAGCGCGCGCGCCAGCGCCACGCGCTGCTGCTGGCCGCCGGAGAGCTGGCCGGGATACCGGTCCTCGAGCCCGGTGAGGTTCACCTTGGCCAGACCGGCGGCCAGCCGTCGCCCGATCTCGGCAGCCGCCAGCTTGCGCAGGCGCAGCCCGTACGTCACGTTGCCGCGCACCGTCATGTGGGGCCAGAGCGCGTAGTTCTGGAAGACCATGCCGATATTACGGGCGTACGGCGGCAGCCCGTCCACGCGCCGGTCGCCGAACCGGATGTCACCGCCGTCCACCGGAGAGAACCCCGCGATCATGCGCAGCAGCGTGGTCTTGCCGCAGCCGGACGGGCCGAGCAGCGTGAACAGCTCGCCGTCGCCGATCTCGAGCGTGACGCGGTCGACGGCGGGCGTACTCGCGAAGCGCTTGGTGACTTCTCGAAGCGCTATTTTCATGTTATCGAGGGGGGACCCTCGAGGGTCCCCCCTCGAACTTTCCTGTCTGCCCGGGGTGCGAGACGGTTATGGTTTCTTCCACGTGGCTTCGATGTCGCTGCGGAATCGCGTCTTGAGCGCCTCCGAGCGCTTGCCGGCCACGGTCTCGTCGTAGACGTTCGAGACGTCGCGGTCGAAGTACGAGCGGACGCCGCCGGTGAACTCCACCGCCATCTCCGCCGTCGAGCCCGGCGGGCCCTGCACCTTGTACCTCGGCGTGATCGGGAACAGACCGCGCTCCATGAAGACCTTCTGACCGCGCTCGCTCAGGAGGAACTCGATGAACGCGCGCGCCGCCTTCGGATTACGCGCGCCGGCGAGGATGGCCAGCGGCTCCGGCGTGACGAAGGCGTTCTTCGGCGCCACGAACTTCAGGTCGAAGCCGGCAAGCTTCTCCTCGAAGGCCATATACGATGGCACCGCAAACCCGGCCGTATATTCTCCCTTCGCCACAACGGTCGGCACGTCCCGACTGCGCGCGGTGAAGTGGCCGGTGTTGGCGGCCAGCTTCTTGAGCCAGTCCCAGCCCTTGTCCTCGCCGTACATCGACAGGATCACCTCGTACGTCGCGTTCGACGACGACGAGCGCGTGGGCGCGCACTGCGCGACCTCGCCCTTGAGCCTGGGATCGAGCAGATCGTCCCACTCCTTCGGCTCCGCCATGCCGAGGCGCTGGATCTTCTTGGGGTGATAGACGAGGCCGTACGGCTCCAGCGCCGTGCCGACCCAGTAGCCGTCGCGGTCCTTCAGCGGGATCGGCTTGGGCTTGCCGATCGACGCGGGGATCGACTCCCACGACTCGCGCGAGATCTCGACCTTCTGGAGCAGCTTCTGGTCGGCGAGCTTCTCGAAGAGCGCCGACTCGCCGCCCCAGAAGATGTCCACCTCCGGCTTGCCCTTCCATTCGACGACGCGGCCGTACGCGAGCGGCGTGCCGGCGGGGATCGCACTCACCTTCACCACCACGTTCCACTTTTCCTTCGCGTACTCGGCGAATGCCTTCAGGGCCGCGTCGTGGATGAATTTCGACACCGGCGTGATGAGGTTCAGCTCGCTCTCGATCGGCGCCCGCGTCTGGGCACGCACGCCGCTCGCCGCGGCCATCGCCACCAGGACGGCGAGGGCCGGCAGCATCATTCGTCGCGTCACGGATCGCTCCTTAGGTCGCCCAGGCGCGGGCGCGTTCGACCGCTCGCTTCCACTTCTCGTACCGCGCGGCCCGCTCGTCCACGGCCATCGCCGGCGTGAACGTGCGCTCGACCGCATGGCGCTCGGCCACCGCGTCGAGCGAGCGCCAGAGGCCGACGCCGAGCCCGGCGAGATAGGCGGCGCCGAGACCGGTCGTCTCGATGACGGCCGGCCGGTCCACCGGCGCATCGAGCACGTCGGCCTGGAACTGGCAGAGGAAGTGGTTGGCGACGGCGCCGCCATCCACGCGGAGCCGCGGCAGCGTCGCCTTGGCGTCGGCGGCCATCGCCTCCAGCACATCGCGGCTCTGGAAGGCGATCGCCTCCAGCGCGGCGCGCGCCAGATGCGCCCGCGTGGTGCCGCGCGTGAGCCCGAGAATGGTGCCGCGTGCGTGCTGATCCCAGTACGGCGCGCCGAGCCCGACGAAGGCCGGCACGAAGTACACGCCGCCCGCGTCGGGCACGGAGCGCGCCAGGGCATCCGTCTCGGCGGCGTTCGCGATGATCCCGAGGCCGTCGCGCAGCCACTGCACGGCGGCGCCGGCGACGAAGACGGCGCCCTCGAGCGCATAGGTCGTCCGCCCACCGATGCGCCAGGCGATCGTCGTCAGCAGCCCGTGCGACGAGACCACCGGGCGCTCGCCGGTGTTGACGAGGGCGAAGCAGCCCGTACCGTAGGTGTTCTTGGCCTCGCCCGGCTTGAAGCACGCCTGCCCGAAGAGCGCGGCCTGCTGGTCGCCCGCGATGCCGGCGATCGGCACGCCGCGCGGGAGCCAGCCGAGGTCCGCCGTCTCGGCGCACGGCCCGGACGAATCCACGAGCGTGGGCAGCACCTCGGGCGGCACGTCGAGCAGGGCGCACATGCGGTCGTCCCAGTCGACGGTGGCGAGGTTCAGGCAGAGCGTGCGCGAGGCGTTGCTGACGTCGGTGGCGTGCACGCGGCCGCGGGTCAACTTCCACAAGAGCCACGTGTCGACGGTGCCGAAGGCCAGCTGGCCGCGCGCGGCACGACGGCGCGCGTCGGGGGCCTGGTCGAGGATCCACGCGATCTTCGTCCCGGAGAAATAGGCGTCCAGCACCAGGCCCGTGCGGGCCCGCACCATCGCCGCGTGGCCCTCGGCCCGCAGCCGGTCGCAGATGGCGGCGGTGCGGCGGCACTGCCAGACGATGGCGCGGTGGATCGGCGCGCCCGTGGTGCGGTCCCAGACGATCGTCGTCTCGCGCTGGTTGGTGATGCCGATGGCGGCGAGGTCGTCTCCGGTGATGCCCGCCGCGCTCAGCGCCTGCCGCGCCGCGCGCTCGACGGTCGTCCAGAGGTCCTGGGGATCGTGCTCCACCCAGCCCGGCCGCGGATAGTGCTGCGGCACTTCCGCGTAGCCGCGCGCGCGCACGGCGCCTTCGGGGTCGACGACGAGCGCCGTCGAGCCGGTCGTCCCCTGGTCGAGCGCGAGCACGAAGCCGGGCGGCATCGTAGCGGGAGGCTATCATATGGCCTCCTGAAGGAGGCTGGCGCGATGAGACTCGTTCGACGACTCCTCGTCACGTTGCTCCTGCTCACCATCCCGGCCGCCGGCGCGCCGCCGGGCCACGCGGCGCCGGAAGGCCAGCTGACCTGGGCGGTGCACTTCGCCCTCGCGCCGACCTGGTTCGACCCGGCGGAGACGTCCGGCATCATCACGCCGTTCGTGGTGCTGTACGCGCTGCACGACGCGATGGTGAAGCCGCTGCCGGGCCACCCCATGGCGCCGAGCCTGGCCGAGTCGTGGAGCGCGTCGCCGGACTGGCTCGTCTACGAGTTCGTGCTCCGCAAAGGCGTGCGCTTTCACAACGGCGAGCCGGTCACCGCCGAGGACGTCAAGTTCTCGCTGGAGCGCTACCGCGGCGCATCCCACAAGATGCTCAGGGACCGCGTGCTGACGATCGAGACCCCGGACCCGGCGCGGGTCCGCATCCGCCTCAGGCAGCCGTGGCCGGACTTCATGACCTTCTATTCGATCGCCACCGGGGCGGGCTGGATCGTGCCGAAGAAGTACGTCGAGAAGGTCGGTGAGGACGGATTCAAGAAGGCGCCGATCGGCGCCGGGCCGTATCGGTTCGTGTCGTTCACGCCGGGCGTCGAGCTGGTTCTGGAGGCGTTCGACCAGTATTGGCGCAAGACGCCGAGCGTGAAGCGCCTGGTCTTCCGGGCCATTCCGGACGACACCACGCGGCTCGCCGCGCTCAAGCGGGGTGAGGTCGACATCGCCTATGCGTTCTTCGGCCCGGTGGCCGAGGAAGTCCGGCGAACGCCGGGACTCGCGCTCAAGGCGACCGTGGTTCCCACACCGTTCTGGGTGTACTTCGCCGACCAGTGGGATCCGAAATCGCCCTGGCACGATCGGCGGGTCCGCGTGGCCGCGAACCATGCCATCGACCGGCAGGCGATCAACGAGGCGGAGAACCTCGGCTACGCGAAGATGACGTCGAGCATCATCCCCGCGAGCTTCGACTTCTACTGGCAGCCCCCGGGCTACGCGTACGATCCCGCCCGCGCCCGGCAGCTCCTGGCCGAGGCCGGCTACCCGAACGGCTTCGACGCCGGCGACTACGTCGTCGACGCGGCGTTCGTCAACGTGGCGGAGGCGACGGTCAACTACCTCCGGGCCGCCGGCATCCGGACGAGGGTGCGGCCGCTCGAACGCGCGGCCTTCTTCAAGGGCTTCGGCGACAAGAAGCTGAAGAACCTCGTCCAGGTCGCCAGCGGCGCGTTCGGCAACGCCGCCACCCGGATCGAGGCCTTCGTCGCCTCCGGGGGCGCCTACGTGTACGGAAGCTATCCGGATATCGACGGCCTGTTCCGCGAGCAGGCCATCGAGCTGGATCGCAAGCGACGCGAGGCGACGCTGCACCGCATCCAGCAGCTCGTGCACGACAAGGCGATCTTCGCCCCGATCTGGCAGCTGGCCGCCATGAGCGGCGTGGGAGGGAGGGTCGAGGAGCCGGGCATCGGACTCGTGGCCGGCTACGCGTTCTTCTCTTCGCCCTACGAGGACGTGCGACTGAAGAGCCGGTGAGGGATCACGCGCGGCCGAGCGCGCGCAGGGCGAGGTCGGGCCGGTCGCTCGTCAGCACGTCCACGCCCAGCGCGATGAGCCGCCGCATGTCCGGCTCCTCGTTCACGGTCCAGACGCCCACCGCCACCCCCGCCGCGCGCGCCGCCTCGATCACGGTCTCGTCGACGAGCGTGTACTTCAGCCCGACGTCGGTGGCGCCGTAATGGCGCGCCCACGCGACCGTGTCGGCCGGCCGGGCGCGGGCGAGCCGGACGTGCATCCGGGACACCAGCAGCGTCGTGCGCAGCCCCGGCACCAGCTCGCGCGCGCGCTCGATCACGGCCGGGTTGAACGACATGAGGTTGGCGCGCTCGAGCAGGCGCGCGCGCGACAGCGCCGCGATCACCCGCTCCTCGATGCCCTTGTAGCGGGCGCCGGGCCGGATGCGCGAGCCCGGAAAGTAGCGCACGCCGAGGCCCCGTCCCGGCACCTTGACCTCCACCAGCACGCCGCCGCCGGCGGCGGCAATGATCGCCAGCGCGTCTTCGAGCATCGGCAGATGCTCGGTCGTCAGCCGGCGGTCGGGCCCGCGCAGCCGCGCGCGCCGCAGCTCGGCGGCCGTGCGCGTGCGCACGCGGCCGAGCCGGTCGGTCGTGCGCCGGAGCGTGGCGTCGTGGATGACGGCAAGCGCGCCGTCGGCGGCGAGGTGGACGTCGAGCTCGACGAGGTCGGCGCCGAGGGCCAGCGACTCGCGGAAGCCGCGCAGGCTGTTCTCGGGCCAGAGGCGCGCGCCGCCGCGGTGCGCGGCGAGCCGCGTGCTTGTACTCACTTCTCGGTCTCGATAAGGCCCTTCACGAACCAGCGCTGCATGGCCACGATCACCGCCACCGGCGGCGCCAGCACCATCATGGCCGCCGCCATCGCCACGTTCCACTCCGGCAGCTGCGAGGTGCGTGGCACCAGCGTCTCGATCCCGATCACGGCCGTGCGCATCTCCGGCGTGTTGGTGATCATCAGCGGCCACAGGTAGTCGTTCCAGCCGTAGACGAACAGGATGACGAAGAGCGCGGCCATGTTGGCCTTCGACAGCGGGAGCAGGATCGTCCATAGAAATCGCATCGGCCCCGCGCCGTCCAGCTGCGCCGCCTCCGCCAGCGAGTCGGGGATCGTGCGGAAGAACTGGCGGAACAGGAAGGTCCCCGTGGCCGACGCCATGAGCGGCACCGTGAGCCCCCAGTACGTGTTGACCCAGCCGAGGACGCTGACGACCTGGTACGTCGAGACGATGCGCACGGGCACCGGCAGCATCAGGGTGACGAAGATCATCCAGAAGACGAGGTTCTTGCCGCGGAAGTCGAAGTAGACGATGGCGAACGCGGAGAGGAGCGAGATCGCGATCTTGCCGACGGCCACGCCCAGCGCCACGATCGCGCTGTTGACGAGCATGCGGCCCATGTGGGCGCGCTGCCAGGCCTCCGCGTAGTTCGAGACCATCGCGGTGGAGGGCCAGGGCTTGGGCGGCATCGTGGTCACCTGCGACAGCGTCTGCGTGCTGATGACGAACGCGTAGTAGAGCGGGAACGCCAGCACGACCACCGCGGCGAGCAGGATGGCGTGGGCGGTGAACGCGTGCCAGTCCCTGCGCCGGGGGCGCGACGACGCGGCGGCGAGCGCCGCCGGGCGTGAGAGCGTGAGCGCCATCAGTAGGTCACCTTCTTCTCCGCGAAGCGGAACTGGAAGGCGGTGAGCCCGATCACCAGCGCCATCAGCACCACCGACTGCGCCGCGGAGTAGCCGAGCTGCAGCCCCTCGAAGCCGTCCTTCCACGCGCGGTAGACGAGGATCGAGGTGGCGTCGCCGGGACCGCCCTGCGTCACCGCGTGCACGAGGCCGAAGGTGTCGAAGAACGAGAACGTCATGTTGAGCGTGAAGAGGAAGAAGGTGACCGGTGACAGCAGCGGGAACGTGATCGCGAAGAAGCGGCGGATCGGCCCCGCGCCGTCGACGCTGGCGGCCTCCAGCACCGAGGTCTCGATCGCCTGCAGCCCGGCGAGGTAGAAGGCCAGGTTGTAGCCGAACTGTTTCCAGATGGCGGCGACGATCAGCAGCATCATGGCCACCCAGCCCTCGAGGAACCAGTTGAACTGGTAGGCGGTCACGAACGAGAGCAGCCACGGCAGGATCCCGTACGACGGGTGGAACACGAAGAGCCAGATGATGCCCGCGATGGCCGGCGCGATGCCGTACGGCCACAGCAGGAGCGAGCGATAGACGGCGAGCCCGCGGATCCTGGCGTTGGCGAGCGCGGCGAGCAGCAGGGCCAGGGCCAGCCCCACGAACGTCACCGCGAACGAAAACGCGAAGCTGGTGAGCGCGGAGCGCAGGTAGGCGTCGTCGCGGAACAGCCGCTCGAAGTTGGTGAGCCCGACATAGATGAGGCGGCCGAACGGCGAGGCGCGGTAGAGCGACAGCCGCAGCGAGTCGAAGGCGGGCCAGAAGAAGAAGACGAGCGTGATGATGACTTGAGGGCCGACGAGCGCGTAGGGCAGCCACCGGTTCGGAAAGACGCTGCGCTTCATTTATACAGGGCGGCGAACTCCTTCAGGATGTCGGTCGACTTCGCCACCGCGTCGTCGAGGCCCTGCTTCGCCGTCTTCTTGCCGCTGAAGATGTTCTCCATCTGCTCTTCGATGGCGTCGCGGACGGAGGGAAAGTTGCCGAGCCGGATGCCCTGGCTGTTCGGCGTGATCTTGCCCGACTGCATCTGCTTGATCGCGGTGCGCTGCTCGGGATGCTTGACGAAGTGCCCGGAGGCTTCCATCGCCTTCACCGCGCTGTTCGAGATCGGCAGGTAGCCCGTCACGCCCGCCCACCATACCTGGTTGTCGGTGGACGCCAGATACCTGAAGAACTGCGCGACGCCCTTGTACTCCTCGGGCTTGGCGCCCTTGAGCACCCACAGCGTGGCGCCCCCGATGATCGAGTTGCCCTGCGGGTAGCCGCCGAGGCGCGGCAGCGGCCCCGTCGCCCACGTGAACTTGCCCTCCGAGGCGCGCGTGAGGTTGCCGATGTACGCCGACGAGCTGAGGAAGACGCCGCACTCGCCGTTGCCCATGTTGGACTCGGCGCGGTTGAGGCGGCCATTGTAGGTGAACCAGCCTTCCTTCGCCCCCC
>Ga0209648_10003187_pt1 | contig 13749 bp, 8 predicted proteins | sample GraSoi2013_115cm_FD_185830 | JGI IMG/M metagenome (GOLD analysis project Ga0209648, IMG submission 185830) | Grasslands soil microbial communities from the Angelo Coastal Reserve, California, USA - Sample 9_17_2013_115cm (SPAdes) (version 2) | ecosystem: Environmental > Terrestrial > Soil >...
GGGCGCTGGTGCACAAGCCGGCGGTGGTCTGGGCGGACGAGCCGACCGGGAACCTCGACACCGAGGTGACGCAGGTGATCGTGGAGCTGCTGGTGCGCATGAACAAGGACGGCCAGACGATCGTGCTCGTCACCCACAACCCGCAGGTCGCCGAGCGCGCCCGCCGCACCGTGCGCATGCGCGACGGCCGGATCGAGTCCGCGAGCCAGGAGCGGGTCCCGGCTCTCGCATGAACCTCTCCGCAGCCGTGATCGGCCTGTTTGTGCTGGCGTACGCGGCACTCCTGCTCATCGCAGTGCGGCGACCGCTGTTGGCCCGGCTCGCGTATCGAGAGGCGCTGAGACGTCCGGGGCAGTCCGCCGTGGTGGTGCTGGGCCTGACGTTCGGAACGATTGCCATCTTTGCGATGCAGGTCCTCGGCGAGTCCTTCCTCGAATCGCAGACCCGCGGCGCTTTCCTGGCCTGGGGTCGCGTCGACCTGGTCGCCGCCGACGGAGGCCGATTCTTCGATCCAGCGCTGGCGTCCGAGCTGGCCGCCAACTCCGGACTGCGCCCATCGCTGGCCGGTGTGCAGGCTGGCATTGAGCTGCCCAGCTCGGTGACTGATGTCGACCGCGGCAACGTCAAGCCGCTCGTCGTGCTGGTCGGGTTTGACCCGTCCACCCAGAGCCAGTTCGGCAGCTATTTGCTTCTCGACGGGACGCCGACGTTGGGACAAAACTTGGCTCCAAACGAGGTGTTGATATCAGCCTCGCTGGCCAATGCTCTGGAGGCTCGCGCGGGTGACCGACTCCGAGTTTCGATCGGTCCGCAGCAGGTGGTGGAGTTCCGCCTTGCGGGTATCGCCCAAGCCCAGGGCCCCGGCGCCTATACCCTGCGGCCCGCTCTTTTCTCTCCACTCGCGAACCTACGCCCGCTGATCGGAGGCCAGGGCATCAACATCATCCGGCTGGGCGCTGCCGGCGACGGCCTGGCCGAGCTGGATCGGGCCCACCAGCTGGCTCCGCAGGTGCGGACGGTCCTCCAGGCTTTACCAGGCGGGCCCGTGCTGCGCGTCCGAGAGGCAAAACGGGAGGATTTTGACGCCCAGGTCAAACAGGTTGAGCTAACTCGAGGCCTATACACGGCGCTAAGCCTGTTGATCGCTCTTGCCGGGGCAGCCCTCGTGGTGAACCTTGGCCTCGCCCTGGCTGAAGAGCGAAGACCTCGTCACGCCGTGCTCCGAGCGCTCGGACTCGGTCGTGCCGGCATGATCGCGCTGTCGGTGCTGGAGGGAGGTCTATACAGCCTGGCCGCCGCCGTGGTGGCCCTTGTTCCTGGAGCTCCGTTCGGCCTCGCCCTCGTCGCCCTGCTCTATTTCCGAGTTCAGAGTGTGGCGGTGGAGAATCGCGCCGCGCCGGTGCAATACGCCGTCACGCCCGGAGCGGTGGCCTTCTCGGTCGCGGTCGGCGCCCTGATCGTGCTGGCCACGCTTTTCGCGACCTCCGTCCGGAGCTCCCGGATGCAGATCTCCTCAGCCATCAAGAACCTGCCTGAACCAGCCCGTCGGCCAAAACGATCAGTCTTGAGGATCGCGCTCATGGCGGGCTTCGGCCTGGGCTCGCTCGCGGCGCTGGTCGTTAGCAGCCCGCAGGTGCGGCTGGCCGGCGGGGTGGGACTGGTGATCGTGGCGGCAGCGCTGGGGGGTGGCCGGATCTCAGACCGTTTACGGGCGACTTTGACCGGTGCGGCCCTGACCCTGTGGGCGGCGGCCAATCAGGCGACGATTAAGGATATTGCGTCGCCCGATTCTGGCGTCGTGATCGTGCTCGGCGTGGTCACAGCGGTATTCGGGCTCAGTCTGATCGTGGCTTCCAACCTGCGTGTTCTCGAGATTCCGCTGGGTTGGCTTCAGGGCGGCGCCCGGGTGACGCTGCGGCCGTCCCTTGCTTACCTGACGCGGAGACCTCTTAGGGCCGGCCTGGGCATCGGCGCCTTCGCGCTCGTTCTAACCCTGATGACCATGACCTCCGTGCTCATCCCGACCTTCAATCACCAATTCCTCAGTGGGCTGAATGAGTACGACATTCGCGTCAATGCGCCGACCCGGCCAGGTTTGTCGCTTCCCGATTCCGTGCGTCCAAGCATCGCGCGCGACATTGCCATGCCGACCCGGCCTTACCGGGGAGAGGTGCGCAACGCTGGGTTCACGCAAAAGGACAGCTACCTGCCTCTTTATTCACTCAGTCGCGCCCAACTGACGGCCGGACCCTTCCAGCTTGTCGGCCGGGACAGTCGCTTCAAGAGCGACGCTGAGGTCTGGCAGGCTCTTGCCGACGACCCCCACCTGGTGGTCTCGCCCACATACACAACCCCCGGCCAGACCGTTACGTTGATGGGACCGGACGGACCGGTGCAGTTTCTTGTGGCAGCCGTAGTGAGGACAATCGGGCTCTGGGGGCTGACCGGCTCTGAAGCTGCGATGGCACCCTTCGCAACCCTGCCGCTCGGAACCACCATCCTGGCCAAGGCAGCGCCCGGCGCCGACGCCGAGGCGGTCGCTCGGCAGATTCAGCGGGAGGTCTTCAGCCAGGGGGCCGAGGCGACAACCGTCAAGGAGATGTACGACTCCTCCTCCAGCGCCGGGCAGGCCTTCACCGACACGATCCGGCTCGTGATGGGGATTGGACTCCTGGTAGGCGTCCTGAGCCTTGGCATCCTCGCCGTGAGGGCAGTCATCGAACGCCGCCGCTCGATCGGCACGCTGCGCGCTCTGGGCTTCCGGCCGGGCCAGGTCCTTGCTGGGTTGGTCTCGGAGGCGCTGATCACGGCCACCTGCGGTGCACTCGTGGGGATCGGGGTCGGGGTGCCGATCAGTGCCGTCATGACGAACGGCTATCTGCCCGGCGCCCGCCTTGAGATCGATGGTTCATCGCTTGCGCTCATTGTCGGTCTGCTCTATCTGGCGGTGCTTGCGGTGACCATCCCGCCCGCCGTGCGGGCGGCTCGCCTGCCCGTCGTCGAAGCCCTTCGGGTGGAAAACTGAAATGCAGCCATCGATCGACGGCCCGATCGAGTCCACCGCAGGGGAGCGCGCGGGAGTCGTCTGATGAGCCTGGCCGCCGTGCTGATCGGCCTGTTCGTCCTCACGTATGGGGCGCTGGCCGTGATCGCATCTCGGCGACCGCTCCTCGCGCGGCTTGCTTATCGCGAAGCGGTCCGCCGGCCCTGGCAAACAGCTCTCGTGATCGCCGGGCTCACCGTCGGCACTGCCTTGCTCCTGATGGCTCAGATCAATGGCGACTCCATGAGCAACACATTGACTGCCGCGACTTACGAGTCCTGGGGCCGGGTCGATTTGTTGGTCACAGCCAACGGCGACTCTTTCAGCAGCGATGTCACCGCGCGACTGGCAGCCGATCAGCGTGTCCGTGGATCGGTCCGGGGTGTTCAGTCAGGGGTTGAGGTGCTCGGCACCGTCGCGGACCTCGACCGCAATCTGGACGTCCCGACTGTCAGGTTGATCGGCTTTGATCCCCAGACCCAGGCGGCGTTCGGGTCATTCACACTGGGCGACGGGCAATCCACGATGGGAACGAGCCTCGGCTTGGGCGACGTTCTCGTCTCACAGTCGCTGGCAGACTCTTTGCAGGCCAGACCCGGAGACAGATTGCATGTCACGAGCGGCCAAGATGCCGCTCCCTACCGCGTGGCCGGCATCGCTCGACGTGAAGGACCTGGTGCTTATGGATCGCAACCGGCGCTGTTCGGGACGCTGGATGCATTCGCGCCCTTGACGGGGACCGGCCGGATCAACGTGGTGCGGATCTCGGCGTTCGGCGACGGATATGCCGAGCTCGAGAACAGCCAACGCATAGCTCCGGCCATCGCCGCCGCTCTGCACGACACGGCAGGCTCGACGGGCCTCGTTGTGCGAACCGCGAAGGCAGATGACGTCAACGAGATCGTCAAGCTGGCCGACGCTGAACGGCCTGTCACCTATGCGCTGACGATCGTGATCGTGTTGGCGGGCATTGCGTTGGTCGTCAACCTGGCCCTGGCTCTGGCCGAAGAGCGCCGTCCACGTTTGGCTGTAATGCGGGCGCTGGGCCTGAGCCGTACCGGCCTGGTCACGGCGTCGGTTCTGGAGGGCGCCATCTACGCCGTAGCCGCGGCATTGATCGGGGCGCTACCCGGAATCGCGGCCGGCTGGTTGATTGTGTCGTCGGCGGGCACGCACGTTCCAGAGATCCAGGAGAAGCACGCCACAATCCTGTTCTCGGTATCTGTGGAGGCGATCGCGGCATCGATCGCCGCGGGCGCGTTGATCACGGTCCTGACCTTGGTCGTCGCATCGATTCGGACCACTCGAATGACGATCGCGTCGGCAGTCAGAGCTCTGCCTGACCCACCTAACCCTCGCCTGCCCTCGGGCGTGCGTAGTGCGGGACTCGCCGCGGTCGGCGTGGCAAGCGTCGCAGCCCTTGTGTCCGGCGCAGCGAATCTGCAGCTGGTCGGCGGCGTCGGCGCGATCCTGGCGATCGGGCTGGCGCTCCGCGGTCGCCTGCCAGACCGTGTTCGCGCCACGATCGTCGGCGCGGGGGCGGCCGCGTGGCTGTTCGGCTTCTACGGCACGCTGGTGACGACGTATTTGACCTATACGGCCAGGGCGGCCGAGGGCGCGTACATATTGGTCGTGACTCTCGCCTTGGGAGTTGCGTCCCTCTCCACAGTCGTAGCCGTGAACATGCGGGTCGTCGAACGTTTCGTGCCAGGCTCCCTGGTCGCTCAGATGACCCGCCGTCCATCGAAGCTCTGGCTCGCGACCTGCTCCCTCGGATTGGTTCTGGGCCTGTTTACGTTCCTCGGACTATTCGTAGCCAGCTCGAGTCCCGACTATCACAAGGACGCGGGCGGCTTCGATGTCAGCGTGATGGCCGCCGGAGCTTCTGCGCCCAACCTGGCGCCGGCTCTGCGATCGAAGGTCGAACGCCAGCTCGCCATCACAACGCGCGAGTATCTCGGCCCGGTGCGCGCGTCCTGGACGGTTTCGGGCGAACCGGTCGACTGGCATCAGCAGCTGCTGCCGCTTTATGAGCTCACCGACAGCCAGCTGACCGGAGCGATTCCAGCCCTGGCAGAGCGCGAAACGCGATTTTCGAGCGACGCCGATGTTTTCGCGGCCTTAAGAACTGATCCCACTCTGGTCATCTCCGGCGCTTACAGGTCGGGCACGACCCTGAGCCTCGTCGGCCGCGACGGCCCGGTTCACCTGACGGTGGCCGGCAGCTACAAAACGGGCTTCTTGCCGGGAGTCATCGGCTCGTCCTTATCCATGGCGCCCTTCTCGGCTGCATCGCCAGGAACGACGCTGCTGCTGGGCCTGAAGCCTGGTGTCGACCCGGCTGCCTTCGCGCTGGACGTGCGGCGTTCCTTCTTTCCGTCTGGAGTCGAGGCCGCGGCGACGCGTGACCTGCTGGACGCCGGCGCTGCTCCCCTGCAGAATTTCGCGTCCGAGGCTCAGCTGCTCGTCACGGCCGGCTTGTTGGTAGGGGTGCTCAGCCTGGGCATTCTGGCGATGAGGGCTGTGGTCGAGCGCAGGCGCTCCATCGGCGTTTTGCGCGCAGTCGGCTTTCAAGCTCGCCACCTCATGGTGGCCGTCGTCGGCGAGTCGATGCTCACGGCCGCCGGCGGAGTGGTAGTCGGGCTGTCACTGGGACTGATCTTGGGCTCGCTGTTCATGCGCGAGTACAGTCCCAGCGCCCAGGTCTCCGTTCAGGTTGGCCAGCTCGCGTTCGTGGTGGCCCTGGTGTTCGCAACCGCGGCGGCGGTGACGGTGCTGCCGGCGCTGGCCGTCGCGCGCACGGCGCCCGCAGAGGCGCTGAGAGTAGCGGACTGATGAGCACCGACTCGATCGTCCAGGCCCGCCGCCTGCGCAAGGTGTATCGAGGCGCCAACGAAGTCGAGGCTCTGCGCGGCATCGACCTCGAGGTCGGGCGCGGCGAGATGGTCGCCATCGTCGGTCCCTCCGGCTCCGGCAAGACCACCTTGCTCAACTGCCTGTCCGGCCTGGATGCCTTTGACGGCGGCCAGGTGGTGGTCGACGGGCAGGACCTCTCGACCATGTCCGACCGCGCCCGGACCGCCTACCGGAGCAAGAACATGGGCTTTGTCTTCCAGGCCTTCAACCTGCTCCCGGTGCTCTCTGCGGTCGAGAACGTGGAGATCCCGCTCCTGCTCCAGAACCTCAATTCGCGCGACTCCCGCCGGCGCTCGCTGGAGATGCTGGAGACATTGGGCCTGGCGCATCGGGCCAACCACCGGCCGGACCAGCTCTCGGGAGGGGAGCAGCAGCGGGTGGCGGTGGCGCGGGCGCTGGTGCACAAGCCGGCGGTGGTCTGGGCGGACGAGCCGACCGGCAACCTCGACACCGAGGTGACGCAGGTGATCGTGGAGCTGCTGGTGCGCATGAACAAGGACGGCCAGACGATCGTTCTCGTCACCCACAACCCAGTCGTAGCCGAGCGAGCGGCGCGAACGCTCCACATGCGGGACGGCCGGATCGAGCGCACCGATCAGAGCGACCGCCCCGCAGCGGAGGCGGCGCGGTGACTTTTCTGGCAGTCCTGCTCGGCCTGTTCGTGCTGACCTACCTGACGATCGGTGCGGCCGTGCTGCGCCGGCCGCTGATCGGACGCATCGCTGTCCGCGAAGCCAGCCGGAGGCCGGGTCAGACGGCAGTTCTGGTGCTTGGGCTGATGATCGCGGGCGCGGCGATCTTCTCCGTGCAGGTCGTCTTCGACAGCATGTACGAGACCAATCGCGCCCAGGTGCTCCGTAACTGGGGCCGGGATGACATCGAGGTCTCGGCCGGCGGCGCTTATTTCGATGGCGCGATGGCTCAACGGATCACGACGGATCGTGCGGTGTGCTCATGCATCGCCGGCATCCAGAACGCGATTGTCACGAGCGGGTCGGTCGTCGACGTCACCCGCGAGGCCGGGAGGCCGAACGTTCAGATCAGCGGCCTCGACATCGCGGCGGAACGGCGTTTTGGTGCCTTCGTCTTAGCCGATGGTCGATCCACGTTTGGTGACGAGCTCAACTCGGGTGATGTCTTCGTGACTCAGCCGCTGGCCGACGCGCTCGGCGCTCAACACGGCGACCGCTTGCGGATAACAGCCGGCGGGGCGAGCAGTGTCGATGTGATGGTCGCTGGGATCGTTGAGCGCGAGGGTGCCGGCGCATACGGGTTTGATCTTTCGATGTTCGCGTCGCTGAAAACACTGCAGCAGGTGGAAGGTGGCGATGGGGTCAATCTCATACGCGTCTCAGCGCGTGGCGATGGTGATGCAGAGGTGGCGGGAGCACGAGGCCTGGCAGGCGAGATCCGGGGATTCCTCGCAGCCAACCACCTGAGCTTGCAGGTGCTCGAGGTCAAGCGCGGTGCCCTGGACATCGTCGACATGGCGTCCGCATCCGGAAGGTCGTTCGTGACCTCGTTCGGTGTGATCATCGCGCTGGCCGCCACCGCCCTGGTCGCGAACCTCGCGGTCATGCTCTCGGAGGAGCGACGCCCGCGCCTGGCTGTCCTGCGGGCGATGGGTCTGACGCGCACAGGACTCGTTCAGCTCGCCGTCACCGAAGGCGCGATTTACAGCCTGCTGGGCGCGGTCGCCGGGCTTCCGATCGGCTTTGCGACCGTATACATACTCATCCGCGGCGCCCCACCGTCGGCGGGCGCCTCCAACATGTTCGCGGTGCACCCTGAGTCGCTGCTCGGCGCGGTGGCAGCGGCTGCCTTGCTCAACCTGGTCACGGTGCTGCTGGCTTCGCTGCGGACCACGAGAATGGCGATCTCTTCGGCAATTCGCGACCTGCCTGAGCCCCCTGAAACCAAGCGCCCATCGTGGAAGCGTTCGGTCTTCTTGGCCGGGCTCGCTCTGGTTGGTGTCGGCGCGATGCTGTCGGGACACCTGGAATACGGGCTGCTGGGCGGGGCATTGATCATTGGCGCGGCCGCGGGGTTCCTCCGGGGTCGCATATCCGACCGCTGGCGTTATTCCGCAGCCGGAGCGGCAGCTATGGTCTGGGCGGTCGTCGATTTCCAGTTCATCGCCGCCAAGGTCGGCACATCGCTGCCGTTCACTTTCGCGGTGGTAGTTTCGGTGCCCGCGCTCTCGATTCTTGTGGCCGCCAATTTGCCGTTGCTCGACACGGCCGTCGGGTTGGCTGGGCGCGCTTCGGGACGCCTGCGCGCGACTCTGCGGCCGACATTGGCTTACGCGTCTCGACGGCCGCTTCGCTCGGGCCTCGTCATCGCCGCCATCGCGGTGGTGATGGCCGTGCTGGCGCTGATCCAGAGCCTGCTGGCCGTACCCCAAGACTATCGCGTGTTCTCAGGCGGCTGGGAGGTGCAGGCCATCGTCTCCGGCACCGATCAGCTCGCGGTCCCAGATTCGCTTCAATCCGAGGTCGCACAGCAGTCAGAGTTTCCAAGTCGCACTTTCTTGGGCCCGGTCAACTGGGTTTACACCGACTTCCGCGGAACCTCGGGCTGGCACCAGGAGCCCGTAACGGTGTTCGGGCTCAGCCCTCAACAACTCGAGTCAGGGATGGGATTTGGCAACCCGGCAGATTGGGCCGCCATCGCCCGCGATCCCAACCTGGTCGCGTCAACCGCTTCGGTCGGATCCGTCCTACATCTGGCGACGGATCACGGTACGGTTTCGTTCCGCGTGGTCGCCACCATCCCACCCACGAACATGACCACCAGTCTCTCGAGCGTCATTCCGGGTGTAATCGCTTCGCGCCAGGCACTCGCTGAGCTCGGCAACTCCGCGCCGGGTGCGATGTTGCTCCTCAAGGCTGCGCCCGGCACGACCGCCGGCGCGTTGGCAAAGGACCTCCAACGAGCGACCCTGTCTCTAGGTGTCGACGTGAGCACCACGGAGTCGCTCGTACAACAGGACGACGCGGCGGGCGGCGGTGCGGCCGGGTTCATCACGTGGCTCTTGCGGATCGGCTTGACGGTTGGAGTCTTGAGCCTGGGCGCTGTGGCATTGCGCGCGGTGATCGAGCGGCGCCGCCCGATCGGCGTGCTGCGCGCGATGGGATATCAGCCCGGCCAGGTGCTGGCGGGGATGCTGACCGAGACGGCGGTGCTGGCCACCGCCGGCATGGCTGTCGGACTGGCTGTCGCGTATGCCCTTGGGCCGACGTTCATCGCGAACTTCGTTAACCGGAGTCGATTCAGCCCCGACGTCGGCAGCCTTGCGCTCACGATCGCTGTGGTGTACGCGGCTGTTCTTCTGGTGACCGTGCTGCCGGCCTTGCGGGCGGCGCGGTTGCGACCCGCTGAGGCGCTGCGCGTGATGGGCTGAGGTTGGACTCGTCCGCTCTGATATTGGTCGGGCTGCTGGCGGCGATGCTGGCTCTCGGGGCGGTCTACGGCTTGATTGCTTCGAGCACCCGCCGCCGCAAGGAGGACGGCAGCCTGTCGGCGATCGACTTCGCGCGCGGTTCGTTCGCGACGCAATTGAGCCATGGCGTGCCGATGGACGATCTGCTGTTGCAGATGGTGGAGGCGATGCGCGACAGCTTCAAGCTCGATGCGGCAGAGCTCTGGCTGAATGAGGGCGGGCTCCTGCGCTTGACTGCATCGGAGCCGAAGCGAGAACGCGCGCCGATCCCGATCACACCCGCGGAGGAATCGATCGCCGTCAACGCGCGCGTGTCGGGCGCGGCGTGGGCGAAGGTGTGGCTTCCAGACCTCCTGCGCGACCGGTCTGAGACGTACCTTCGCGTGGCGCCGGTCAGCCACAGCGCCCAGCTGTTTGGGTTGATCGTCGCCGAGCGTTCGCGTAGGGGAGAGAACTTGGCGGGCGAAGCGGATGAGACGCTGGAGGAGGTTGCGCGCGAAGTCGGCGTCGCAGTCAACAAGGCCCGCCTGGATTCAGCGCTCCAGGAATCGCTGGACCGGCTGCGCAAGCAGGCGGCCGAGCTGCAGGCTTCACGCGGTCGACTCGTGGCCGTGGCGGACGCCGAGCGGAGGCGCATCGAACGCAACCTGCACGACGGTGCGCAGCAGCATCTGGTCGCCCTGTCAGTCAAGCTGCGCCTGGTCGAGCAGCTCGCGGAACGCGACCCCGAGCGCGCCAGGTCGTTGATGGATCAGCTCCAGGGGGACGTCAAATCGGCCATCGAGGAGCTGCGCTCGTTGGCGCATGGCATCTACCCTCCACTGCTCTCGAGCTCAGGCCTTGGCGAGGCCATGGCCGCCGCCTGCCGCCGGGCTCCACTGGCCGCGAGCGTCGAAGCTGACGGCGTCCGAAGGCATTCGCCCGAGATCGAGGCGGCGGTTTATTTCTGCTGCCTCGAGGCTCTTCAGAACGCCGCCAAGTACGCCGGCGAGGGCGCCTCTGCGCGCGTCCATATCTGGGAGGAGGCGGGTGGCCTGCTGTTCGAGGTTTCCGATGACGGCGCCGGGTTCGAAGCCGGCCGGCAGGTCGAGGGAGCCGGCCTCACCAACATGCGGGATCGGCTGGGCGCTGTGGGCGGGACTCTGCGCGTGGAATCAGACGGAGGCAACGGAACGCGGATCAGCGGGGTGGTGCCAGTCGCTGGCTGAAGCAAGCGGGCCGCTCGGCACTTCCGCCATTCAGCTCAAAGATGTAACGGGCTGGGGAGCGGTCCGCTGATGGGCACGTTACACCTCTTTCATCGAAGTGCACGCCCAATTTTCAGTAGCCGCTCAGAGAGTGGAGCGCGCAAAAAAAGTGACCCCGACGGATCGCCTCTCCGGCTTCGGAACCGGTCTTGCGACCAACTCCGAATCCCTTGAACGTGTCCCTCGGGGCCACTGCTGACAATACCCGAATTCAGGGGTTGTGCCTATCGATCTTTTCTCCGTAGCCTGGCTACAGGACTCTCAAGCCCATTGACACCGGGCCTGTGAGAGACTTCGAACGCAGACATGTCCGAAACAGAAAGGGTTGGCATCACCCCGAAGAGCTGGACCGGGGAGCGCCATCACGGCGTCTTGCACCTCGGCAAGCGGTGGTATGTGCTCAGCGCCGACCTCGACGATGCCGGAACGGCTAGAGGCGTTCGTCTCGACGGCCCATATCCGGATCACGAGACGGCCGAAGCCGAGGTCGAGAAGCACCGAACCCAGTCTTAGCGCGGATCGCCGCGCTTATTTCCCGTCGATGAACGGCTTCAGCTCGTCGATGTCCGATTTGTCCAGGTCAGCGAAAAGCGCCATGTCGTCCGCACGGGAGATGAACCGCATGGGTAGCACCACGTCTCTCGTGAAGAGGCCATCGGGCCTTATGACGACCCCGATCACCTCGCCATGGTCGAACAGCACATCGTGGACCCGGCCCAGCCGGTGCCCTGTCCTGCCGAGCATCACATTCTCACCTCGGTCGATCTCGATCTGGCCTGCCGGCTTGTTGGCGACCTCCTTCTCGGGCGGCAAGCCGACGGTGCCGGTCAGGACGTCAGCCTCTTCCACCACCGTCAGCGGCTTGCGCCGGTAGCTGAGGTAGAGCGGCTGGCGGCGGACGTCGGGCTCCGACATCGAAAGTCGCACGAGCTCATGCGTGGCGGACTCGACTGCAGTTATCGGGATCACCACCTCGTCGGTGGTGAAGAGCTTCGAATCGCCGCGGAGGCGGCCCACCAACGATTCCTCGTCCTTCACGACCAGGGCCCGCGGGTCGAAACCCTGCTCATCCACGATGACGCTGACAAGTGATCCGACTTTCTTGCCGTCGCTCGCGACGACATCCGCGCCGAGCCGGAAGTCGGAGACGTTGGGCATCAAGACGAATTATCCGGCACCGCCCGCACGAGGTCCGGGTCACTCGCGACGTGGGCGACTATATTGCATGCCAGCCTTGACCGCGTTGGACTTCCTCGCCGCGAGCGCGCCGGCTGCGTTGCTGCCCAGCCGGATTCAGATGGCGTTCACGCTGGCCTACCACATCATCCTGGTGCCGCTCGGGGTGGCGTTCCCGCTCCTAACGGTCGTGATGGAGGGGATCGGCCTGCGCAAGAACGACCCGGTGGCCTTGAAGCTGGCGCGCCGGTGGTCGGTGGTGATGGCGGTGCAGTTTGCCGTGGGCGCGGTTACCGGCACCATCCTCTCGTTCGAGTTCGGGATCCTGTGGCCCCGCATGATGGGTCGCTTCGGCGACGTCTTCGGAATCGGCTTCGGCATCGAGGGGTGGGCTTTCTTCCTGGAGGCGATCTTCATCGGCATCTACCTGTATGGCTGGAAGCGCCTGCCGCCGAAGGTGCACTATCGGCTGGGCTGGGTCCTTCCGCCCGCCGGCGTGTTGGGCGCCTTCGGCGTGATCATCGCCAACTCCTGGATGAACACGCCGGCTGGTTTTCAACTCGGACCGGACGGCCGGCCGATCAACGTCGACGTTATGGGCGCGATCTTCACTCCCGCCCTCGGCTATGAGTTCTGGCACCTGATCGTGGCCCTCTACATGACGGCCGGTTTCATGGTCGCCTCGGTCTACGCGGTGGGGTGGCTACGTGGCCGCCGGGATCGCTACCACCGTCTCGGCTTCACCGTCCCCTTCACGATAGGCGCGGTCCTTGCCCCGATCCAATGGGTCATCGGCGACATCGCCACCAGGGCCGTCTTCGAGGCCCAGCCGGCCAAGTTCGCGGCGATGGAGCTCACCTGGAAGACACAGAGTCACAACCCCGAGTGGGTGGGAGGGGTGATGCGCGCCGACGGCACCGTGGTGCTCGGGGTGCCGATCCCGTCGCTGGATTCGCTGCTCGCCGGTTTCTCGCCGAGCACCGTCGTCAAGGGGCTCACCACCTTCAACCCCAGCGATCGTCCCAGCGTCGTCGATGCCAACTTCGTGCACCTGGCATTCGACGTGATGGTCGGACTCGGCTCGATCGCCGTCCTACTCACGCTGTGGTACGCGGTCGCCTGGATCCGGTATCGGGACCTGCCGCGCTCGAAGTGGTTCTTCCGGGGCGCGGCGCTGGCCGGGGTGGGTTCCTACATCGCGATCGAGGCCGGCTGGATCACCACCGAGGTCGGTCGCCAGCCGTGGATCGTCTACAACCTGATGCGCGTGAACGACGCGGTGAACCCGGTCAATCCCGTCTACATCTGGATCATGTTCGGCACGCTGCTGGTCGTGTACGCGGTGATCGCGTTTTTCTTCGTCAGCCTCCTCCTTCGCCTTTCGGCGCGCTGGCGTCTCGACGACGAGGGCCGGCGCGGTGACGTAGACCTGGCCCCTGAGGAAGCCGCGCCCTACGGACCACGACCTGCGTGAACACGCTCGTGAGCTACGGCGTCGCCGGCGCGCTTCTGCTGGCGGTGTCCGCGTACAGCACCGCGGGAGGCACCGATTACGGCGCCGGCATCTGGGACCTGCTGGCGGGGCGTTTCCGACACACCGCCGAGGTGCGAGCGCTCATCGATCACGCGATGGCCCCGGTGTGGGAAGCCAACAACGTGTGGCTCGTCTTCGCAGCCGTCATCTGCTGGACAGGCTTCCCCCTCCTTTATGAGTCGGTATTCCTCAGCCTGTATCCACTTTTCGCGCTCGCGTTGCTCGCGCTGATCCTCCGGGGAGCGTTCTTCGCATTTCGCAAGGTCGCCACCTCCCCGAGAAGCATGTTGCTGGCCTCCCGCGTTTTCGGCATTTCGTCGCTGCTGGCGCCATTTAGCTTTGCGGCGGCGCTGGGGGCGATTGCCTCGGGAAAGGGTGGAGTCGGAGGCCC
>Ga0209648_10003188_pt1 | contig 13749 bp, 9 predicted proteins | sample GraSoi2013_115cm_FD_185830 | JGI IMG/M metagenome (GOLD analysis project Ga0209648, IMG submission 185830) | Grasslands soil microbial communities from the Angelo Coastal Reserve, California, USA - Sample 9_17_2013_115cm (SPAdes) (version 2) | ecosystem: Environmental > Terrestrial > Soil >...
CAGCCCTGTGACCGTGCGGGACATTAATGGTGTCGCCTATACCATCACCACCAACACAGTGAACAACGAATCGTTGCGGCACCAGGTGCTGGGGCTCTCACGCGCACGCGGCGCGCGTTACTCCGGCAACATTGGGTTTGCCATTTACAACTCGTTCCAGGCAACACTCTCGCGAAGGCTAAGTCACGGCCTGTATTTCCAGGCGGCCTATACCCTCTCCAGGACCACCGACAATGTCAGTGGCTCGTACAGCACGGACGAGTTGAACGCCACCCGGAACGGTCAGGGAGGCGGCAACATCCTAAACAACTCCAGTCTGTCGCTGGCAAACAAAGCCCGTGGCGACTTTGACCGCCCGCAGCGCTTAGTGGTGAGCTACTCGTACGATCTGCCGGTCCCGAATAACAGTTTCTTCCACAATCAGTTTTTCCGTGGCTGGGCTATTAGCGGGATCGTAACGTATCAAAGCGGTCTTCCATTCTCAATTTTGGACAGCACTTCCGGCGGCGCGTTTGGAGCCACCGGCCTCGGCACCGGCTTGTTAGTCTGTCGTCCGCTGGCTCAGCAGATCGCCAGCATGCCGGGCTGCGTGCCGGGAGCAACAACCATCGTGGGATCGATAGTTACGTCGGGCCGGATTCAGGATCGATTGGATCATTTTCTGAATCCGAACTTTGTGAGCACCGCGGCAATCGTACCGAACGGCGCCATCGGAGCCACCGGCTACGGCAACGTCCCCCGAAATGCGTTCCGGGGACCGCGCCAACAGAATTGGGACTTTTCCCTTATGAAGAGATTCAGTGTCAGGGAAAGTCACCAATTCCAAATTCGCATGGATGTTTTCAACTTGTGGAACCATCCAATCTTTCGTTTCCCGTCGACGATCCAAATCGCGACCCCCGGAACCTTTGGCCAGATCACTGAGACGGCAGTGCCGGCTCGCTTGATTCAGTTCGGCGTAAGCTACAAACACTGACAAGTCTCCGGGCGTTGTCAATAAACTTCGGCCGGGCGGTTACTCTTAGCCGTCCGGCCCTTCTTCTTGGTTCTGGAACCAACGCGATTGATTTTGTTTTCGGGTTGAAGAGCCGTTCTCTTCACAATTGTTCGCTGCTTGTCTTAAGCTAAAGCCGATGTCGCTTCTCTTTTACCGTCTGGGATTTTTCTCGCTGACTATGTTGATGGCAGCAACTGTTTATGCCCAGCGCGACCGCGACACCTACAACCCCGGTAACCAATCCTTCGAGGTGTCAGGCCAGGTAAATGTCGCGGACACCAACAAGCCGGCCGAAGGAATCCCCGTACGGCTGGAAAGATTCAGCGGCGGCATCACCGACCAGATCACCACCGACGCGCGCGGGCGTTTTCGTTTCCCGAACCTTCAGCGCGGCTACTATCGAGTAATAATTAACGCACCTGGTTATGGTCCGGCTCAACAAGAGGCCGACCTGACGCTGCTTTTCAAAACGTATATGTTTTTCACGCTTACCAGGACGGATTCCAAAAACGCCAACGGACCGGGCGCTTCGAGCGACGTAATCGATGCGCGAGTTCCACCCAGCGCGCGTGAGGAGTTTGTTCGCGGCCGGGAAGCCCTGGCGAAAAAAAGCGAGCAGGATGCGATCGGTCATTTTCAAAAAGCAATACTGATCTACCCGGAATTTTTCGAGGCGCGATTGCTGCTGGCAACTGCCTTCATGGATCTGCGCGAGTGGCCGAAGGCTGAGGCTGCTTTACTCCGAGCGCTGGAACTCAAATCGGACAACCCTACGGCCCTGCTTGCTCTGGGCGAAGTTTACTGGCGCGAAAAACGCTATGACGAGGCCGAGAAAACCCTGCTCGAAGGACTCAAGCTGGAGGATAAGAACTGGCACGGACACTTTACGCTTGGCCGGTTGTACTGGGAAAGAGGCGAGGTGATGAAAGCCGGCCCGGCGATCGGCCGCACGTTGCAACTGAAACCTGACTTTGCTGAAGCACACCTGCTCGCTGGGAACATCCTGTTGCGACTGAACCAGCCGCAACGGGCGCAAGCTGAGTATGAAGAGTATCTTCGCCTCGCTCCGAAAGGTGAATATGCAACCGAAGCGCGCACCCTGATTCAAAAGCTGAAAACGGCCGACATCAGACACTGACCTTGCTTGACTCTCAACACCATAGCCACTTTGCGAACTCTTCATCGGCGCAAAGCTTGATTCGCCTTCCCAAAACGAGGATTATTCCCGCGGCATGAATTCCGTCGATAACGAACTCGCGCTGGCCCCCCTCGGAGCCGGCGACCTGATTGATCGGGCAGTGCGACTGTATCGCCGTCACTTCCTGACGTTGATTCGGATCGCCGCGCCGCCGGTGGTGGTCTTTGCGCTGGGTTCGACTATTACCACGATCGCCTTTCGCGAACTAAGCGCCACGCCGGACGAGACGCGCATGGTGCTTTACGTGCTTATGTTTCTCGCCGGCATGGTGATCATGTTCGGCGGATCGCTGTTTAGTCTAATCGTAATGGGTGGGGCAACGCGCAATCTCGTAGCTCATCTACTGTGGAACGAACCGGTCACAGCGCGCTCGACCTATCGCGCGGTCAAGTCGCGATTCTGGGGGCTGTTAGGAGCCAGTATCGTGGTCGCTCTTTGGCTTGGTTTTTCATCCTGGCTGGCCTTCATGGCCTTTTATATGATCATTGCCATGGTAACGATTGGGGCGATCGCATTTGCACAGGCGCTCTCCGGATGGCTGGCGGCAATCGTTGCTGGACTAGGCACGATGATAGCTATTGTGATTGGTCTGATTCTCTTTTTTCTCCTGGCGGGGCGAATGGCTTATGTGCCGCAGGCAATGCTGGTCGAAGGCCGAGGTGTCTTCTCAGCAGTGGGCCGCAGTTTCTCTCTGGCCAGCGGCAATGTGCGCCGTTTGATGGCCATGACATTGTTCACGTTCTTTGCGACATACTCTGCTTTGATGCTTTTGATGATTCCTTTGGGTTGGTATGGCTATCTAAATGGGGTTGACCTTTCACCATTTGGCACGAACTCTTCTGCCTGGTATGTAATCGCCTATGAAGTCATTCTGCAATGCAGCCATATCATGCTGGCGCCGATCTGGATGCTTTGTCTTTCCTTACTTTATGTGGACGAGCGCGTGCGCCACGAAGGATACGACATCGAACTGCAGGCCGCACGGCAACTTCCGGAAATGCCACAGCTGGCCGGGGTGGTATCTCCGTTTGCTCCGGCGTTGGTCACGGGACGAGCGCCCAGGTTCGTGCCGCCACCTCCGGGCCCGATGCCAACCGGATCAGTTTTAGGTCTGAGCTAAGTAAGCGAGTCATGATCCCGAATCGAAAGTTGAACCACCGCATCGCCGGCATTGGCTTCGCTCTGTGCGTGATTCTGATGTGCCTGGCGAGCGCAAGCGGAGCGACGCTTACAGAGTACCGGCGTCGAATCTCTGACGGCGTGGTCGCGGTGCAACAACTGCAACTCGCCCACGCTAACGCGAATTCGCTCCGCGAACAATCCCGCCAAACCGCCGTTGCTCGCCTGCGCACGCTCTTGCCCGCGAAGGAAACGGTCTTGCTCGAAGGACAAACGATCGCGGTCGACAATTCCTGGCTCCATGAAGCGTTGGACGAATACGAAAAGAGCCTGGGCAGTCACGGCGGTAACGAAGTGCTTGCTCATATTGGCGAACGTCTCCTGGCCCTCGGCCAACGGCTGGATGAAATTCAGAATGGAAGTAAGGCTGTTAGCAAGGATGAAGATAAAGGACGACTGGCTGAAATTTTACGGCGGCCCGAGTACCAGAAACAAGCCGCCGAAGGCAGTGCTATCGGGCGTTTGTGGGACAGGTTCATGCGCTGGCTGGCCAGCTTATTCCCCAAGCCCAAGCCAATCCAGCCCGGCAGCTCGCGGTTGATTTCAGGAATTGCGCAGATTGTAGTGATTTTGGTTGCCCTGGCGTTAATTGGGTTTTTGATTTGGAAATTCGTGCCGCGCTATCTGCGCAATCGCACCAAAAAGAAACCAAAACGCGAAGCGCGGATTGTCCTGGGAGAGCGGCTTGAACCGGATCAGACCGCGGCGGACCTGCTGGCCCAGGCGGAAGCGCTGGCGCACAGTGGCGATTTACGCGCGGCGATACGAAAGGCTTACATTGCCTTCCTGTGCGAACTCGGCGACCGCAAAATCATCAGTCTGGCGCAGCATAAAACCAACCGCGATTATCTGAGCGCGGTGCGCGAAAAAGGTTCGCTGTATTCGACCATGCGCGGGCTCACAAACAGTTTCGAGGTTCACTGGTACGGTTTCGTTCCGCCCGGCGAAAACGATTGGAACGATTTTCGGCAAAGATATCAGCAGGCGCTGAGGACTCCGTCGGGATAATGGCCTTCCCTTCTCCTGCCTGGGAGCAGGACCAGGGATGAGGGCGTGGGCTGTGATTTATCGAAACCCTCACCCGAACCTCTCATAGCGATAGGGATTAAAAGTTATGCGGCAACGCCTTTTCATCATCGTCACGATGGTGGTCGTGGTCCTGGTCCTGATCGGGCTCAATGCCGCGTCGTACGTCAAGATAGAACAGGCTGGGGATTCTGAAGGCTGGCCCGATCGTTCAACTTTTAATTCCGGAGCCACCGGCACGCGGGCGCTGTACGATTTTCTGCGCGAATCAGGTTACCAGGTGACGCGCTGGAGCGAATCACCATCCTCGCTGCTCAGCTTTAGCGGCCCGAAGCCCGCGACGATCGTAGTCATCGGTCCCACCGTCGTCCCTTTTTCGAAAACTGAGAGCAAAGAGTTGCTAAGCTGGGTTGAAAAGGGCGGCCGGCTCGTGATCATCGACCGTAGTCCGAATCCAAACTTGCTCCCTGCATCCGGCGTCTGGAAAATTGCCAGCAAGGCCTTCAGTTATCCCTGGGCAGATATCGATCCAAACAATCTCGATCAGATGACTAATGGAGTAAAGCCCGTCAGTGCGTCCCAACCAACTTTGCTGGCGCGCGATGTTGTGTCAGTTCTGCCATCGCGTTTTGCCGCCGCGATTACGATTGCTCCGCAGGAAACCAGCAGGACCAACAATGGTTCAAACGCCGGCGACAAGCAAGAGGGCGTAGACTCTGAAGAGTCATCCGGCGATGCGGAAGCCGCCGCAGAGCCATCGCCTGACAATTCGACCACGACGGCAACCAACCATGCTTTGAAAACAATCTCGGCCGCGCCGGTCATTAACTTTGCGACTGAGCACGGCGGCTTGCTCGTCGATTACCCGCATGGCCAGGGTCGCATTGTCCTGCTCGGCGATCCATTCATCGTGGCCAACGACGGCATCAGTCGCGCCGACAATTTGCGGTTGGCAATCAACGTCGTGACCGGCAGCGGCGGTCTGGTTGCATTCGATGAATTCCATCAGGGCCGCGCCGCAACCCACAATGCTTTGATTCAATATTTCGAAGGCACGCCTATCCTGGCTCTGTGTGGACAGTTTGCTTTGATTGGCCTGGCAATCGTCTGGTCGCGCGGACGCCGTTTTGCGCGCCCCTTGCCTCTACCGCACGTGGATCGCCGATCGAGCCTGGAATTTGTCGCCTCGATGGCTGAGCTGCAACAGCGCGCCAGGGCGCATGATCTTGCACTCGAAAATATCTACGGTCGCGTGCGTCGGGTACTGGTCCGTCACGCGGGTTTGAGCAACAGCAGTCCGCGGGCCGAGATTGCCGCGCGTGTCGCGGCCCGTTCGGGCCTGAACCGGCAAGAGCTTGAAACGCTGATGCGAGATTGTGAAGATGTCATCAACGGCGCGCCCACCAACGCAAAGGAATCACTGCGGCTGGCAAAGCGTCTGCGGGAAATTGAATCGAGACTGGGCCTGGGCGCGCGCGCGCGCGACGATCGACAGGCCTCAGAAAGAATCGAACTTTAGACAGGTACGAGCAAAGAGGTAAGAGCTAAGAACAAGGATACAGACTCTGAGCTCTTGGCACCTGGCTCTTCGTTCTTGGCTCTTGGCTCTCTGCTTTTAGCTCTTTGCTCTGACTAAGATCTCAAATCTAAAATCTCAGATCTCAAATTGGAAACCAACATGCCTGAACTCGTCTCTCCAACCATCGCACACATTCAAAACGAGCTGCGCAAGGTCATCGTCGGCCAGGACGAGCCTATCGAACAGATTCTCGTCGCCCTGTTGGCCGAAGGCCACGCGTTGATCGAAGGTGTTCCCGGTACCGCCAAGACGTTGACGGTGAAAACTCTGGCGCGCATCGTCAACGCCGGGTTTGGGCGCATACAGTTCACGCCCGACTTGTTGCCCTCGGACATTACCGGCACCAATGTCTTCAATATGGGCTCGTCGAGCTTCAGCCTGCGGCGCGGCCCCATCTTTACCGATATCCTGCTGGCCGATGAAATCAATCGCACGCCGCCGAAAACTCAGGCCGCTTTGCTCGAGGCGATGGAAGAACGTCAAGTGACGATCGACGGCGAGGGCTATCAGCTTTCACCGATGTTCACGGTGCTGGCGACGGAGAATCCGATTGAGTACGAAGGCACATACCCTTTGCCGGAAGCGCAGCTTGATCGTTTTCTGCTGAAAATTTTACTGCCTTACCCGTCGGCTGAAGAGGAACATCAGGTTGTGGCCCGCTGGGATGCCGGCTTTAATGCGCGGCGTTTGAACCAGGTGGACATTCAACCGCTGGCTGCGGCCGACACGATCATTCGTTGCCGCGCGGAAGTGAACAGCATGCACATGGAGCCCGGCGTTCAGCGTTATGTCGTCGACATCGTGCGCCGCACCCGCGACCATCCAGCCCTGCATTATGGCGCCAGCCCGCGCGCCGCGGTGGCTCTGCTGCTGTGCGCAAAAGCACTGTCAGCGATTCGCGGCCGCGACTTCTCAACGCCCGACGACGTGCGCGACATCGCGCGTCCAGTCTTGCGGCATCGCTTGACGCTGCGCGCTGAAGCCGAACTCGACGGGGCCACTCCGGATTCGGTGATTACCGATATCCTGCAAAGTGCGGAAGTGCCGAGATAATGCGCTTCGTCTTCTCAAAACTCTTCTACGTCCTGCTGGCCATCGGCTTTGTGCCGCTCTCTCTTTCGTGGGGCCGGCCGATGCTGCGTTGGGTGGCGCTCGCCTACGACCTCGCGCTCATCGCGGTCGCGGTCTTTGATGCGTGGAATAGCAAGCTGCCCGCGAAGGTCGGCATCGAACGGCATTTTGGCGGCCGTTTTGCGGTCGGCGCAGAAACCGAAGTGCGCATCGAGATTGCCAACAATACTCCGCGCGACATCGCGTTGATTGTGAAAGACGAATATCCGCCGCAGATGAAACTTACAGGCGCACGCGAGGCGCATCTGAATATCGAAGCCCAAACCAGTGCCGCGCTTGTCTATGGACTGACACCGCCAAAGCGTGGTCGCTTCGAATTCGGTTTGATTGCGGTCCGATACCTTTCGCGCTGGCGGCTGGCGTGGCGACAGGATCGTATTGGCCAGCCGGTCGCCGTCAAGGTTTATCCGAACATGCGGCGCGCGCGTGAAGCCGAATTGAAAGCGCTCGGCGCGCGATCATTTGTCGCGGCCCGTCGTAAATCGCAGTGGCGCGGCGAAGGCCGCGACTTTGAATCGCTGCGCGATTACGTGCGCGGCGACGAGATGCGTCACATCTCCTGGACTGCGACGGCGCGGCGCGGAAAGCTGGTGACGCGGCAATATCAAATGGAGCGCGACCAGACGATTCTAATCGCGCTGGATGCCGGACGTTTGATGACCGCGCGCATCGAAAATGAAACGAAACTGGATTCGGCGGTGCATGCGGCGCTGGCCCTGATGTCCGCGGCCGCGCGCGCCGGGGACAATGCCGGGCTGCTGGTTTTTGGCCGCCGCATTAAGGCGTACCTGCCGCCTAAACGTGGGGCCGAGCACCTGGACGCGGCTCTGGAAGCGTTGTATGCGATCGAGCCGGAGATGATCGAGCCGAGTTACTCGCGGGCCTTTGAATTTGTTTCGGCCAACAGCCGGCGCCGCTCGCTGGTGGTGGTGCTCACCGACCTGGTCGATGAAGAAGGTTCGCGTGAATTGCTCTCTTCACTGAAGCTTTTGCGCCCACGCCATCTGCCGCTGGTGGTCACGATTGCGGACCGGGATCTAAAAGCCGTCGTGCGCGAGAGCCCTGAGAATGAAAACGAGATGTTCACCCAGTCCGTCGCCGAAGAAATCATGCACCTGCGCGAAGCGGCGCTGCGTCTGGTTGAATCACAGGGCGGGCTGGCCCTGGACGTAACCACTGCGGTGTTGGCGCCGAAACTTTTGGAGACTTACTTGAGAGTTAAGGAGAGAGGAATGCTTTAGGAAGAGTTTCGAGTTTAGGGTTTCGAGTTTCGAGTTCAACAACAACAAGATCTTCTAACTCGAAACCCGAGACTCGAAACTCGAAACTGGCTCCCGGCCTGCCAAAAACAGATACGAGTACAAGGCAATCCCGGTAATCGCTCCGATGCCGAACTTGATCACGGGACTAATCGGCGCGGGCGAGACGAAGCCTTCGATAATTCCGGCGACTACCAGCAACGGCACGCAACCAACAATCAGGCGCACTGCTTCCATGCCGCGCGACTTTAAGGCATCGCCACGCGAAAGATCGCCGGGCATCACGAGCGCCGTCCCGATCAATAGTCCCGCGCCGCCGGCAATGAAGATGCACGACAACTCGATCACCCCGTGACCGACGACGAAGCTTAGTAAATCGTTACCGAACCCGGCGTGATAGGTAAGCGCCAGAATGGCGCCAAACATGGCGCCGTTGAAAGCCAGTACATAAAGCGTGCCCAGGCCGAGGATCGCGCCGAGCGCAAAGGCATAGAACGTCACCTTGATGTTGTTGGTGAAAATTTGACTGGACCCAATCTGGTTGGCGTCGTTTAGGCTTTCCCACCAGCGGGTCCGATTGTTGATTACCACTTCGCGAAAGAACGGGCTGATGCCGGCAAACTCGGAAAAATTCGGATCGAGCCGGGTGCCAAAGAAGGCGATCAGGCTAAACAGTAGAAATACTCCAAACGCGGTCGCCGTATAACGCCAGGTGCGGCGAAAAGTGGCCGGAAAGTCGTGCGCGACAAAGTCGCGAATGCGGCGACCTCCCTGCGCATCGGCCCTGTAAATACGGCCATGCGCGCGAATTACCAGGCTGTTCAGATAGTTAACCAGACGCGGGTCGCGCGATTCCGCGCGGGCAATCGCCAGATCCGAAGCCGTGCGCCGATAGATGCGGCCCAACTCCTTCACTTCTTCGCGGTGCAACTTCCGCAGCGTCATTCGATCCAGAAGCTGCAGTAACTCTTCCAGCCTCTGCCAGACAGTCTTGCGTTCATTGATGAAGCGATCGATGGGCATCGTTTTAATTTCGGATTGCGAATTGCGGATTTCGAATTTTACATTTTAGATTTAGACTGATGCGAAAGTCGAGACTATGCTTGATCAAATTCGAAATCCGAAATCCGAAATTCGAAATCTCGTTGAGTGTGTACCAAACTTCAGCGAAGGCCGCAAGGTTGAAACCGTCACACGCATTGCGCGGGCGATCGAGTCGGTCCCGGGGGTTACGGTTCTCAACCGGCACATCGACCCGGATCACAATCGTTCAGTGATCACTCTTGTGGCCGCGCCTGAGTTCATTGTCGAGGCGGCGTTGCGCGCAGTAGCACGGGCCGCGGAGTTGATCGATCTAACAAAGCACCAGGGGGTGCATCCGCGCATTGGGGCCACCGACGTTCTGCCTTTCGTTCCGGTCAGCGGTGTGACCATCGATGACTGTGTTGTGCTCGCGCACGCCGCCGGCCGGCGCATCTCGCAAGAGCTCTCGATTCCAGTTTATTTTTATGAACGCGCCGCACTGCGACCTGATCGTGTCAGACTTGAAAACGTGCGCGGTAAAGGCTTCGAACACCTGCGCGAAGAAATTGCCACCGAACTCGATCGCGCTCCCGACATCGGCGAAAAGAAAATCCATCCGACAGCGGGAGTCATCGCCGTCGGCGCGCGGCCGTTTCTGATTGCCTTCAATGTTAACCTGCGCACGAACGATATCGCCATCGCGCGAAGCATTGCGCGCGCCGTGCGTGAACGCGACGGCGGCCTGCCGTTCGTCAAGGCGCTCGGCTTTGAACTGCAATCCCGCGGCGTGGTTCAGGTTTCGATGAATCTAATCGACTATGAGCAGACGAGCATCGCCCAGGCCTTTACAGCGGTGCAACGGGCGGCGGAACGCCAAAGCGTTGAAATCGCCGGAGCTGAAATTGTCGGCCTGCTGCCGCGGGCGGCGTTGGATCGAAAGGCTGCTTACTTTCCGTTGCTCGAGAATTTTCGCGAGACTCTGGTCCTGGAAAACCTTCTGGAATCATTGGCGCACTCACGCTAAACCAGCCTCACTTAAATGGAATGCCTCGTCTCGCGCGGCATCCGAACGCCGCAATCAAACTATCACTAGACAGGCTGCTCTTGTTTGTTTATTATGGTCGCCCCGCTCCCGAAGCGGTTCTCCACAAAGATTGGCCGCCGCGGCCAGTTTCCAGTTAGCCAACGGATCGCGTGACAAGCTTGTCGCTACCCCCGGCGCCAGTAACGCCTTCTCGCCGATTCAATCATGGAGGTTTAGATATGCTCAGAATGGGAAAGAATCCGAACGAAGAGAAGAGCCAGACCCAACCCGAAGACTATTCGACACGCAGTTATTCACCCTACCAAAGTGGGGAAACCAATACGCGACCCCCAATTGAAACGGCGGTGGCGTCACCGAAGGCTTTGACCGAAAGCGAAACCATTGCCCGCGAAATCAAGGACGGAACCCTCAGCGGTTTTGTCGGCAGCGGCACAGTCGTTACCGGAGAGTCGTCATTCAAATCGATGCTCCGCGTTGATGGCCGCTTTTCCGGTCGCATCACATCCAGCAGCGGCACACTCATCGTCGGCGCCGGTGGTCAGGTCGACGCCAACATCGAAGTTTCCGTCTGTACGATTCACGGCGTGTTGAACGGCGACATCATCGCCGGTCAGCGCATTGAGTTGGGCCGGGCCGCGAAACTTAACGGCAACATTCAGACACCCTCGCTGGTCATCGAACAGGGCGCGGTGTTTGAAGGAAGCTGTAAGATGGTTCAATCGAAGGCCGCTACTGAAAAGCCGGCCAAGATCGAGCGCAAGGATAATGTGCTGGATGCGTCAAAGCTGGAACCAGTTAAGGTTGAGACGCCGCCGGCCAGAAAGACTGACGACGGCAAGCCGCTGTCGAGCGTTACCGCGGCGGCCAGCTGATCCTGCGAAGCCGGAACGCGGACATCCTGTCCGCAATGAGCGCGACGCGCGAATCAAAATTCGCGTGAGAATTCTTTTTGAGAGGGCGGACTTCTGGTCCGCCCTTTTTGTTTTGAGTCTGTTACAGAACCGGGAGCGATAGCGACCGGATGCTGGACGCAACTCTGAAATACTGCGGCGCCTTCCTCTTTAACAGGACGCAAGGCTAGTTGAGCGTAGCATCCGGTCGCTATCGCTCCCGGTTCTGTAACCACTCTCTCGTTAGTCGTTAGCATCGACTCAATGAAGCCGCACCACTATCCCCAGCCGAGACAATTCCCTCTCCACGCGCTACAATTCAAAAACCGAATCCGACTCTGATAAATGCATCCGATGGGTTTCCGAAACACGCTCTGTGCTTCGCTTCTAGTGGTCGCGTCTGTGACGGCAGTGACCGGCCAGCGACCAAAGGCAAGAACCGCCGCCTCTATTCCAGCTAACATTCTGCTCAGGATTATTCGCGCTGAAGACCAGCGGCGTTGGGACGACAATCTGAAGTCCCTGCTCACTGACAAAGACTCGAAGGTGCGAAAACGCGCGGCCCTGGCAGCCGGACGCATTGGCGACGAGCGGGCTGTGCCCGCTTTGATCGAGCTATTGAAGGGCGATGCCGACAATGACGTGCGCCAAATGGCGGCCTTTGCTATTGGTGAAATCGAGTCGCCGGCAGGGGCAGACGCGCTGATTGACGCGCTAAACGATACGAAGGAGCCGGGCGAGGCGCGCGCCCGGGCCGTCGAAGCTCTCGGCAAGATCGCCGCCGCCCTGCCTGAGGCGGATAAGGACCGCCGGCGCGTATACGGCGCAGCCATTCTTGATACTCTGCGTTTTGAAGCAGGTCGCCGTTCGCGATCCGACACTCTCACAATTCTTTTGGGCCTGACCGCAGTCTTGCGCGCGAAACCTGAGCGCGCGGGATCAGCAGTTGTTCCCTTTCTCGGCTATTCCGATCCGCGCATCATCGCCGACGCGCTTAATACAATGGCCCGCCTGCGTCTGAAAGATAACAATGAAGAAGTGCGAGCGTTGCTGCGACACTCCGATCCTATCGTGCGCGCCAACGCCGCGCGCGTTATTGGCGCCGCCGAAGACAAAGGCGCGTTCGAAGCGCTGCTCGATCGCGCGCTGCATGATGAAGACCTGCGCGTGCGCGTCAGCGTGATTCGGGCTTTGGGTGCTTTGAAAGACGAGCGCGCGGCGCAACCTTTGACCGACCGTGGGACTATAGTCATTCGTTCAGGTGGCGAACGCTCCATTAAGACTGCCCTCAGAGTGGGTTTGCCGTTACCCAATCAGAACGAATTGCTGGAGCTTTTGACCTCAATAGGCAACATAGAAGCTGCCAAGGGAGGGAACACGGGACCGTATCAGCTAAGCGACAAACCGAATCGTCCTACGCCGCGGGCCCTCGCGATAATTCCCGAATTTGAGAAACTACCCTTACCCTTTTTCGGAGACGCGGAGTTTCACGTCGCAGCGGCAAAGATTAGCCCGGCCGATTATTTTCCGAGCGCCTACTTGGACCCATCATCCATGTTCGAGAACGGTGTCTTTAGAAACTGGCGCTATCCGGCAAGCATCGCACAGGGGTTTCGCACGATTGGAACGCTGAGCGCGGACAAGTATGGTGCAGACATTTTGAACAAACAAGCGGCAGCTCAACAGCGCTTGCGCGCGATGTTAAGGGAATCAAGACTGCCAAAAACCGCCATCCCCGACGTGTTGGCGGCATACATTGCTTCGAAGCCAGACGACGCAGGTATTGTACTAACTGAACAATTAGAGCAAGACGATGTAATCATTCGGGCCACGGCGGCGGAGATCCTTGGTAATCAATCGCCCAACGAATCGAACACTCGCGCATTGATCGAAGCATTGCCGCGTGCGCTGCGCGACAAGGATCTCAACGATGCCGCGCTCGCCATTCTCGATGCGCTCGGAAAACAGAAAAGCGCAGCGGCGAATGAAGCGATCAAGACCGGACTTGATTCTTCCGATCATCTGATTCGCCGCAAGGCTGTGGCGCTCTTGAAAGCGAACGGCGCGGGCGACTTCTCGAATCGCATTGGATATGTTCAGACACGCAACACGGAAGCTGACTATCGTCGCGCAATCGCGCGCATAGGAAAGAAAGTAACCGCGATGGTGGTGACCAGCAAGGGATCGTTCGTCATTGAGTTTTTACCTGAAGAAGCTCCTTTGACAGTTGATAACTTCGTCATGCTGGCACGCCGAGGTTATTTCAACGGCCAGACCGTGCCGCGCGTCGTGCCGAACTTTGTTGTGCAGGCGGGTGATCCGCGTGGTGATACGAACGGCGGACCGGGTTATTCAATTCGCTGCGAAATTAACGAAGTTCCCTACGATCGCGCTGCGGTCGGTATGGCCTTATCAGGCAAAG
>Ga0209648_10003189_pt1 | contig 13746 bp, 14 predicted proteins | sample GraSoi2013_115cm_FD_185830 | JGI IMG/M metagenome (GOLD analysis project Ga0209648, IMG submission 185830) | Grasslands soil microbial communities from the Angelo Coastal Reserve, California, USA - Sample 9_17_2013_115cm (SPAdes) (version 2) | ecosystem: Environmental > Terrestrial > Soil >...
TCGACGAGACCGCCAACCTCAGCGTGATCGAAGGCGAGGCGGACGAACTGATCGTCTGTGATGGCCGCGTTACCGGCATCCGCGTGGGCGATGGCCGCGAGCTGTCCGCAGCAGCGGTCGTCATCACCACCGGGACTTTCCTGCGCGGGTTGATCCATCTCGGGGAGAAGAACTGGCCGGCCGGCCGCGTCGGCGAGGCGCCGGCGTTGGGACTCTCAAAGTCGTTCGAGCGTGCCGGCTTCACACTGGGCCGGCTGAAGACCGGCACCCCGCCGCGGCTCGATGGCACGACGATCGACTGGTCGGCCGTAGAGATGCAGCCGGGGGACGATCCACCTGAGCCGTTTTCCGTGATGACGGATAAGATCACGACGCCGCAGATCCAGTGCGGCATCACCCGGACCACCGCCGCAACCCATGCCGTGATCCGGGCCAATGTGCATCGCTCGCCGATGTATTCCGGGCAGATCAGCAGCACCGGACCGCGCTATTGCCCCTCGATCGAGGACAAGATCGTCCGCTTCGGGGACCGCGACGGACATCAGATTTTTCTGGAGCCCGAAGGGCTGGACGACACGACGGTTTATCCCAACGGCATTTCGACCTCGCTGCCGGAAGAGGTGCAGCTAGCGATTCTGGCCTCCATTCCCGGCCTCGAGCGCGTTCGGATGGTCCGTCCGGGCTATGCCATCGAATACGACCACGTCGACCCGCGCGAACTCGATCCGACCCTGCAGACCAAGCGGCTGCCGGGGCTGTTTCTCGCCGGGCAGATCAATGGCACCACCGGCTATGAAGAAGCCGCGGCGCAGGGACTGGTTGCGGGCCTGAATGCAGCATTGGCCGCAGGTGGTTCGGCGCCGATCGTGTTCGACCGCGCCGACGGCTATCTCGGCGTGATGATCGATGACCTGGTGACGCGCGGCATCACCGAGCCGTATCGCATGTTCACCTCGCGGGCCGAATACCGCCTGACCTTGCGGGCCGACAATGCCGATCAGCGCCTGACCGACAAAGGAACCAGGCTGGGCTGTGTCGGGCAGGCGAGGTCGCTCCGCCACGGCGCCAAGATGGCCGCGCTGAACGCGGCGAAGGTGCTGGCAAAATCCCTTACGGTCACCCCGAACGAGGCTACCCGGTATGGGCTGGCGCTCAACAGGGACGGCCGTCGCCGCTCGGCGTTTGAACTGCTGGCCTATCCGGAGATCGGCTGGGCCGAAATTCACGGCATCTGGCCGGAATTGTCGTCCATTGAGCCAGTGATCGCGGTTCATCTCGAGATCGATGCCAAATACGACGTCTATCTCAAGCGCCAGATCGCTGACGTCGATGGCTTCAGGCGCGACGAGGGGCTGATCCTGAGCGATATTGATTACAGCGTGGTGCCCGGGCTTTCCAACGAGGCCCGGTCAAAACTTGAGGCTGCGCGTCCGCGGACGGTGGGGCAGGCGGGCCGGCTCGATGGCCTGACGCCGGCCGCGCTCGGCATTCTGGCGGCCTATCTGCGAAGGGAAGCACGGCGGAAAACCTCAGCGGAGGCGTCTGCCTAGGGTTGTTTCACGTGAAACGGGCACGGGGGACGCCTGATACCCGGACGTCATCCTGAGGTGCGCGCTCTGGCGCGCCTCGACGGAAGAGCCGCCAGAAAGAACCGTTTTCGTTCTTCGAGGCTCGCCGAAGACGGCTCGCACCTCAGGACGACGACCTTCGCCAACGATTATCAAACCAATGGCCAAAGCACCAAAACAGTCCGCCTCGCCGATCTCCGCCAACGACAAAGCTGCAGCCCTTGCCCTCACTCCCGTTTCACGTGAAACGGAAGCTCGGCTAGGTCGCTATGTCGACCTGTTGCGGGAATGGCAGGCGAAAACAAATCTCGTGGCGCCCTCGACGCTGCCAAACCTCTGGACCCGTCATGTCGCAGATTCGCTGCAGCTTTTGACGCTCGCGCCAGCGGCCAAAGTCTGGGTCGATCTCGGCAGTGGCGGAGGTTTTCCCGGCGTGGTGCTGGCCTGCGCACTGGCGGAAACATCCGGCGCGATGGTCCATCTTGTGGAGCGCAATGCCAGGAAGGCCGCCTTCCTTCGCCAGGCCCTGCGCGTGACCGGCGCGCCGGGGATGGTTCATCTGGCCAATATCGGGGATACTGTGGATAGAATCACCGGCCCCATCGATTGCGTCACCGCGCGGGCGGTAGCTCCGCTACACCAGCTCATCGGTTTTGCGGAGCCGCTGGTCAGGCGGGGTGCAAAGGCCCTGTTTCTCAAAGGCCAAGATGTAGAGGCGGAATTGACCGACGCTACTAAATATTGGAAGATAAAACCGCAGCTGCATCCCAGCCGCACCGGCGGAGGCGGCTGGGTCGTCGAACTCGACCGCATCGAGCGGCGCTCCATCCGCAACAGTTGATGGCGCCCGCGCATGACCGTAATTGATGATATTTATCAAGAGGATAAGGCACCAAATCCGGTCGGCCATCCGCGCATCCTGGCGCTGGCGAATCAGAAGGGCGGCGTCGGCAAGACCACCACCGCGATCAACCTCGGCACCGCGCTTGCGGCGATCGGCGAGCGCGTGCTGATCGTCGATCTCGACCCGCAAGGCAACGCCTCAACCGGTCTCGGCATCGACCGCCGCAGCCGCAACTGCTCGACCTATGACGTGCTGATCGGCGAGGCGCCGCTGCGCGATGCGGTGGTGCCGACCGCGGTACCTCGGCTGCATATCGCGACCTCGACGATGGATCTTTCAGGCCTCGAACTCGAACTCGGATCGGCGCGCGATCGCGCGTTTCGGCTGCGCAATGCGATCACCGCGCTGAACACCAATGCCACGCCTGACACCGATTACACCTATGTGCTGATCGACTGTCCCCCGTCGCTCAATCTTCTCACCGTCAATGCGATGGCGGCATCGGATGCGATCCTGGTGCCGCTGCAGTGCGAGTTCTTCGCGCTCGAGGGTTTGTCGCAATTGCTGCAGACCGTGGAGCAGGTGCGCACCACGCTCAATCCCAATCTGTCGATCCATGGCATCGTGCTGACCATGTTCGACTCGCGCAATAATTTGTCGAACCAGGTCGTTGCCGATGTCCGGCAGTTCATGGGCGCCAAGGTCTACAAGACCATGATCCCACGCAATGTGCGAATCTCCGAAGCGCCGTCCTACGGCAAGCCGGTGCTGGTGTACGATCTCAAATGCGTCGGCAGCGAAGCCTATCTCAAGCTTGCAACCGAAGTGATCCAGCGCGAGCGCGAACTGCGCACGACTTAGCTCCGCGACGTGATTCCGGACAATCCGCAGCGGCGGATTGATCCGGAATCTCGAGGTGGTGAAGAGAGGTCGAGATTTTCCGGGTTCGCGCGGTTCACGCGCGCCCCGGAATGACGGGAATGATGAGACGAAGTGAAACAGGAGCGCTCAAGTTGAATCCAAGGGAGCTGGCGATGGCCGACGAAGCGCGTTCGCGACTGGGCCGCGGTCTTGCAAGTCTGATCGGAGATGTCGGCGGCGAGGCCGCGCATCTGGATCGGCCGCGCGCGCAGCGCAAGGTGCCGATCGAATTCTTAAAGCCCAATCCGCGCAATCCGCGCCGCGATTTTTCCGACACCGAGCTCGGCGAACTCGCCGACTCGATCAAGCAGCACGGCGTGATCCAGCCGATCGTGGTGCGTCCGGTGCGGGGCGTACAGGACCGCTATGAGATCATTGCCGGCGAGCGGCGCTGGCGCGCGTCCCAGATCGCCGGCCTGCACGAAGTGCCGGTGGTGCCGGTCGACGTCAGCGACGCCGACGTGCTCGAGATCATGATTATCGAAAACGTGCAGCGCGAAGATCTCAATGCGATGGAGGAGGCGCAGGGCTATCACGCGCTCGCCAATGAATTCAAACGCAGTCCGGACGAGATCGCAAAAATCGTCGGCAAGAGCCGCAGCCATGTCGCCAACATGATGCGGCTGACGAAGTTGCCCGCGGAAGTACAGGCCTATATCGCATCGGGCCAGTTGTCGGCGGGCCACGCGCGCGCGCTGATCGGCGTGCCCGATCCGGCTGCAGCCGCCAAACGCATCGTGGAAGAAGGCCTCAACGTGCGTCAGGTCGAAGCGCTGGCGCATGTCGAGGGCGTGCCAGTGCGCAAACCGCAGAAGGCGCGCGGCGGCAAGGCGAAAGATCCCGACACGGTTGCGCTGGAAAAGCGCGTCAGCGACGCACTCGGGCTAGCGGTCAGCGTCGATCACCGCGATCCCGGCGGCACCGTGCACATCCGCTACCGCGATCTCGAACAGCTCGATGACATCGTGCGCAGGCTGGATAAGGGGAACTGAGTTCGCCGCGCAGAAATAATTTCCGTCGTCCCGGCCAAGCGAAGCGCGAGCCGGGACCCATTACCACCAATGTCTACGTTGTGCCAGGCTGGGGCCGCAATCCTATCCTCAACTAATACTAATGGTTATGGGTCCCTGCTTTCGCAGGGACGACCGAGAGGAGGGACTTGCGCAAACTCATCCCCTTCGCTTCGCATTCACCGCGATCGACAATAGCGCGCGCTGCGCGATCGCGGCCGCCAGCGCCGGTTGCTTGCGCATTTCCAGCGCCACGGTCGCGAGCTGCTCGATGATCGCTACCAGCCGCGCCGCATTGAAATTGCGCAGCGCTATCTCGACGTTTCCCTTGCGCGAAAAATGCAGCCGCGGAAACCCGCTGTCGAGCAATGTCGATAGCGGCGTTCCCTCGGCAACCGCAAGAGCGGATCTGTGCAGCCACGCCGCCTGGCGTTGGGCTGTGGAAATAATCAAACCGGGATAAATGCCTGACGTCATCGCCTTGGCGAATTCGGTTTCGACCAGGTCGAGCTTTCCAGCAAATGCGCCATCCACGATCGGGTCGATCTTCAACTCGGAAGCGTCGGCGACGACCGCCGTCACGTCATCGAGCGTGACCTCACGCTCGCCATGCGCATAGAGCGCAAGCTTCTTCAACTCGTTGCGCGAGGCCTGGCGGTCGCCGCCAAGCAACGCCGTCAATGCCGCGCGCGCCTCCGGCGCGATGCGCAGACTGGAAACCCGCAATTCATCGTCGATCAATTTTGCCAGATCGCGCTCGCTATCGGGATAGCAGCCGATTGCTACCGCCGTCCTGGCGCGCTCGCAGGCCTTGCGCAGCGGCGATTCCGGCCGCAGCTCGCCGGCCTCGATCACGATGCGGCAATCTTTGATGGGCGTATCGGCCAGCGTGTCGACGCCGCTGGCAAAACTGCGGGAGCCGGCGCGCACACGGATCGCGCGGCGGCCGCCGAACAGCGGCACCGTCATTGCTTCGTCGATCAGCCGCGATGGTTCGGCCGAAAGCTCGTCGCCGTCCAGCTTCACCAGCGAAAACGGATCGTTGGGATCGTCGACCGCGGATGCGAGCAGCGCGTCGGCGCGTTCGCGCACCAGGCCGGCATCGGGACCGTAGAGCAGGATGATGGGACGGCCCGGATCCGGCCGGGCGAGAAAAGCGTCGATTTCTTTTCCGCGAAGCGCGACCACGATCAGCCTATCGTTTGTCATTCCGGGGCGCGCGCCAAGCGCGAACCCGGAATCTCGTGCCAACAAACTTCGGGATTCCGGGTTCGCTCGTTGCATTCGCGCCCCGGAATGACCGAGGGCTCATGTCCCCGCGACGAAGAACGCCGCCAGCCGGGTCTGGATATTCTCCGCGATTTCCTGGGCGGCGCGATCCTCGGCGTCGCGGAAGGCGCGGGCGCGGGCAAAGCGCTGCAGCTGCCCCGGGATGTCGTAGGATACGCGGGAGAACGTGGAGCCCGTCATGACAGATTTATTCGAAGCGATCTCGATCAGATTGTATTGCGCATCGATCCCATAATTCTCGCTGGAGGGCAGAGCAGTGGTCGGGTCGATAATCAACGAGGAACGGCTGGTGTTGAAGCGCAGCACCAGCCGGTGGGTGGGCGGCATGCCGGTGGCATTGCCGTAGAGCTTGAACGCCAGCGCATTGCGGATTTCCACCCCGATCCGTGCCTCGCGCGAGGCGTTGGGCTTGTCGACGGGCGGGATCTCCACCCCCATCAGTTTTTCCCGCAGCCCGGGCGTGCCATCGCTGTGTTCGGCATACATCGGCTGAAAGCAGCCGGCCGTCAGCGCCGCGAGGGCGACTACGGCCAAAAGCCGAGCGGCGATGCGGGTGCTAGCCAACGACATTCACGATCCTCATGGGGACAATAATCACTTTGCGGACGGTTTTGCCGCCGAGTGCCTGTTTTACCGCATCGAGGCCCAAAACGGCAGCCTCAATTTCCCGATTTTGGGCGCCGCTAGCCACCGTGACCTCACCCCGTTTCTTGCCGTTGACCTGGACCACCAGCGTCACCGTGTTTTCAACCAGCAAATCGCGTTCGATTTTGGGCCAACTGGCCTCCGAAACCAGGCCCGGTTGTCCCAGCACCTGCCAGCTTTCCTCGGCCAGATGCGGCATCATGGGCGCGAACAGTTGAACAAGGATGACCGCGGCCTCGCGGATAGCCCACGTCAGGTCGGGCGAACGCTGGCCCTCGCGCGCCAACACATCGCCCAGCGCGTTGGAAAATTCCCGGATATAGGCGAGGCAGACGTTGAAATGCAGTCTTTCGATGCCGGTGGAGACCTTGTCGAGCGCCCCGTGCGCCGCCTTGCGCAGCGCCAGCGCATCGGCGCCGAACGACGCCGGTCGCGCCGCCGGGGCAGTCCTGGCGATGTCGGCGGACTCGTTGATCAGCCGCCACAGCCGCTGCACGAAGCGCGACGCGCCCTGCACGCGCTCGTCGCTCCAGATCACGTCGCGGTCCGGCGGCGAATCCGACAGCATGAACCAGCGCGCGACGTCGGCGCCGTAGGTCGCGATGATGTCGTCGGGGTCGACGGTATTGCGCTTCGACTTCGACATCTTCTCGATTCCGCCGATCGAGACCTCTTCGCCTGTCTCAATCAGGAATGCGTGGCGGCCATTGGCGCCGGTCTCGATCCTGACTTCCACCGGCGTGACATAAGTGCCGTCGGCCCTTTGATAGGTCTCGTGCACCACCATGCCCTGCGTGAACATGCCGGCGAACGGCTCGTCCATGCCGATATGGCCGGTGGCCTTCATCGCGCGGGTGAAGAAGCGGCTATACAACAGATGCAGGATCGCGTGCTCGACACCGCCGATATATTGGTCGACTGGCATCAGCCGGTCCACCACCGCGCGCGTGGTCGGCGCGTTTTCGTTCCAGGGATCGGTGAAGCGCGCGAAGTACCACGAGGAGTCGACAAAGGTATCCATGGTGTCGGTTTCGCGGCTAGCGCGGCCGCCGCACTGCGGACAGGTGACGTGCTTCCAGGTCGGATGATGGTCGAGCGCGTTGCCGGGCTTGTCGAAGGTGACGTCCTCCGGCAGCACCACCGGCAGATCCTTGTCCGGCACCGGCACCACACCGCATGTCGGGCAGTGGATCACCGGGATCGGGCAGCCCCAGTAGCGCTGCCGCGAGATGCCCCAATCGCGCAGGCGAAAATTCACCTGCCGTTCCGCTACGGAACCTCTGCCTCCAACCGCTTCGCCACCTCTTCCTTGGCCTGCTCGATGGTCATGCCGTCGAGGAAGCGCGAATTGATCATGCGGCCGTCGCCGTCATAGGCGGTATCGGTAATGACGAAAGTTTTCGGGTCGACATCGGGCGGGCACACCACCGGTGTATTTCCCAGCCCGTATTTGTTGACAAAATCGAGGTCGCGCTGGTCGTGCGCGGGACAGCCGAAGATCGCGCCGGTGCCATATTCCATCAGCACGAAATTGGCGACGTAGACCGGCAGCTTCCAGTTGGGATCGAACGGATGGATCGCCCTGATGCCGGTGTCGAAGCCAAGCTTCTCGGCGGTATCGATGATTTCCTGCGCAGTGCCGTGACGCTTCGCCTCCGCGATGAACTCCGCAAGTTTTGGATTTCTTGCAGCCGCGGCCTGTGCCAGCGGATGATCCGGCGCGATCGCCATGAATTTTGCGCCGAACAGCGTGTCGTGCCGCGTGGTAAAAATCTTCAGCTCGCTCTCGCCATTGGGCGCGGTGGCGGGATCGAGCGCGAAGCGGATCAGCAATCCTTCGGAGCGGCCGATCCAGTTGCGCTGCATCAGGCGCACCTTGTCGGGCCAGCGATCCAGCGTATCGAGCGCGTCCAACAGCTCCTGCGAATATTTTGATATCTTGAACACCCACTGCTTCATCTCGCGCTGCTCGACCAGCGCGCCGGAGCGCCAGCCGCGGCCGTCGATCACCTGCTCGTTGGCAAGCACGGTCATGTCGACCGGATCCCAATTGATCTTGCGCTCTTCGCGCTCGGCGAGCCCGGCGCGCAGGAAATCCAGAAACAGCTTCTGCTGGTGCTTGTAATAGGAGGGATCGCAGGTCGCGAATTCGCGTGACCAGTCGAGCGACAGCCCGATCGACTGCAGCTGCTTTTTCATCGCGGCGATATTGTCGTAGGTCCACGCCTTGGGAGCGACCTTGCGCTCGATCGCGGCATTCTCCGCCGGCAGCCCGAAGGCGTCCCAGCCCATCGGGTGCAGCACGTTAAAACCCTTGGCGCGCATGTATCGCGCCAACACGTCGCCGAGCGTGTAATTGCGGACATGCCCGATATGGATGCGCCCGGACGGATAGGGGAACATCTCGAGCACGTAATATTTCGGCCGCTTGTCGTCGTTTTTGGAGGCGAAGATTGCTTTTTTGTCCCACCGGCGTTGCCAGCGCGGCTCGGCTTCGCGTGCGTTGTAGCGTTCGGAGGTCATGAAATCGCAGGGCTTTTCGTGGAATCGTGGCCGGTTTAGAGAACGGCGGACTAGGCCATAAAAGACCGCGAGGGGTCAACGCCCGGCAGTTCAAAAGGTTGGCGGCAAAGCCTCAGCTCGCCAGCGCTATCCCGTCATCTGGCTTGGTGCCGGTAAGGCAGACATCGCCCTCGGGATGGCCATAGCTATCGTTGAACAGATTGAAGTGGTCGACATCGATCATCAAGAGTGACAGCTCGCTGTCCTATTGCCGGGCCTTTATCCACTCGAAGTCGAGCCGGCTCTGGAAGCCGTGCCGGTTGGCGAGGCCGGCAGACTAACCGGCAGGCTGGCGCGCAGGATCTCGCAACTGCGGCCGACGCCTTCGGCCGAGGCGCGGATATAGGCCGCCGATTTCAACATGGTCTGGACCGACGAGATAACTTCGCGCTGGGCATCAGCGCTGTGCTGCGAGATTCGAAAATTCCTGGGACGCAAGCGCGATCTATTTGCTGCGGGCGTCGTCGAGCGAACGGGCGCGCTCCAGCATCAGGGGCGCCAGGATCAAGGCCAGCAAGGCGAGCCGCGCGCGGATTCCGAGAAGCTGCTTGAGTTTCGCTCTTTTACGTTTGAAACTGATGCGTGACATCTTTGCCCCCGACCCCACATGCACGCCAAGGGAAGGGTTCAAGAGGCCTTTCCCGACCCGGTAAAATTGGAACTACCCCCGTAAATTTACAACCGACAGATGACATGGCGCCCGAAAACTCTTCGCCGATAACTCCGCATCTACCAAATGGGCTTTCCAGGGTAGAGCAAGAGATCGCGCGTGCCTGCAAGGAAGCCCGGCGCGATCCTGCGTCGGTGACGCTGATCGCGGTTTCCAAGACCTTCGATGCCGGCGCAATCACGCCGGTGATTGAGGCCGGCCAGCGCGTGTTCGGCGAAAATCGTGTACAGGAGGCCAAAGCAAAATGGCCAGGGTTAATGTCGGCTTACCCTGGCCTCGCGCTGCATCTGATCGGGCCGCTGCAATCCAACAAGGCGAAGGAGGCTGTGGCGCTGTTCGATGCCATTCATTCGGTCGACCGTCCGAGCATTTGCGAAGCGCTAGCCAAGGAAATCGCTTTACAAAAACGGCAGCCGCAATTGTTCGTCCAGCTCAATACCGGCGAGGAGCCGCAGAAGGCTGGCATCGCGCCGGCGGAAGCCGACGCCTTCATTGCCAGCTGCCGCGAGAAATATGGTTTGCCGGTTTCCGGTCTGATGTGCATTCCGCCGCTTAACGACGCGCCGGCGCCGCATTTCGCGCTGACCGCGAAGATCGCGGCGCGCAATGGGTTGAAGAATCTGTCGATGGGCATGAGCGCGGATTTTGCCGTCGCGATTGCGCTCGGCGCTACGCACGTGCGCGTCGGCTCGGCGATTTTCGGAACGCGGCAAAAATAACAGCTTGTCGTCCCGGCCGAGCCACCGGGCCCGGCCTTGGGCGGGCCGATGAGAATGGCGGCGAAATTCACCCAATCACAATCTTCGTCTGCGGCCCCAGTCGCTGCAGCAATCGCAACATCGCGCCCTTTGTCATCGAAACGCAGCCCGCGGTCGGAGAAAAATTCTCGCGTGCCAAATGCAAAAATACCGCGCTGCCGCGGCCGGCGATACGCGGTGAGCTGTTGTGATCGATCTCGACAATAAAATCGTAGAGGTGATCGTCGCGCTTAAGCCGGTCGCCACCGTGATCGCGATCCAGCCGCACCGGCTGATTGTAATGGCGGCTGTGGCGATCTTCGCACCAGGCGTCTTCAGGCCGGATCGGGCGAACCGGCAGAAATGTACGTGGCCTCGGGTGACGGTCGGCGCGCCACCACAACCGCCGCGGCCGAAACGTGCCTTTTGGGGTGCCGCCATCGCCTTCGCGCTTGTTGGCCCTGATGCCGCCGCGCCCAAGGGCGACCGGGACGGTTTGCCCGGCCGCGGTCAGCCAGCCTTGGCGCGAATCGCCGGCAGAGGGGTGAATCCGGATCGCGGAAAGCGGCCGATCACGCGGATTTGTCTGATAAGTGGTTGAACTATTGGAACTTCCCATGCGAATCGCAAACTCCTCGGATTGCCTCATTGGCGGCAAATGCTCTGGTTCACGCCCATACGGACATTCACCTGAGTACCCGGTATTTCCGGAATACACTGGGTTTCGGCTTGTGAATCCGTAACAGTTCCCTACCTGAATACGAATCAAGACTTGAAGTATCCTGACTTTACCAATCAAGGTTCGGCTAAAGGCGCTTCCGTTTGCCCGAGCCGCACCAAGAGGATTGTAACCATGGCGAATGCCCGCAAGATCCTGATCGTGGATGACGATAACGATCTGCGCGATACGCTGGTGGAGCAATTGTCGCTGCACGACGAGTTTGAAGCCTCTGCCGTCGATACCGGCGCCAAAGGCGCCAGCGCCGCCAAGGCCAATGCTCCCGATCTGGTGCTGATGGACGTCGGGCTCCCGGACACCGACGGCCGCGAAGTCGTGCGCTCCTTGCGCAAGGGCGGCTTCAAGGCGCCGATCATCATGCTCACCGGACACGATACTGATTCGGACACCATTCTCGGGCTCGAATCCGGCGCCAATGACTACGTGGCAAAACCGTTTCGATTTGCGGTGCTGCTGGCGCGGATCCGGGCGCAGCTGCGCCAGCATGAAGCCAGCGAAGACGCGGTGTTTTCGGTCGGTCCCTACAGTTTTCGGCCGGGCTCCAAGATGCTGACCGGCGCCAACGCCCGGAAAGTGCGGCTGACCGAAAAGGAAACCGCGATCCTGCGTTCCCTGTATCGCGCCGGCCAACTCCCGGTATCGCGCGAGACGCTGCTGCAGGAAGTGTGGGGCTATAATTCGGGCGTTACCACCCACACCCTGGAAACCCACATCTATCGGCTGCGTCAGAAGATCGAGAAAGATGCCGCCAATCCCGAGATATTGGTGACGGAAGCCGGTGGCTACAAGCTGGTGCCGTGATACGATTCGCGACAACGATTCGTGATGGCGCCCTAATGGCGCAAGCGGTCCTTCATGTCGATCGAAGATGATGTTGCCCTGCTCGAGCGCGTCCCGACATTGCGCCTGTTGGGGATGACCGCTCTGCGCATGCTGGCGATCGGCTCGGAGCAACGCGATTTCACCCGCGGTGATGTGCTCTTCAACGCCGGCGACGATGCCGACGCCGGATATATCGTTCAGCACGGCGCGTTCCGGATCGAGGACGGCGCCGGCGCCGAAATCGTCGCGACTCCGGGCGCATTGATCGGCGAGCTTGCACTTATGGCCGCGATGAAGCGGCCGTCCACCGCGACCGCACTGGAAAATTCCTCGGTGATCCGCGTCGCGCGCAGCCTGTTTCAGCGCGTGCTGGAAAGCGATCCCGCCGCGGCGCGCCGGCTGCGCGATGAATTCGCCAACCGCACCAGCCAGATCGCCAGCGATATCCTGATGGCTGGCGCGAAGCTGAGTATTTGAATTCCATTCGTCGTCGTCCCGGCGAACGCCGGGACCCATACGCCGCGGCTTCTCTTTGGGCAGCGGTGGCTGACGGCTTCGACAACAACGAACGCCGGTGGCTATGGGTCCCTGCTTTCGCAGGGACGACAAAAAAATTTCACACCTCCAGCGTCACCGTCACCGGCACATGTCGGACGGCCGCTCCCAGCCGCGCGCATCCCTGGTAATCTTGAAATCGCTGACGCTCTCTTTAAGAGCGGGCGAGACCCAGATGTGGTCGAGCCGGCGGCCGCGGTCGGCCAGCGTCCAGTCGGCGGCGCGGTAGCTCCACCAGGTATAGACTTTTTCCGACAGCGGAATGCGCTCGCGGGCGACGTCGATCCATTCGCCGTGCGCTTGGGCGGCCAAGAGCTTTTCGCATTCGATCGGGGTGTGCGATACGACCTTCAGCAATTGCTTGTGCGACCACACGTCGTTCTCGTGCGGCGCCACGTTGAGATCGCCGACCAGGACATGCCGATCGTCGCCGCGCGGATGCAAGGGTTCGCACGCCTTCATCTCGTCGAGAAATTGCAGCTTGTGCTCGAATTTTGGATTGAGCGCGGGATCTGGAATATCGCCACCGGCCGGAACGTAGAAATTATGCAGCACCAGCGGTTTTGCCAGCTGCGCTTTTTCACCGAACGCCACCGAAATGTGACGCGAATCGATCTTGTCGCAGAAGGTGCGGATGTCGGTGGTCTCGAACGGCAATTTCGAAATCACGGCGACGCCATGATAGCCCTTCTGTCCGTTGAGCGCGACGTGCTCATAGCCGAGGCGCTTGAAACGCTTCAGTGGAAAGGCGTCATCGATGCATTTGGTTTCCTGCAGGCACAGCACGTCCGGCCTGATCGATTTCAAGAATTTGGCGACCAGATCGATGCGCAGGCGCACCGAATTGATATTCCAGGTTGTCAGGGAAAGACGCATGGCGAGGACTTATTACCGTCGTTGCGAGGAGCAAGCGGCGAAGCAATCCAAGCAAGTATAAATCTCTGGATTGCTCCGCGAAGCTTGTCATCGGGCCTGCATCCGCGCGACCCGTTGGCTCGCAATGACGATACTTTTGCGATGGCGCGAGCCACATAGCAAGATGCGCGAAGCGTGCGCTCAAAATGAGGCCGGGGTCTAGCCTGGCGGTATCGAATAGTTGGTAAAATCGATCTTGAACAGGCCGGGATCGACCTTCTTGGAGGAATCCAGATTGTAGACGGCCACCGTGGTGTCATAGCCTTGCGGATCGGTCACCGTCCACTGCTTGAGCTGGCCGTCCTTGGCGCCGACCATCAGCATCAGTCGGCTGGTGCCGATCAGCGCCTGCTTCTCCTCGATGGTGACGCTGATGAAGACCTCGTCGGCAGTCACGTTCACGACATTGGTGTCTTTGAGCAGATCGATGCGATCGGATAGCAGGAACCGCAACGGCGTCTGCGACAA
>Ga0209648_10003190_pt1 | contig 13743 bp, 12 predicted proteins | sample GraSoi2013_115cm_FD_185830 | JGI IMG/M metagenome (GOLD analysis project Ga0209648, IMG submission 185830) | Grasslands soil microbial communities from the Angelo Coastal Reserve, California, USA - Sample 9_17_2013_115cm (SPAdes) (version 2) | ecosystem: Environmental > Terrestrial > Soil >...
GTACCTGGCCACCCGCACGCCGCAGACCCTGCGGACAGGAACGAGCACACGGCAAGCATGAAGACCACCAACCGGGCCCGGCAACATCACCAAAGCTCAGTCACAGCGCCCTGCACGACAGACATGACCACCATTCGGGCGTAGCGCTGCCCACCGCGTCTGACTTGCGCTAACGACCATATCGGCTACGGGCGCTCGCGCCCAAGGTGGTTAGTCACGTTCCGTAGCCATTTCTGGGCCATCAGTGGTCACCTGCAGGTGGTAGCAAGCAGGAAGTTGTCGGTTACCGCCGGCAGGGGGATCCCTCCACACCTGCCCTGACGAGTCGGTCCCGCATCCGCGTGTACCCGCCCTATTGCTCATGATCACACGGATTGCCGCCATAACATCGTTGCTCATCACAGGAAACGCCCCAGGTCGCCGCCCCGTGATTGCTCACGAATCCGCGGACCCCACAGCCGTGTCAGCGGACGCTCGCGCACGGGCGGGTTCCTGGGCTCCCTGGCTCCCTGGTGACGTCGATCGCGGCGTTACCGCGGTCACCGGCCGCGCCGTAGGCGCCCGGCCCTCGCCGTCACCGGGCCCGGCGCGGCACGCTCACCGGGAGGGCCGGCTATCACGAGGACGCCGCCCTCCAGCCGGGCGGCGAGGTCACGGCCGCCGCCCGGCTGCTGCTCGCGTAGCCGGACCACCGTTTCCAGGTGATATGTCCCTGCCCGCAGGCCAGCGCTGCGGAGCTTGATCGTCGGCGCCTCCGCCGAGAGGATCGCCGCGCCCTCAGCGACCATCTGCGCGGCTTCACCGCTCAGCGGCCGGGCCATGACAACACCCCAGCAGCGGATCGGCGTCTTCGGCGGCGGCTCGACGCGGGCGAGGTCGAGGGCGATCGAGACGGTGAACGGCTCCCACGCACCAGGAACGCGCGGGTCCCGCCGCACCGTCGCCGGCACGTTGGTGGGCTCCGACGCCGGTGCCTGGGCGTTCGGGGCGGCCGCCGCCCCGCCCGGCGGCACCGCCGCCCCGCCCGGCGGCGCCGCTGACCGCGCCCCCGGCGACGCGGCCGCCCCGTGCGCGGCGTGGTTCACGATGAAGTCGAGCAGCGCGGATCGGTCCAGTCCCGCCCAGCGGCGCTCAGTTCCGCTGCCGACGTGCTGAACCATCGTGTTGCTGATGCGCCCGTCCACATCGTGGAGCAGAATCCGGACGACGAAGCTCTCGTAGTGCAAGCCGGTCGTGTTGACCTCGGGCTCGTCCCGCGAAGGAGCGTCATCAGCGTGCCTGGTCGCCGCGCCAGCGGCGCCGGCATCGTCGTCGGCGTCGCCGGCGAACTTGGTTGCCTGGCCGATCCAGTCCTCCTTGACGATCCGCCCACGTGACATGGCGACCGCGTCCGCAAGCAGCGCGGCGAGTTTGTCCGGACCCAGCGCAACGAGCTGGGCGTACGTAGTGACACCCGCGTTGTGGAGCCGGGAGTCGAGATTTCGCCCGATGCCGGAAATCCGGGTGAAGTCGTCGCCGTTGCCGTTGTGCGGGGAGCTGGGGCCGGACATCGGCCTTCTCCTTCCGTCTCGTCGCTGCCGCGCCAGGATCTTGCCCGAACGACCGTTCCCTCCGGCTAGTTGGACTCAGCCGGGGTCGTGGTGAACTGGACCGGGCTGGACTCGGCGAAGCCGGCCATCTCGGTGTATGACGTGGAATTTGGCGGGGCGCCCGCCGGCGTGTGGTTGATGACGGCGGTGAGCCGGTAGATGCCTTCCTTCACCTTGTTCGGCGGCACCTGGAAGGTATACGTGAACAGTGTCGGGTCACCAGTGATCACGACCGGCATGGCGACGGTGGACCCGAGTTGACCGTGCGTCGGCCCCTGGCCGTCGATGTCGTCGATAAAGAGCCGAAGGTGCCACGTTCCGCCGACGACCCAGACCACCGGGCCGAACAACTTCCAGTCGAGCTGCACGTTGAACTGGTCGTCAGGTTCGAGGATCGTCGTCTTTTCCCCGGGCGGGTAACTCTCGGTCGGGTCGAGCACGGTCATCCCGGTCACGGTCCCGGTCAGGATGCCCGGGGCAATGTCAGGGTCGGCGGGTGTTTGGAACTGTCCGGAGAACATAGGCTTTCCTCCCGTTGGTGGTGGCGGGCAGCCGCCGGTAGCGGCGGTACTCGCCCCCAATCTGCGAATACTCCGCACCGTAGGAGTCAGCGCTTAAGTCGCCGCCGTCCGTACGCTTAATCCCGGCGCCGCCGGGATTAAGCGGCTAGGACCGGCGGCTCAGGCGGATCTGCTGTCCCAGTCCATACCGTTGTCGCGCAGCCACTGGCGTTCGCTTTCTGGCACGTGAGCCGCTGGCGCGGGAGTTACCTCGACGCTGGCCAGCCGCACGCCACCCTTGCCGCCCACGTGAGCGGCGGTCGGGTCACCTGGCGCGAGCACAAGTTTTTCGTAGTGCGGCGGCCATCGAAGCAACATCCTGCGGCCACACGTCGGGCAGGCCCACTCCTCGGCCCCTGATTCCGCGGGGCCGATCAGAACCATCTCGTGTTTGTCTGACACCGGCATGTCACCCATCCAGTTGTACGGAGGTACCCTCGGCCACACCTGCGCCGAGAGTCACCAGACTGTGACTTCGCTGTCCGTCTGCGTATATACCCGCGGGTTCGCCCGCGCGGGCGTATCGGGCTTGTCTGGTTAACAATGGAACAGCGTCGCGGGCTATTCCGCCGCGGCGATCGTCGCCGACCCGAGCACGGTGTCGCCGTCGTACAGAACGGCCGCCTGGCCCTTCGCCACTCCGCGGGCGGGTGAGTGCAGCCCGATCCGAAGCAGTCGGCCGTCCGGCCGTGCCGTGCACGGGTGCACCTCGCCGTGCGCGCGCAACTGGACCAGGCAGTCGCGCGCTCGCGAAAGCGGCGGGCAGCCGGTCCACACCGGGCGCTCCGCGGCGATCTCGCGCACATCGAGCGCCTCCGCGGGGCCGACGGTGACCGTGCGGGACACGGGCTCGATGCCGAGCACGTAACGCGGCCGTCCGTCCGGCGCCGGGCGCGCGATGCGCAGCCCCTTGCGCTGGCCCACGGTGAACGCGTAGGCGCCGTCGTGGCCGCCGACGACGTGCCCGCCGGTGTCCACGATCTGCCCGGGCGCGGACCCGAGGTGCCTGGCGAGGAACTCGCGGGTACCCCCGTCGGGGATGAAGCACACGTCGTGACTGTCCGGCTTGTCCGCGACCGCGAGGCCGCGCTGGCCCGCCTCCGCGCGCACGCGCGCCTTGGTGGTGTCCCCGAGCGGGAACATCGCGTGCGCGAGCTGGTCGCGGGTCAGCACCGCGAGCACGTACGACTGATCCTTGCCAGCGTCGGGGCTGCGCCGCAGCACTCCCCGGTCCAGGCGGGCGTGGTGCCCGGTGCAGACCGCGTCGAAGCCGAGCGCCAGCGCCCGGTCGAGCACCGCGGCGAACTTGATCTTCTCGTTGCAGCGCAGGCAGGGGTTCGGGGTCCGCCCGGCGGCGTACTCGGCGACGAAGTCCTGCACCACGTCCCGGTCGAAACGTTCTGCCATGTCCCAGACGTAGAACGGGATGCCAATCACGTCCGCGGCGCGGCGCGCGTCCCTCGCGTCCTCCAGCGTGCAGCAGCCGCGCGCGCCGGTCCGGTAGGACGACGGGTTGGCCGACAGCGCCAGATGCACCCCGGTGACGTCGTGGCCGGCGTCGGCCGCTCGGGCGGCGGCGACGGCGGAGTCGACGCCGCCGGACATGGCGGCGAGCACGCGCAAACGGTTCATCACACCAGAGGGTAACGCCAGCTCCGCACCCCTCTACGCCGGGCAGGCATCAGCCCTGGCGGGAGTTCCGCGCCGGTGCCACGCAGGGGGGCGTGCCGGGACCGCGCCGGGGGCCCGCCAGAGGGCTCGCCCCGGGCTCGCCGGGCTCGCCGGGGCTGCGCCGGGACCGCGCCGAGGCAGCGCGGCACCACTGCCCCGGCCGACCTCACCTGGGCAGCGCGGCACCACTGCCCCGGCCGACCTCACCTGGGCAGCGCGGCACCACTGCCCCGGCCGACCTCACCTGGGCAGCGCGGCACCTAAAGCCGGTCCACAGCGCTTGGGCTAACGCCCTCGGCCCGTCGGCGGCCAGGAAACAACCAAGATCCGCAACTGTGTCAATCTGCCTGCGCTATGTGCAGGCAGATTGACACAGAAACGGATCTTGAGGACGCCGGGTTCGCGCGCACTACCTTGACAACGTTGCCAGGGTGGAGTTCCTCTGGATTGGGATCCGCCATGGATGCAGATCGCGATTGGAGCGGCATATGCGCGGCAACGAGCACGAAGCTGCCTGCCCCGGATCGGCGCCCCAAGTGGCGCTCCCAGCGGAACCCGCCGCCGCGGACGCCACGGCCCGCCCTACCACAGACACCACCATCAGCCCCACCACAGACACCACCATCAGCCCCACCACAGACGCCACCATCAGCCCCACCACACACACCACCGCCGACCCTGCCACAGGCAACGCGGCAGAACCAGTCGCAAGCCCGGGCGCTTACGCCGCGGCGCAAGCGGGGGTCAGCCGGCGCGACGTACTGCGCTGGCAGGGCATCGCCGCGGTGGCCGGGGTGGCCGCCGCCATGGCCCCGGCGGTGCCCGCCACCGCCCGCACCACCCGCGCCACCAGCGCCACCACGGACGCAGGCGCCACGCAGGCAGCCGGGGCAGAGCAGGACGGTTCGGCGTCCGCGGTCGCGTCGACCTTCACGCCGATCCGGCCACCGGCCACACCACTCGCGGTGCGCTCGCCCTACCTCAGCACGTGGCTGCCCGCCGACAACCTCGCGGGCACCTGGCCGGCCTTCTGGACCGGGCACATCACCGCCATGACGGGCATCGTCCGTGTCGACGGCGTGGCCTACACCTTTATGGGCGCGCCAGGACTTAATACGCAAGCACTGCGCGGAGCCGTTCAGGAGTCGCTTGAACTGACCGCTACGCGATCGCGCTTCCGCCTCGAGGCGGGCGGCGTGGCGCTGGCCGTCACGTTCTTATCGCCGATCGAGCCCGGAGATCTGCGGCGCCAGTCGATGCCGCTGTCCTACGTCATCATCGAGGCGGCGAGCGCGGACGAAATGCCGCACCGGGTCAGCGTGTACGTCGACATCTCCGGCGAATGGGCGCACGGCAACACCGGCACGCCGATCGGCTGGTCGCAGGAGAACGTCAGCGGCGGCGGCCAGTCCCTCGTCGCGCTCACCAACGCGCCCGCGGCCCCGCAGGTGCTCGCAGAATCGGGTGACATGGCGTCCTGGGGCACCGTTGTCTGGAGCACCGCCGCGCGGCAGGGACTGACCTGGCAGATCGGCAGTGACCAGAGCGTCCGCGGCGCCGCCGTAACCACCGGCGCGCTGGCCGGCACCGTGGATCCGGGCCAGCCGCGCCCGATCAGCGACAACTGGCCGGTGTTCGGCTTCAACCTCGACCTCGGCGCGCTGACCGCGCCCGCGGACCCGATGGTGATCTCGGTCGGGCACGTCCGCGACCCGGCCGTCAGCTACCTGGGCACGCCGCTGCCGCCGCTGTGGAAGTCGTACTGGGGGTCGTGGGAGGAGATGGTCGCCTTCTTCCACGCGGACGCCATGGCCGCGCAGCGGCGCAGCGCGCAGCTTGACGCGCGGGTCCACGCCGACGCCACCAGCGCGGCGGGCAGCCAGTACGCCGCGCTGTGTGCGCTCGCGCTGCGGCAGGCGTTCGGCGGCACCGAACTGGTCAGCAGGAACGGCGCCCGTGGGCGCTGCTGAAGGAGATCTCGAGCGACGGCAACGTCTCCACGGTCGACGTGACCTACCCGGCGTCGCCAGCGTTCGTGTACGCCGATCCCGCGTACCTCGGGCTGTTGCTCGAGCCACTGCTCGACTACGCGGAAACCGGCGGCTGGCCCAAGCAGTTCGCGCAGCACGACCTGGGCGCGCACTACCCGGTCGCGTCCGGGCACAACGACGGCAACGAGGAGGACATGCCGGTCGAGGAGTCGGCCAACATGCTGATCATGTCGGCGGCCTACGCCGGCCGCGCGGGAGCGCAGGCGGCACAGACCTTCGCGACCGCGCACTACAAGATCCTCAAGCAATGGGCCGACTACCTCGTCGCCAACGCGCTCGATCCGGGCTTCCAGAACCAGACCGACGACTTCACCGGGTTCATAGCGCACAGCGTGAACCTCGCGCTCAAGGGCATCGTCGGCGTCGGTGCGATGGGCCAGATCGCCATGGCCGCGGGCAACTCCGCGGACGCGTCGCACTACCTCGGCGTGGCGCGCGGCTACATCGGCCAGTGGGCGGCCATGGCGCAGGACGCGGCGGGCCCCAGTGGGCAGGCGCACCTCAAGCTCGCGTACGACCAGCCGGGCACCTGGAGCCTGAAGTACAACGGGTACGCCGACGCACTGCTCGGACTCGGGCTCATGCCCGCGCCGGTCGCCGCCGAGGAGGCGCGCTGGTACCTGACACAGCCGAACCAGTTCGGCGTGCCGCTGGACATCCGCCACTCCTACACCAAGGCCGACTGGGAGCTTTGGACCGCCGCCTGGCTCCGCGACCAGCCGATCCGCGACTTCATCATCGGCGCGGTGTACAACTTCGCCAACACCACACCGTCGCGGGTGCCGCTGACCGACTGGTATGACACGGTCGGCGACCGGCAGACGGGTTTCCAGGCCCGGCCGGTCATGGGCGGCGCGTTCGCCTTGCTCACCCTGTAAACCGCAACCCACAAAGATCCCGAACGGCTGCCGCGCGGAGCGCCGATCTGGCCGGGCTGGGCTGTGGGTCCCGGGACCCGATGGTGGCGGTGACCGAGCCGGGGCCCTCAACTGTCATTGCGGACCATCCGCAATCACACACAATGACACTGCGTGTCCCACCCGGCGCAGCGGGATTGGCCGCGGCACGCCGCGCCCGACGGCGCCGCGGATCGCGAGGGTCATGGCACCTGTGATCCGCGGCGCCGATGGGCCGCCGCGTCGCCCGCGGCGAATGCGGACCCGTATGTTTCGGACACAACGCTGACGCGGAGCGCGGGCGGGAGCAGGGCCGCGGGCGGGAGCAGGGCCGCGGGCGGGAGCAGGGCCGCGGGCGGGAGCAGGGCCGCGGGCGGGAGCAGGGCCGCGGGCGGGAGCAGGGCCGCGGGCGGGAGCAGGGCCGCGGGCGGGATCAGCGGAGGCCGGCGCGGCGGGCGCGTTCGACGACCTCGGCGATGACGGCGCCGACCGCGTCGACATCGGCCTGGGACGACGTGTGCCCGAGGCTGAACCGCAGCGAGCCGCGGGCCCGGGCCAGGCCGGCGCCCATCGCGATCAGGACGTGGCTCGGCTGCGCCACGCCGGCGGTGCACGCCGATCCGGTCGAGCAGGCGACCCCCTTCGCGTCGAGCAGCATCAGCAGCGCGTCGCCCTCGCAGCCGGGGAAGGAGAAGTGCGCGTTCCCCGGCAGGCGGCCGGGGCCGGGCTCGTCGCCGTTCAGGACCGCGCCGGGCACGGCGGCACGGACCTGCCTGATGAGGTCGTCCCTGAGCCCCGCGACGTTCTTCGCGTGCTCGGCGCCGCGTTCGGTGGCAAGCTCGACCGCGGTCGCGAAGGCGGCGATGGCCGGGGTGTCCAGGGTGCCCGACCGGACATCACGTTCCTGACCGCCGCCGTGCAGCACGGGGACCGGTCCCACGCCGCGGGCGAGCAGCAGCGCACCGGCCCCGACCGGGCCGCCGATCTTGTGGCCGGTGACGGTGAGCGCGTCCGCGCCGCAGCGGGAGAAATCGACCGGCAGCTGGCCTATCGCCTGGACCGCATCGGAATGGAACAAGATCCCGTACTCGTGGCAGACAGCCGCCAGGTCCGCCACCGGCTGCACGGTGCCGACCTCGTTGTTCGCGTACATGACGCTCACCAGGGCGACGCTGCCCGGATCGCGTTCGATGGCCGCGCGCAGGACGTCCGGCTGTACCCGGCCAAGGGCGTCGACCCCGAGCCAGCCGACCTCCGCTCCTTCATGGTCAGCCAGCCACTGCGCGGAATCGAGCACGGCGTGATGCTCGACCGCGCTCGCGAGCACCCGCAGGCGGCGCGGATCTGCCGCCCTGCGCGCCCAGAACAAACCCTTGACCGCGAGGTTGTCCGCCTCGGTGCCGCCGCCTGTGAAGATCACCTCGCTCGGCCGCGCGCCGAGCGCCGCCGCGATCTGCTCCCTGGACTCCTCGATCACCCGGCGCGCCCGGCGCCCCGCGTTGTGCAGCGACGACGGGTTGCCCCAGTGGGCCAGCTCGGCTGTCATGCTCTCGAGGGCCTCGGGCAGCATCGGCGTCGTGGCCGCGTGGTCCAAGTACGCGATGACGCCGGGCGCTGGCCCCGAACCGCCATCCGGCAAGTTGTCGACGTATCCCATGACTGCCCCAGCCTAGCCGGGGACGTGGCGGCTTGCCCCCGCCGTTGACGCGCCCACCGAGCGGTCCTACCGTCGCGGTGAGGGAGTAGGCGGGCCGGTGTTGCTTATCGTCATGTACGAGTCGCGGACGTGGCGTGTGCGGCCAGGTCGGACAGTGACGTTCGGCCGCGCGCCGACGTGCTGCGTGGTGCTGCCAGCCGATGACCGCGGGCTGTCCAGGTCCGCTGGCAGCCTGGAGTACGCCGGCGAGGCGTGGTGGCTGCGCAACGACAGCAGCTCATCGCTGCTGTACCTGACAGGTGACCGCGGGTTTCGCGTGGACCTGCCGCCGGGGATGCGGATACCCGTGCAGCAGCGGCACGCCAAGATCCGGCTGAACGGTGTGCTCGCCGACTATACGGTTCGGCTGCGCTTGCCGGATCTCGACGGCGTGCCCGACCCTGCGCTGCTCCCTGGCGAGGGCGCGAACACATCGGCCGGCGAGCGGCTGGCGACCAGCACCAGGTACCGGCCCAGGCTCAGCGACGACGACCGGCTGGTGCTCGCGGCGCGATTCGAGCAGTACCTGAACTGGCGGCACGCCGGCGCACCCGCGCCCCGCTCGGCACGGGCCACGGCGGAGCGGATCGGCTGGCAGCCGCACGCGGTGGCCAAGCGGTGCGAGAACCTGAGGGACCGCTACGCCCGCCTCGGCGTGCCTGGCCTGCGCGGCCCGCGGGCCCTGGAGGAGCTTGCGGCGCTGCTGATCTCCACCGGCGAGCTGACGGCCGAGGACGTGCGGCGCCTGCCCGAGCAGACCCCGCCCGGATAGGCACCCGGGCCACCGCGCTGTCACGGCCGGCAGCGCGGTGCGCGGGCCGCGCGGGAGCTTGCGGCGCTGCTGATCTCCACCGGCGAACTGACGGCCGAGGACGTGCGGCGCTGCCCGAGCAGACCCCGCCCGGATAGGCACCCGGGCCACCGCGCTGTCACAGCCGGGCAGCGCGCCCCAGCGGGGAGCCCTCCCCAGCTGGGGATGGCTCCCCCTTGTTACCTGCTGGCCCGCCCGCGCACCCTGAGCCAGGACGCGGCGCAGAGCGCGCAGCACCGGCACGGGGGGACATGATGATCACTTCGGCTTCGCATCGGGGAACCAGACAAGCCACGCGGCGCGCACGGCGGCGCCGCCTCGCCGTCCCGGCCGCGGCGCTCTGCTCGGTGGCACTCGCGGCCGGCTGCGCGGGAGCGCCGCGATCGGCGCGTGTCGCGGCCGCCGACCCGCCGACGCGGGCGGCCACGGCCGCGGCGGGCAACAATCAGCCCGGCCAGCCAGTTGCCGCCACCTCACCGCCGCCGGCAACCGCACCGGATGCGGCGCAGGCGCAGCATTACCTGACCGCCATCCACGTCGGCACGCATCAGACCTACGACCGGATCGTTTTCCAGTTCACCGGGGGGACGCCCGGCGTGAGGTCGGCCTCCGTCCACGACGTGGCGGCCGACCCGTCTGGCCGACTGGTGCCGCTGCCCGGCCGGGCATTCCTGCGAGTGGTGTTCAACTGGGCGAGCGAGGTACGGCAAAATCCGGCCGGACCGCCCCTGACGCGGACCTACCGGGGCCCTGACACCCTGAGTCCGCTTTTCCCCACGCTGTTGCAGGTCAGCGCAGCCGGGGACTTCGAGGGTACCTGAGCTTCGGCGTCGGCTTGAGCGGCCGCACCAGGGTGCACGTCTGGACGCTCGCGAACCCGGGCCGGGTGGTCATCGACGTCGCGCATTCGCGGCTGCCCAGGTTCCCCGGCATCTGGGACATCACGAGCTGGCACCAGTACTGGGCCGCGCAGGTCGCGGTCGAAAACGGCCACCAGCCGTGGCTGATCAATCCAGCGACGGTCGTCAGCGCCTGGGCCAGCCGCAGGTTCGCATCGCAGCCGTCCATCCGCCAGGTCGGGCCGAACACGTTCCTGGTCACCGACACCGGCCTGGACAGGGTGATCATCGTGACCGGCACCCGGCCCGTCCCGGCGGGCCAGGTCTCGCCCTGGGTCATCACGAGCGTGGTCTACGCCCCCAGGTGAGCCTGCGGATCGCGCCTGACGGCCGGCCGACTCGGCCGGCCGTCAGGCGCGGCCGCGAAGACCAGATGTGCAGGTCACCGACCCGCGCGTGCCCCCTGCTCGCGAGCAGGGGGCACGCGCGGGGGCGCGGGTCTACTTCCGCTTCTCGATCTCATCGACGAGTTGCGGAACAACCTTGAACAGGTCGCCGACCACGCCGAAATCGGCCAGCTCGAAGATCGGCGCCTCGGGGTCCTTGTTGATCGCGATGATCGTCTTCGACGTCTGCATGCCCGCCCGGTGCTGTATCGCACCCGAGATCCCGATCGCCATGTACAGCTGCGGCGACACCGTCTTGCCCGTCTGGCCGACCTGGAACTGGTGCGGGTACCAGCCCGCGTCCGTCGCCGCCCTCGACGCGCCGACGGCGGCGCCGAGGGAGTCGGCCAGCCTCTCTATCAGGGCGAAATTCTCCGCGCCGCCAACACCACGGCCGCCGGAGATCACGATCGCCGCCTCGGTCAGGTCCGGGCGCTCACCGCGCTGCGCCACCACCCGCTCGGTGATCTTCGCGGCCTTGGCGGTATCGGACAGCGCGACGCTGACCGGTTCCATCGTGGCCGCGGCCGGTGCGGCCACGGGCGCGGTGGAGTTCGGCCGCACGGCGATCACCGGGACGCCGCTGCGCACGCGGGACTGAACGATGATCGCGCCACCGAAGATCGACTGCTCGGCTACCAGGCCGTCGCCGAGACCGACCACGTCGGTGAGCACACCGGAATCGGTCTTGACCGCCAGCCGGCCAGCAACTTCCTTGCCTTCCGCGGTGGCGGCCACCAGCACGGCCGCCGGGGACTTCGCCGCGACAAGGTGGGCGAGCACCTCAGCCGTGGGGGCCACCACGTAGTCGACGAGTTCACCGTCGGCAGCCACGTACACCTTGGCCGCGCCGTACTCGGCCAGCTTGGCCTGGCCCGCCTCGGCTCCCGAGCCGATCCAGACCGCGGCTGGCTCGCCGAACTGCCTGGCGAGCGTCAGCAGTTCGCAGGTCACCTTCTTGACCTCGCCGCCGGTGTGGTCGGCCAGCACCAGAATCTCTGCCATGACTTTCTCTCTCCTCAGCGGCCTATCCGCAGGGCCGCGCCACGGCGCCGCGCGGCCCCGAACTTTCTGCTTCGCCGCGACCGCGGCTCAGATGAACTTCTGTGCCGCGAGGAATCCGGCCGCCTTGGCGCCGCCGTCGCCCTCGTCCTTCACGATGACGCCCGCCTGCCGGGGCGGCCGCTGCGCGAAACCGGTCACCTCCGTCAGGGCCGCCGCGAGCCCTACCTTCGCGGGGTCGATCTCCGCCTCGGCGACCGTCAGCCTGGTCACCGGCTTCTTCTTCGCGGCCATGATGCCCTTGAAGGAGGGGTAACGCGGCTCGTTGATCTTCTCGACCACGCTGACCACCGCGGGCAGGCTCGCCTGGACCCGGTCGAAGCCGTAGTCGGTCTGGCGCTGGATCCTGGCGGTGGTGCCGTCGATCTCGACCTTGTTGGCCAGTGACAACTGGGGCAGCGAGAGCCGTTCCGCGAGCATCGCGGCCAGGACGCCCATCCGCGCATCGGTCGATTCCGAGCCGAGGATGACCAGGTCAAACCCGATCTTCCTGAGCACCTGGGCCAGCGCGTACGAGGTCTGCACCGCGTCGCTGCCGTGCAGGGCGTCGTCGACCAGGTGCACCGCCTTGTCCGCACCCATCGAAAGCGCCTTGCGGATCGTCTCTGCCGCCTTCTCAGGTCCCATGGTCAGCACGGTGACCTCGCCGCCGTGAGCCTCGGTCAGGCGCAGCGCCTCCTCGACGGCGTACTCGTCAATCTCGTTCATGACACCGTCGACGGACTCGCGGTCCAGGGTGGAGTCGGACGGGTTCAGCTTGCGTTCGGCCCACGTGTCTGGGACCTGCTTAAGGCAGACGACGATGTTCATGGCCGGTGTCCGACCTCCCTGCTCTGGAAGTGATCACGGCTCCCGCCGGTCAAGGCGGCGGGGCCGGTCGTGTGCTGCTCGCACCCAAGCCTGCCAAATGCCGCCGGGCCGGCCGGCGGCGGGTGCGGTACCTGAACGGGCGTTTTGCGCTCCGGCCTTCCGTTGACAGCCTATATTACCCACGAGTAGAAACTGGTGCCGGCCATGCACCGGCGCGCCGCCCAGGGGCTGGGGTGATGGCCCGCGCGGGGCGTGGGGCCGATGGCCCGCCCAGGGGCTGGGGTGATGGCCCGCGCGGGGCGTGGGGCCGATGGCCCGCCCAGGGGCTGGGGTGATGGCCCGCGCGGGACGTGGGGCCGATGGCCCGCCCAGGGGCTGGGGTGATGGCCTGCGCGGGGCGTGGGGCCGATGGCCCGCCCGTGGGACGGGTGACGGCCCGTCCGGGTCATGGCACGTGAGCCGTTCCAGGCAGCGCACGCGCGGCATGTCGCAACTGCACCACGGCGCCGTGGAAAAGGCCCGCGCCTGGTAGGTGCGCGAGCAGGCCGCGCGGATCCGGCACCGGCCAGTACACCGGCGTCTTGATCATGGTCAGCGAGACGAGTGCGGCCGCGAGCGAGCCGAGCACGACCGTCGCCGCGGCCGCCGTGAGCCGCGTCGGCGCGATCGCGTTGAAGATGCGGTTCAGCTGGCGGCGGGGCACGCGGGACCCGAGGCCGAGACAGCTGAGGGCCATGAAAGCGCCCGCCGCGTACGCGCCGATGACCGGCAACTGCGTGCCGCGCAGCACGATGATCGCGGCAAGGGCCGCGACGCCCGCGATGAAGAACGAGATCGGAGCCACGAGGAAGGCCACGAGGACCGATCTGGCCAGCGTCCACGGCGCGGCGAGCACGACGACAAGCGCGTCCGTCGCCCGTGGCCCGCGCGCGCTGCGGCGCACGGCCAGGCTGCTCTGCGCGCGGTCACCGGCACGCAGCAGCGCGATCACGGCGAGCATCACCAGCGTCCCCGCGACCGGCAGGATCACGGCGACCCCGACCGCCGTCACGAGCGCGGCCAGGGCCAGCGTGCGGTGCCTGCGTGGCGCGGACCCGGCCCGGCCGGCCCTGGCACCGTTCCCCGCCGCCTGGACGGCCTGCCGCTGCCCGGCCCGTTGCTGCGCAGCGTTTCCCTGGGCCGGGTTTCCCTGGGCCGGGTTTCCCTGGGCCGGGCTCCCCTGGCGGGGTGCGTAACGCACGGCGGGCAGGAGGTCCGCGACGTCCGCGGGAGTCTCGTAAGCGGCCGCGGCCGCGCCGCCCGGCCGTTGGCC
>Ga0209648_10003191_pt1 | contig 13739 bp, 14 predicted proteins | sample GraSoi2013_115cm_FD_185830 | JGI IMG/M metagenome (GOLD analysis project Ga0209648, IMG submission 185830) | Grasslands soil microbial communities from the Angelo Coastal Reserve, California, USA - Sample 9_17_2013_115cm (SPAdes) (version 2) | ecosystem: Environmental > Terrestrial > Soil >...
GATCCGATGAACCTCACGATCAACGGCGAGAACCAGGTCTTTTCCGCCGAAACACTGGGCGCGCTCGTCGAGCATCTCGGCATGAAGCCGGATCGGGTGGCGATCGAACTGAACCGCGAGATCGTGCCCCGCGACCAATGGCCGCAAACTTCATTGCACGATGGAGATCGGCTGGAGATCGTCCACTTCGTCGGCGGCGGCTCGAGATACCAGGTAGGTTTGGCAACCCGTTTGGCGACCTGCTAACCTGATTCCTGAGGCCCCGTCGTTCAACGGATAGGACTTCAGTTTCCTAAACTGACTATGCAGGTTCGATTCCTGCCGGGGCTACCAGACCCTTCGCGACCATATACTTCGCATCTCGCGGGGGAACAATTTTCTCCCCACCGGTCATCCTTGCACTGTGCAAATTTGCTCAGACCGACCGAAGTAACTGGTATATCAACAACTTAAGGTAGGGTCCTTCGGTTTGGCAGCGGACTTGCACCTTATGGTGTTCAGAGGCATAGCCCTCCCCAAGGAGACTGCAATGAGGAAAATACAATTCGGGCTGTCCATGATGTTGCCAGCGATGGCGCTCAGTGTCGCCCTGTGTTTCGCAAGCCAACCGACGCTCGCCCAGAGTGCTCCCGACCCTTCGCGCGACACGACAAGTCAACAGCCGATGCCGAGCGATCAGGGTGCGGCTTCAGAGAAGACGTTTGAGGGAAAGGTCGTGAAATCCGGGAACAAACTTGTCCTTACGGCCGCTGATGGCAAGACCACCTATCAGCTCGACGACCAGCAAAAGGCCCAGGACTTCCTTAACAAGAGCGTGAAGGTGACTGGAGTTTTGGACGCCTCCACCGGAACGATTCATGTCAGCGCGATCGGGCCAGCTTGATCCCCCTAAAGAAGGGCGCCTTTGAGCAGGGCACCTGTGGGGAAGGGGCGGTGCGTAGCCGCCCCCTTTTTCCCTCCTTCGTTAGCTTTTGATCTTCTATTATTTCCAACTGGCGTTTGAACTTGCCCGAACAACCGATCTGAGCGCCGGGGCGTCAAATTCCTGGCCGGAGGACTATGTATGCGATTGTTGAGCGTTCGCCTCATCGTTTCTCTTATTGTGGGCATCACGCTGGTCTCGTCTGGTTTTTCCTACTACGAAGTGTTGACTGAAAAGCGCGCTCTGCGCAGTGATCTGGAGCGTCGCGCCGAAATGCTTGGTGAAAGTCTCGTCGGTAACGTCGAGCGGTCGTGGAACACAGGTTCGGATCCGGAACGCTCGGAGAAGGAACTGCGGCGGCTGGTGCAGCGCTTCGGGAACCGGGAGCACATGTTGGGCGTCGTCATCTACGACACGCATGGGGTATTGGTGGCCACGACTCCGCAACTCGAGAAAACGCTCACCGCGAGTCCAACACCGGTAACGCAGGCCATCGCGCAGGGTCACGAAGAAAGTTCATTCGTCCGGCTGGGAGGCGTGCCGGTTCACATTCTCGCCTTGCCCATTCGCCGTCAGGATGAATTGTTGGGCGCCCTCGCCGTGGTACACGATGTGAGCTACATCCATGCGCAGACCCTTCTGGTCTGGCGCCAAACATTCTTCCGCGTGCTGGCTCAGGTCTTCCTCATCGTTCTGATTACGCTGCTGATCGTCCGCTGGAGCATCACCGGACCAATTGCACGGGCGGCGCTGTGGATGCGCGCGCTGCGTACGGGAAAGGTCTCTTTCCACCAGGAACTGCCGGACCTCGACATCTTCCGGCCACTGGTGCGCGAAGCGGCCACCATGGCCGAGAGCCTCAGCCATGCCCGCAACGCAGCCGAGAACGAGGCCCGCCTGCGTGAAGCGGCGGAATCCATGTGGACGGCCGATCGTCTCTCGGTGCAACTCCGCACGCGTCTGGAGGACGGGCACCTGCTCGTGGTCTCGAATCGTGAGCCTTACATGCATCAGCGAAGCGGCAAGTCGCTCGACGTAGTCGTTCCGCCGAGCGGCTTGGTCACCGCGCTCGAACCCGTGCTCAACGCCTGCGATGGGACCTGGATCGCGCACGGCAACGGCAATGCCGACGCCGAAGTCGTGGACGCGCACGACCGGCTGCGCGTTCCTCCTGAAAATCCCCGCTACAGCTTGCGCCGCGTGTGGTTAACCAAGGAAGAAGAACAGGGTTACTACTACGGCTTTGCCAACGAAGGGCTCTGGCCCCTGTGCCACATCGCGCACACCCGCCCGCTTTTTCGGGCAACCGACTGGCAGTACTACCAGGATGTCAACCGCAAGTTCATGGCTGCCGTGCTCGACGAAATCCAAAATGTTGCGAAACCTGTGGTGCTCGTCCAGGACTATCACTTCGCCCTACTGCCTCGGCTCATCAAGGAAAAGCGGCCGGATGCGCGGGTGGCCATCTTCTGGCATATTCCATGGCCCAATCCCGAAGCCTTTGGCATTTGCCCCTGGCAGCGCCAGTTGGTGGATGGTTTGCTCGGCGCCGACCTGATCGGATTTCACATTCAGTCGCACTGCAACAACTTTCTCCAGACCGTCGACCGTGTCGTCGAGTCGCGCATAGACTGGGAGCACTTTTCCGCACTGCGCCAGGATCACCGCACCATCGTCCGTCCTTTCCCCATCAGTGTTGCCCTCACCGACGATGATGCCGCCGAAAGCGACAATCGCGGCTCCACCTACCTCGAACGTTCAGCTCTGCTGCGAAGTCTAGGCGTGGAAGCGACCTTTATGGGGATTGGCGTGGATCGTGTCGATTACACCAAGGGAATTCTTGAGCGATTCCTGGCGATCGAGCGCTTCCTCGAGAAATATCCCAGCTATCAGGGGAAATTCACCTTCGTGCAGATCGGAGCGCCCAGCCGTACGCACATCAAGCGCTATCACGACTTGCTGGCTGAAGTGGAGGCCGAGGCGGAACGCATCAATTGGCGCTTCCAGAGTGGGAAGTGGAAGCCCATTGTGCTCCTCGTGCGCCAGCACAGCCATCAGGAGATCGAACCCTATTACCGTGCCGCCGATCTCTGCCTGGTGACTTCGTTGCACGATGGCATGAACCTCGTCGCCAAGGAATTCCTGGCCGCGCGCCGCGACGAACGGGGCGTGCTCATCCTCAGCCAATTTACCGGAGCGGCTCGCGAACTTCGCGACGCCCTGCTGGTCAATCCTTACGACATCGATCAGACCGCCGAAGCCATCCGCGCCGCTTTAGAGATGGAACCGGAAGACAAGCAGTTGCGCGTGCATCGCATGCGCAAAGTTATTAAGGAGCACAACATATATCGCTGGGCCGGGAACCTGGTCACCGAACTTTGTGAGGTCCGCTTGGATTCGCCCGAAGACGTGCAGGAAAAATCTCGCGCCAACGTGTCCGCAGCGTGATTCTGCTGTTAACGAGCCGTCAAGAAAAAGAAAGGAAAGGACCAACGCATTGAGGCCAGAAGCGCTCTCCCAGCTGACGCCGTTTCTGCATACGGTCGCCGAGGCATCTCAGGCGGTACTGTTGGTCGATTACGACGGAACCCTCGCGCCCTTCCGCGCCAAGCGCGACCAGGCGTACCCGTATCCCGGAGTTGCGCCCCTCCTGCAAGCGATCGTACGCAACGGCCACACGCAAGTGGTTGTGATCTCCGGGCGAGATGCAACCGACGTGCTCCCCCTGCTCAACATTCACCCGCATCCCGAAGTTTGGGGAATCCATGGGCTGCAGCGCCTGAAGACAGACGGGATTATGGAGATGCCGCGCCTCGATGAGCGAACCCTCACTGGCTTGTCCGACGCCGACCGCTGGCTCGTGTACCAACAGCTGCGCCATACCGCGGAATTCAAGGCCGGAAGCGTTGCGGTTCATTGGCGCGGGCTGAGCGAAAGTGCTGCCGAGGATCTCCGGGCCCGCGTCTTGCTCGGCTGGCGGTCCATTGCGGAGTCGAGCGGGCTCGACCTGCTGGAATTCGACGGTGGGGTAGAAATTCGCGCCTCCGAGGCCGACAAGGGTGATGCCGTTCGTACGTTTCTGAGTGAAATCAGTCCAGACACGCCGGCTGCTTATCTAGGCGACGACACCACCGACGAATCCGCTTTCCGGGCCATGCAGGGTCGCGGCCTCTGCGTGCTGGTGCGCTCCAGGTGGCGGCGGACTGCGGCGCAATTGTGGCTGAAGCCCCCCGACGAACTCCTCGACTTTCTCGGCCTGTGGCTGAAGACCAGTGTCGAACACGATACCTTTGACAGCGGCGCAGCCGCGGCGGTGAACGGATGACAACTACAGCGCAGACAATTTTTCCACGAACGCCGGCAAAGCCCTTTTACTTCAATACCTCGGGGCATCTCTTACGCATCACCACGCAGAAGGCGAATACGCTCGCAGAGCTTCTGGCGGCCTTGCGCGTCTGTCCGGACGAATCTATCTTTCAACACACCTTCCGCACTCTGCAAGAACACCACTTTATTCGCGAGGGGTATTCCAACGACTTCGCGCACTGGGCGCTCGCCGCCTGCAACGAGCCCGGTCTGGCTGAGCAGTTGGCGGGCGTGGACGTGCGTGAGTTCACCTCCCTCGGCGAGTTGCGCGAGCGCTTCATCCAGATTGTGGAGAAACACCTCCAACTCAATCCCGCGGACGGCCCGCGGATGGCCGAAGAGACGTTTTATTTTTGCGCGTCTGAAATCGAAGTTATGCCAACTAACTTTGTGGCCGAAACCATGCAGGACTTCACCAGGGGCTTGAGAGAGGTGAGCGTGCATTCCATCCATCATCATTTCATTGAGGCGCGCCTGCGGCTCAAGCTCATGTCCAATGATTTCTCACAATGGCTGCACGAGGATGTGGGACTGACCGACGCCGCTCGCGCCCTGAACCGGATCGATATTTACACGGCCACTCTCGAAGATGTGCGCCGGCAAATGGTACGCCTGCTGGAACGGTCGTTGACTTAACCGCGAGTTCGCTGATCTCATTGCTTGACTGGACTTAGACGATGAACCCGCAAGCAAAGCCGCAAACTGCAACCAACGAGCCATTGCCGCACGAACACGACGGGCCGGCGCTCTCCGCTCAGCCCCTGCCTCTGCATCCAGAGCGGCGCAAGGCTCCGCGAACGTGGGAAACGCCTCCCGCCCCAGTTTCAGCGCCGCACCTCGACGACTACAAAACCATTATCGGCGCGGCCGAGATCGACGAATTGCGCTTTCTCGCTCGCAAGCTCAAGGGCAGGACGGTCAAAATGGTCAACTCCACCGCCGTCGGCGGAGGCGTGGCCGAAATGCTGAATCGTCTCGTTCCCCTGCTGGGAGAACTCGAAGTCACCACGCATTGGGATGTTATTACAGGAGGGAACGATTTCTTCGAAGTGACCAAGGCTTTCCATAATGCCCTGCACGGCAGCGAATACCATCTGACTCGAGCGGCCCAGGAAATTTTCCTCGCCTACAACGAACAAAACCGGCAGCGCATGCAGTTCCCGGAGGACTTGGTCGTCATCCACGATCCGCAGCCCGCGGCGCTCCGTCTTTCCCGCAAGGAAGCCTCGCGCAAGGAATCACCCGCACACTGGGTGTGGCGCTGCCACATCGACTTGTCGAATCCCAGTCCCGAAGTGTGGGGATTTCTGCGCCCGTTCATCGAACAATACGATGCCGCAATCTTTTCTTCGCAGTCTTTTGCCCGGCAGTTGCCCATCCCGCAGTATCTGTTTTACCCCTGCATCGATCCGCTCTCGGAGAAGAACAAAGATCTCGACGAAGCGTTCGTGCAGAGAGTATGCGACGAATTCGGCATTGATCGCAGGCGGCCGATTGTGATGCAGGTATCCCGTTTCGACCGGTTGAAGGATCCCGTCGGCGTAGTGCAGGCCTTCAAGCTGGCGAGAAAATATGTCGATTGCCAACTGGTGCTGGCTGGCGGCGGTGCCAGCGATGATCCGGAAGGCGCCCTCGTACTCAAAGAGGTCAAAGAGGTTGCCGGCGACGATCCCGACATCATCATCCTCGACTTGCCGCCGTGGTGCGCGTTTGAGATCAATGCCCTGCAGCGTGCTTCGACCATCGTGGTCCAGAAATCGATCAAGGAAGGCTTCGGTCTAACCGTCACCGAGGCGCTGTGGAAAGGGAAGCCGACCATCGCCGGCGCAGTCGGAGGCATTCCCAACCAGATCATCCACAAGCTGACCGGCATGCTGGTTCATTCCGTCGAAGGCTGTGCCTATCAGATCCGCTATCTCCTCACGCATCCCGAGTTCGCCGCACAACTCGGCCGGAACGGTCGCGAACACGTCAAAGAAAATTTTCTGATGACCACCAACGTGCGGCGCTGGCTGTTGCTGAGTCGGATTCTGCTGCGCGACCGGACTGTCTGATGGCACCTTCATTCCTAAACTGACTATCCAGATTCGATTCCTGCCGGAGCTACCAGCCGAAAACGTTCCGCCTGCCTTCGGGCCTTCTCGTACCGATACACTCGCGATGTATTTACCAGTTAGTTAAGGGGGGTACCCCCCTCCCCCCGGTCTCATTGGAATCATAGAATTACAAGCTAAAATGCTCAAAATCTTTGAGTTTAAAGGACTTATATGGAAAATATTCCGGAATAAGGACTTACGAGATCCGTTCGCTTCGCTCAGGATTTCGGCAGCGGGCTCCCGCTTCGCTCACGCCCGCTAATCGCCTCAACTTAGCGGCGAAATTCTCCTTGGTGCGGCTTGGGAGTCGGTCACTCTACCGCACTGTACCCGCCACAATTGTCGCGCACGGCGGTTTCGAAGTCTGTGATGGCCGTCACACTTGTTTGTGATGAAGAAAGGCGAACTGAAGAGTGGGTGGGCGTGCACAACACCCGGCTCCTGGCGGGGCTACCAGGGGGGACGTTCCGTACGGAACGTACCCCAGTTTTCCAGCTAAGCGACCGCCACGAAGCGGTTCTGCCGGGAATCCGCTGCGGGGCCGGGGTTCCACACAACGCGGTTTTCGTTGTGTGGTGGCTGGCCCACCTTTGCGGGTTTTGCAAAGGTGGGGACTAACGCAGCCTGCATCCCGATTTTCCATCCTTGACCGCCGACCCCATCGTTCCCCACCCTTACAAATGTAAAGGTGGGCCGGCCCCTTTCTTCGGAACCAGCCCAACCGAAATACTTCTCGCATTTCGTCAAATTCCTTGCAAATTCCCCAAAACGATCTATACTTCCTCGCATTCGGCTGGCACGACGGGAACCCGAGTTCAATTTTGTGACTAGCAATGTGCATGAGGGGGCTTGAGCACGGCTAGGTAAACCCTTTACAAGGGGAGGCCTTCCATGAGAGCCCGATCCTACTCGTTCATTGCGCTTGCAGTTTGTTTCCTTCTGCTGTTTTCTTCTCCGCTCGGATCGCAAACCGGTACCGCTCCGGCACAGAAAACGCCTAAGCCGCAAGTACAAGCACCTGCAGCTTCAGTTCCAGGCCCCTCTGCTCCTAAGACCGAAGCGGTCCCCGAAATCTTTAAGGTGAGTATTAATTCTTCTAGGGCTTCGGTGACGCGAGATGGCAGCTACGGAGTATACGCAGATCTGGAGAACCTCTCGCAGCTTCCCGTCACCATTCGGTCGCAGGAAACCATGCTCGTGGTTCAGCCCGAAGTCGCGTATCCGGCGGCATGCGTGGCCGTGGAGCGTGGCATTTTCCCTGCACAACCCTTCTCCGGCGATCCCGCCAGGAGCACCGAAATGACAATTCAACCCAAGGAGCATTACAAAGTATTTTGGAACCTGACAAATGCGTCAAAAGTTCCCCCAAGCTCGACCACCCCGCCGGAAAAATATGCACCGAGCAAGTGCTGGGAAGATTCTTGGGTCAAGCGAGCTCGGGAATCCTTGGGATTTGTTCCCGGAGACTACGCATTTACGGTCGAAGGAATTGTTTATGCTCCCAACGCAAAGTCTGAAAACATTGCCCACACTTATACCGAGACAACTACCTTGCACGTTGGTCTCTCTCAAGTGGCGACGGCTTGGGCCGCATTTCTCGGAGCCCTGTTAGCGTATTTCGTCGTCGCCCTACAACCAGGTAGGGACTTTGACCAGTGGAAAGTAAGGTCCGAAGCTACCGCGGCCGGCGCCTCGCCCAACCCCTTTCAACGAACGGGCGGCGCGTTGCGCGGCGCCGCTATTGTGCTTCGGAATGCCCTGGCAGCGGGCCTGCTTGGGGCCGCACTCACCATCGTAGCCTCTAGATTGTCCGACACACAGTTTCCAGTAAAAGTGTCGGTCAATGATTTCTGGGGCGCTCTGACGATTGGCTTCATTTCGTACTTCATCGGAGGCCGCATACTCGCTACGATCATTGATCGTTTCGCCCCTCCATCTAAGCCAGATACCACTGCAGGCGCCGGCGGCCCGGGGGTAGATAAGTCCGGCGCTGGCAACCCCCCGGCAAATCAACCCGCCAATGCAGGAGCCGAGAATCCGAAGCCAGGAGTTGATGTGCCTGAAAAGGCCAACAATCAGGAGTCTGACCTCGAGCAAACGCGTCAGGAATAAACACTCCGGCTTCGGTAGCCGTCACCGGCGAACCCACACAGAGGAAGTGTCGTGGGACAAACCTGGGGACCTGTCCCCGGGTTCCAAGCTCTTAGATCCATTCTTGTTCGGCTTCATGAGCTTGATCGTGTTTAGTTTGCTTTGTGCACGAATCCGTTCTCAATTCATTGAGAAGCGCCGCACTATGATCGCGATGGGCAGCCCGACACAGAAGATGTGTATGACTATGCCAATGGCCATCATCTTGAAAGAAAACGGAAATTTTATAGCTCCAGAGAGCGGCACCACAACGCGATTCATGAAGAAGTAGACAGCGATGCCATACAGGACACCAGAAGTCGCCGCGTGCTCAAGAAGGAAGGCAACCCAACGGGTCGCCGTAAAGTAGATAGTTGCTGCGCAAAATGCGATGAAAAACTGACAGAAAAGCCCAAGCAAAGCGGTTGCGATCCCGCCCTCGAAGGACCGCGGACCCAGCAAGCCCGCGGCGATCCCTTGCAGTAGCCGCATCGGTGGCCGTCCGTAGTGACCATAGACGACGAGCGCGGCGGTAATGTCGAGAACTCCGCAAGCGAGTCCGGCGCTCAGGATTGCGAATAGAGGGTTCGGAACCTGCAATGATCCTGCAGCAGTAGCTGGATTCATGAGTTTCTCCGGTCGAGTTATATTTGAACTAATCGGATTCAGAGCGCGCAACCCTGGCATATCGTCGATCCCTAACTTGAATGCCTCCTACGTCCTACCTGCACGATCTCCTCAGGTGGACCATAACCAAGACTGTGCGCTTGATCGGAGACCGCGTACATCTTCAACTCGCTCCAACGCCATCGACTGGAAATGGGTGGCCTGCCGCAGGAACAGTACAGGATCCATTCTTCCGAGAATCCGGCAGCAAGGGGCATCAGGTACGACCCGTTACGGTATGGACTGAAACCAACCAGATACCGAGTGAGACACTTCGGACATTCCACACAATGCCGGACGCGAGACATAGAGATGCCCTGTGGCGACGAGGGGTACACCGATTGTTATTCCCAAAGTCGTCCAAACAATGGTCGGAAACAATACCCACTTGACGCAATTTGGACATAACCATTATGATCGGGCGCAATGAAGAGAGTAGCCTCCGGGATTCTCCCCATGATCGCGGTTAACCGGAAAGCTCCGCGGGCTCTTCACCGGCAGATCTATGACGCGTATCGCGCGGCCATTGTCAACGGCAGCCTGCGGGCAGGGCAACGAATTCCGTCAACCCGAGTGCTCGCATCCGAAATCCGTGTTTCGCGCTTCCCGGTTCTAAATGCGTATGCTCAGCTTCTCGCGGAGGGCTATTTCCAGAGCCGCGTAGGCGCAGGAACCGTCGTTTCTAGTTCTCTTCCGGATCAACTGACGTCGAGCGAGCCAACCGGCGACACACACGTGCCAACCCACTCCGGACCTCGGCCGATCGCAAAACGCTCTTCGGTCCTGCCCCGTGTTGAAGGTGTCCCTTGGCTGAAGAATTGGGGCGCATTTCGTGTAGGCCAGGTGGCTATTGATCAATTTCCTCTCCGCGTCTGGTCCAACCTGGTTGCGCGCCATTGCCGAATAATGGACGCGCAGTCTTCTCACTACGGCGAGCAGATGGGCTCCAAGGCACTGCGCGAAACGATCGCGAACTATCTGAGGACCGCGCGTTCACTGCGCTGCGAAGCGGAGCAGGTCATGGTCGTCAGCGGTTCGCAGCAAGCGCTCGAGATCTCGGCTCGGGTTGTCTTGGACCCTGGGAGTCGCGTGTGGGTAGAAGAACCCGGTTACCGCTTGGCACGAGATGTCTTCGCGTTGAATGGCTGTCATCCTGTTCCCGTTCCTGTCGACACGGAAGGTCTGGATGTTGCCGCCGGCATCAAGCAATGTCGCAAGGCGCGAGCCGCATTTGTTACCCCGTCTCATCAATTTCCGCTCGGCGTAACCATGAGTGCCTCACGCCGCCTGCAGTTGGTGGACTGGGCGCAAAGCTCGGGATCCTGGATCATCGAGGATGATTATGACAGCGAGTATCGGTACGAGAGCTTGCCCATCGCATCTTTACAGGGGCTCGACGCCAACTCGCGCGTGATCTACATCGGCACCTTCAGCAAAGTCCTCTTTCCGTCCTTGCGTCTCGGTTATATCGTCATTCCTTCGGATCTTGTCGACCGTTTTCTCGCCATCCGCCGGGTGATGGATTTAGGCCCGGCAAGCTTCTATCAGGAAGTGCTCACGGACTTTATTCAGGAAGGGCATTTTGCGCGCCACATCCGAAGAATGCGGGTCCACTACGGCAAGCTAAGGAGCACGTTGGTGGGCAGTCTCACCAAAGAACTCGGGGCCACAGTCGAAGTGGTCGGGGACGAAGCTGGCATGCATGTGGCTGTGACGCTGCAAAACTGGTGCCACGATCTGGAAATCGCCGAGCGAGCCGCTCGCCAGAACCTTTCCTTATGGCCTCTGTCTCCTTCCTATCTGGGCAAGGCGTCGCGCCAGGGCTTCATCTTGGGCTTTGGCGGCACGACGGTTGCGGAGATTCCCAACGCTGTTCGCAAGCTTCGCAACCTGCTGGCCATGAACTGAAGCCAAAATTGTGGAACATGGCCATGATGAAAACCTGTCAAGTGGCTATTGCCGTTGCGCACAGGTAAACGCGATCATTTCCGGAACCGCGATGGTTGATGAGCAGACCAGCGGTTTGAATCTAGGTATCGCTTGTCGGGGATGCCTGCGAACTCGCGCATCAGGGATCAAATTGTCAAACAGGGACGATTTTTTTGGACCGTCGCGCTCATGGCTTCTGGTGCTGAGCAGCTGATCTGCGCCAAGGGACCACCCGCGTATCTTAGGAGAAATCAATGAACAGAAAGATAGTCAAGACGATCGCATTGGAAACCTTCGTGCTGGTTGTCGTGCTGAGTGCACCGTGGCAGACTCGGGCGCAGGACACCAAAGCACCGTATCCGAGCATGGCCCCGCTTGACCAGTACCTGATGGATCGAAATGCCGAGATAGCCCTGGCGCGGAGCGCGGCCCCGGAGTCCATCTCACGCGATGCCGACGTCCTCGTCCTTGGAAGGCATGGCTATGAAACCGCAGTCAAAGGCAAGAATGGTTTCGTATGCGCCGTGGAGCGAGGGTGGATGGGCCCATTCAATGGTGCTGATGCCGCTAATTTTTGGAACCCTAAAGTTCGAGGCCCGGTCTGCTACAATCCGCCGGCTGCCCGCTCCATCCTGCCGCTGACGTATAAAAGAACGGAGATGATATTGGCCGGTCAATCCAAAGCTCAGATCATCGACGGCATCAAGACATTCATAAAGCAAGAGCTGCCGCCCCTGGAACCTGGAGCCATGTCCTACATGATGTCGAAAGAACAGTACCTTACCGATGACGACCACCACAACTGGATGGCTCACCTGATGTTTTACACTCCACTCATGGACGGTGCCGTTTGGGGTGCAGATCTGCCCCACTCTCCCGTCATGCTGAATCCACAGTTCGGAGGCGCTCCGGAACCAATCGACGTATTCATGGTTCCTGCGGGCAGATGGTCGGATGGAACTGCGGACCCAGTCAGGTAAAGGGACACCCAACAATGCGAGAGAATGGGCTGATGTTTTCAAGCGTGGGAGCCATAATCCATGCCACCAAGGGGAAACTGATGAACAGAAAGGAATTCACGGTGGTTGCTTCTCTGATCTTTGCCATGATTTTTGTCTTTGGAGCACCAAGGCAGATGCAGGCGCAAGATAACAAAAACCCCTATCCCAGCATGGCTCCCCTCAATCAGTACCTAATGGATCGCGACGCTGAGATAGCCCTGGCGCGGAGTGCGGCTCCGGAGTCCATATCACAGGATGCCGAGGTCACGGTCCTCGGACGACATGGTTACGAAACCGTGGTCAAAGGTAAGAACGGTTTCTTTTTGCCCGTCACCTTCGAAGAATGCGGGTTCTCCATGGCGAGCGACGGAGCGCGCTGGTAGACAGTATCTGCAGCGAACTCGGACCCGTGGTCGAGGTGCTCGGGGGCGAGGCGGGTATGCATCTGGCTGTGGCGCTGTCGGACAGCAGCCGCGATGTGGAAATTGCCGAGCGCGCCGCCGGCCAGAACCTATGGATATGGCCCCTTTCTCGGTCTTACATGGGCGAAATGTCGCGCTCGGGGTTCATTTTGGGTTTTGGCAGTGCCACGGTAGCGGAGATTCCCCGCGCGGTTCGCAAGCTCCGCGAGATGCGGCCGACGTGCTCCCCCTTCTCAATATTCACCCGCGTCCTGAAGTTTGGGGAGTCCACGGGCTGCAGCGCCGGAAGACAGACGGGAGTATGGAGATGCCGCTTATCGAAGAGCGAACGCGCCATGCCTTGTCGGGGCACCGGCTGAACATTCCCCGCCCTTCGCTTCGCGATAGGACGGGCCACCCGCCTGTCTTCGTCATGAGCAAAACCAAACTGAAAGAGCGCAGGATCCACCCCAATGACTAAAAGACATCTGCCAACATCTATTGTTTTTCTTGCGTTTCTTGTGACGCTCATTGGAGCGACGGGCATCGAGGGGCAGAATGATTCTGCTGCGGTGCTTTCTTTATCGCTTGGTCATGCACGTATACATGGATCATCCTTGTCCTTTGATTGGCGAATTTCTAATAGCTCTAGCAAACGTGTATACGTGTATGCCACCTTCTTGTGGGGGCCGGCGGCGTTGGAGCCTACAAATCAAGCTGGGCTCGTCAGGGTGAGAACCTCCTTGAGCACTCCGGAACCTGCAGGAGTGAACGCGTATCCCCCAGCGAAGTTCTTGAGGATAGAGCCTGGTGGTGTTCTTAGTGGCAGGTTCACAGAAGGAAAGCTAGACCGGAAGATACTAAGGGGCGGGAACGCGGTGGAGATGGAGGTCGCCTTCGGTTCTGAGATAGACGAACTAAAAAGACAAATTTCCATGACATCCTTTAATGGCGAACATCCAGGAAATCCCATTGTGGCCTGGCAAACTGAAGTTTTTGGGAGGACGACGGTGGAAAGATGAGGGAAATGCGGGGACAGACGAAATGTTTTCTATTCTTCAGGTGGGTGGGCCACATCAACCTGGAAAGTAGAACGCGTTTTCTTTGAACGCTGACACGAAATAAATGTGGGTGCGCCACTTCTCGCGCGTAATGTGGCCCACCCGCCCAGAAGCTGGGGAAGGAGGATTAGGATTAGTGAGAATGGCAGCAGTCTTCGTTTTGATTG
>Ga0209648_10003193_pt1 | contig 13739 bp, 6 predicted proteins | sample GraSoi2013_115cm_FD_185830 | JGI IMG/M metagenome (GOLD analysis project Ga0209648, IMG submission 185830) | Grasslands soil microbial communities from the Angelo Coastal Reserve, California, USA - Sample 9_17_2013_115cm (SPAdes) (version 2) | ecosystem: Environmental > Terrestrial > Soil >...
CTGCTGATAGCCCGGGTGAAAATCACATCCTATAATCTTCATTGTTCGGCTCCTTCCTCCCGAGCCTTGGTCGCTCATCACGCCAAGTCTACCCGGGTCCTAGGAGCCGACGCCGTTATGAAATCAAACGCTAGTGCGATAAATCATAAATGCAGCGCACAGATGGTTAACGGTCTTGGGCCGGGAAAGTGCATGCGGCGCCCGCCTATCCCGCCAGTTTGCCTCGCTCCCCAAGCATAGAATATCAATATTTTGTTTTACAATATCATTATTTTTGCTTGACAATCGTTGTCCGGCCAATTATATACGTTCAAACTGAAACGCAATTAGATCGACCGTCGGGGAGACCCAAGCGGCTGTGGGCCCTTTTCGTTAGAGCCAATTGGGGTGCGGCAGGTTGCCGACCCCCGCTTTGGATCATTGAAAATTTCTCTGGATCCCATCATAAGGAACTATCTTCAGGGGGTGTGCGCATGAACGAATTAGGGGCAACGGGCATGTTTCGTCGCAAGCGAACCGTTGGACTGGCGACGATCAAGCGAAGCGTTGTGAGTCTTGCTTGTTTACTGATTTTGTTCTTCCACGCGGGAGGAGCCTTCGCGCAATCCGATCGCGCTTCGATTAATGGGGTCGTGAAGGATCCTTCGGGTGCGGCTGTGCCCGGGGTTCAGGTCAAGGCCCGCAACACAGGCACAAATGATGAGCAGGCCGCGACAACCAACGCGGAGGGTTTGTACTCCATCCGTAATCTGCCGATCGGCACCTACAACCTTTCCTTCAATAGTAAAGGATTCAGGACTATCGAGCGTAAGGGACTCACGCTGCAGATCAGCCAGATTGCGGAAATCAACGTCGTCCTTTCGGTCGGATCGCAAATTGAAACCGTTCTGGTGACTGGCGAGGTACCGCTCCTGCAGAGCCAGAGCGCCACGCTCAGCACGAACCTAACCAATGACGCGATCACCGAACTGCCGATCAACGTGCAGGGAGGCCGCAATCTTGCCTCATTTATGTTCGCCTATGTGCCCGGCGTAGAGGGCTCCGACTACGATTCACACATCAACGGGAGTCTCTCCAAGACCAAGGAAGTCATGCTCGACGGCACCTCTGCCGTCTCGCAAATTGGCGGCTTTATCAGCGAGTCGCAGCCTCCCATGGAAGCGGTCCAGGAATTTGAAGTAGACACCAGCGGGATCCGCGCCGATGCCGGACGCACTGGAGGCGGCGTATTCCGCTACGAACTGAAGTCGGGTACCAACAAATACCACGGCAGCGCTTTTGGTTTCCTGCACAACCAAGTGTTGGACGCCAACAGCGCTTCCAACAAATTGAGGGCGCTTCCCCGTCCAGCGGACACCATGTCCGACTGGGGCGTCAGCTTTGGCGGCCCGATTGTCAAGAACAAGTTGTTCTTTTACAGCGCCTTTGAACGCTACATGTTCAACAACTGGAGCCTGGGCGGACTGGGCGGCACGGTTCCGACAGCGGCAATGCTGAATGGAGACCTGAGCGCGTTACTGAACAGAAGTAAGAGTTTCGGAGTGGATGGCGCCGGAAATCCGATTTACGAGGGCGCAATCTTTGACCCCGCAACCGGCAACGTCTTCGTCAACAACCAGATTCCCAGCGCGCGGTTCAGCGCAGCGTCGCAAAAAATCGTGCAGTTGTATAAGCAGTACTATCAGCCGCAGTCGGCCAACCGGCAGAATAACGCCATGCCGGCCAATACGCTACCCTGGCAGCACAATAATGAGGTCAGCGTGAAGATGGATTACAATCTTTCCGACAAGCACCGCATCAACGGCTCCTACATCTACATGGCCGAGCCACGCATCCTTGCCGATCAGGGTGGCATCTGGTCACCGAGTGCCCAGAGTGGCGGCCCGCTGGCCAACGCCTATCTCCACCCCACCCATGCCCCTTCGGTTCGCTTCAGCGACTCATATTCGATCACGCCGAACGTCCTGCAGACTTTTCGCTTCACTCTGAACCGCTTCTACAACCCGAGTAAGGCGGTTTCGCAGTCAGGCAAGTGGGATCAAGCCCTGGGCCTGGGCACATACGCCGCTAGCAACTTCCCAAAGATCAACTTCGGCGGTTCCAACTATTTAAACGCCTGGAATCTCAGCGGGCTCGGAAGCCAGTTCAATGACTTCTACGCGGCCAATACCGGCATCCTCAACGATGAAGTTTCCTGGGTGAAGGGTCGCCACACATTCAAGTTCGGTGGCGAGCTTCGCTTCATGCAGTTCAACAGCCATCCCGACGTCGGCGTGCTCAATATCACCTTCGACGCAGCGCAGACCGGCAACCCGACCGCTACCTATAGCCAGAGCGTGGGCTCCTCCTGGGCCAGCTTCCTGCTGGGGAACGTTAACAGTGCATCGCTCGGAACGCCTATCACTATCTATGGTCGCCGCAAGGCCCTTTCCCTCTACGCTTCCGACGACATCAAGGTCAACAGCAAGCTGACTTTGAACCTTGATCTGCGCTGGGACTACAACAATCCCTACAAGGAAAAGTACGGCCACTGGTCGATGTTTGATCCCACGCTCACGAATCCCGTGACTGGTGCCAAGGGAGCTCTCAGCTTCCTGACCAGCGGAGACCAGTCCTTCGAGAAGCGCCAGTACTGGCTGAACTTTGCTCCCCACATCGGCGCCGCCTATCAATTGACACCGAAGACGGTGGTTCGCGGGAGCTTCGCGATCTTTTATGTTCCGCTCAACATGAACACTTGGGGCGCTGTGCCGTATAGCTTTAACCCCGGCTACGGTGTGGACAACCAGATCCGCCCGACCGGTCTGCGCGCGGCGGCCTTCAACTGGGATAGCGGCTACCCTGGGCAGCCAGTTGCCATCAGCAAGGACCCGAGCTTCACCAGGTGGGGAATGGTTACGATCGATCCTCGCGCTCTCGAGCCAGGCAATACGCAGCAGTGGACTGTCGGCGTCCAGCGTGAGATCAACCAAAGCACGAAGATTGATGTGAGCTTCGTAGGAAGCCACAGCTACCACCTGCAGAGCGGCTATCTCGCCGGAAACCAGCCGAAACTCACGGACTTCCAGGCGCTCGTGGCGCGCGGGACCATGTGGAACTGGGTGGCCAGCGCGAACTCAGCTGCCGCGGCCGGCGTGCCATACCCCTACTCGGGCTTTTCCGGCTTCGCTTGGATGGCAATTACGCCATTCCCGCAAGTCGCAACAACCTGGGGACCGCAGTTTCTTGTCGGCAATCCGGATGGCAACGCCGATTACAAGGCCTTACAGGTCAGCGTGACCAGACGCACCAGCCATGGGCTCACTGTTCAGGGTAGCTATGCTCTATCGGCCGCCCATGGTAATACCGACACAGCGTTCGAGGAGCTCTGGGGAACCGGATCGATCCAGAACCTCTACGACCTCAAGAGCGAACGGAACACACTCGCATCCTTTGACACCACCCACATCGTCAAAGGATATGTCATCTACGATCTGCCGATCGGCCACGGCAAGGCTCTGTTCTCCAACATGAACCGCGTGCTGGACACGCTGGCCGGCGGCTGGACCATGAATTTCGGCTTCCACTACTCCAGCGGCACGCCCGTCTGGCTGCACTCCACCAATTGGTATCCGGGATTCAACTCGGTTTACATCAACGTCGCGCCGGGCTGCGCCTTGACCACAGGCGTAAAGGAACTCAACCAGGCGTATCTAAACAAGTCCTGCTTCCAGAACCCCGCCTACGGCCAATTCGGCAATGGCGGGAACTTCCTGTCGAATGTCAGAAACCTGGGCTTCGCCTCCGAGGATCTGGGAGTCCACAAGAATCTGTCCTTCGGTCCCGACGCGCGGTTCCGCCTCACGGTTCGCGGGGAGTTCTTCAATGTCTTCAACCGCTCGCGGCTCAGCAATCTCGTCACCAATCTCAACGATCCGAACTTCGGAAAGTTCATTGGTAGAAGCGGAATCGGGCCGCGCATCGGACAGGTCGGGTTACGTTTGACCTTCTAACCCCCCCTTCCTTTCCACTGGGCAGCCGTCCATCGGCTGCCCAGATTTCTAACGGGGTATTCGCGTCTCGACGTGTATTTAGCCAAAATCGAACGCCATTCTATGGGACGGATTCGCTTATGAAGACCGCACTTTTGGCAACTAGGATATGGCCTCGCCCGCAAGGGTCCGCTAACTCTCCGCGGCGGCTGCGTTATCGCTTGCTCGCTGCGTTGTTCTGTTTCGTCCTGACCTCCCCTTCTTGCGAATCGGGCCAAGCGGTCTCTTCCAGCAGCTCACTGCCCCCCACGCCGGCGTATCCGTGGAAGGGGACATGGACGCTGGCGTGGAGTGATGAGTTTGCTGGCGCAAACGGCTCTTCACCGGATTCAACCAAGTGGGTGTTTGAAACCGGAGGAGGCGGTTGGGGCAATCAAGAACTACAGACCTACACCAGCCGGGCCGGGAACGTACATATTCAAGATGGCAGCCTTGCAATCACCGCTGCTAAGGAGACCTTGACCGGGAGCGACGGCATCACACGCAACTACACCTCGGCTCGACTGAAAACAGCGCGAATGTTTTCACAAAAATATGGGAAATTCGAAGCTCGAATCAAGATTCCATCCGGACACGGGATGTGGCCTGCATTTTGGATCCTTGGCGACAACATCGCTTCGACCGGATGGCCCGCGTGCGGCGAGATCGACGTCATGGAGAACATCGGGCACGAACCGTCCATCGTCCATGGCAGCATGCACGGGCCTGGCGCATCTGGCGGTAAAGCGCTGACCGCTCCCTACACGCTCCCGAATGGCCAAAAGTTCAGCGACGACTATCACACTTTCGCCCTGGAATGGGAGCCCAACTTCGCCCGTTTTTACGTGGATGGCAATCTCTACGAAACCAGAACTCCCGCCGATCTCCCCGCGGGTGCCACCTGGGTCTATGACCATCCGTTTTTCATTTTGCTGAACGTGGCGGTAGGCGGCGCATGGCCCGGCAGCCCCGACCAGTCCACGATTTTCCCGCAGACCATGCTGGTCGATTACGTGCGTGTGTACGCTCGCAAGTAAGGTCGTGTATCTGCGCCATGCGCGCGGAGCATTGTGGAAGAGAACGATTTCAATCGTGGAGCACCCGAAACGCGGTGAGAAGATCGTGGGTGCCGTACCCTTCGGTTGAGACCGACGGGACAGACGGGGACGACCGACGGGACAGACGGGGACAGACGGGACGTTTTCTCATAATTATCCTGTCTCGACTTTCCGGGCTGGGTGCCCCATCACGCCGGGTTTGCGTGTGGGGCCTTTGACTTTGCTTCTTTCTTGCCCGTCTCGCATCCACAGAAACCGTTGACCCCGCCCCTTGCCCGGACTTCCCGTCTTGTTGTCTTTCCTCTGACTTCAAATTTCCAATCTCCAACCTCCAGAATTGCCGTTCAACCCCCAATTTCCACCATTCCCTGCCAAACACTTAACAAGTCGATACCCGCGTGCTATCCTGCCCCCGTGTTCGCCGTCGCGCAGCCTCGCCCACTCGTCTCCCCGTCCCCACGTGATCTCTGTGGACGGCGTCTACCGCGCCTGCCCCGAGCATCTCGGGAACCCGGTCGGAACGTCTCGCCGTTGCATCGCTCTTTCTCCTCTGTTTTGTCAAACCTTCGACTTTCAACTTCTAACTTTCAAACCTTATCCAACTCCTTTCCTTACTTCGTTACCTCATTACTTCCTTCCTTCCTCTTTCTTAAGTCCTTTATCTGCAACACTTATGGATCTCCCCGCAAGTGTTGCAAACAAAAGACTTACGCCTAAGCTAAGCCCTTTAGATGCAACACTTACAAAAAACACGCGGTGGGGGTATTCGTCCCATTTTGGAACCTACCTCCCTCCCTGCATTTCCCTTTCTTTTCACACACTTACGTGGAGCCCATTTTGCAACCCCTTTGTTTTGATGGTCTTCCATCTAATGGGGGGGGGTGGGGGGTATTGATAACGAGAACTCCCAAGAACGATTTCTATCCCGAGGGAGCATCGAGACCGAGGAACCTCTCTTGTTCTCCAATGAGGATTCCTGTCCTCAGCAGCATCGCGACGAAGCGATCTCTGTTCCACGGGCTTCGGAACACGGATCACGATTCTCCCTCGCTCCTTACTTCGTTACTTCCTTACATCATCGCTTGCTGCCTGCCTCATCGCGAGCGGAAACGGGGAGCCAGCGGATGAGCGGAAACCCGTCAATGGCCCAAATCGAAAAACTGCCCCATCTTCCGGAACTTCTCGTACCGCGCATCCAGCAATTCCCGGACAGGCTGATTCGTCAGCGCCGCCAGTTGCCGGTCCAGCACTTCATCCAGAAAACGCGCCGCCGCTTCATGATCGGTATGCGCGCCGCCTTCCGGCTCCGCCACGATTTCGTCCACGATGCCCAGTTCTTTCAAATCCTTGGCCGTGATCTTCATGGCTGTGGCAGCGGTTTCCGCTTTCGTCGAATCGCGCCAGATGATCGAAGCGCACCCCTCCGGCGAAATCACCGAATAGAAACTGTTCTCCAGAATGTTGACGCGATCGCCGACGGCAATCGCCAACGCCCCGCCCGACCCCCCCTCGCCCGTCACTGTAACAATGACCGGCACCGGCAGCCGCGCCATCTCTCGAAGATTTCGCGCAATCGCTTCGCCCTGGCCGCGTTCCTCGGCGTCGATTCCCGGATACGCCCCGGGCGTATCGATCAGCGTAAGAATCGGCCGCCCAAACTTCGCCGCGAGTTGCATCACGCGTAGCGCCTTCCGGTAACCCTCGGGCTTGGGCTGACCAAAATTTCGGACCAGCCGCTGCTTGGTATCGCGTCCTTTTTGATGGCCGATGATGGCCACGGGGCGCCCGTGAAATTTTCCCAATCCCGTGATGATCGCCTTGTCATCGGCGTAGCCACGGTCCCCGTGCAGCTCGATAAAATCCGTGAACAACAAACCGATAAAATCCAGCGTGTAGGGACGCTGCTGGTGACGCGCGATCTGCGCGCGCTGCCACGGCCCCAGGTGCGCATAAAATTCGCGCCGCAATTCCGCGACCTGCTCGCGAATACGTTGCAGTTCCGCGTCCGCATGCGCGTCGCCGGACAGGTGACGCAATTCCTCGACGTCTTTTTCCAGGCGTTCAATTTCCCTTTGGCGCTCGATTTCGATTTGGCCGCCGCTCTCTTTCGAACGGCTGGGGGGCGGCGCGCCGGCTTTGGTTTTTTCTTTTGCGCTCATTCGGGCACCATTCGAACGGCGGGGTTGCCGCAGATTTCGTGGACTGCTGCCACTAATTCCGGCGTGGTTTTCACGCGTTGTTGTACCTGCAGCACGGCCACCGAACCGTCCGGCGAGCACAATTCGAATACGACCTGGCACGGCCCCGGCGACGCGGCAAACAAATCTTCCAGGCGGTTGAGAGCATCCTCGCTCAGCGATTGCATTTCGATTCGAACGCGAAGCTCGTTGGATGCGGCGCGCTCCTTCATATCCTCAAGCCGGCGCGCTTCCTGCAGGGAAAGCCGCGTGCCCGCTTCCTCCACCTGCACGCGAACTTTCAAGAGAAGCGGATTGCCCGGCTTCAAGACCTGTTCGAGGCGAGCAAAGCTTTCCGGAAACGCAAGGAGCTCCTGAACTCCGGTCATATCCTGAATGGTAAAAATGGCCCAGCGCGCGCCCTTTTTCGAACGCATGGGACGCGTGCCGACAATCAGGGCGGCAACGGTGATTTCTTTTCCGTTTCGCTGGTCTTCGACCTGATCGAGAGAAACTGTCTTCAGGTCCACCAAGCGAGAAGCGTATTTCGCCAGCGGGTGGCCGGAAACGTAAAAGCCGAGCATGGCGTATTCGCTCGCGAGGCGTTCTTCCTCGCTCCAGGGCGCTGCCTCCCGCAATTCGAACGGCATCGGCGCGGGAGCGGCGGCGGTTCCGAACAATCCATGCTGGCCGGATTCACGGGTCCGGGAAGCGCGCTGCAGGGCGGCGACGGCATCATCCACGGACGCCAGCATGGATTCACGCGGACCGAGCGAATCGACGGCGCCCGACTTAATGAGGCTTTCGAACACTCGCTTATTCAGAAATCGCGATTCGATGCGTTCGCAGAAATCATAGAGCGATTTGAATTCTCCTTGACTGAGCCGCGATTCACGAATCGCTTTGGCGGTGTTCTCGCCAACATTCTTGATCGCAGCAAGACCGAAGCGAATCGATTCCCCGACGGGCGTGAAGTAGAGGTCGCTCTCATTCACATCGGGCGGAAGAATGGAAATACTCATTCCGCGCGCTTCATTGATATATTTCACGACTTTCTCGGTGTTGCCGGCTTCGGAGGTCAGGAGGGCGGCCATGAATTCGACGGGATAATGCGTTTTCAGATAAGCGGTCTGATAGGCGAGCAAGGCGTAGGCGCAGGAGTGAGACTTGTTGAAGCCGTAGCCGGCAAACTCCTCCATCAGGTTGAAGATGCGCTCGCCTTTTTTCTCCGGGATTTTGTTGACAGCGCATCCGGCCATGAACTTGGCGCGCTGCGCGGACATCTCTTCTTTCTTCTTCTTTCCCATCGCGCGGCGAAGGATGTCCGCTTCCCCGAGGGAAAAGCTCGCCAGGCGATTGGCGATTTGCATCACCTGTTCCTGGTACAGGATGACGCCATAGGTTTCCTCCAGAATGTCTTTCAATTGAGGGAGTTCGAAGCTGACCTTGGTCTTGCCGTGTTTGCGGTTGATGAAATCGTCGATCATGCCGCCCTGGATGGGGCCGGGACGGTACAGCGCGTTGAGGGCGGTGAGATCTTCGATGCGGGTCGGTTGGTAGCGACGGAGAATGTCGCGCATGCCGTGGGATTCGAACTGGAAGATGGCGGTCGTTTCGCCGCGGGCGAAGAGCTTGTAGGTTTCGGGGTCGTCCAAGGCGAGATTATCGATGTCGATTTTCGCGCCGCGGTTCTTCTCGATCATGAGGACGGTGTCATGGAGCACCGTGAGCGTGGTCAGGCCAAGAAAATCCATTTTCAACAGGCCGATGCGCTCGAGCGCGTTCATGTCATATTGCGTGGTGATTTCATCGCGGTTTGACTTGTAGAGCGGAACGATGTCCGTGAGCGGCGTCGGCGAAATGACCACACCGGCGGCGTGAGTGGAAGCGTGCCGCGACAAACCTTCGAGACGCAACGCCACTGCCATCAAATCCTTGAGCCGCTCATCGCTATTGATAGCTGATTTGAGCTGCGGGGCTTCTTCCAAGGCGTCTTTCAACTCGATGCCGAGGGTCGTGGGAATGAGTTTGGCGAGGCGATCCACTTCGCCGTAAGGAATGTCCATGGCGCGGCCAACGTCCTTGACCGCGGCTTTCGCGGCCATGGTTCCGAACGTAATGATCTGCGCGACATTTTCGCGGCCGTACTTTTGCGTCACGTATTCGATCAATTCGCCGCGCCGCCGCATGCAGAAATCGATGTCGATATCGGGCATGGAGACGCGCTCGGGGTTCAGGAAGCGCTCGAAGAGCAGGTTGTATTGCAAAGGGTCGACGTCGGTGATGCGCAGGGCGTAGCTTACCAGGCTGCCCGCGGCCGAACCCCGGCCCGGTCCGACAGGAACGTCTTGCGCGCGCGCGTAGTGTATGAAATCCCAGACGATCAAGAAGTAGCCCTCGTAGCGCATCTTCTTGATCATTTCGATCTCGGAGGTCAGCCGGCGCTCGTACTCGGCCAAGGAGCTGCGCAGGAAACCCTGTTTCGCCTGGCGCTCGAGCTGCGGAGCGCGGGCGGCAAATCCCTCGCGTACAACCGATTCAAAGTAGCTGGCGGAGGTATGCCCTTCCGGAACTTTGAACTCCGGGAAAGGATTCGGGATGCGCTCCACTTTGACGTTGCAGCGCGTGGCGATGTCCACGGTGCGGCTCAGCGCTTCGGGAAGCTCGCCGAAAACCTGGGCCATCTCCAATGCGCTCTTGAAGTAAAACTGGTCGGTCTGGAATTTCATGCGATTCGTGTCGCTCATGGTCTTGCCGGTCTGGATGCAGAGCAGCACGTCCTGAGCGTGGGCGTCGTCGTGATGGAGGTAATGACAATCGTTGGTGGCGACGAGCGGGATTCCGGTCTCTTTCGAAAGACGGACCAGTTCGCGGTTGACATCTTTTTCGACCGGCAACCCCTGATCCTGAATTTCGAGGAAGAAATTTCCTTTGCCGAAAAGATCGCGCAAGCGGTAAGCATTCTCGCGCGCCAGATCGTACTTCTGATCCACGACCGCTTCGGTCACCGGGCCGCGAAGGCAAGCCGAGAGCGCGATCAAGCCTTTGCTGTGCTTGGCAAGCAAATCATAGTCAATGCGCGGGCGGTAATAGAAACCTTCGAGAAAACCGGCGGAAACCAGCTTGATTAAATTGTGATAGCCCTCGAGCGACTCGCAGAGGAGCACAAGATGATTCGAGCCGCGCATTCCGGGTTCGGCGTCGCCGCGATCCTGGCCGTTGCTCCCGTTCGTTTTTTCCCCGCGGTCATGGCGGCTGCCCTTAGCAACGTAGACTTCGCAGCCGATGATGGGCTTAACGTCGCGCTTGCTGGCCTCATAGAAGAAGTTCGCGGCGGCAAATAGATTGCCATGGTCGGTGATGGCCACGGCGGGCATTTTCTGGCGGGACGCTTCATCCAAAAGCTCGGAGGTTTCGCAAGCCCCATCGAGCAGGCTGTAATCGGTGTGAACATGAAGATGAACAAACTGCGGTTGCCCCATGGAATTCGATTCTAACAGGATACGGAAAAAGTCGATATGCTCCGTCACCGAGCGGCACACAACTAATGAGCAAAGAGAATCGGGGGAGAACTATCTACCCTAACGACGCTAATCGCAACTCTACTTCCTGTGGACCAGTTCGAGAGAAATCAGCTTCATGTGAGTGCTCACAGTGACTTCTTCCTTCCTCGTAAACCAACCCTGACCCAATACAGAGGCATACGCAATGTAACGACCTGGAAGCACATTCCCCAAATTGAAGTACTTGACTTTCGGAAGGGGAAAGGAACCTTGGAAATCGATCGCCACCATGTACCAGGCTTGGCGGGGAGAACCGTCCATGTTGACGAGCAGGACGTAAACGTCCCTCTTAGTAAGCTCAGACTTCTCATTGCTAGAGATGAAACCACGGACCGAGTATGTTTTCTGCGGGGTCAGTTTGAAGGTGATGCCGGACTGAGTCTGGCCGGCGCCGATCTCGATTGCCGTAGCCTTTGTCCGGTCGCTCACCCCTGGATAATAGCTAGCCGATGTTAGTCCGTCGTCTGATCCTCCTGTGAAATACAAATAGTACTTGCCGGGACCAAGGCGATCCGAGCAAAACGAGCCATCTTGTTTTACTTCTGAAGTCGGGTGCTCAATTGGGGAGTAGCCTTTAGTAGAGAGAAATGAAACTGACCCGGCCTTTGTGCCTCGTGCGTTTGTCAGGATGACAGTTCCGCAGATGCTTCCGGTAACCGCTGCGTACCGTTTCTTCTGCTCCTCGAAATCACGCTCTCTTTGTTGCTTGTGCTCCGCCGATTCCCTTACCATCCAAGGTCTATAAGGAGCCAGGTCACCGGAAGTAGGCCGTTCACTCCTCAGATAGCGCAAGTCGGTTGCGACCTCGCTATTCCCAATCCATCCACCGGGGCTACACCTGCTCATACTCAATTCGCTCAAATTCGGGCCGCCAGCGTAAACCAGATAGGTCAGGCCAGGGGCGAACACGGCACCGCAATCTCCTCCTCCTAGTCCGGTGCTGACTTGGACTTCCGGTCCCAGGTCTCCCTTGAATGCTCTTTGCACTCGAAATGTCACGACCACGCGGGGGTCACGGTTAATGACTCCTCCCGCCAAATTCGCGGGGATGAAATCTCCCGCTTTCGCGTTCAGCAAGCTCCATTGTAATTCGGTATGCTCGGGCGTGCCTTCGAAAATTGTGGCAGAGCCTTGTGCTTCCAGTTTGGCAACCTCCAGAGCATTCTTTCCATGAAAGTTGCTCCCGCACGTACAGGCAACTATTTCGCCCGTCGCAATCGTCATGAGGCAAGCAATCGCAGCTAGTTTGAGAAGCAAGAGACTCCCATAATTTAATAGACACCAACCTCGAGTGGCAGGTTCCTGACAAAGTCACTTGTGGGCCATTTCTGGCTGGCTATTTGCGCGCGTGACTCTTCTTGCCGGAGGCAGCGCTCTTGCCGTGAGATGCCGGGGCGGCGTGCTTCGCTGCGGGCTTCGAGGGGGCAGGTTTCCCCTTGGCTGCTTGCTTGGTCGCCTCGATTTTTGCGGCCGCGTGCTTCTTATGAGCGGCGTCGCCCATCGCCGCAGCAGCGTGAGCTTTGTCAACGCCCTTTGACGGTTTCTTTTCCTTCTCTTTTTTCTTCGGCGGTTCTTTGATGCCGCTGAGCTTTCGCAGGATTTTTTCGCGCTCTTCCTTGGTCTTACCGCGGCCGGTGAGTTGCATGGCGAAGACCTGTTCGACGATCTGGTCGAACTTCGTTCCGCGCGGCATACCAAGCGCTTCGAGCTCGCTGGCCACAACCGGAAGAGCGATATGAATGGGCCGCCATTTGTTCAGAAAGGCGCGGATTTTCGAAAGGGCCGCGGACTTATTGGACTCGGCCATCAAGTAGGCTATCTGATCGAGCGGAAGTTTTTCGAGGAAGTGGAAAGCATCGACGGGAGCATTCAGCTTACGACCAACGAGCTCCTTCTGGGCCTCCAAGGATTCTCCCTCAAATCCGAGCGCGGCTTCCGCTTCGGCGGAACGGAAGCCGGCTTTAGAGAGGACGTTAGCCAGTTCCCGGTCTTTCAATTTTCCCAGAACGGCGAGGAGCATCGGAGCGGCGAGACGCGGACGAAAACCCGCAGTGAACAGATCCTCGCGCACCTTCATCAGGCGGCCGATGGCGTCGTAAGCGGGATGTTTTTTCGCCAGCACGGGATTGACGGCTTCAAGTAGGTCGTGCTCCTCCCAGGCCTTGAGCACGACGGAGGGCCGTTCCTCGCGAGCGACGGCGCGGAGCTCACCGCCGGCATCCTCCGGCTCAATGGTGTGCTGCAGATTGCGCTCGATGGCCAAGTCAAACCATTCCTGGGTGCGCTGCTCAATCTTGAAGCCCATGCGGGCCGCGAAGCGCAAGACGCGCAGCAACCGGACCGGCTGGTTCGTGAAGCTGTGAATGGTGAGGGCACGCACTTCGGCACGCTCAATATCGGACAAGCCGTTTGTGGGATCGAGCAGCAAGCCGCGCGAGGCGGGGTTGAGCGAAATAGCGATGGCGTTGAGGGAGAAATCGCGCCGACGCAGATCTTCCATGATGGTGGACCAGCGAATCTCGGGGCGCGTTCCCGGGCGGACATAATGGTCGTCGCGAGCGGCGGAAATGCTGCCCTCGCAGTCGCCGGCGAAGAGCACTTCGACGTGGCGAAGCTTTTCATCCTCGGAGAGGATTTTGGCGCCGCCTTTTTCGAGTTCGTGAGCGATCTTCGAGGGATTGCCCTCGACGGTGAAATCGAGATCGCGCAGCGAAGCACCGGTAACGAGGTCGCGGACGGTTCCGCCCGTAAGATACACGTTGAATCCGAGCGCGGCGGAGAGTTCCTGCACGCGCAACATCACCGCGCGCTGTTCCGGCGAGAGCCGGCTTTCCAACAAAAACATATAGTCTGGCATTGCGCTCCTTCTGCTTCAGGGTGTCCGCGCTGACAGACACGGAGGCACCCGCAATGAGTATTCCTGGCCTGCCG
>Ga0209648_10003195_pt1 | contig 13735 bp, 10 predicted proteins | sample GraSoi2013_115cm_FD_185830 | JGI IMG/M metagenome (GOLD analysis project Ga0209648, IMG submission 185830) | Grasslands soil microbial communities from the Angelo Coastal Reserve, California, USA - Sample 9_17_2013_115cm (SPAdes) (version 2) | ecosystem: Environmental > Terrestrial > Soil >...
ATGGCCTCGGCCAGTCCCTTCGGCGATGTGCCCTGCAGCGACAGCTGGGCGTGGTCGACGATGCGCTCCGGATGCTGGTAGAAAACGACGAACAGCACGCCGCCAACGATGGCAATCGAGGCGGCCACGCCCGCCACACCCCAGGACAGGCCGGCGAGGATGGAAGCGATGCACAAGGCGGCGTCGATCAGGGTCGCCCGCAGCAGCTCACGCATCCGTCCCTGGGTCATGTAGAGCAAGCTTGCGGCCAACAGGACCGGCAGATAGGCCGCCGATATGCTGAACAGCGCCACCAGCGGCGTCGCCTGCGCCCAGGCCGGGCCGAACAGGATCCGCACCAGCCAGTCGGCCAGGACAGCGGCCATTGCGAAGACCGGCATGGTGAGCAGCGCAAGCTTCTGCATGATCTGGCGGAACATCGATCGATAGCGCTCCGGCCGATCGATCAGGCGGCTGAGCGCCGGCATGCCGACGGCATAGACCGGAGCGTTGATGGTATTGACGGGCAGCAGCACCAGCCGCGTGGTGCGCTCGTAGAGGCCGAGCACGACCGGCCCCCATAGCCAGCCGATCAGGATCTGGTCGACGCTGCGGGCCAGCGCCAAGGCGAGCCCGCTGCCGGTCACCGAGGCACCGAAGCGCAGCAACTCGTGCACACCTTGGGCCGCGGCGGGCCGCGCCGGCCGCCAGCGGCAAACGGTCCAGCTCCCCACCAAAAGCAGCGCCGGTGAGGCCAGGCGCTGCGCCACCAACGCCCAATAGCCCTTGCCCGCCACCGCCAAGGCGATCGCCACGGCGAACCCGGCGACGTCGGCGGCCGTCTCCAAGCCGGCGATTGCGCCAAAGCGCATCTGCCGGCGCAGCAGGGCCCAATGCTGCACCGTGAGCCCGCTCAGCACGAAGCCGAGCGCCAGCCACTGCGCCACCGCCTCGAGCTCGGGCTGGCCATAGAAGCGCGCCAGCGCCGGCGCCGCCAGCACGAGGACGGCGCCCAGCAGCGCGCCCACGGCGGCATTGATCCAGAACAGCGCCGAGACCTGGGCGTGCGAGATGCCCTGCTTCTGGATGGTCGCGGCGGAGAGGCCGAACTCCTTGACCAGATCGAGGATCGCGCCGAGCGAGGCGACCATGGCGAGCAAGCCGAAGGCAAACGGTGGCAGCAGCCGCGCCAGGACGACCAGGGTCGCTACTTGGCCGAGCACGCGAATCGCCTGCGCCGCCAGGAGGATCGCTCCGCCGCGGCGAGACCTGCGCCCGATGTCCTCGATCAGGTGGTCGGTGGCGAACGCCGCCTCAGGCGACGGCGCGTTGTCTGTCGGGCACGACGTTGTCAACGTACCACCGGTAGGTCGCGGCCAGGCCCTCGCGCAGCGGCGTCCGCGCCCGCCAGCCAAGCGACGCGGCAAAGGCCGTGTCCACCATCTTGCGCGGCACCCCGTCGGGACGACTGGCATCGAACTGGACGCCGCCTTTGTAGCCCACGACCTTGCAGATCAGGTCGACGAGATCGACGATCGGCACGTCCGAGCCAGGGCCGAGATTGACGATCGCCTCGTTGGAGTAGTTCTGCATCAGGAACACCATGCCGTCGGCCGCGTCGTCGACGTAGAGGAATTCCCGTCGCACCGCGCCGGTGCCCCAGACCTCGATGGTCGGCGCGCGTGCGCGCATCGCCGCGTGGGCCTTGACGATCAGCGCCGGCACGACGTGGCTCTGCATGAGGTCGAAATTGTCGCCGGGGCCGTAGAGATTGGTCGGCATGACCGAGATGAAGTCGCAGCCATACTGCCGGCGGTAAGCCTGGCCGAGCTTGATGCCGGCGATCTTGGCCACGGCATACCATTGGTTGGTCGGCTCGAGCGGCCCGGTGAGCAGCGCCGCTTCGGGGATAGGCTGCGGCGCCAGGCGCGGATAGATGCAGGAGGAGCCCAGCAGCATCAGCTTCTCGACGCCAGCCCGCCGCGACGCCTCCACGACGTTGCTCTGAATCATCAAGTTGTCGTAGATGAATTCCGCCGGCCGCGTGTCGTTGGCGTAGATGCCGCCGACCCTCGCGGCGGCGAGAAACACCGCCTGCGGCTTGGTCTCGGCCATCCAGCGCTCGACCTGATCAGGCCGGCGCAAGTCGACCGATTCGCGCGGCGCCGTCAGGAGCTCGCAGCCTTCGCGCTGCAGGCGGCGGATCAGCGCGCTGCCGACGAGGCCGCGGTCGCCCGCGACCCACACCCGCTTATTGCGCAGCGTATAGCTTGGGCCCGTGGGCATTCTTGGCTCCCATGTTCTTCATCACCAGGCGATCGGCTTCGACCATCTCGGCCACCAGCTCCGGGAAGGTCGTGCGGTGCCGCCAGCCAAGCTTGCTCAGCGCCTTGGCAGGGTCGCCGAGCAGCACGTCCACTTCGGTCGGTCGCCGGTAGGAAGCGTCGATCGCCACCATCACCCGGCCGGTCCGTCGACAGCAGCCCTGCTCGTCGTCGCCGCCGCCGCGCCACTCGATGGGACGGTCGATCTGACGGAAGGCCAGCTCGACGAATTCCCGCACGGTGTGCGTCTCGCCGGTCGCCAGCACATAGTCGTCGGGCTGGTCCTGCTGCAGGATCCGCCACATGCCCTCGACATAGTCGCGGGCATGGCCCCAGTCGCGCTGCGCGTCGAGGTTGCCGAGATAGAGACAGTCCTGATAGCCGCGCTCGATCGCCGCCACCGCGCGCGTGATCTTGCGGGTGACGAAAGTCTCGCCGCGGATCGGCGATTCGTGGTTGAACAGAATGCCGTTCGAGGCGTGCATTCCGTAGGCTTCGCGATAATTGACGGTGATCCAGTAGGCATAGAGCTTGGCCACCGCGTAGGGGCTGCGCGGATAGAAGGGCGTGAGCTCGCGTTGCGGCGTCTCCTGCACCTTTCCGAACAGCTCCGACGTCGAGGCCTGGTAGAACCGGACGCCATCCTGCATGCTCAGGATGCGAATCGCCTCGAGCAGCCGCAAGGTGCCGAGCGCGTCGGTGTTGGCCGTATATTCCGGCGTCTCGAAGCTCACCTGGACGTGGCTCTGCGCTGCAAGATTGTAGACCTCGGTCGGCTTTATCTCGCCGAGCAGCCTCAAGAGGTTCGCCGAGTCGGTCATGTCGCCGTAGTGCAGAAACAGCCTGACGCCGGCATCGTGGCGGTCGCGGTACAGGTAATCGACGCGCTCGGTATTGAGCGACGAGGAGCGGCGCTTGATGCCGTGCACGATGTAGCCCTGCGACAGCAGGAAATCGGCGAGATAGGCGCCATCCTGCCCGGTGATCCCGGTGATGAGCGCCACTTTGCGGGACATGCTGCCGACCTCTCGATTTACGCAACGCTTCGGGAATAGGCGATCCGCTCGGCCACACGGCTCCACGAGTAGTTCTTCAGAACATGGCGCTGGGCGGTCGATGCCATGCGTTCGAGCCTTTGCGGATCGGAGACGGCATTCAGGACGGCTTCGGCGAGCGCCGCCGGCTCGGCGCGGTCGACCAGGAAGCCGTGCCGGCCGCCATCGACGAGTTCCGGCAGGCCATTGCGATTGAGGCCCATGACGGGGGTCCGTGACGCCATCGCCTCGAGATAGACCTGGCCCCAAGGGTCGTTCAGCATCGGTTGAACCAGCAGCGTGGCGTCGCGAAAAAGCTGCTGCAGGGCGTGCCAGGGAAGGTGCGCGTGGAAGGTGATTCCAGGCCGCTTGCCGACGAAGGCGCGGCTGCGTTCGTCGCCGACGATGGTGAGCGCGAGGTCAGGCCGGCGACGCCGGGCCAGCTCGAATGCCTCGAGCAGCAGCACACCGCCTTTGGCCTGGAACAGATGCTTGGCGACGAAGAGAAGCGCAGGTTTGTCGTAGGTCTTCGGTCCGTCGTACGGCTCGATGGCGCCCATGCCCGAGCCGACGGCGGTGACGCGATCAGCCGGCAGGCCATAGTGGGCGATGATATTGTCACGGACATAGGCGCCGAACGTGAAGACGTGGGAAAGCCCGCGCAGCGACTCGCGTTCGGCTTGCTCGAACGCCGCCAGCGCCCGCTCGCCGTATCGGCTGGCATGGATGTGGAGGTCCTTGGACAACGCCCAGCTATGGTCGCAGTAGAGATAGTGCTTGACGCCGCTCGCAAGGTCGGGCGCCGGCAGGTCGAAAGTGCCGGTATGGAGAACGTGCCGCGTGCCGAGACGACTCGCCGTCTCGGCCACCTGAGCGGCGAGCTTGCGTCGCGACCGCATGCCGCGCAGGACCTGCTCGCTGCTGAGGGGCCGGCCGAGTCCCGCGGCCATGTCACGGGCGGCAATGCCCAACTTGGCAAGCCGGCCCAGGCGCGGGCGGATGCCTTCGACGGATACTCCCAGGCGCTCGAGCGCGTTCGCCAGATTGGCCGGCGCTCCCGACCACGAGCGCAGGTCGCGCGGATCGCCGAAGACGCAAGTAATAGCCACGCGATCGAAGCGCAGCGTGTCCCGGACGTCGATCTTCGAAGCGACATTCATCGCGAGCATGGAAGCATTGCCCGTTGTCACGCGGCTAGTGATCAACCTGTGACTTGCCCTGTTGCGAACCCACGACGCCACAAATTGATCACGCAACACCGACGCGACGCTCGCCAATATGGCGAACCGGAGACGAGACCGCATGCAACAATCAGTCAACGCAAGAGACGCCGCCGGCCTTTCAGACGGCGTCCGTGACGGGCCGCTCGGCAGCTCGGGTACGTCGCGCGCAGATGGCAGCGAACTCCTGTTCTTCTGCCCCGACGTGACGGATGCCAGCACGCTGAAGCGGGTCCAGCAGTTCATGGACTTCGGCTATCGCGTCACGGTCTTCGGCTTCCGGCGCGCACGCTACAACACCGCATACCAACCACCATGGCCGAACATCCCGTTGGGCTTCACGACCGATGCGCGGTACTGGCATCGGGTTCGAGCGCTGCTTCGTGCCGTCCCGGCCCTCTTCGCCCATCGCGACGCGCTCCGCCGGGCCGCCGTCTTCTACGCCCGCAACATCGATCAACTCCTGCTGGTGCTGCTGGCCCGGCTCGTCACCTTCTCGCGGGCGCCGGTGGTCTACGAAGTGCTCGACATTCCGCCCATCCTCATGCGGCGCGGAACGGTCCCGATGCTCCTTCGCGCGATCGAGCGGCTATGCCTGCGACGGACAAGCCTGCTGGTTCTCTCTTCGCCGGGCTTCCACCGGAACTACTACAAGGCGGTTCAGAAATATCGCGGCGACTGGTTCCTGCTCGAGAACAAGCTCCACCCCTCGATCTCGTCCCTGTCATCGCCGGCGCCAGTCCGGCGCGCGGCCGAAGGCGGCCGCCCTTGGGTGGTGGGCTATTTCGGCCTGATCCGCGGCGAAGCCACCTTCGCCCTCATCACCCGGCTGGCCGAACGTCTGCAGGGCCGGGTCCTCTTCAAGTTCGGCGGCATCCTGACCACGGTTGACCAAGCGAAGTTCAAAGAGGTTCTCCGGCGTTGCCCGAACATCGTCTATGGCGGTCCGTACCTGCCCCAGTTCGACCTCGAGCAGCTCTATCGTGACGTCGACTTCACCTGGGCGCTCGACCTCGAGCACACCGACCACAATTCGCGCTGGCTGATGCCCTGCCGCTTTTACGAGGCCGGGTACTTCGGAATCCCCTGCCTCGCCGTCCACGGCTTCGAAGTCGGCAACACCATAGAGAAGCACCGAATCGGCTGGACCTTCGACGCGCCACTCGAGGATTCCTTGGTCCGCTTCTTCGAGCGCCTGACGCCGGCCGACTACGAGCACATCCGCGGGCGGCTCCGCTCGGTGCCGCGCGGCATGTTCGTGGCCGGCGACGACGTCGCCCGGCTCTGCGCGACGATTGCGCCCAGCCGCGCCTAGGCTGTGGCGCCGGCGACGGCGCGATTGATCATGACGCAGTCGAACTCGACCAGCCGGAGCGCGCTGTCGCGGCTCACCGGATAGAGGCCGGTGATGTCGAAGCCGCGTTGGTCGAGATAGCGGATGGTGTCCATGTATTGCGGCATGCCCTTGTAGATGCCGATCACCGAGGCCTCCGTCTGCAAGGCCCTGACCACCGGCAGGCTGTCGCCGGCACCGCGCAGGACCTCGATATCGAAGCCCTGGGTGTCGATCTTGAGGTACGGCCGGTCGAAGCCGATGCGTTCCTGCAGGACGGGCAGGACGACGTCGAGGGTGCGCACCGTGACCGTTTCCGTGCGGCACGGAACGTTCAGCCCGGCATAGTCCTTCACCCGGCCGTGGTCGGGCTCCAGGAACGAACTGAACTGATCGGAGACCATCACATTGATCGGCATGGAGCCGTCGCTGCTGCCCAGTGCATAGCCTTCGATATGCCAGTCGCGATCGCCCCGGCTGCGTTCGCGAAGCGCATCGATGTGGCGGCTCACCGGCTCGAAGGAGATGATCGGGCCGTCATAGAGGACCCTGTCGCGCAGGAAGTCGCGGTACTGGCCGGCATTGGCCCCGACATCGAGCACACAGTCTATGTCCAGGCGGGCGAGCAACTCGCGCAGATGCAGTGCGAAGTCGCGCTCCTTCATCTCGCGCAACGGCACGATGTCGTAACCAAGCGACCGGCTGACCCTGAGAACAGAGTCCTTGACGATCTTGAGCATGATGATCTCCGAGGGCCCGCTGATCCGAAGAGTGTGACCCATTGGCGGTGCCAACCACTCGTGATCAGTCTGTGATCGGGCGCCAGGGCAATTGAGCGGCCGCCTCGCATGGCCAACTATCGCCGGGCTTCGATGCTGAAAACGCGAGGGGAGAGAGATCATTGTTTTCGGTCAGTGGTCCGGTGCTCGTCACCGGCGGCGCCGGTTATATCGGCAGTCATGTCTGCAAGGCGCTGGCCGAGGCCGGGGCGCAGCCGATCTGCCTGGATACGCTGGAAAAGGGCCACGATTGGGCCGTCCGTTGGGGTTCACTGGAGCGTGGCGACGTCGGCGATGGCCGGTTCGTCGAGGAAGTGTTCCTGCGCTACAAACCGAAGGTCGTCATCCATCTCGCAGGCTATATCGAAGTCGGCGAATCGGTCGCCCACCCTGAACGTTATCTCACCAACAATGCCGGCAAGAGCCGCGTGCTGATCGGCGCGGCGTTGCGCCACAAGATCGAAGCCTTCGTGTTCTCCAGCACCTGCGCCGTCTACGGCCTGCCGCAAACCGAGCTGCTGGCCGAGTCGCACAGGGTGGCGCCGATCAATCCATATGCCGCCTCCAAGGCGAGTGTCGAGCGGGCACTGGATGCCGCGGCATGGCAGGGCCTGCGCGCGGCGTCGCTGCGCTACTTCAACGCCACGGGCGCCGACGCCACGGCGGAGATCGGTGAAGCGCACGATCCGGAGACCCATCTGCTGCCGCTGGCGGTCGACGCGGCATTGGGCTTGCGCGCCTCGCTCGTCGTGCACGGATCGGACTATCCAACCGACGACGGTTCGTGCGTGCGCGACTACGTCCATGTCACGGATCTGGCGGATGCCCACCTGCGCGCGGTGCAATGGGTGATGAACCAGAAGGTCGGGCGGGGTCGCCACGACGTGTTCAACCTCGGCTCCGGCACCGGCCATAGCGTCAAGCAGGTCGTGGAGTCGATCGGCCAGGTCGTGGGGCGACCGGTTCCTCATGTCTATGGCGCCCGCCGGCCGGGCGACTCCCCGCGCCTGGTCGGCTGCATCGACAAGGCGCAGAACCAGCTCGGCTGGACTCCCCTGCGCGGCCTGCAGACACAGATCGAAGATACGGTACGTTGGCGGATGTCGATGCGACGATAAGCTTGCCGGCCGGCGCGGCGTTTTCATCAGACCGCGAGCGGGTTCTGCCCTGTTGGACAAAGAGGCGCTCAACAACCACAGTCTCGGCCGCAAACGAGAGCATGGGTTGATTCATTCCTCGTCCGATTGGGCCACTGAACGGCATCGTCTGGAGAACAGCCGGTACTGGATCAGCCCTGCTGGCCGCCGCGGCCGCTGGCGCAAGCGGCTGTTCTCCAGTCTCCTGGCCGTCTTCGGCGCCGGCATCCGCCTGACACCGCTCTATGGACGCGGGCAACGGAATGCCCTCGATCTCAAGCTGGTCGAGCTCAAGTTCGCCTTCAAGGAGCTGCCGCGGCAATTCGACGGATACCGGATCCTTCACGTCAGCGACACGCATCTCGACGTGTTCCCGGCGCTTGCGGACGCCGCCCGCAAGCTGCTGGGCGGCCTCGAAATCGATTTGCTCGCGCTGACCGGCGACGTCCACGGTGACCGCGGCGCGCCGATTGCCCGATCGGCTGGGTTGCTGGCAGAGGCGCTCGACGGTGTCCAGGTGCGCGGTCTGCGGATAGCCGTGCTTGGCAATCACGATCCGGTCGAGATGGCCGACGCGCTCGGCCGAGCAGGCTTCGAAGTCCTGGTCAATCGCTCGCTCGTGCTTCGGCGCGAGGGCGAGAGCCTGCGCATCACCGGACTCGATGACGTCAATTCGTTCTACAGCGAAGCCGCGCAGGCGGCATTGGCCGATCATGCCGGCGAATTCCGCATCGCCCTGGTACATTCGCCCGAAGTTGCCGATTACGCCGATGAAGCGGGCTACGCCCTCTATCTTTGCGGCCATACCCATGGTGGCCAGATTTGCCTGCCGGGCGGCAGGCCCCTGATCACACAGCTCAAGCGCTGCCGCCACGCCGCGCGCGGCTTGTGGCGTCAGGGCAGGATGGCCGGCTACACCAGTTGCGGCCTTGGCGTCTCGGGGCCGCCGGTTCGCTTCAACAGCCGCGGTGAAGTGGCGCTCATTACCCTGCGCAGAGAGTAGCGTTCGCCCTTCTAGGCGAACTTCGGCATCACCTTGGTCGCCATCAGCTCGAGCGATGTCAGGATCTGGCTTCGGTCATGGATGCCCTGCGGGATCAGGAGGATCACTTCGTCCTGGTCAGGGATGACCTGCTGCACCTGCTCCAGCCGCCGGCAAATCGTATCCGGCGACCCGACCAACAGCTCCGGCACGCCCTGACCGAACGGCGTCGCCCAACTTTGCCAGAACCACATCATGTCCCTGGCCCATTCCCGAGCCTGCTCATCGGTCGGCGCGCAGACGAAGATGCCGCCCCAGCCGGCCTGCTGGCCGTTCTTCACGGTGCGGCCGTGCCTGGCTGCCTCCTCTGTGTAGCCACGACAGAGCTGATCGTAGAATTTGAGATTGTCGGTAAGCACGATCGGCTTGCCGCCGTACTTGGCCCAGAACAGTGCCGTGCGCATGGAGGCGGCGAAGCCGCCGTAAAGCGGCGGATGCGGTGTCTGCAGCGGCCGTGGCGCAATGCCGACCTGCTCGATCTTCATCGCCGGCGTCACGCCCTGGCCATACTTCACGTAGACCGGATGCTCGTGCGGATTGATCATCCCCGCCGGTGGGAAATTCCAGTACTTGCCGTGGTGGCTGAAAGTCTCGTTGGAGAGGGCCTTCACCACGACATCGACGAACTCGGAGAAGTATTCGCGGTTGGCCGCGTCGGCGGGCGTGTCCTTGTTCCACGGGCCCACGGCGTTCAGCTCATCGCGGATCTTGAAGTTCTCGACCCAGCGCGCCTGATAGCCGCGCACCAGGCCGACGCCGAACCGGCCGCCCAGCATATGGTCCATGGTGGCGATGTCCTCGGCCACGCGCAGCGGATTGTGCGTGGTCGAGACGAAGCCGCAGGTGATGACCCGCAGCCGCTTCGAGTGCCTGCCAAGCCACATCGACATCAGCCGCGGATCGTTCGAGATCTCGAAGCCCTCGATCTGCAGGTGATGCTCGGGATGGCCGAAGCCGAAATAGCCGGCGTCATCGGCGAAGCGGACATAGTCGGCGATCTCATCCAGCATGCGCTGGTAGAGCTCGGGATTGCGCCCGGCCATGCCGGCCTCGAGCTCGGCCCGCCGGCCGACCGTGCAGTACATGAACAGGCTGAAGCGCATCGCGGTGACCGGCCGCTATGCCGCCAGTTTGTAGAGCTCAACGACGTTGTCGCGCAGGATCCGCTTGCGCAGTTCGGGGCTGAGATGGCCGGTCTGCTCGGCGATGACGTCCTGGCTCCACGGCCAGGTCGAATCGCTGTGCGGGAAGTCGTTGGCCCACATCAGCTGGTTCGGGCCAAGCTGGTCGGCGAACTGGAAGGCCGTCCAGTCGTCCTGGAAGGTGAGCGCGATGTGATCGCGGAAATACTCCGATGGCAGGCGCGCGAGCTCCATGCCCTTCATCCAGTAGCGGTGGCGCTTGTAGGCATGGTCCATGCGATACATGAAATGCGGCGCCCAGCCCGCATCGGCCTCGACGCAGACCACGCGCAGCTTGGGATGCCGCTCGAACACGCCCGAGAACACCAGCATGCCCATGATGTCCTGGCAGCCGCGGATGATGCTGAGGAAGCCGTTGATCTTGGGGCCACGCGGCTTGGCGAGCGAGGTGTCGCCGCTCGACGTCAGGATGTGGAACGACAGCGGCAGCTCGAGCGCGATCGCCGCTTCCCAGAACGGATCGTAGGCCGCGTCGTCGTAGTCCTTCTCCCCGGGATTGCCCGGCATCATCACGCCGCGAAAGCCCATCGCCTTGATGCCCGCGAGGTCTTCGATGCCTTCCCTAATACTGCGCATGGCGGTCTGCCCGCACCCGATCAGGCGGTCCGGCGCATGGGCGCAATAGGCCTGAAGCCAGCGGTTGTAGGCGTCGAAGCAGGCCTTCTTGTAGTCGAAGTCGGGATGGTTGCAGATCATCATGCCGACGGTCGGATAGATGACCTCGGCCGCCACGCCGTCCCTATCCTGGTCGGCGAGCCGCATCGTGGGGTCCCAGCCGCCCCGGTGCAGGTCCTCGAATTTCGCGCCCCCTATGCGGATGTCCTTGGGCGGTACGCCGGCGGCAGCGACCAAGCCCATGGGCACCGGCGTCTTCATGCCGTCGACGAGATAGATGTCGCCCATGCCTTCCTTGTGAACGATACGCGGCGCCTTCTCGCGCCATGCCGGATCGATGTTGTCGACATAGCAGTTGGGCGGCTCGGTGATATGGGAGTCGGCGGAAATCGGGCGCCAGTCCATGCTGTCCCTCCTGCCTGCGTTCTTGGGGGCTGTTGCGCGTCAAAATGGTAGGCAGAGCGCAGGTGCCGCGGCAAGCCACCGCGGAACGCCCGTTTCGGCGGGCGGCAGCGGTTGAACCGCCCCCGACCCTATGGCATACCCCGCCCCTCTAAAGCCAAATGGCGCTGCCGTAGCTCAGTGGTAGAGCACCCCCTTGGGAAGGGGGAGGTCCACAGTTCAATCCTGTGCGGCAGCACCAGCCTTTCCAGCGCCGGACAACAAAAGGCCCGCACCGACGCTGCCGGGCGGGCCTCGACCTCCGCCGGTACATCCGCGGCTTGGGGTCGGTTGGAGCGTTGTGCTCCGGCGATACAACGTCCGACAGCCGTTTCGGTTGCGGAAGTCGAACCGCCGGAGCAGCGTCTCAGTTGCGCGTAAAACCCTCGAGCTCGCTGGCCGCCCAGTCGAGCGTCTTTTCCATGGCCTCGCCGCGGAAGTAGCGCACGGCCATCTGCGTCTGCAGGGCCTGAACGTAGATCTGCGCACCAATGTCGTGCGGCGCCGGCGCACCGGCGATCGACAGGACCTGATGATTGTGCGGATTGGGATAGTGGTAGAGCGTGCCCGTGGGCGGGCCTTCCTCGGCCCAGGTCTTGAAGGTCGTGAAGTTGGCAAAGGACGGCAGGTCGTAGCCGCCGCTTGCCTCGACCATCTTCTCGGCGGAAGACTGCTGCGAGAGATGGACCAGCAGGCTCTTGGCCGCCGCCTGGTTCTTGCTGAAGTTCCAGATGCTCCAGAAGTACGGGACGAACGGTGCGAAGCGTCCCTTCGGTCCGGCGGCGAAGCCGTGCGTCCAGAGCTGCTCGGCGACCTTGGGCGCGTCGCGCTTGGCGACCGCCCAGGCGCTCGGCGGATTCATGATCAGGGCGCCTTTGCCCGAGATCAGCCACTTGTTGTTCGAAGCGTCGTCCCACGACGGGGCGTCGGACGGCAGGAACGCCATCAGCTTCTTGTAGTAGTCGAGCGACTGGCGCACCGCGTCACTCTTGACCACGATGTCACCCTTGGCATCGACCAGCATGGCGCCGAAGCCGTGGAAGATCGCGCCCGCGGTATCGACATTGTCGCCCGTCGTGCCGAGCCCGATGCCGAACGGACGGCCGCCCTTGTGGCAGGCCTCCGCCGCCTTGAGGAACGCATCGAACGTCCAGGCTTCGGCCTTGGGCGGCGCACCGGCGGGATACATCGCCTGCACGTCGATTCCGGCCAGTTCCTTCATAAGGTCGATGCGCGAGCACGGTCCCTTGATCTGGCTGCCCACGGTGGCCGGCACGCCCAGCCACTTGCCGTCGACCTTGCCGAGATACTGGGCGGTGGCGTTCACCGGACCATTCTGCTTGATCAGCGGCTCCATGACGTCGTTCATCGCCACCAGCTGAGTGCGGTAGCGCGACGGCAGCCAGGTCGAGAGGGCGAAGATATCGTGGCCCGATTTCGCCTGCGCCTCTGCGGCCCCGGTCAGCAGCAGCTTGTTGCCCTGCGACGTAATGAAGTCGATGTTGACCTCGACCTTTTCCTTGGCCGCCCACTCGTCAATCAAAGCCTTGGTCGCGTCGTTGGCGTTGGGCACCCAATGGTCCCATAACGCCAGCGTGAGCTTGCCAGCCGCATAGGCGCCGCGCACGAACGGTGCCGCAACAAAGGCCGCCGACGCCACGGCGGTACCGGCAACGAACCTGCGACGCGCAATCTTCGATGAAACCATGTCTCCTCCCTGAGTCTGATCCTCGATGGGACCTTGGTGGCGACGCTAGGCACCCAGGCGGCTCCGGGCAACGAAATTCCGCAGCCCGACACCCAGAAAGCAGCGAACGCGGCTATGATGCGGGCCAAGAAAACAAGGCGGAGGAAGTGATGCGCCTATTGATTGACGGCGCCATGGTGTGGAATGGCACCGGCGCCCCACCCTTTCCGGGCAAGGTGCTGGTCGAGGGCGAACGGATTGCCGCGATCGCGCCGCAATCCGAACCCTTGGCCGCCGACGGAGCGGAGCGCATCGACGCCGCGGGCAGGTTCCTGATGCCGGGGATGGTCGAAGGCCACGCCCATTTGTCCTTCGTCGACACCCCGCGCGGAACGGCGCTGGGCGAGTTGCCGCCCGAGGATCATGCGCTGCTCACCATGGACGCTGCCCGCAGGCTGCTGGGCGCGGGCTTCACCAGTGCCTGTTCGGCGGCGGCCGCCAAGATCCGGCTCGACGTCGCGGTGCGCGATGCCATCGACCAAGGCATGATCGACGGCCCGCGCCTCTTGGCGGCCAGCCCGGAACTGACCGTCACCGGCGGCCTGGGCGATGGCCGCAAGCTTCACCTCCATCAGGACAGTTTCGGCGTTGCCGTCGACGGCCCCGACGAAGTGCGCCGCATGGCGCGGCTCTGCCTGCGTGAGGGCGTCGACACCATCAAGCTCAACATCTCGGGCGACGCCGGCACGGAGTCGGCGCCGTCCGAGGCCACCGTGATGACCGACGCCGAGGTCGCGGCGGGCGTCGAGGCCGCGCACACGATCGGCCGCCTGGTCGCGGCTCACGCGCGCGCCTCGGCCGCGGTGAAACGCGCCCTCAAGCACGGCGTCGACGTGATCTACCACTGCGACTACGCCGACTCAGAAGCGCTCGACCTGTTGGA